>Ga0209402_10000021_pt1 | contig 195313 bp, 176 predicted proteins | sample ArcticOcean_MG_C_3_FD_187437 | JGI IMG/M metagenome (GOLD analysis project Ga0209402, IMG submission 187437) | Marine microbial communities from western Arctic Ocean - ArcticOcean_MG_CB8_126 (SPAdes) (version 2) | ecosystem: Environmental > Aquatic > Marine > Oceanic | place: Arctic Ocean...
CTCATAATTCCGAAAGCTGCCCCTAAGCTTATAGCGACGAAACTCACCGTAAGAGCAGCCGTTATCTGCCCTAAACTACGGATAAGAAAAGTGGGTGTTTTTGGGTAGTGTTTCATGAATAAGTATGCCATTAGTATAGCTGTAAAGATCAAGAAACCTTGGGAAGCCACTTTCCCCAACCAAAGTAAGTTCGTGTAAAAGCAATTATCCCGTAAGTAGCGAATGTAGGAAAAAAAAGGTGTATAAGTTCGAATTTTAACGGCTTTAAAGGACACACTTAGGTGAACTTAAAATCCGCTTCTCGGTAAGAGAGTGGAGGTTCGAGTCCCTTACTGCGCACCATTTTTTCGCACCCCCACGCTGTCCAGCGTTTGCATTTAAGAAGATCTTGCCTGACACCCCTTCGTGCGTACCCCATTTATCTTCCGCATCAAGGGCAAAGTTGTTGGTTTGAGTTAAAAATGACAAAATAAAAAAGAGCAATAGCCCAGACTTTGTCTGGGACGTCGGGTTGGTAATTGCCGCTATCTTCCTGATTGAAGCTCATGACCTGAGGGCACCCTCTTACGGGGGGTGCTCTCTTTAATTTAGTTCTATTAATCCACGTCCTCTAATTTCGGAGATTCCTTTAGTTATTCTGCCAAAATCGGCATCTCCATAGCTATTTCAAAGGCTTCTTTTGGAATAAGAAACTGTGGCGCCTGGAACTGTACGGTCAATTCTTCAATCGAAGGAGGACCTATACTCCAAATTTCGAATGTGAGTTTCAGTTTCTCTCGTTTAGTAGAGAGTTTTTGGAAACCGTGTGTTAGTCGAAATGTTACTATTCGGCCAGGGAAATCAGGCAGCAAAGATGGTATGAAAAACGGAGTTTCTATGTACAATCAGTCACGGAAAGGTACTCGCTGACATGGAACAGCATGGGGTGGCTAGAATCCCTCCTTTGGCACCAGTCTCCTAAAATCGTTTTTTATTATTATTATAAAAATAATAATTAACGAATTTTTGGTAATAGGATATCTCAGCTTGCTACTTTACCTACTCGTGGTAAAGTAGTTGTAAATGTAATAAATAATATTGCAGCTCCCAATAAATAACTCATGGTTTATACGTAACTAATCACCGGTTTTTCTTGTATTATTTAGTCTAATTTAGAAAAAACGTGTACTTTTTGTTCGACGAATCCAAACTTTCATCTATCGCAAGTAAATATCACTTCGCAGGTAATCCAAGAAATGATATTCTCTCTGGATTGACGGTTGCTCTGGCTCTTGTGCCTGAAGCGATAGCCTTTTCATTTGTTGCTCACGTAGAACCTTTGGTAGGTTTGTACGCGGCTTTTTTTGTAGGCTTTGTTACGGCAGTTTGTGGAGGCCGTAGTGGCATGATTTCTGGAGCCACGGGTGCCATGGCAGTAGTGATGGTAGCGTTGGTGGTTACACATGGAGTCGAGTACCTGTTTGCGGCGGTAATCCTTACAGGGCTGATCCAAGTTTCCGCTGGGGTATTGCGCCTCGGTAAATTTATTCGATTAGTTCCTTATCCTGTTATGTTGGGGTTCGTAAACGGCCTTGCAATAGTGATCTTTCTCGCTCAGTTGGGACAATTCAAGAATAAGGAAAATGTAAACATTGGGGCCCTTCCATCGGAAGCAACAGGACACAGCGCTTTAGATGTCCTCTTTTCGGGGGGATGGCTCCAAGGTAGTGAAATGGGTATCATGGTTGCTCTTACATTTCTAACTATGGCTCTGATAGTTATGCTGCCAAAATTACCCAGTGTAGGGAAATTAATTCCAGCGCCTCTTGCAGCTATAATTATTGTGTCTGTTTTGGCAATCAGCTTGAATTTGGACACAAAATCAGTCGGAGACCTGGCCAGCGTTTCTGGGGGGTTACCATCTTTCCACATTCCAGCCATACCGGTGAACATAGACACCTTGTTCATCATAATTCCATATGCATTTACACTTGCGGGAATAGGCCTTGTTGAAAGCTTACTTACCTTGACTTTAATTGACGAAATTACTGACACAAAAGGTAATCCGAATTTAGAGTGTCTTGGCCAAGGAATTGCTAACTTGGTATGCGGTTTTTTTAAGGCCATGGGGGGATGTGCAATGATTGGTCAATCCATGATCAATATGGAGTCGGGTGGAAGGGGTAGATTGTCAGGATTGACAGCCGCTATAGCCTTGCTATCTTTTATATTATTTCTTTCAGGCCTTATTGAGATGATACCTCTAGCTGCCCTAACCGGCATAATGATGATGGTTGTTATAGGAACATTTGCTTGGCCATCGCTCAAACTTTTATTAAGAGTTCCTAAGGAAGACGCCCTGGTCGTGATACTAGTTACATCTGTCACTGTGGTTCAAGATCTTGCCATTGCCGTTTTAGTAGGGGTGATATTCTCATCTCTAGTGTACGCTTGGAAATCATCTCGACAGATTGAGGTGAGTAATACCAAAGCAGCCGGCTCTGATGAGCCAATATACGCACTTCAGGGCAATTTGTTTTTCGCATCTACAGCAAAGTTTAAGGAGATTCTGAACCCTAACCGATACAGTACTAATAATGTTTTACTAGATGCAAGTAAAGCGAACCTTTGGGATCATTCTGCCCTAGAAGCACTAGACTCTCAGACAACAAAATTCAGAAAAGTAGGAAAGACCCTTGGTCTTAAAAATGTTCAACCCGAATCAATGAAAATAATACTCCGTGCGAAAAAAGTATATGAAATAAATATCGTGGAGTGACTTTTCAATCACTTATATATAGGTTGTTACTGAGGAGATACCACTCGACCCTAGTTGATGCACATTCAACGGAATGTTGATTGGCACCTTGATTCTGACTACACCTGCCTACTCTTAGCTATGTTAAAAGATTTTGCCCTTAGATATAGGTTTAGATAAACTCTACTCATGAAAGGTAATTCGGAATTAGCCTCAGATAAGAACCCTCCAGAATTTCGTTCTGTTTTCCCAGCCACACCTGAAAACGACAATCAAACTTTGAATTCATCATGGGATTTAACCTACCCACGAATATTCCTTTAGGTGGATACAAATGAAGACAAACTAATCTTCAAAGTGCCCTACTAAAACACGCTTAGTACAATTCCTAAACCGGAGGCACAGGGTTCAATCCGTGGTAGGGCTCCATCTTCTTTGATGAAGGATACAAAAGTAGAATTTCGGCTAAAGCTCGGAAGAGAAATAGCTCCTTAAACGGTCGATGCCTTCGTTGTATCGGTCGTTGCAGAAAGCGAGCCGCAAGTCTTGTGGTATGCCAAAATCGGTTCCTGGGACAACTGCGACGTGCGCCTGGTTGAGGATGTCGCGTGCCAATTCTTTGGAGGAAGGAAATCCGTGTTCCCGATTCCAGTCAGCACATTGCAAAACCGCATAGAAACCGCCTTCGGCATCGATGGGGTCGCAACCTGTACCCTTCAACTGTCGGGTTGTATACTCACCACGAGATCGATAAAGGTCGGAGAGTTCTGCGGGACTTTCATCATCCTTTAGGGCAGCTATCATGCCGTATTGATAGCAAGGGTCAGTGCACAAGAGAGTGTGCTGTTGCATTACCCGCAAGTTGACCTGGAGTTCTTGGGGCAAGATAGCAAACCCCACCCGTTTCGTGTACATGCGAAACCCTTTGGAAAAACTGTTGGTCACGATCGAGACATCTTTGTGTTCGGGTAGGAGTTCCAGCGATGATTGGAATTCGTCGTCAAAAACACAGTTGTTGTAGATTTCATCGTTGAGGATATAGGCTTGATGGTCGACTATCTCATACATTTCACGTAGTTCATCGGGCCGTACGACGTTGCCAATAGGGTTGCCCGGGGAATTCACCACTACCAAAGATGTTCGTTCCGGTGAAAAATTTCTGCGGAACGAATCCATGTCGACGCGCATGGTATTCGGGTCAATGTCGTAGAATTTGACGGTTGCGTTGGCCAGCGTTGCGCAGTAGACGTACAGCGCGTAGTAGGGACGCGGCAGAAGAATCTCCCGTCCCCGTCCCGAGACCAGTTGAAAGATGTTCCTGAATATCGGTGAAGTGCCAGTGTTGACGATAACGTGGTTGATTGAGGTATCCGCTCGGTATTTGGCGTTGTAATGGTCGACAATCGCTTCTCGCAGTTCCGGAAGTCCTTCAGGGTAGACTCGGCGAACATGGTCCGGATCGGTTAAGGCACCAACGATGCGATCCAAGACGGGCTTCGGCGTTGGCAGCTCGGGCACTCCAATGGTGAGCTTTAGAACATCTTTTCCTTGCTCCAAAAATTCATCAGCTAGTTCGTCGAGGACGAACATTTGGAACTCCAAATCCTGGGGTGTGAAATCGTTGATGGTTTTTGGCAAGTTATCTCCCATATCGTTAAGATTCGTTATTCGTGGATTTCCATATCAATCCGGTGGGTCGGAGGAACCCATAATCCTTGTCCGAGGAACCCATAATCCTTGATAGCGCGGATTTGTACGGACGCCGATTGTACGGACGCCTGATGATGTCGTCAAATCCGCAAAACGTGCGCTTGAGAACCTGAATCTAGGCCGCCGTCATAAAAGTGGAGAAACGGCACCTAATTCGTACCTCCTTTTGTGACTCCTTTCTGTTTAAAATTTGACAGAATTCAATCAAGTTCGATGCGACTGGGATGAGAGTGCCGAGGAGCAATTATCATCATATGCTTAGGGCTCTCGGGATTCCACCAAATCAAGGAAATAGTTAAACCCGCAGGAATACCGATAACGATGCTCTGTTTCAGATAATAAACCTCTTGGCCCACACTACTTCCCTGGAAGAGCATTACCCAGGACACAAATGCTACAAATGACGAGAATAGTAATCCAAGAAAAATCCTGGCTAAGGTAGCTGTCAAAAGAAGGGGTATCTCGATTTTCACTCTGATATTGTACCGTTCATCATTTGGGATACTTTATAAGTAAAGCTAATAATCCGACATATATGCAACTCAACCTGGGGTCGATAGCAACTGAAGTGCCTTGCTGTTCTCAGTGTTCTGAGTCATATTTGCATTATAGTTATTAATCGGTACGAAATTGTGACCATACTATGTAGGCGTACTACTCTGTCCATGGTTCGTCTGAACCGTATGGCTGGCTGGCATACCTTGTTAATTAGAAGATTACGGATAGGTATATATCCAATAGCTGATTGAATTGAGTAGAGACAAGGGGGCATTTGTTTACAAACCCTTTTAAAACTGCCCTGTTTCCTTCAATATGTGTATCTGGCAGGTTCCGGATGGAGAGAAAAGATAAATATCCCTCTAATTTCTCATGGCATTTTGTTAGAAAATATATTTGAGCTTATTGGGAAAATTGCAAATAGTGGACGTGGAGAGAGTGAGAAAGATAAATCAGGGAAATAGCGTTGAAAGATATGGAGATTGGATATGAAAAAGAAAATTGGGGTAAACATCATAGGTATTGGAAGGATAAAATTTAGTTTGGAATACAGAGATTTACTTTCTGATCAAGGGGTCTGTATTAGTGTATTTGGAGAGGTAGAAGGAGAGGATGTTGAGCTACTTCGGTTTGATTGTTTTGATAACGAACCTCACTATCATTACGGTCCCGAAAACCAGAATGAGCGCTTGATGCTGGATGTAACCACCGAAGGGGATTCACTGGACTGGGTTTTGAATAAGTTTTCGGAACGTCTTCCAGAAATGATTGAAAGAGCCGGTTACCAAGAATTATCCGAAGATGCGCGGAGTATGGACATGTCAAGCTCCATCGATGAACTATCGGCCGCTGCGAGAAGCCTCTCAGTTTCTGGAAGAAAAACGGTTATGCATGACAGGGGGGATATTGTTGTCGAAGCAGGTCCCATACGATTCGGTGTTGAGTATCGGCATCTTTCTAACGACGAGGGAGTTGCGATTCATGTTTTAGGTGATGTAAATGGTGAAGAAATTGAGTTGCTCACCTTCGATTGTTTCAAGCGTGCTCCTCATTACCATTACGGCCCACGGGCAAAAAACCAGCGAATGTATCTTGACCAGACAGTATTTCCAGATTCTCTTAAATGGACCCTTGACTTACTAAATGGTGGAAAACTTGGACCTATGCTTGAAAAAGCAGGCTATTTAGATCACGCAAGCCGATTGAATCCGAGCATCCTTCTGGAGAGTATGGAGACCGTGTCTCAAGCGGCTTTAAGAATGGAGGAAGAGGCCTCGCAATCTTAGGCTGATATAGCTATTGTAAATGGAGCTTTGCCAAATCATTTATTGAACTCCGGGATAATCTATTTGTCCCAGAGTTCATTTGATCACTTTTTTTGTTCCTGGAATAGAATAAGTGATGGCCTAGACCCTGATTTTGCCGACATTTTGCCTAATATGTATATCATCGCTAAGACCTAATTCTTCTTAGCTGTTCCGACGAGGGAAGCTGCAGCGGCCATCAGAGTTAATACAATACAAACCCAAAAAGTATTTCGTAAGCCCGTTGTGAATGCACCTAAAATAGATAGGTCACTTGCCTCGTTTATCGCGGAAAGAGTTGCAGGGTGTCCCAATGACCCCATGGTCTCTGTAACAATCGCAGTGGATACTGCGATACCGACAACATTTCCAGAATTTCTAACTAAATTCGTAAATGATGATATAACTCCATAACTAGTAGGAGAAATGACACTCAGTATAGAACTATTATTGGAGGGCCAAAAAATTCCTGAACCAAGTGTTTGAACAACCATTCCCACTAGAACTACCATAAGAGATTCTTTCACATCGAGATTAACCAGTATTAGTAACCCAATAGCAGCCACCAGCATTCCACCCACATTAAATGTGCGCCAGCCGTATCTATCAGAAAGCCGACCACTCACTGGTCCTGCTATGACCATACAGAATGCGCTGGGGACTATTATCCATCCAATCGCTGACGGGCTAAACCCGAGAACGAATTGAAGATAGAATGGGATAAGAAATCTTACTGGTTGAGTTCCTAAAAACGATAACCAGCTTGCTAAAACTCCAGTGGCAAAAAGGCTGGTCCCAAATAGTCTGAGATCCAACATTGGGGATTCAACATACAATTCCCACCAAATGAAAAACCCTGCTGATACAAAAAAAATTCCGAATGCCGTAATCACAGACAATGAACCCCACCCATAACGCGATCCAAGAGTTATTGCCAATAGTAGCGAAATCAATGTGGCGGCAGAAAAGGTCGCACCTAACCAGTCAAAGTGATCATTTGCACCGTTTCCTCCCCCACTACGCGTAGTATCCAAAATAAACATAGCCGCTATTAAGGACACTACCCCTAAGCAAGTAGTCGTGTACAGAACCGACTCCCAACCAAGATAATCTACCAAAAATCCTCCTGTAGCTGGTCCAACCACCGCTCCTATCCCAATCACACTCATCGTTAGGCCAAGGGCTCTTCCTCTATCTCTGTCACCAAAAGCAGATATTACCATTGCCATTGAGGTACCTTGAGTCATTGCCGAACCAACACCTTGAAGTATTTTGGCACCTATCAATAATTCAATGTTCAAAGACATTGCTGCAAGGAATCCTCCTATCGTAAATACTATGAATCCAACCAAATATATAATTTTTCTTCCCAGGATGTCAGAAAGGCGCCCCATAGGTAATAGGAGTGCGGCGATGGTCAAACCATATCCAATGACAATCCATTGAGTGGTTGGCAAATCAGTATTGAAGTGGTGAGCAATCGAAGGAAGTGCTACATTCATGCCACCGTAGTCAAATACTGAAGTAAACAACCCCACGGAGACAGCAAAAAGAACCCACCATTTATAGCTAACGCGATTTCCGAAGGGGTTTCTCTTAACAGAATTGCTTATCATTCGTGGGGTACTCCAAGATTGCTCTGCGCATGGTACAGCAGACGTGATAAGTTTCGTAATATGATCCCCAAGTTTCAGATCCATTAGGCTGGGTCACTGGTCCCGCTTTAGCGCCACAACACACTTCACGGTAGGAATTAGTTGGTACTTGTCGTTTTGCCTTACGGCAGGCCACTAATTTATATTTCTAAGCGAGTGTTGGTAGTTGGTCGGAAACTGTACCAACCTACGTGGAGGCTCTACCCCATCCATGGTTCGCATTGAAGAGAATGTTGCCTGACATTCCTTCGTATGTACCCCATTTATCTCACCCCACCAGTACAAGGTTTCCAATCACACCGTGTGTTATTAAAAATGGTATTATCTGCCTTAAGCGTTCCGAAATTTTATTCAACTTATAATGCTGACACACAGGAGAGAACAATGACCGATGAGAAAACACTCAGACAGCGCATCCGGGGCGGAGAAGTCCTGGTTGCTTTGGTTGGATCGCTGCACACAACCAAGAGTCAGTTGGCCGATATTTGGGCAACGGGCCTCTACGACTATATCTGGATCGATGGTCAGCATACAGCCTTTAGCGAAGATTCATTTGTAGCCTATTGTACTGCCGCTGAAGAGTTGGGAATTGACGTGCAGTTGCGCATCCCACACACGCGTCACGCCTACTTGGTCGGGCGATATCTGGACCTAGGATGCAGTGGGGTTCTGGTACCTGAAGTGATGGAAATGGAGACGGTCGATGATGCCGTTGCCTACACCTACTACCCGCAGATCGGGCGACGGAGCTGGGGTGGAGCGGAACGCCGAGGTATGCTTGGCGTGGCCCAAGATATGGATCGGCTGGCGTATGCAGCATGGTGGAACGACTATGCGATCTTGAGCATTCAGGTGGAGTCGGTCGAGGCGGTGACCAATATTCGGAAATTGGCCAAACCAGGGGTGAGCGTTGTAACGTTTGGTCCCAATGATCTTACCTTCAACATGGAAGGGCATGTGGAGTATCCGTTGGCAAGTGTGGACGACTGTATGCGCAATGTGGCGGCTCAATTGGATGGTACAGGTATCCGACTCGCCATGGGCACGGTAACCAAGCCCGAAGAACGGAAAAAGTATCTGGATATGGGGATCACGCTGTTTCAAGGAGCTGCGCCCGCGTAGGTGTTGATATGCACTTATAGGGAGGTTTAAGAATCGCTTTACGCCTCACACCATATTGAGAATTAGGATCGCTCTAAAACTACTTGAGAAAGGCAGTTGCTTGGAGTAGTGGGAAACCGTATCGGGAAACTATATTTGTGTGGGCAATATTACATTTCTGAAAACTCAAAAAAATAGTCCGAACCACCACAAAACAATATAAAGATGCCGCTCTACCTCAACAGGGTCGCCTCTGGCGATATTTTGTCGACTTAATTCCCTACACGGGCTGATATCAGTTGGAAAACGAGGCACTAAAATGACTCTATACGGTGAACTTACAGTCACTATTTAATAGAAAACAATACGGGATGGAATGGCTGGACCGTTCTGTTAATCCATTACTACCCCGCCACCAATATTCAATACTGCACCGGTGATTTCTGACGCCTCTTTTGAAGTTAGGAAAACAAAGCCATTTGCGATATCGGACGCTGATTGTAGACGTTTGAGGGGGATTTCCGTAGCAGCTAAATCAGCGCTGAAATCCTCGATGGTCTGATCTGTTTGCTTGCGTTTAGCGAAAGCTGCCCAAGCCATGCCCTCGTTCTTGATATGGCCGGGTGCGATTGAATTTACTCTGACAGCAGGGGCCAATTCTACAGCCATTGAGCGGCTAAAACCGATTACAGCGGCCTTTGAAGCACTGTATATGGCATTTTGATCCCAACCTCTTTTCCCCGCTTGTGAAGAAGTACTAGTAATCGACGCGTTTTCAGACCCTTCTAGATAGGGGATAACCGCCTGCGTGCAAATAATCACCCCCTTTGTGTTCACATCGATGACCCGGTCTATATCTGTGGATAGTTGGTCAACAAGGTAGCCTGGTGAGACTATCCCGGCATTATTGATCAGGGCTGTGATGCCATTCATTGAGTCCGCTGCTTTACCCATCATGACGGCAACTTCATCGTTTGAAGTTACATCTGCTGGGTAACCGGACACAGAATCTGACCCAACCTTAAGGGTTTTTATGGCTCGGTTTACAGTCTCGGCATCATAGTCAGTTACAAACACCAGTGCCCCTTCTTTTAGAAACGCCTGGGCAGTGGCCATACCTATGGCTCCAGCACCCCCTGTGATCACAGCCTTTACATCTTTCAGTCTGCCAAACATTGGTAATTCCTCCAAAAACTTTAACCCTTCACGTGAATTCAGTATTTCAAAAAAATGAAATTAAATGACTCTGATTGCACGTTTCATTGATGGCCCACATGCTATTGAGTTGGACAGTATTAACAGTAAAACTGTCGTACAAAGAACAGTGGCCATATCATCCACTCAACTATCTTTTGGCGAACTATAATACCCAACTGAAAGCCGATCAAGTGTGAAAAGGCTTGCACATTTGCCTGAGAGATATTATTGAACCAATGAAAGTTTTTATATAGCGAAAAACCAACATTTAAATTTGCGGGTTCTTTTGTCCTAAAAAGCGCCTCTTGGTAAGAGGATGGAGGTTCGAGCCCGTTCCTGTGTATCACTTTTTCTGATTCCTACCCTGCCGGTTCTGTTGATCTTTTTTGAAGAGCCTGTTTCGCCTACAATCAATTAATAATAGTTAACTATTATTTCTTCAAACCCTTCAACATCCCTTGTCTGAAAACGCTTTCTCATGTGCTCAGGTGGTTTCACATACGGTCCTGTGAAGGATGAGATCGCCAGTTCGAAGTTACTGCTCTAGCGACAGTCACTTGCAGAGCTCAGCAATGAATTGGTCGTGGCTAAGGCACCTGATGGGGAGAAACAATCCGAATCTCTACACGCCAATATAAAGATGTCGCCCTCCTCCACTCACAGTTCGCATCAAAGAGCTTCTTCCGTGACACCCCCTTGAGGAGTACCTCAACTATCTACCCTAATTTTTATTCGCACCGTGCAGCGGATGCTTCGATATTTCCAGTAACATTCAAAAAACGAATAATGATAGAGTTGCGAGGTATCACAGATTGGAAATGTTATGAGGAGCGAGCTGTTTTGGATAAAAAGAAAAATTTAGTATTTATTTGTTCAGACCAGCAACGCACTGACACGATGCAATGTTATGGAAATGACTGGGTAGAGGCACCAAATTTGAATTTTTTGGCGACTCAGTCCTACGTGTTTGAAAACTCTTATGTAACTCAGGCTGTATGCACACCTGCGCGAGCTACGATGATGACTGGTTTGTACCCTCGTTCGGCTGGTGTGACTAGGAACAATACTCCGGGCCGATCAGGCAGTACTTTGTCACCACACACTAAATGCTTATCTGAAATGGTACCGGATGATTATGTAACAGCATATTTTGGAAAATGGCACTTGGGAGATGACCTAAATCGACAACACGGATTTGATCATTGGATCAGTGTGGAGGATGCGCGGGACGAGTTAGATAAGCCAATTAGTTATAAAAGGGAAGATAGATCACTCAAGTCAGATTACTTTCAATATCTGGAAAACTTCGGGTATGAGCCTGAGGGCTTCTACCAAGGTCATACATCCTTTACGCCGCAACAAAGATCCCAACTCCCAGCTGAACATTCCATGTCGAATTTTTTGGGTGATAAAGCCTATGCGTTTTTGCAAAATCACTCAGGGAACGATCGGCCTTTCATACTTTATGTGATGATGTATGAACCTCATCCACCCTACAATGGGCCCTACAACGATATGTACGATCCCTCATCAATTCCGGATGGTGAAGTTTTTTTAGAAAAACCTGATGACAAAAGTTCCTTATTCAATAGGGCTAGGTCTGACTACTACCTTAGCGGCAGTGAGCATGATTTGAATACAGCAGACGACTGGAGGAGATTAAGGGCTAGATATTATGGGAATGTGACCTTATTAGATGAAGGGGTCGGTAAGGTATTACAAGGCTTGACAGATTTCGGGTTTGAAGACGACACTGCCGTGATTTTCACCAGTGATCACGGGGATAGTTTGGGCGACCGGGGAATGCTTAATAAACGATCGTTTTATGAAGAGGTATCTAAGGTACCGATGCTTATGAAGGTTCCTTGGTTAAATATAGATCAAGTCAGGATAGGCGGGAATTTCGGTCATGTAGATATAGTTCCGACTTTGCTGGATATTTTAGGAATTGAAATTCCTGACCATCTGCAAGGTAGTACCGTTCTAGGAGATATTTCGAGAGGATCTGACCTTCATGCTAGAGATGTATTTATGCAGTGGCACGGTGGTTTGCCAACAGTTAATTTGGGAGATGACACAGTGAATCTCATGTCCCAGATTGAGTGGAGATCTGTCGTGAGTGGAGATCGATGGAAACTAAACTTGAGCCGAGGAGATCAGTGTGAGCTTTTTGATTTGAATTCAGATCCCTTTGAGAAACTCAACTTATATAATTGCGACGAACAAAAGGATCGCATCAGAGAAATGACCGCCCGTGTCAGAGGTTGGCAAATTGTTACAGGTGACGATTTGGTTTTACCTTCTGTGTAGCTCTTGCCAGCTTTATGACATAAAGAAGGGAATTACATTGGAATTCGAACTCTTTATTACTGGTGCCGAGTCACAATGGGAGCTACAAGAACAAATTAGCTAAATCATTTGAGTTGAGAAGGCAGGGTTCGATAGCTTATGAGCTGCCCCCACAATGGATGTTGGTACTCTGATTATGCTAAGCATAGGAATTGATTAAGTAGTTATATAAAAGGTGTCAACACCATTAGTTCCGGTTTGAACTAGTACTCCCGGCAACATTAGAATGAGTATTCAGCCCCAAAAAACAGCAACCTTTAGGAGGATTCAATGGACCTACTCGAGTTTGTCACTGAAATGTTGGAGGAATACCACAACCGACTTTATACATACTTGGATGGCCTGACTACAAAGGAGATCAACTGGCGTCCAGACAGCTCCGCCAATTCCATCGCCTTTATCGTATGGCACACGGCCAGGGTTGAAGACCGCTGGTTTCAGCTGTTCTGCCAGGGAATATGTGACCTTTGGGTTGACGGACGATGGTTCGACAAACTTGGCATGGATGAAAACCAACCAGTGGCCCGATATAAACCCAAGGAACTGGAAGATTTCCCAATACTGACGATGGATGAACTAAAGTCATACTTCGAGGCCGTAAGATCAGAAACTAAAAAATATCTAGTGAACATCGGCCCTGAGGAACTAAAAAAGGCCCCTGGCAGGTCACCTTTTCCAGAGTCCTCGTCGGCCAGTCCATTTGAGAAATTCACAATCCAACGGATGTTCCGTCAACTGATTCAAGAAGAGATTCAGCATCTAGGCCAAGTGGGAATCTTACGAGGCCTCCAGCGAGGTCTGGATAAGTAAAACGGTACGATATATTCCTTAGCGATGATGATGACCAGTTCGTCTTTTTATTCCGTTACGCTTACTTGATTTTTTATTATCATTAAGACGCTTCACTAATTCTGCCGTCGTTTCTTCTCGTTTTTCCGGCTTTGGTTTGGATTTGACCATAATCGTCCCTCCGTTTTGTGGACAAGATTGAATGCGCTTACCGCTGGAGACTAGAGTTCTACCTGCGTCGCCTTTGAAATACTTGGAATCTTTCCTACATTATAATCTGTTAAAGATAAATTGGAGGAAAAATATGCTATTTCATGTAACCGTAACCCATTCCGCCGACAACTGTCCTGGCTAAAACCGAGAGTTGATGCGGCCAATGCTGGAAGCTATTGAAGGCTCTGGAGACCTGGTTACTGAACTAGGGATTAAGGTCCATTTTATTGTCAACGCAGCTCCCAAGCATGTGCCGTACGTACTTTTTTAGAGACCGAGGACCGTTCCGAATACCACTATGGACTAACTCTTATAATCAGGAATTCGACATCTACCCAGTAATGCATGAAGAGATGATGGCCACGGAGCAACCCTGAATTAGGCCAGCTTCATATAGTTAAAGAGGCAACACCAAAATTCGTGGGCCCTTTTTTGAAATATTAGCCTTATAGGACGGCATCCAACTTCTCTGAAGATTCTCTATGCATATCTTGGTCAAAGTGGCTGACGGTAAGATAATGTGTGTCGTTTAGAGCAAATCTTAAAGACTTATATTTGGTTCGTGTTTCTTGAGGAACCTACGAGCGTGTTTTACAGCTTCATCTATATTCTTTGGGGTGTCTTTCCACGGGAAAATCGTTGTTTCTGCATTAGGAGCTAGTTCTGCCACTTCCATAGCAGTTTCATAAGGGTGAGCAGGAATATTATCAGGAGCTATCAAAAGAGGTGTTTGAAGTGACCGGACAAAATTACGTGAGACTGTGAAGACGAAGTCCGCTCGGGTGGTGTACATATTTGTGAGAAATTCGTGAACTTTATTCATCGTGATCTCAGGCGTTTTTTCACATAAGGATGGGCCCCATCGTTCTGTGTTGGTTTGATAGAAAATATCTGGATGCTCAGAAGTGAAACCACTTGGTTGCATCATTGCCGCCGCCGGGATTCGTTCCGGAGCAAGCCTCAGAAGATTGTGGATCATTGGCCCACCAATACAAAAGCCCATGACCAGAAATTCTTTTATACCAAGATGATCCATAAGCCCGAGTTGGTCGTCTGAGTAGGCATCCCAGGGCCGGTCAATTTCCAATGGACCAGCGGATTGTCCGGAGTCAGCATTTCTCAAATCAGCAGATATACAACGAAAGTCATTTTTATACCTTTCCATAGGATTAAATGGGACAGAGGTATCCAAGGAGGCGATCGAAGAATTAAGACCTCCCCCGGGGATAATCAATAAGGGAAATCCAGCCCCAACTTCTTCATAGTAGATACTGACCGGCCCTCTTTCGTAAAACGGCATGGGTTCCCCCTGTATTTGAAAGAATTTCTAGAAACTTGGCTTGGTAGGATGTGGAGTGAGTTGGAGTTCATGAGTCCAGCACGATTTATCTTGAGTATGAAGGTAGTAAAAAGCTTCAGCAATCTTGACTGGATTTATTATTAATTCAGGGTTTTGCTGAGATCGCGGCATAGCTCTTGTTCCAGGAGAATCGATAGTACCGTCAATGACCACATTGGCTACATGAACTCCAAATTCAGAATACTCTTCAGTGAGCACTTGAGCTAAAGTGCGCATCATCACTCGGGGGTAATATAGTGACTGTCCTGTCATGCGTTTCCTACCTCGCAAGGATTGAGAATTATTGGAAAACAAGAAGGAACCTTGACCTTTTTCTCGCATTGCTGGCATCACTTCTTTAGCTACTAAAAATGGCCCTCGAACTGAAATATGTTGTGCAGTTTCAAGCATTTCAAGAGGAATATGTTCAAGCAATTCTTTTTCAGGTGGGAGGTCTCGACCTTCAAGATAACCTGCGTTGTAGATTAGAACTTCAGGGTCTCCGGCCTGTTCCCGTATTTGGGAAAATGCAGTTGATATCGAGTCGCTTGATACCAAATCTAGTTCGACGATCATGCTTTCGCCACCCAGGCCCACGATAGCTTCTTGAAGTTTAGAAGCATTTGACGCCGTACGAGTGGTTAGTACCACGAAGAAACCTTCCTGAGCGAATTTTTGCGCTATGGCGCCCCCTACACCCCAACGAACCCCTACCGGTAAATCACTATCATCAAGATTGTCACCATGAACCAATCTTGTATTTCGTCCGTCAGATTGCCATTTGGATGTGGCTCCTATCACAACTGCTACTGGTCTCTTGCTTGAGTTCATGTCAGGTCCCCTCGGTGTAAATGTTAACTAGCCCTGACTTCGTTAGTGAGAGCATCCCTACTAGGTGGTATCGTGTACCCATCTGGAACGCATTGTATCTGATCGCAAAGGAGTAACAATAAATGGATGAAATAAATATCGGGTTTATCGGTCTTGGCAATATGGGACAGCATATGTGCCTTGCTTTAATACAAAAGAACTACAACGTAACTGTGCATGATATAAACAGAGAAGCGGCTTTACCTGCATTGGAATTAGGGGCTGCATGGGCAGATACTCCCAAGGAGTTGGCACAAAAAAGCGACATAATATTTACTTCTTTACCAGGTCCTACTGAAGTTGAAGCTGTTGCCACAGGTGAGGATGGGATAATCGACGGGATAACTAGTGACTCAGTATGGGCAGACCTCAGTACAAGCTCTCCTGAATTAATGAGGCGACTGCAGGAAACTTTTTCTTCTAGAGGTGCTTCAATGTTAGATGCTCCTGTAAGTGGACGCCGATCAGATGAAAACGGTGTGACGTTAAATGGGGTTTTATCAATCATGGTGGGTGGACATGAGAACATCTATATGAAGCTCAAACCCATTTTTGAATCTTTTGGGAATAAGGTCACCTACACGGGAGAAATAGGTTCTGCAACTATCTGTAAACTGGCAAATAACATGTTCCAATATGGCTTGGAACGTTTATTAGTAGAATCACTCACCCTTGGTGTAAAAGCAGGAGTGCCGGCAGAGACACTCATGCAGTGCATAAGAAATGGTGCCGGTGGCAGCGGACGAATCCTTAATGTTTCCATGCCGGATACGTATTTGCAGGGTAAATTTGGCGGAGGAACCGGATCGGAATCAACTTTCCCTATCTCTAGAAAAGACATGGCATTGGCGTTGGAATTGGGACGTGAACTTAACGTACCTCTTCAGATAGCTACTGGGACCTACAATGACATGACGGCAGCCGTAAATAGAAAGGAATGGGCTGATTTAAATTACAGGGTTTATCACCTTCTGCAGGAAGAAAGGGCGGGTAACGTCGAGGTTAGAATTTCTTCTGAGGAATAAATAGGTTAATATTCCGGATTATTTCCCTTCGACGATTGGAATTCGCCGTTGTGGTAAACCAGAAATGTTAAGTAAAGCATAAGGTCGGGGTTTCTCTTGGTATCAAGAAGCGGTTATTTGATCGTTGTTTCCGTGGCCGTTCTAACAATGCTCATTGTTGGATGTGTCACAGTACAAGACATCCCAGATGTTGAAGCGACTGTAGTGGTTATGCTTGAAGAAAAGCGTATAGAATCGCTTCCAACCCCTCTTTCAACAGAGGCTCGGCTCGAGGAAATAAAGACGAAGACGTTTCCAACAGTCACGCCAACGCCAAGGCCTGACGCGACACTACGGGATCCTCTACTTGCCTCTACTCCTACCCCTACGCCTAGGATTACCTCTGCCCCAACTCCTTCTTCAGAAGAGATACTCAGCAGGGCAAATAGGACTATGAATGCTATAGAGTCTATGCGGTACAAAGTAGATATGGGAATGAGTATGGGTGCATTTGACATTCCGATGACCTATGAAGGTGAATTTCATACGCCTGATAACCTCAGACAAACCCTGTCAATGAACATGATGGGACTCAATATTGAGAGCGATTTAATGCAGGTTGATGGTGTTGCCTACGAGCGGGAATTTATGGGGGACGACTGGCATGAATCTTACTCATTTGAAGGAGTAGACCCTAGAGAATTTTGGACTGGTACTGAAAGTTTTCTCAATTTCCCAATTGCTGTAGACGCAACGGTTGAGGATTTAGATGCTGTGGAAGTGTACAAAATTTCTTGGGATATTGGTCAGGAGTTAGGAAGTTCCGCTGAAAGAGTGTTGTCGATATTGGACTTTGGTGATGAGGACATGCCGGAAGCTATGGTTCTGGAATATTGGGTTGATGCAAACTCATTTCATCTGAGGAAATTGTCTATAGAAATGGAAATGGGCGATATTAAAGCCACGGAAAGTGAAGCCACCGAAGAAGAAATCATGGCTATGATGTTACTGGGTGGCGGGGACATAATGGGTATAACAATGGATTTCGAGCTATTTGATTTTGATCAAGTAGATCAAATAGAGGCTCCATCGGTAGCAGCACCGGCACCAACGGAAACACCAGTACCAAGCCCGACCCCAGCACCAACGGCAACACCAGTACCAAGCCCGACCCCAGCACCAACGGTAACCTCACTCTCTCAAGGATTTATCCCTGTCGGCAATAAAATGGTGGGAAATATAGCTTCCATGCATGAGGAGCATCGTTGGTCCTTTGAAGGTGTACCTGGCCAGAGAATTTTTATAAAGACTTCTACTTCGGCCATGCTGACTTCCACTGTCCATGATACGTATCTAGAACTCTTCGGACCTGACGAGGAAAATTTACTGGCTGAAAATGATAATGGTCCGAGTGCTGAAGTAGTATGGTCGCGTGATTCCCTCATTGATTTTGAAATTGTAGAAGCAGGAACCCATACGGTAGTTGTAAGGTCCCAGCCAGATCCGTGGGGGGAAAGTGGCGGTGACTACGAACTATCTATATATCCTGTGAAGGATTTGGGAGTACTAGATATTGGCACACCGGTATCTGGGAATTTATCTCCTGGCGAAAAACACTATTGGCATTTTGATGAGGTGGCAGGGCAGATTATATCTATAAAGGCAGAGAGCCAAGGTTGGGAGACCATAGAATATCCTTTGGATACATTCATTGAGCTCCATGGGCCTGATGGATTGTTGGCTTCCAATGATGATGATTGGGATAACGTATCTTATCCGATGGATTCTTTTCTTAGTATTGAAATTTTAGAGACAGCATCTTATACAGTTATGGTTAGGCCAGCGGAACGGTGGGAAGGAGGGGAAAGTAGCCAAAGTAGCCAAGGGGCCTACGTATTGTCTGTTCAGGAGCTATCTGAATAATATTTTGTTCGATTTAAATAGTAAATGCATCGTAAATATACGGGTATTTAAGTGTGGGAGCTAGGATTACATGCCGGATTTATACATTAGAAATTGCACAATTTATGACGGCACTGGTTTGCCTCCAACTTCGGGAAATATATTGGTTAAGAATGACCGTATAGAGGCGGTTGGAGATCTAGGGGACCTTGAAGGTGTAAAGACTATAGATGGACGTGGACTGGCAGCCTCCCCCGGTTTCATAGATACCCATACTCACTCTGATGGGTCACTTCTTGAAAATCCCCAGCATGCCAATAGTCTCCGTCAAGGGGTAACGACAGAGATACTGGGACAAGATGGGTTGTCGTATGCACCTTTGTCTAAGGAAAATTATCTTGCCAACAGACAATATCTTTCCGGTATTTTAGGACTTCCTTCAGCTGAACTAGATATGTCATCAGTGGCGAGTTTCAAGTCGCATTACCACAACAAAGTTTCTATAAATACAGCTTACTGCATTGCCCACGGGGCGATTCGTCTCGAAACCGTAGGGTTTGAAGATGTCCCCTTAAGGGGCACCAATCTGGATAAAGCGAAAGATTTAATACGACGAGGTATGGAAGATGGAGCTGTGGGTTTGGCAACAGGTATGTCTTATTTTCCAAACGCTTGGAGTGACACTCAAGAACTAATAGAACTTTGCAAGGTTGTTGCTGAGTACCAAGGGGTCTATGTGACTCACTTAAGGGATAAGAATACCGATAGAGCCTTTGGAGGTGGGGGTGTAGCCGAGGCCCTAGAGATTGGTCGAAGATCGGGTGTGAAAGTGCATTTCTCTCATTTTCGGACAAATGAAGGTACTGCAGGTCAGGTGCAAGCTCAAACAGAACTAATTGATAAAGCTATCAGTGAAGGAGTCGACGTATCGCTTGAGCTTTATCCATACCCTACAGGCAGCACCTTTCCGCTGAGCTTTTTGCCAAGTTATGCCCATGAAGGAGGCCCAGAGGCGGTTATGGACAGACTGGCTAATTCGGCTGAAAGGAAACGGTTGTCGAATTATCTCGATAATGACTACTCTCGGCCGATAGATGATGCTGTATTTTCGTATGTGCCACTCCATCCTGAACTGGAAGGAATGTCATTGCCACAAATTGCCGCCTCAAGAGGCAAAAGTCTCGGGGAAACTCTATGTGAAATTCTTTTAGAAAACGAGGGACAAGTTGGATATTGGGCCTCTCCTCCAGTCAGTGTGTCGATATGGGATCAAATAAACCGCGATGCTATTGAATTATTGTCTCGCCCTGATTACATGGTAGGTAGTGATTCGATTCCATTAGGTAGCAATCCACATCCTAGAGCCTATGGTACCTTTCCCAGAATCATAGGTAGATTTCAGCGCAAATATAATATGATGAAACTTGAGGAAACTATTCAAAGACTGACTGATAACCCTGCCCGCAGGTTTGGCTTAGAATCAAGAGGTCGTATCAAGCCAGGATATTTTGCAGACGTCGTTTTGTTCGACCCCAATTCAGTGATTGATAACTCCACATATGATGATCCTATCCAATATCCGACTGGTATTCCATTTGTCATTGTGAATGGAACTATAGCTGTGGATAACGAGGTATGCACGGGTAAATTTAGTGGTAGAGCCATTCCGTGAATTATTCCCTATTTTTTAGTGTCTGGTTGTTGGCAATTAGCGACAAAAACTAAATTCAAAGATTTGTTTGAATCTAAATTAGGTTACCTACCGCCTTTACCTTCACCCTCAACGTATTACTTGGCAGGTACGTCAATGGAATTTCTTCTATGTCCACAATCTCTATTGATTCAAGATCATCTTCTGAAATATGCCACATGTAATCCAGCATAGCTTAAGGATGTAAGATTTTTATAGACTACCAGTCTTCTGCCTCAATGGTCATCTCAAACTGTGGGTAGCACGTTCTTCAGAACTTCATATAGAGGTACAGTATTCATCTCAATTAGCTGACTATTAGGACTCCTGAATTATGGCACCGCGCTTGTATATTAGCCTCGGAGTGCGGATAAGCCAGCTACCAATAATAACTGTAAGGAAAGCTATTCCCCCGACAGTGAGTATTATTGAAGGTTCATACAGGTCAGCGAGGGCCCCGTTAGCAAAATATGAGAAACTCATGAGGCCACCTGCGTGAATAAGGTAGATACTGGTGATTCTTCCCCTGAGGTAATCTGGTGATACAGACTGGATCATGATGGTAGCAATAGTCATAAAAGCAGCATGTGATATACCAATAACTACCGTACTTAACATTGCGAATTGCAAACCGGCAGACAAACCCAAAATCACGTTGCCAAAGGAACTCACCACCGCAAAAATTAGGAACAGTTTCCCTAAAGTACCATGACCTCGTACGGGGGCCAAGACTATAGACGCAATTAAAGCGCCGAGTCCTATCATCATGTGAAGGTACGCAACCCCACTTCCACCAGACGCTAACTGGTTATTAGATACTGCTGGTAATAGAGATTCAAAAGACATGACGAGAGTACAGTGAAACATGACAAGATACATCACACTTCGCAGGACAGGGTGGCTGTAGATGTACCTAAATCCAGAAAAAGCGTTATAGATTAAGCCTTTTTCTGGATCAACGCGTCCTGTTGAAACTGCTTTAACCTGAGTTACCAAATATACGCCTACCGCGTAAGCGATGACACAGGAAAGAAATACCCATTTTATATCCGCTAATCCCATAAGAGGAGCGATAAGGCCGGGCCCTATCAATCGAGTCGCATAGTAACCCGCAGATATCAAGGTATATGCATTAGGTAAATGATTTGTTGGGACAAGATTAGCAGCCAATGCCTCTATTGCTCCCATGTGGGTTGCTCGGGCGACCCCGTTGAGCACTGCTAGTACGAGAATGTGCCATACCTCGATTGCACCCGTGAATATCAGAACTGTTAATACAAGGCCGTGAAAAAGACTTAGGAGGTATGCCAGAATTAGAATATTTCGCCGTGAATACTTGTCAGTCAACAAACCAACAACAATTGGAGCAAAAAACCAAGGGATCATAGCCGCAAAAAAAACAGCTCCTACCCAACTACTCGGGTTGCTCTCAGCTAGATTGAAAATCAACCATCCTTCAGCAGCGCCGAGTGCCCAAGAAGATGACTCCCCAACAATGTGGCCAACCCACATGATTCTGTAATTTTTGTAGGTGAGAGAAGGTAAGAACTTAGATTTGATTCCCATAAATTAATATCTGGGCAAGTAATTAGGAAGGGTCCGTTTATACACTTGAATAATTCCGTACGATATTCCCGTCTTTCACGACCATGTATACGTCTTGCAGATTGCTTATGTTTTCTAGCGGATTGCTATTTAGGATGACGAAATCTGCTTTTTTACCTGGTTCAAGGGTTCCGTTTTTTTCTTCTGCTAAACAAACTTTTGCTGATGTTAGTGTTGCAGCAGTTAAAGCTTGATGTTCCGTCATTCCACATTTGACTAACATTTCAGTTTCGAAGAGAGCTCCGTAAGGCAGATCAAAGTCTGAACCGCAGGCAACCTTTACCCCCGCTTCTATAGCTTTTTTGAAACCAGAAGCATGCATTACCGCTGCTTCTATTGCTCGTTCTTTGTAACTTTCGTCGATGGGATGTGCCTTCATCCATTTGAGTTGGAATTCAGAATCCGCGAATTCTTCTCCTCTGTTCATATGGGTGAGACTTAATGTTGGTACATAATAAGTCTGTGATTTAGAAAGCATGTCAATAGCTTCATCATCAAATTGGTAGCCGTGCTCCAGTGTGTGAGCTCCCATAGAGATGGCTTTTTTAATCCCGTCAACGCCTCCGGCATGTGCCACTACTTTATATCCTCGCTGTTCGCAAATATCGAAAGCGGCTTTAAGTTCATCTTCGAGAGGGAATGTATTTGGCATTTTGTCCCATTTGGGTCCCATCACCCCTCCTGTCAGATTAAGTTTTATAAAATCCACTCCATTTTTGATTTGTTCCCTTATAGTGCGGATGTATTCAGTTGGGCCGTCGACTTCAATAGCACAGCCACTTTTGAGGAAATGGCCGGCGGTAGTGGTTATGAACCAGCCGCATGTATAAAGATTGGGGCCCACATACCCTCCAGATGCGAATGCCTCTTTCCAGGCTACATCTATAAAATCTTTTTCCCCTACGGCCCTTAGTGATGTAATCCCAAGGTTAAGTGCTCGTCTACAATTATTACCAGCTCTAATTGTTCTCTCTGCTGTGGTTTCATCTCTGGCTTCCGAATCAGGTATACCTTTTCCAATGTGGGTGTGAACATCCCATAGACCTGGAACTAAGTATTTATCCTTTAAGTCTAAGATCTGGGAATCAGAATTTTTGGATACGGTATTTTCCGATATTTCGGCTATTTCACCATTTATCACCGAGATGTGTCCTTCCTTTGGTTCTGTAGAAAGTGCATCTATCAATGTGGCATTAATAAATTTAGATTTAGTTTCTTCCATTCTAAAATTCTTTTCTCCTATTCAGGTAATCAGGCTTTAGTTGGTGCCCTAACACAATCGGACTGTATCACGTATATCAAATGTATTGCTTTGGCATAGGTTGGATGGATTCTCTGAACAACACTCCTTCGTGTAAAATTTGCAAATCGCTTATTAAACACTCCTCTTTATGAGGATCATTTTTGTTGTGATGGGATCAGCCTTCATTAATTTTGGGGGCCTGACCTCTAGAGGGCCATAAATTCACAAACCAAGAATAATTCCTTGACGCTCTAATTTGTTCTATGCTCTATATCCATGAGATGTTCCATGATTTTTATGCACTCTTCTGTCTTGTTTGCCTGAAAATCAAAGGTAAGATTTTTGATACTCAGGTCCTCACAGTGTTTTATATCCTCGGTAACGGCGTGAGTTGAGTCGATCAGGGCTGCCTGAGAACGTATTCTTGAATTAGTTTCAATTCCTATATCTGTGAAATGCAATGTCCTTTTTAATGAAATTGTTATTTCGTCTCGCTTGCGGCCATATTCTTCACACTGCTGATCTATAAAAGGAAGCATATTTTCGATCTGATCAGGCCTAAGTCTTGTCGGATGCCATGTATTACCGTGCTTTACAGTTCTTCTCACCGCTCTCTTGGTATGACCACCAATCCAGATTGGGATTCCGTTGGGTTTTTGAACAGGTTTTGGAAAAAACGCAATATTGGAAAATTCATAGGTTTCTCCATGAAATTCTGTGACATCGGAAGTCCACAATAGTTTGAAGATCTGAAGATATTCATCGGTTGCAAGACCTCGTTTTTCAAATGGTGCATCCAAGGCTGCAAATTCTTCCTTCCACCATCCTACTCCTGCTCCACATATGACCCTTCCTTTAGTGAGTACATCAAGAGAGGCAAACATCTTTGCTTGTAATATAGGGTTTCGGTAAGGAACTATTGCCACTGATGTCCCCAAGTTTATTTGATTCGTCTGTGATGCGATGAAACTCAGCAATGTAAACGCATCTAGTTGAGGGTCTTGGGAATTGCCAGTGAAGCGGCCGTCGTCGGTGTAGGGATAAAGGTCAGTCTCTTGAATGGGTAGGACTATATGGTCGGCTGCCCATAAGGAATGGAATCCGAGTTCTTCAGCTGCAGCGGTGAATTTAATTAACTCATCTGGATTGATGTGTTTGGGTAATACAATTCCATATTCCATGCGAAAATCCTTTGTTTGGAAACTACGTGAAAATCGTAAATAAATTTTAAACCGGGTCTTTTCCAGGTTCAGTTTATATAGAACTGAGTAGATACTAGTCAAATAGATTAGTGGAAATGTAATTTTTATAACATGTGATGGAAGAAGTCAGAGCTACATGATAGTGTTGCCTACCCAAGATAGACTACTGTTTCGATATGGGGGGAATTTATGGCTACCTTTGACATGAAACCGATTGAGGTTTCTCAGGAAATTCTTAATGGTTTAAAAAAAATTCCTACGGCTACTATATACAATGCGCTTCGATCGTTTGGATCCACTTTCTGTGTATGTGAAGGTATCCAAAACTACACTCCCTTTACCCCAGGTAAGGAACGTTTTGCAGCTAGAGCTAGAACTCTGAGATTTATGCCGATCCGCCCAGATATTAATAACGATAAGCCTGGAGGCGTAGATTCGCCTGAATATATTGCAATGGGACGTTGCGGACCGGGTGATGTGCTGGTCGCTGACATAGGCGGTAGAGTTCAAGACGTTGTTGCAGGCGATGTGAAATTACTACAATTGGCTATGAATAAGGCTGATGGGGTAGTTATAGATGGAGCGATCAGGGATTTGGATGTACTCATAGATGAAGACTATGATCTGACCATATATGCCAAAGCGCGAAGTTTTCATGGAAACCCATCGAGTCTTCCGGCTGAGGAGAACGTTCAGATCCAGTGCGGTGGAGCTTTGGTACGACCTGGTGACGTTATGGTTGGAGACAATGACGGAGTCCTAGTTGTTCCTTCCTGGATGGCGCAGGCGGTTCTAGAATGGGCTGATGAGCACGAAGGTGCGGAAAACCTTGTAAAGGACAAGGTAAAAGCTGAAGGGGTCCCTCCAGGTAAATATTACCCTGCAACTGAAGAAACAATTGAAGAGTGGAGAAAACTAAACAATCGATAGTTGAAATGGTGAATTCCATTCACGTATTTAACGAAAATGGTGATCCAAATGAAAACTTTTGCAATGGCATTGGACCTGGTGGATGAGCCTGGATCAATAGAGGAATATAAGGAATATCATAAAAATATCTGGCCTGAGGTGAAGGAAGGGTTATTAGAAATTGGGATTGAAGGGATGGAGATTTATCTCCTCGGAGACAGGTTGTTTATGGTCGTGGATACTAAAGATGACTTTGACATAACAACAGATTTTCAAAAATATACCGACTCTTCTGACAAGGCAGCGCAGTGGGATATATTGATGGGGAAATACCAAAAAAAAACTCCTTTCACCGAAGATGGTGATTGGTGGGCTCCAATGCAGAAAGTCTTTGACCTAAATCCTAACTAAGGCCTCCATGGAAATTGTAGATTCACACCATCACCTATGGGATCTAGATCTTTTTCAATACGAATGGATGCCTGAAGATAACACTATTTTACATCGAAGCTACCTTCCTTCCGACCTGGCTCCCATTTTGGAACAGTGTTCCGTTAGTGGAAGTGTGGTCATCCAGGCTGACCACACTGTTGAAGAGGCTAAATTTCTACTTGAATGCGCGAATGACTTTCCCTGGATACGGGGAGTGGTTGGATGGGTCGACTTACAAGATGAAAAAGTCGGAGATACCTTGGACGAGTTGATAAAACTGGGACCCCTTGTGGGGATAAGACATCAGGTGGAAGAAGAAGTTGATGAGAATTGGCTACTCAGAAAGCAAACCTTAGATGGGTTGAAGGAACTGTCGGATCGGAACTTATCCTATGACTTATTGGTTAAGCCGACCCATATTGACCAGATACCCATTGTTTGTAAGAAATTGCCTGAATTGAGAATGGTTGTGAACCATATAGCCAAACCAAACATTCGTGATCGAGTGTTTCAACCTTGGAGTGATAGCATCTCAAAGTTGGAGCCATATAGTAATCTTTTTTGTAAGGTGTCTGGGATGGTAACCGAGGCAGATCACAATAGCTGGACTCTCCAGGATTTACTCCCATTCATACAACACGTTAGGAAGGTTTTTGGCATCAATAGGTTAATGTGGGGTAGCGATTGGCCTGTTTGTCTACTTGCTGGTAATTATCAAGAAGTGATGGACGCCGCCCTTTTCGGCATGGGAGATATGTCGCCACAGGAAAAGAAGAGGTTCCTGTCAGGTACAGCAGCTGCGTTTTATAGACTCGAATAAGCACTTCACATATTGAGTAGATACCGCATCCCCAAATATAGGATGATACGGTACTGCCACATAAGATTGGTATCGGGTTAATAATTTTATTTACCCCAATGCCCACCCTTTTTTCTGATTTCGATACTATCCATAATAGGTAATATTGCAACATTTCCAGTGTGCATCTGCGGTCTCAACAGATTGGTGATAGCCTGCATATTTTCAGCCTCTATGACGCCGAATATGGTGTGAGAAACGTTGTATCTCCATACTCCCAATATTTTGACTTCAGCATTTCCTTCCAGCCACTTTTGGTAATTTACCGCGGCTTCGCTGTTTGGTCCCCGTCTTTGCCAGGGCATGTTTCGTGGTCGTGGCGCGCTGTTACGTGTAAAAGCACATTAAACTTTCATTATCTGTTAAAAAACTTGTAAATAGATGTGGGTTTTGACGAAAAAATCTATGCCAATTTAGTATTAAGTATCAATAAATTATAAAAAAATAGGAATGAATTAGACTAATATCATCGATCATATTGAAACATCTTAGGCTTTTCTTAATGGCACTCAATAAAATAGATATCACATTGCTAATTTTGCAATTTGAAGGTTGGAATGCAGAGTCAAAGAAGATGAAAATAAATAGTACAGGCCTCAAGGTTGATAACAGATTAACTTAGTAACAAATTACCTTGATTTAACCCTTCTTATTTTTCTGTTCGTAAGGGACAATATAAAAGTCGATATCAATTTTAGACCTTGTTGTTCAGTATAGGAAACCATATGCCAGAAATCGTAATTTCTACTGAAAACCTCCATAAATTTTATGGTTCAAGAGATCAAAAAGTACACGCCTTAAAGGGATTGGATATCTCGATAGAAGAGGGAGAAATAGTTGGAATCATGGGGCCCAGTGGGTGCGGTAAAACGACTCTTCTCAACTGCCTGTCCGGATTGGATTCCTTTGATGAAGGGAACATATCCATCCAGGGTAATACTTTGACCGATTTAAATGACGATCAATTGAGTGAGTTGAGAGCAAAGAAAATGGGTTTTGTTTTTCAAACCTATAATTTGTTGCCTGTGCTAAATGCGGTAGAAAATGTTGAGTTGCCACTACTTGTTTCCGGATTTTCTGGTAAAGAGGCTAGATCTAAGGCGTTGGAACAATTAGCAGAAGTGGAGTTGGAAGATTGGCAACACCATTTACCTGGTGAGTTATCGGGAGGTCAACGGCAGAGAGTTACTTTGGCTAGAGCACTGGTAAATGACCCAGCTATCGTTTGGGCGGACGAACCCACAGGTAATTTAGATAGCGAGAATGAACGACTCATTATGGATCTACTCACCCAGTTAAATAAGGATAATAACCAGACTTTTGTGATAGTAACCCATTCTGATTATGTGGGAGGCAGGACAGACAGGATTATTCAAATGAAAGATGGGGAAGTAGCGTAACAAAATGGAAAAAGTTTTTGGTTTACCCGCTACAGAATTAGCTTTGGGGATGACTGCTCTTTTGGCTTTCATTTTTTTATTGATAGGGATAGGGGCATCTAGAAGATTTATATTGGTAAAGATGGGAAGTCGAAACATCCCGAGAAGGAAAGGTCAGAGTGCCTTAATTGTAATAGGGTTAATGCTCAGTACGGCCATAATCGCTACATCTTTAGGTATCGGAGATACAGTTAGATATTCAGTCAGGTCTGTAGCCTTAGATTTTCTTGGTCCAACTGATGAAATTATCAAAGGCCCTGGTAGGCAAACTACCGGAGAGGAATATTTCGATTTTGCGCAGTTTCAAAATATCGAACAAGTAACCCGAGACAATAAAAATATAGAGGCTCTTCTACCGCTAATAGAAATTAATTTGCCAGCTTCCAATGACGTCCTAGAGTTGGCTGAAAGCAATATGCGAGTGCGAGGAGTCCATGGAGAATATTCTGATAATTACGACGAATTACAAAACTTGGCAGGTCAAACTGTATTTATCAAGTCACTTTTAGAAAACGAAATTTATATAAATGCTGATTCGAGTGAGATTTTAAAGCTCCAGAAAGGAGATAAGGTTAGTGTTTATACCCGTTCAGGTAAGTTTGAGTTTTCAGTTCGTGATGTTTTAAAGAATGGGGGATTAGCTGGTGGAGGTAGAAACCCATACATACTGTTTAGCCTTGATGAATTACAAGAATTAATTGGTAAACAAGGACAGATAACCAATGTTTATGTCTCAAATTCTGGCGAGGGAGAAGACGCACTCAAACTTTCAGAGGATGTCACAAAATTCCTAAGATCTGAACTGACAAATACCGATGTCGCAACAAAGATGTTTGGAATACTTCAAGGAAACGCTATCCCTGAGATACTCTTGGAAGAGTCTGATTCAATTAGCCAAACAGACAAAGAGACCTCCAAAACTCTTGACCAACTATATGGGCATTTAGCATCAAATGATTTTGGTGATGGTTTTATAAAGGGAATAAGCGATTATCAGAATCAATTGACCATTCTCGGGATATTGGATAAATCTGGACTCAAGGAAGATGCTGGCAAAATAGCAGCACTTTCACCAGCCTTGACCACTTTGAGAGTTGATGATCAAAAAAGCGATAGTGTTAGATTGGCCGAGACAGTAGCAACTGGTGTAACTACGATTTTTTCTATCTTTGGATCGTTCTCAATCATGGTAGGAATGCTATTAATCTTTCTAGTATTTGTTTTACTCGCTGCTGCCCGCTCCACTGAATTAGGAATGGCCAGAGCAGTAGGTTTAAAACGTAGGGATTTAGTTCAGTTATTTACATATGAAGGCACTATATACGCCTTTCTAGCGGCAATAATAGGAACGGTGGTTGGCGTAGGGCTAAGTTTTGGATTGGTATTCATTCTTCAAGATTTAATAGATACTGACGGGTTTGTAATCACACCATACTACTCTGTCGTATCTCTTTTGATATCTTTTTCAAGTGGATTGATACTAACTTTCATTACGGTTGTCTTCTCTGCATATAGAGCCAGCAACTTGAATATAGTTGTTGCAATCAGAGGACTAAAAGATGAGTTCGTTAAAAAGGCCCCAGACCCTATAGGCAAAAAGGTTAAGAATTTTGTTTGGAATTTAATATTCCCAGTCAAGCAATTGGTTTGGATAATTAGAGGAAACGGAGGGCGGATGGGAAATTTTAGCCTTTTGCTTCTATTCCCAGTGGTCTGGCCGATAAATATTTTGACTTCGCTATTCAATTTGTCTGGGAAACATAATTACCTTGTTCCTGGGATATTCTCACTGTTCTTGTTGGTTTCTGGAATATTGACAGAGACTGGAGCCAGTCTTTCCATAGGGCTGATTGGCTCTGCTTTAACTGTCGGATTATTCGCTAGATACTTGTGTTCCAAATTTATAAATAATACAGAAACAGGAAATCAAATTGCGGGTAGTTTGGAGGGTGGTCTAGTTCTTATTTCTAATTCTCTACCATTTGATTTTTTCAGCAGATGGCTACCTGAATTGTCTGAACCAGGACCATGGTTTTGGCCGGTAGGAGGAGCGATTTCAACTGCTGCGGCTGTTTGGTTGCTAATGTCTAACACTCGTATTTTGATTGCGCTTCTTAATTTGATTTTATCTAGATTTTCTGGATTGAAAGCGGTAACAAAGACGGCTATAAGTTACCCGATGGCAGCCAAGTTTAGGACAGGCCTCACTGTAGCTATGTTTGCGTTGATCATATTTACACTCATGATTTTCTCCGTTCTGAATGGGATACAAGATGTGGCAACCGAACAGCCTGAACGAGTGACTGGAGGTTATGATATTAAAGCAACTATCACACCGGATCTTCCGATCACAGGGGACATAAGAAACTCTTTGAATATGTCAGAGTTCGAGGTGATTGCTGGTGCGTCTAATCTCCGTGTAGAAGTCAAGGAATCAGAAGGAAAAAACAACACATATAAGGGAGCACGTCTTGTTTCTTTAGAGAATGAATTTCTTGACTCAACCCTGTGGAAAATGGCCCATTTTGACCCTAGTTATGGGGCCACCGACAGGGAGATATGGCAGGCATTAATGAATGATGAAACCCTGATACTCGCTAACGCGACAATAATTCCATCGGGGGATCCTTTTGGACCTCCTGACAGAAGCTTCAAGAGTTCATTTATCGAGTCAGGTGATTTGAAACCGATAGACTCCTTTAGCATAGAAATGAAAAAAAGAAGGAGTTCATCAGATCCAACCCAACTGACAGTTATAGGTGTGATTGAGCGACTGGCTTCAGGAACAGGATTTGGAGGAGGAAGCGCAACTTTTTATTCTCCTCGTGCCTTGGCTTCCAAAATTGCTCAGGAAAATGTTCCTTTAGACACATTTTACTTTTCCCTTAAGGACAAAAGTGAGGCTTCAAATTACTCTCAAAAATTAGAAAAAATCTATTTAGCAAATGGTATGAATGCGGTGAGTCTTTTAGACCGTCTGGAGGAAGAGCGAGCCACCAGTAACGCATTCAATAAACTTTTCCAAGGTTTTAGTGGTTTGGGATTAGTTGTGGGTGTGGCTGCAATCGGCGTTTTGTCAGTAAGAGCAGTAGTGGAGCGAAGGCAATCTATAGGAGTTCTTCGTGCAATAGGATTTAGATCAAGTATGATTCGCACCCAATTTTTGATTGAATCCTCATTCATAACCATATTGGGAATATTTGTTGGAATATGTCTCGGAATACTTCAGTCATGGTTAATTTTCCTGGAAATTTCGAAGGAGCTCGAAGGTGCTAAATTTAGTGTCCCTATTGGGGAAGTCGGAGTACTTATTGGCATCACTATCATAGCTTCAATTTTGGCTAGTGTTATACCCGCCAATGAAGCCAGCAAAACTTATCCTGCTGAAGCACTACGATACGAATAGACGATTCACTATTAAACTTCACAAAAGAATCTTTGTTGACATTGTGCTGACTCAATGATTTAGGAAGCAATTTACCAGAGCCTTTTACAAAGAGTTTTCTTGTCACACTACCAATCGTTAGTGATAAAATCACCCTGCCCTGACGGATGGCCATGTAAATTTGGTTATGTGAATTCTAGGTATTAAATAAAGTTTAGAAGTAAAAGGAGATATAAATGAACCCAATTCGAGATAGATTAAAAGCGGGCAAAACCGTGGTTGGAACAGCTGGATCTGTTTTTGCGGATAACATGGTTATGTTGGCCGATTCAGGTTTGGATTTCATACTTTTTGATACTCAGCATTCGCCTGTTGAACCCAAAGAGTACAAGAGCTCCTTCGATGCGATTAAAGGTAAATCTGCTACACCCATAATGAGGGTTAGTGCAAATCGACCTGAATTGATTTGTTTTGCTTTAGACCTTGGAGCTAGGGGCATAATGGTGCCCATGGTCAACACCAAAGAGGAAGCAACGGCAATGGTACGAGCATGCCAATATTCACCTCTTGGAGATCGTAGTAATGCCGGTGTTCGTGGTGAATGGGGCGATTTCGGCGAGTCTAACTACAGGGAATATCTAGATACAGTAAATGAGGAACTCTTGATCATTCCCATGATTGAGACTCAACAGGCAATAGATAACATAGATGAGATCCTCAGTGTCCCAGGGATAGATGTACTTTTGATTGGACCATCAGATTTGTCAATTGAACTTAATGTTCCTCTGGATTACCCAAGTGATGCCTATCAGGCAGGATTAGACAAAATTGCGGCGGCCTGTAAAAGGCATGGAGTTGTTCCGGGTATGTACTTCATACCTCCCACAATGGATCCTAATTTCTATGTAGAAAAAGGGTTCAAATTTTTCACAATGCCTTGGGCATCCTGGGCCTTGCAAGGAATAGGGAATGGACTTGGGACGATAAACCGAGATTAAACCCAAATATGTTGCCTTTTGAAGGGCAGTTTGGCAAAGGAATTGAGTCGTTGCAGGATTATGGAACCTCCTGCGACGGCTCTTCTTAGTAAACGACCAGCTATAAATAATTTAACCTGTGGAATTAATCATGTTCAAAATTACAGACTTCAGTATTATCCCTTTTTAAGGACGATTCTAATTTCCATAGGCCTGGTTTTTCTAACTGGTTGGGCAAGCTGGATTAGTAGAAAGATATGAATGTTGTGGATTTTAGGCACCCTTTGGGTCAAAAAATAAATGTAATTGGAGGCGGAGGAAAGACAACTCTTGCCAAAGCTCTGTCTGCTAAATATTCCTACAATAATATAGAGTTAGACTATCTCTATTTTTTACCTAACTGGATTGAAAGAGAACCTGAGAATTTCCGGAAAACCGTTGCGAAGGCCCTGAAAGATTCTGGGGATAAATGGGTCGCAGATGGGAATTATAAAGCGAAATTACAGGGTTATGTTTGCTCAAGAGCTGACATGGTAATTTGGTTGGATTTGCCTTGGTTCTTGATTTTTCGGCGAACACTTTTGAGATCGTTCAAGAGAATGTTAGAGAGAACTAAAGTGTGTGGTGACAACTCGGAAACCTGGCGGATGTTTTTTAGCAAAAACGCTCTATGGTGGTGGTATATAGTGAACCGAAAAGAGATCTTAGAACGTGAGTCAGAGTATTCTGAATACATACCTCAAAATACTCCAGTAATTCGCATAAAAAACGCTAAGGAATTAAATGCATTTTATCGGTATTGGTTGAGCAAATAAGCCCTTAGTATTGTGATAATCACTAAGTTAGTAAATGGATAAGGAGAATCGGGGTGAAAATAGGACTTTTTATTGGTGGGGCCGGATCGGCAGGAACCCTGCATGGGCAAATCAGCCAAATCGTTGAAGCTGAAAAAGCTGGCTTCGACAGTCTGTGGGCCGCCCATATAATGGACATTGACGTTATGACCATGCTGAGCATGGCGGCTGAGCAGACGACCCGCATTGAAATAGGTACGGCAGTGACACCCACGTTTTTGCGACACCCTATAGCGATGGCGCAACAGGCCCTCACCGTACAAAAAGTGGCGAATGGAAGATTTACATTAGGATTAGGGGTTAACCATAAACCGGTGGTAGAAGGTCGTCTAGGTATGAAGTTCCACAGGCCCTGGAGACATATGTTTGAGTACCTAAACATTGTCCACTCGTTAACCAGAGAAGGGAATGTCGATTACGAAGGGGAAATATTCAGTGCCAACACCCAGTTTACTATGTCATCACTTCCTGAAATTCCGATTTTGTTGGCTGCACTAGGCCCACGCATGCTTAATACCGCCGGAGAGTTGGCGGATGGAACGATAACTTGGATGACTGGCACAGAAACTCTTAGACAGTACGTTGTTCCCACAATTAACGATGCAGCACTTAAGATAGGAAAGAAAAAGCCGAGAATAGTCGCTGCTGTTCCTTTATCAATTACGGATGATCGTGATTCAGGCTTTGAACAGGCTGATAAATATTTCGGTGGATATGGGCAGTTACCCAGCTATAGGGCGATGCTAGATAGAGAAGGTGTTGAAAGTTCCGCAGAAATGGCACTTATTGGTAACGAAAAAGAAGTTGAAGCTATGTTGAAAGACTATTCTTATGCCGGGGCCACTGATATTGCGGTGCAAATATTTCCTACCGGACGAGAGGCTGATTCCTCCTTAAACAGAAGTATGGAATTCTTGAGCGGGCTGGTAGGAAAACTTTAAAAGACAACTTGCCGTGTCGACACATGTTTTTTAGCTGAATTAGGTATAAACACCCTATTCAAAAAACTATTTTGACGATAAAATTCCAGCAGGCTTTGATATTTTCAGTTAATACATATGAGTGGTGCCAAGATTTCATGAATACTAAACCTAAAACAGCATCCAAGGCGTTAATGTTTTTAGCCATCTCGATTTCCATCTTTGCTTTAATGGCCTGTGATACCGCTATTGGTAGGGCCATTGGTATTGATGGTGATGGTGGTGAAATTGAAGTTCCGTCTGCCCCAGAGGTCGGGGTGGTTTACACAGTATCTGGAGAGCTAGGTAGCCCGGCACCTGATGAAGACGAATGGACATTTGAAGGACCGGAAGGCGCCATGGTGGAAATACATATGGTGAGCAGTCCTGGTTCTCCTGGTGTGGATACTTTTCTCGTGCTTAATGGGCCTAATGGCCAACAAGTAGGGATGAATGACGATTATGAAGGGTTTCATGCAGGGCTTATTATTTCATTGCCATATGAGGGTCAATATACGGTTATTGCAAAAGGATATGGTCAGGCTGTCGGGTTGTATGACTTAACGGTGAAATTTCGTAATCTGGATGGGGCTACGCCAGTTGATTCTGACGGAGGGCCGATAGCGGAAGTCGCAGCAGGATCAGTAAGTAGTTCTTACGGTGAAATTCAGATGATGAATGATGAAGATGTATGGGAAATCACAGCTCTTACGGGAGATAATCTCCTGATTGTCCTTGACGGCATCACTCGATTAGACCCCACCTTGACTCTGATTGATCCGGACGGAGTGCAAGTGGCTTATAACGACGATTTTGTGGGAAGAGACTCGCAGATTACCTTTATCGCAGAAAGCGATGGAGTCTATCTAGCTGTTGCGAAGGGTTACGGTGGTCGTTCGATTGGAGACTACAACTTAAATGTTTCGGGGAATTCTGAAAGAGCAATATTCAATGATATTACCGAAAACCTAGAAAGGGCGGAATCTGACCTCGTAGCAGCAAACGAGCTGGCTGCTGCGGCAATTGTTACAGAGCTTGTTGAAAATGCCGAAGTTGCGGAAGCACAGGCAGCTGCTGAATTAGTCGAGGTTGAGCAGGCTGCGGTTGTAGCAGAGGAAGCTGAGAGGAATTCTGCCCAGGCAGATGTGGCATTAAATAGTGCCGAACAGGCGGAAGCAGAAGCGGAAGAAGTACTAGAAGAATTAAATGAAGCATCTGACCAGCTAGATGAATTGGTTGTTCAAGATATATCTCAGTTGGAACAGGTTACCTCTGAAGCCGATATTGCGGACGAAGCAAACAGGGTGGCTGAGCAGCAGGAAGCAGAGGCTGAGGCTGAATTAAGCCGACTTAGGGAAGAACAAGCTGAATCAGCCAGAATAGCAGCGGCTACTGAAGCTCGCCTTGAGGCGGAGCGGGAAAGACAGGAAACAGAAGCTGCAGTGGAGGTGGCTCGATTGGAGGAAGCTCGTACCTTGGAAAGATTAGCTAGAAATGCCGAGGCTGCTGCAAGGGCAGAGACAGAGTCAGAAGCTGCAAGGGTCGAGTTAGCTCTACGTGAAGAAGCCGCAGCGCAAGCCGAGTTGGCAGCTCTTGCTGCCAGTATCGCTGAACAGGCGGCAGAACAAGAGCTTGCTGAAGAATCACAAGAGGCATCTCAGGCCGAAGTTGTGGCAACAGCAGCTGCAGAGGCGGCCCGAAGCGCGGCTGGAGATTCGGCATTGACGACAATAATAGAGGGTAGGTATGTTGGTGTTTCGAGCCCTCAGTACGGAAGTGCATCTGTAGTGGGTGGGGAAATTTATTACACCCATGATGGTTCTTCAAACCCGGTGGACACCTTTACTGCTACCGTGCGAGGTACAAATGGGGAGTTTTTCGATGTAACTATGTCGGTAGAACTGACTTACGTAAGACCGAATAATGCCCCTGTCGCTGTAGACGATATTATCTCGATACCATCAGGTGTAATGCCAGATGACTTTAATCAAATACTAGACGCCTTAGGTAATGACACGGATGCAGATGGAGATAATCTGACAATAACTCATATTAATGGAATACCGGTAGAAGAGGGACGTGCTGGCGGTGGTTCATGGGGTGCCTTTGAGTATGCAGATTTACGTATATCTATTTTTGATGAGGTGCAGACCGGGATAGATATAGATGGAATATTCATCGGTTCGAATCATCCGACCAATTACAGTGGCCAAGAGGCTTTCACTTACACAGTATCTGACGGTAACGGTCTTTCCTCTGTTGGCACGGTATATGTGAATCTCACAACGGATTACGAGCTTCCGGTCGCTTCGGATCGGAGTATCCAGATTCAGCAATCAGCTACTTCCGAATATGACTTGCATTTGAGACCCTCTACCAGGATTGAATCAGTAACCCAAGGAGTTCGTGGCGTAGTTGAAATTTCGGGTGATAACACAATTGCATATGCACATAACGGAGATGAGGCGGATAGGGATACATTTGAATACACAGTTGTCGATGATTTTGGGGCTACCACTTCAGGAACAGTACATGTATCGGTGATAATACCAAACCGCAATCCCACTCCTCCTAATGTATCCGCAATTGTCGATGAAGGTGGAGCGGTTCATATTCCTATCATTGGTCCCTCATCTGGGTTCAGCCCAGATCAGCTGGACCCTGAAGCAGATCCAGTGAGGCTAGCAGCGGATGATTCTCTTTTTCACAGTGATACAACTGCAACTCACCCGTCCAATGGAACATACACTGTTTCAAACATCATTGATGGAGAAACCGGTAATATCACCGAGTCTTTTTTGGTGTACACCCACGATGGTTCTGAGACATCACAAGACCAATTTAATTATGAGTTGAGGCAGGAGGATGGGGGTACCGGCTGGGGAACAGTTACTATAATTATAGCTCCTGTAAACGATGCACCGTTCGCCGTGAATTACAATTTGAATGTTGCGCAGGGCGGATCAGTTGATCTCAATGTTGTTAATTCTGAAACTGATCCTGATGGGCCAGTTTTGAGTGTTGCAATATCGGCAGAACCCCATCGGGGCTCTTTAGTTTTAGATGGATCAACTTTCACATATACACATAATGGGAACGATCCCATAGCCGATTATTTCCACTACACTTTGGATGACGGGATCGGCCATGCCGTTTCTGGAATAGTTCACTTAAACGTGGCCATAGCATCTTTAGACGTATCTGCAGTTGCTCTACCTTCAGCAGGACTAGACAAAGTTTCATGGGACCCTGAAATTGGAATACGAATATCATCATCTGATAACTTGGGTGTTAGAAACATAGCTGATGCAATTTCATTATTTGAATGTGCCGACTCTCTTTGTTATGACACACAATTGACTCAGGTAGATGGTGAAACAACCCAGCTAGCAGAGACTTCAAGCCAGATTCTTAGTTTTATACCAGACGTACCTTTGTATGGAGGAACTACCTACAAGGTCTCAGTGAATCCAAATTCCGGCATTGAATTAGCCGATGGCAATATACAGGTTTTATCAGGTCTTATTGAGGATGTTAGCTCTTGGACGTTTACTACAGCTGAGATGACAAGGTTTACCCTACCGCTTCTCATTACTTACAGCGACTCAGAATGTAGAGGGGAACAAGAACCATTGCTTGCACATCGGATCGGAGAGCGACTATGTTTAACTCTAGAAGATATTGATAATCTGCTCTACGGAATGGAAGAGGACACACCAGGTCATTATTTCGATGACTTGAGTTCCGGTAAATTTGCTATATCTCCAATTCGTGATAGGGCTGGCCACGTTGTTAAATCCGTCCAAATCGACAGAAACAAACCGTACATTGGCGGTAATTGTGGACGCCATTGGGAAAAAGAGGCGCTCAGAGCTTGGGATACTTGTCCTGATTATGCAGAAGACACCACAATACGCGAAGAAATGGACCAAATTTTTGATCGATTGAGGTACAGAAATATAGGGCATAAAGATGGATCATATAACTTGCTAGCGCCATACTTGCCGGATAGGGACTGGCTGATCGGTAATTACGATATGGGAAGTGAGCAAGATAGAACAGGAGATTGGCATCATTATTTTAGGAATGTAACTCCGATTTACGTATGGGGTGTAGGAGGACCAGATACCTCACCTTGGAGCACAATAGGGATGGCATCACCTCCAAAGGGCTCTCAACAAACCGCACTTGATGTATCACATGAAGAGGCCCTCCGGACGTGGGGACATGAATTGGGTCATGCGTATTTTGGATTGCCCGATTACTACAGCAGAGGCGAACCTGCTGGACCGAATAAAACAGGCCCTCTAGATATTATGGGTGACAGAGATGGTGGTGGTAGCGGCAAAATATGGCCACCTTTCACAGCATGGAGCATGCTTAAGGCAGAATTCGAAGAACCAGAAGAACCGTTAACAGATGCGCAGCTACTGGGATATATAGCTAATGTCGATGATACCTTTGATCTTAACGGTATTACTGGAGTTCTAAATAGTAGAGGAAATGCGAACGGATTTAACATAATTAAGGTACCGGCAATAATAGAGAGAGACACTCAAGAAGTAAAAGGACACTATTTGCTAGAGCTATACGGCTCTACTGGATATGATTCACAAATATATGTGAATTCAGATTCGGTTAATTTTGGTGATAACCCAGGAGCTTTCCCTGGTGGAATAGCCATATGGAAATGGGATAAAACTGAACAGAAAGTGCAAACAGATGTTTGTGGACAGTATTTCGGTGATAGAGTACCTCACTGCGGCGCTGACTTTTTGTTCCAGAATGGAAATCATATGGACCCAATAGAGTACTACCCGAGTATTCCTAGTATTACGCGTGGTAATGGTTCTGCTTGGCCAGGCACTTCACCAGGGATAAATACCCTCTTCCCGTGGTGGTATTCGGCACAGCTGCCATACGGGTCTGATTATGATGCAGAACTAACGAATATGCCGACTACTATAGAGTTGCCGGTATTAGAGATCGCACCGTTTGGTGAGAATCCAAATTTTGGTGGAGGTAACAGAGTAGCAACCATAACTCTCTCATTTGATGAATTTATAAATGATATAAAAACAAAGGTACGGGATGATTCACAGAGTGCTAATAGTGGTAATTTGAATGGGTATACCCTGAGCGATGCCGCTACATTTACCGTGAATGTACAGAAACATGAAACACCAGAATACATGACATATAGAGACCATGTGAGGGAAGGACAAATCCAGTTTGCTCAACCAGGCGCGATGTGGGATGAAATGCAGACCTATGGGTTCTATAGATTTACTGAATAAGCCACAGTAGAATAGAGATCGCAACCATTCGAATTTAAAACTTCATAATAATCGCCTCAGGGGCCTAAGTCCCCCGAGGCGATTATTGTATGTAAATTGTCTATCCCAGGGTTAACGCTAAACCCGCCAGATACTGCGTAAAGATTTTTTGTGCTTACCATATTTTCTCCTGACACTGTTTCATTCCTGATCCCTAGTGATATCATCAATAATATTGTCTCAGTAAGGAGAAGGAATGTTTCATATTAAAAGAGTATTTAAGGCTAAGGCGGGTCAGTCTCGTAAAGTTGCGACTCTAGCCTATCAGGCAGCAGAAACCTATAACGGTGCCGGACAACGAGGGGAGTTTTCAGTTTATTTTAATCCTGGTACTACACCAGGAGAAAAAGATATTGTTGTACTACAGTGGGCTGATGAAGCCTTGAAGTCCGTGTTTAGAGGTGAGAACGATATACCATCTAGGTCCCTTGAGATTTGGAAGGAATTAATGACGCTAACTGAAGAAAATTGGATTGAGTTTAACGAGCTTCTGACACCGGATAAAATGGTTAAATGAACCAGTTTTTGAAGATGACTTGATGTGATAAGCAAGTGTCGAGTTATTGCCCGATTGAGTGAGAAAAATATATTTTAAAACTTAAATCATGAGAAACAAAAAAATTGCAGTAATTGGTGCGGGCATCGTAGGCGCATCAGTGGCTTTTCATTTGTCCCAATATGGGATGGACGTGTCTGTATTCGATAAAAATCAGCTGGGAAACGGTGCTAGTGGGCATTCATTTGCTTGGATTAATGCTTTTTCCAAACAACCTCGCCACTATTATGATTTAAAATATCGTTCGATGGACCGTTGGCCTAGATTTGCTGAAGATTTGGGCGAAGACATTGGTCTCCGTTGGGGTGGGAACGTCACCTACTGTTCGGATCCTGATGAAGGTCGAAGATTGGCTTCTGAGTGTGAACGACTTAACTCATGGGGATATTCGGCGATGCTAATATCATCTGAGGAACTATCCAATCTTGAACCTAACTTAAAAATCGGGCAATTTCATACTGGTATTTATACCCGCGGCGAAGGACACGTCTTGCCTGTTAAGGTGGCGGAAGCCTGTATGCATAAGATTCAGGAAGCTGGTGGGAAAATCTATTTGGACACCCTTGTCGATTCCATTACCCAAAGCGACGATAAAGTTTTTCTGCGTCTTAATGACCAGGAAATGGAGTTTGACCAAGTAGTGATAGCTGCGGGAATAGACTCGACTAAATTGGCCCAGACTGCAGGGATAAACCTGCCTCAGAGAAGGAGCCCCGGGGTGGTTGTAAAAACAAAGCCCCTGCCCTCCTTCATCCATAGTTTGGCCACCATATACTTGCCACCTATCAGCAAAGAAGAAAAAGAAATACATATCAGGCAAAACATTGATGGCGCGGTGATGATCGGCGCTGGCGATCAAGAAAGTGAAACGGAAGATGATTCCCAAGAATATGCTAATACACTCATTCAAAGAGCAGCGCTATATTTTGACCAGCTATCTGATGTTGAGGCTATCAGGGTTCCTGTGGGTTTTAGGCCTATGCCCGAGGACGGTCTTCCGGTAATAGGGTTTTCACCCCAGCATACGAATATTTATCTAACTCTGACGCACAGTGGTGTCACACTTGCCCCACTAGTGGGTGCTTTGGCAGCATTGGAAATGGTAGCGGGAATACCCAATGGTGATTTAGACCCGTATCGTCCGGACAGATTTGCTTTCAAGAGCTGAACCTTTGAATTCGAGTTGTAGGTTTATCCTCCAATACATATAGTTTTGGGGTGTTAAATCCAATTACGTTGGAATTTAATTAGCTAAAGGGAGAAATATGAGATTAGAGAATAAAGTTGTCTTACTAACTGGTATTGGACAAGGAATGGGCAGAGCCACAGCCAGATTGTTTGCCCAAGAAGGAGCCAAAACAGCTCTCTCGGCAAGAGGGGAAGAACGTCTTAAAGAGACAGCAAGTCAAATAAAGAGTCTGGGAGGAACTGCGATCGTAGTTCCTGGAGATCTTTCTGAAAAGCCGGCGGTTGAGGAAATTGTGAACAAAGTAGTCGATGAGTTTGGGAAAATAGACATTCTATACGCTGCAGCCGGAGGCAATTTTGACCCGAGCCGCAGTTTAGAGGATATCGACCAAAGCTTTTGGGACAGTACAGCTGCCAACACAATAAATAGTCTTTATAACCTTGCTCAGGCCGTTCGCCCGGTCATGAAACAAAACGGTGGTGGATCGATAGTAACAATCGCAGCTAGTTTTAATGTGCGTCAGGCAGGAAATGCTTCATACGGTGCTGCCAAAAGCGCTGTCATTGGGATGTCTCAAAATCTTGCAGGCGAGCTATACGCAGACAACATTAGAGTGAACACTATAGCTGCTGGATTGTTTAGGGGGACTATTGGAGATGGAAGGGTGGTAAATGCTGAGGTCAATTTGAGCCGTACCGGCTATCCTCAAGATATAGCCAATGCAGCATTGTTTTTTGCATCAGATGAATCTGCTTGGATAACTGGGCAGATCTTGACTGTGGATGGCGGCGTAGATGTAGGTGGCCGTGGTCTGTGGGACCATGAGCGATAAATTTAACGCTTGTATAACTACAGGAATTGTATGCAGGCCGAACTGTCCTCCAGGTAGACGTACGAAACCTCAGAATAGGCGATACTTTGGATCCTTAGAAGAGGCTTATGTGGAAGGATTTAGAACCTGTCTCATTTGCAAACCTTCTGAAGGATCTCCAGGACCATGGTTATCAGTTAAAGAACGCCACAATTAATTAAACAGCGGGTAGTCAGATGCTTCCGGTAGACTAGTTGAAAACAAAGAACTAAAGGTATGGAATGATTAAGAACTTTTCAGTTTTTTATGTCGGAAACATAGATTTGGAAGATGTAGGGCTTGATGGGATTCCTGCTAACGATAGGCGATATAAGAACAAGCAATTGATCCAGTCTATGGAGACAGCTGAAAAGGCTGCGGTCCTTATGGATGAACTTGGTTACTATGCGCTTTGGATGGCCGAACACCATTTTCAAAGGGAGGGATACGAATGTATTCCGAACGTGATATTGCTAAGCACACATCTGGCTGCAAAAACAGAGAAATTGAAATTTGGGTGTGGATTTAATATTGTGCCTATGTGGCATCCTCTTCGGTTAGCTGAAGATTATGCCATGGCCGATGTACTTACTGGGGGGCGGATGATATTCGGGGTGGGACGAGGCTATCACTCTCGCGAAGTAGAAACGTTTGGTTCTCCAGTTATAGATAATGATCTAAATAGGGAATTATTTGAAGAACAAATAGAGGTGATTTTAAAAGCTTTTAACAGCGAATCATTCAGTCATCACGGGAAAAACTATACGATTCCTGCAAGCGTCCCGTATAGAGGATATGACCTTGAGGAGATAACTTTGGTTCCGAGGCCCGTGAACTTGCCTGTGGAAACTTGGCAGCCTATTGTGAGTGGAGGAAGTATCGATTTTACAGCCAAAAATGGGTTCAATGGTGTGGTTGCCTTAACTGGAGAAAAATTGGTAGACCAAGCATTTCATAAGTTTAGAGATGCATGCGCAGAAAATGGAAGAGGAAATGTGCTCGGTAGCAATTTGGCTTTAGGAATTGGATTTTACATAGCAGATAACGAAAAAGAGGCTATGGAGAGACTACGCTCTTTCCATGATGAGCGATTTAAATGGTTCGCGCCGTTTGGGTTTGTTAGATATGCAGATGAAGAGGGGCGCGTTTGGGGGACTCCGGGAGCCCCGGCGAGGACCCCCAGGATAGAGGATGGGGTCGAGCAGAAGGCATGGATATGTGGCCCACCTTCGCACCAAATAGCATTTCTTAAAGAAGTTGAAGGAAAATACCCTGGCCTCGAGAATATTATTCTTCATTGGCCGGAAGGTATGCCTAGGGACGAATACTTATCTCAGCTACGTGTTTTTGCAAAAGAAGTTATGCCAACCTTCACTGAAAGGTAAAAATACTGGCACCGCTATATTTGTTTTTCATAAAAACCCCAAAAGTGAGATAAATAAAAACATTCCAATATTGGAAACTTGTTGTTTAGTAAAATGCAGGCAATATCATAAAATGGAATGTTTTAATGGCTGAAAAAACTCAAAAACTTGTCAATTGTTCTTGGCTTTTAGAAAGAATCGATGATCCCAACATTGCAGTATTGGAAGTGTCATCTGATCCTGAAGCCAAAGCCTATCAAAATGGTCATATACCGGGAGCAATATTTTGCTTTTGGAAAGACCTTTTATGGCATGAGAGTAACAGGGAGTTCGCCACATCTTCAGAGCTTGGCAACAGACTAGGCCAGTTAGGGATTTCTACTGATTCGACCATAGTACTCTGTGGCGATCCTGTCCAATATGGAACCTATGCTCTTTGGGTGATGACTATGGCGGGAATAAAGGATGTGAGGATTTTGCACGGTAGCCGGGTACGGTGGATTAAAGATAGCAATCCTTTGACATCTGAGATTTCAACACTCAAAGCCGTTAAGAATAAAATATCAAAACCTAATTTCAACAGTCGGATTGGAAGAGATGGTGTCCTAAATAAACTAAATTCCACAAATAATATACTTTTAGACGTCCGTTCTCCGGAAGAATACCGAGGGGAAAGAGTTAGCCCTCCGGGAGGATTCGACCATGGTGCGGAAAGAAAAGGGCGAATCCCTGGGGCAGTGCACCTGTTTTTTCGCGACTTATTAAATGAAGATGATACGTTTATATCTGAAAATGACCTTGAAAAAAAATTCGCCAAAATGGGCATTACTGTCGATTCAGGAAAGGAAATTGTGAGTTATTGCAGGCTGAGCCACCGGGCCACTTTGTCGTGGTTTGCAATTAATGAGATTTTGGGAATCGATAATGTACAGATCTATGACGGCTCGTGGACGGAATGGGGAAGCATAGTTGGGTTTCCAGTGGAACAGGGATTAATATTCTAACTTCAGCAAAAGGTTTCTGATATGCCTTCGATAGACGCAAACGGTATAAATATTTCGTACGACTCAGTAGGCAAAGGACCGTCAGTGGTTTTTGTTCATGGTGGATATGGAGGCGCTTCCTCAACCGTTGTTCCGAGAGATGAAGCTTGGGTGGAAAGATTGGTTGATTCATATAACGTCATAACATATGACAGAAGATCTTCTGGTCAAACATCTTATCCTGCCTCAGAACATACATTGGATATGTTTGTGGATGATCTTGCAGGACTGTTAAATGGGTTGGGCATATCTAAAATGTTTTTGATCGGATCTTCAGCTGGAGGTCCAATAGCTTTGAAATATAGCTTCAAATATTCAGAATCAATCTTCGGATTAATACTCGCCAATACTAGTTCCCGAATATGGGCTCATGAAGGTAGATTGGCAGCTTCTAAAGAACTTGAGAAACGGATTGCTTTGTTGAGGGAAAGGGGATCAGAAGAGGCATTCAATATTTTAAGAGGGGATGACCTAGATGCAAAGCCGTTTCATAAGGTTAATCAAAAACCGAACCCGACGCCGGTAGATTTTGATACAACTCGAAATCAAAAAATAAAACGTCTCCAACATGCTTTGATCCTTGAGAATAAAATCAAATACTTTGCCGGTGAACTCAGGAATCAGTCAGCCTACCTTGAATCAGATGTGACAGCGAACTTGAGTTCTATAGAAATTCCTACCTTGGTAGTCCATGGAAACTTGGATACTCAGGTTCCATATGATCTTGGAAAGGAATTATCCGTACAGATAAAAAGTGCGAGGTTTGTGACAATACCGGAGGCGGGCCATGGGATCATGCAATGGTCGGAGGCTGTTTCCGCAATACGAGAATTTTGCGACGAAATTCTGTCACGATAAAGGGGTTAGTTTTGTCAGAAAATAACAATGTAATCTCAACTGTATATCCAGACGTTCTCACAATATGTACGTATACAGAGTTTGCTCCTTTTGCCTATGAAGACGGAGGAGAGATTCTAGGAACTGATATTAGTCTGTTGACGGCATTTGCACGAGACATAAACTTAGAAGTGGATATTGTTAAGAGAGCCTTCGCAGGTTTATGGGAAGCACCTGGTAATGGTGATTGTGACATATCAGCAGCGGGTATGATGGAATATGAGGAGCGGAATCTTGGAGAAAATGCGGTATGGAGCGATCCTTACATGCTTGTGACTAGGTCATTGTTGATACGTAAGTCCGACAAGGACATTCTCCGGGGCCCTACGGATTTTCAAGGCAGGAAGATAGTTGTAACCCCAACCTCAAGTGCTCATATAGATGGAATCATCAGGTATGAACCGCTAGGAGCAACGATAATCCCGCTTGTGCCTTCCCAAGATGAAATCGTGTCACAATTGTTGTTGGGAGAGATAGACGCTTTTGGGGAAGGTGATGTCAGTAATGAATATCTTGCCGGTAAATACCTTGATGATTATGGGAGGGAATCACTCGTTTTGACAGACATTCATCCTATGGAAAATCCGGAACTTTTGAGGTTTGCTGTAAGATCAGTTGATGAACGACTTCCAGATAAACTGAACGAGTTTATAGCGAAGACTCAGAGGGGTATAAATGCTTAATGTAGCTGTGTTGGATGACTACCAGAATGTTGCGGCTGGATTCGTAAATTGGGGTCAACTATCGAGCGAAGCTAAGGTTACAGTTTTCAATGATCATATCCAGGATTCTGATTCTTTAGTGAAAAGGTTAGAATCATACGAGATCGTTTGTGCTATGAGAGAAAGAACTCCTTTCCCTATCGAAATATTACAGCGACTCCCTAAATTACAATTATTGATTACGACCGGTATGAGGAATGCGTCAATAGATGTTAAAGAAGCAAATAACCAGGGTGTCATTGTTTGTGGAACTGACGGTCTTCCCTACCCGACAGCTGAATTAGCCTGGGGGTTGATTTTAGATTTAGCTCGAAACATTGCAAAGGAGAATGAATCAGTTAAAAGAGGAAAATGGCAAACTACGGTAGGTGTTGGATTGAACGGAAAAACCCTCGGCCTGATTGGTCTAGGTAATCTTGGTGGACAGGTGGCTAATTATGGAAATGCTTTTGAGATGGATGTGATCGCTTGGAGCCAAAATTTAACTAAAGAAAAAGCAAAAGAAAAAAATACAAAATATGTTTCTTTGGAAACCCTAATGGCTGAATCAGATTTTATCAGTATCCATACTGTGCTTAGCTCAAGGACTAAAGGCCTTATTGATGCATCTAAACTTAAATTGATGAAAAAGACTAGTTTTCTTATCAATACTTCTCGAGGCCCAATTGTGAATGAATTAGCACTGGTTAATGCCTTGGGTAAAGGTGAAATAGCTGGTGCTGCATTGGATGTGTTTAGCTTGGAGCCATTGCCTTCAGATCATCCTTTAATCACTTTAGAAAACACCATTATTACCCCACATATTGGATATGTTACAAATGAAACGTATAAAATTTTCTACGAACAGACAGTAGAATGTATTATCGGATTTATTCAAGGAAACCCTATTAGAGTAATAAGCCCTATCTGATTTAACTAAAGGTTAAGGGCAAGTTTATGGAGGAAATAGCAAATGCCATCATTCGATATTGTTTCAAAAACAGACCTTATGGAAGTCGATAATGCTGTTAATGGAGTAAAACGTCAGATTACACAACGGTTTGATCTTGCGGGTACTAAATGTGATATAGCACGAAGTGAAAACACATTAACTATAACCGCCGACGACAATATGAAACTGACGCAATTGCACGACCTGTTGAGGCAAAATTTTGCCAGTAGAAAAGTCGATGCTAAGGCACTGGATTTTGGAAAGGCGGAAAATGCTTCGGGAGACTCACTAAGACAAGTAATATCCATTAAGCAAGGAATTGATGCTGACCTTGCTAGAAAGATTAATAAATCCGTGAAAGGATCCAAAATGAAGGTTCAGATTTCTATAAAGGGAAGTGAACTTCATGTGTCAGGTAAGAAACGTGATGTACTTCAAGAAGCAATAGCTTTTATAAAAAAAATGGAAACTGATCAGCCACTACAGTATGTAAACTTTAGGGATTGATTACACGTAGATATTTTGCATCTGCCATACGAGTCGTGAGGGGATTATCCTTCAGTTCTGATTCTTGTTCTTCAAGTGTTGATGAGAATGTGTATTTGGGAACCAAAGAAATGTGATCGTTGCTGGACATTTAATTTCCCTTAATCTGCAGCGACAAGAAATCGATATAGAAGATAAATAACCAAAATAACTGAGCCTATTATGAAGGTAGAAGCTGATCTCATTGAAAGAACGTGCTAGTCGAAAAATTCCCTAAAATAGGATTTTTCAACGCAACTTTGGTATTACTTCTTTACAGAATAGGGAAAGTGAGTTTTCTACCTTCGGTGCAGGAATTTCTTCTCCTGCATTAAACTCCGCGGCAATCCCATCTAGAGTAAGAACATCAATCATATTTCTGATTTGAGCCACCACAGTATCTGGATCTCCCACCGCCACCTTTTCTCCTTGTATATGGTTCCAGTCTATTTCCGATAGGTTTTTGCTAGTATTGCCTTCAGTATTTAATGCTGCTGTTGCATTACTACCTAGTTGAGACCCCAAGCGCCTGAATTGTTTCATGAAACTCGCTTCCGAATTTGCCAAAGCTTCCGCGGTTGACTCTGCTACGTGCACTGGGACCCTTAGCAAAATACTACCGGTAGCGTGATTGGCTTTCTTGAAGGCCTCCCGATACAAAGCGACTTGCTCGGTAACATCGGATAAGGAAAGTCCTCTTACTCCAACAAAAATTGGAATCCCCATCTGTCCCAATGTGGTGAAGGTTTCAGAGGTTGTGGCCGCTATACGCATTTGAGGGTATGGCTTTTGTAACGGTTTGGGGGTTAAACACACATTTTCATAACTGTTATATTTCCCCGAATAAGTGAAGCTGTCTTCGGTGAAAGCTTTCTTGATTATCTCCATGGACTCATAAAATCTCTCTCTGCTTTCAGTGTACGGTATGTTGTATCCATTATAGGCACTAGGAAGCCCACTTCTACTGATACCGAATTCAAATCTTCCTCCACTGACATGATCTAGGGTTGCTACCTCTTCGGCGATTCTAAGGGGGGTACCGAGCGGTAAAATTTGTACTGCTGTGCCAATTTTGATCCTTTTTGTTCGGCCCGTTATAGCCGCTGCTAAAACTAACGGAGCAGATAACACTGAACGGTTTGGGTTAAAGTGAGTTTCGGCTAGCCAAACCGTATCGAGCCCAAGATCTTCAGCGAGTGCGATATGGTCGAAGGATTCTTGAAAAGCGTCCTCTGGTCCATTTCCTTCTCGAGTATGGAATTCCATGAAGCTTCCAAAATTCATTCTTTATCCTTTGTGAACCAAAAGGGGGTTAACAATTTTGTGAAATTGGCATCAGAATAAAGAGGCTAGGTTTAGAAATCAAGAGCATAAGAAGGGAATTCAACTTCTAGCTTCGAACGTCCCAGAAGATCCGGTTCTTAAATGGGAGTTGTCATTTAGGCAAACAACGGACCATCCCTTGCTGTTAAATATAAATCTGGAAATTGAAGTGTTATCTACACCAATTTTATATATCAGCCTTTGGTCAAATCCCATGATGTAATGAAATATTGACCTCATAGTATTTCCATGCCCTATGATGGCTACTTTTAAGGATTTAGGGTTACTACAGAGTTTGCGGTTATAAATCAGTTCATCTTCGAGCCAATTCGTCGCTCTTTTTTGCACTTCCCTTATGCTTTCTCCATCGGGCCCTACAAAGTCTTTACCCTTTTCCATGATGTAAGTCATTATATCGTTGGTATAAGCTTCCTCTGTTGGGACACCACGCCACCCGGGAATTTGTTGTTCTATTATCTCTGGAACCTTCTGGAAGCTATTGTTTGGATTATCCATACCCATAAAAATGTTTTCTGTTGTTTGGATAGCACGGGTCAAAGTTGAGCTAAACACTTTATCAAAAACCATCTTTTCATTTTTAAATCTTTCCCCTAACGATTTGGCTTGCTGATGCCCCAATTTAGTGAGCGGCGCATCAAAATTAATACCGGCTGCCAGACCCGGGGTTGCATTCGATTCTGATTCCCCGTGCCGTATAAAATAAATGTCACAATTAAAGTCTTTATGTATCATAGTTTTGTCCCCAATTCCTATATTAGATTTCTTGAGCCTAAAGTTTATATTCATATTTTACGGGAGATTCTATGTATACGGGTTTAGTTATTACATCAGCGAACGGTGATGTAGGCATTGGGGAATCTATCAAGGTGCTAAAAAATGGTGGGACTGCCTTGGATGCTATTGTGACTGGTATTAGAGCGGTTGAAAGTAATCTTTCAGACCATTCTGTTGGGCGAGGAGGTTTGCCAAATTTACTTGGACAGGTCGAATTGGACGCCTCTGTAATGGATGGACAAACTTTGAATGCTGGTGCTGTGGCAGGACTGAAGAATTTTGAACACCCAATTTCCATTGCCAGAAAGGTAATGGAAGAACTTCCGCATGTCATGCTGGTGGATAGAGGTGCGGCCAAATTCGCAAAGGAAATGGGTTTTCATCCTAGGAATTTACTCACTGCGGCGGCAAAAAGGAAATGGATTGAAGGCCTTGACGAAAGAGGAGAAGGTTTGAATGGAATGGATAAATACCTCGAAAATCTAAGGAAATATAGCTCAGATTTACCCACAGCCAAACATCTTGGAACGGTCAATTTCATTGCACGAGACAGGAAAGGCAATATAGCTTCTGGGGTATCAACTAGTGGCCTGGGTTGGAAATATCCGGGTCGAGTAGGAGATTCACCAATAATAGGGGCTGGGAATTTCGCAGACAACAGATATGGATCCGCTGCTTGTACAGGTAGGGGTGAATTGTCTATGAGGGCTTGTACTGCTCGATCTGTGGTGTTGTATTTACAATCCGGTATGACTCTTATGGATGCTGGGCAAAAAGCCATGGAAGATCTGAAAGATTATCAAGACTCTTTTGGTACCTATATGAACATAGTTTGTATGGATAAAGACGGTGAAACCGCTGCCTTCAGCTTTGCTGAATCAACCACATATAACGTCCAAAATGAGGAGATGGATCGGTATCAGGAAATACCCAGGAAAACGATTAACATTTGATTCCAAAGGTCCGGATTAAGTGCAAAACTCAACGAGGTCGTTGGAGATCTGGAAAGGGAGCTCAGGTATCTGTGATGTTAATATTCGCCTATTCGGTAGATCAAGTTTGGAAGGAGACATAGTATGCATGACCTATTAATTCGAGGAGGCACTGTTGTCACAGCATCTGGCCCGAGAAAGTTGGGAATTCTAGTCGATGACGGGCGAATCACTTCTTTATCGACTGATGAAATAGATTCAGATAAAGCTGAACAGGTTATTGATGCCGCAGGCATGATCGTAGTTCCTGGAGGTATAGAACCGCACGCTCATATAGGAGGGCCACGTCAACCGGAAAGATCTGGTGCGGAAGCGGTATCCAAAGCGGCCTTATTAGGGGGCACAACAACGGTGCTGGATTTTGCCACTCAAATACCCGGGTACGATTTATACCACGCCTTAGAGGAGGCCGAAGAGCGATGGTCTGGTAATGCTTATACAGATTACGCTTACCATCCAATTTTGACTAATGGTGCGGATGAGGACAGCATATCCCAGATCAAGCAACTCACAAAGGAAGGAATAGCAAGCTTCAAAATATTTACAACCAGTATTCGGCCACCAAGCCCTCAGATGCAAAATAACCATACCGATTTTGGAAGATTGGGAACCATTATGGAACAGGTGTCTGATTCAGGATCGATCCTACTGGTGCATTCAGAAGATGATGAGATGGTTCATTACAACTATGACCGGCTTAAAGAGACTGATGAATGGGAATGGTGGAATATGCATAGAGTCCATACTAATCAGTCAGAAGACGTCTCATTCAGACGGGTTTCACGCCTTTCGGAATTAAAAAAATGCCCTATTTATTTTGTACATGTTAGCGCTAAAGAGGGAGTAGAAGAGGTCTCTAGATGTCGGGCTCAAGGGTTACCGATTTATGGCGAAACCCTACATAATTATGCTTGTTTCACATTTCAAGACTATCGCAGTAAAAATGGTATGAAATATCACACATATCCTTCTTTAAAAGGTGAAGAAGATCGCGATTCCTTGTGGGGAGGCCTAATGGATGGATCCCTATCAACTATAGCGACTGATCTGGTGTCGACAACCTGGGAGGAAAAAATAAAATTTAGGACGGTTGCCGATGTAACAGGTGGCCATAATGGAATAGAAACTAGGATGGGTGTTGCATATACGGAAGGGGTAGTGAAAAGAGGAATGCCTTTAAAAAGATTTGTAGATATAACATCAACCAACGCCGCAAAAATACTTGGGCTATATCCACGGAAAGGGGTAATAGCCACTGGAAGCGATGCTGATATAACTATTATTGATCCAACAGTGGACAAGGATTTGTCTCTCGGAGATTTGAATATGGAAGATTATAGTATTTGGGAAGGGTATCGAGTGAAAGGATGGCCAAAATCGGTGGTATTGCGTGGGAACATAGCTGTATTGGAGGGTGAACTTCTATTGAGACCATCCCAGGGTGAATTTCTTCCAAGGTGTATTTCATCTGAAGTGTTGGAAGGGCCTGTTTGCTAACGAATCTTTTTTTAGAGTTAGCTACACAATTGATATAATTCCCATCAAAAAAATAATAGCAATGCCAGAATGGGCAAGAGCTGAAGGTAAAACTTTAAAAAGACAAGGAGAACTCTATGAAATTTGCAGTTAGGAATACATGGGTATGCCAAAGGGGTAAAGGGCCTGATGCCTTGGAGGGCTTCAAAGTTATCGCGGAAAGCTACAGGAATATGGGAGTGGGATGTCGTTTGTACGTTGATATATCAGGGACAATGGATGTTGTTGCTATGGAATTGGAAGTTGATAGTTTAGACGGCTATTTCACAGGCCAAAGGGAATTTTATGCTGGGATGGATGAGGCAACCAAAGGGTTAGTCGGGTCAATAAATGGCGACACTGCCTCAGGTAGCCGTGTCCTGTACGAGGTTGTTGATTATTAGAACCTGAATTTACAGCAGTGACAGCACACACAACAAAATATAAAATCAACGGTCAGAAGGGTTAACTAGGTTATCGGCTAGAGCGTCCCTGCCTTTTGGAAGGCGTGTCTACTGTACCTGGACAAATACAGTTACATCTTATATCTGCATCAACGAAATCTCTTGTGACTGATTTCGTTAGCCCTTTAACCGCAGCTTATGTGGTGCCATAAATGAACCTATTTGGTGTTGCTATGACTGAAGATACGGCTGAAGCCATATTTACTCTCGAACCATGTCCTTTTGCTTTCATTCTAGGTACCGCTACCTGGATTGTATGAAACTAGGTTGTACATTGAGGTCCATGGCAAAAGAAAATTCATCATCTGATGCATCCATAATGGTTCCGTGATGTACAAAACCTGCACAATTTACCAGTACATCGGGGACAATTCCCTCTTGTTGGTTGAATCTAATTTAAACGTATCCGCATCAGGTAAATCAAACAGTAGAGGTAAATTTATATCGGTTGCTGTTACATTTGCCCCTTCCTGCACACATCGTTCAGATACAGCCCTACCAATCCCTTGAGCTGCCGCTGTTATGAAGAAAGTTTAACCTGATGGCTATGATACTCATTCCTAAATAGTATTGGTATCAGGAAGATGTTGTTAGCGCAAACCAGCAGTAAAATAGCGCCTGAGTAGCCGTGTTAACATTCCGTTATACATAAACACAGGAATGAGTAAGGAGTGAAGAAGAAATGGCGCAGACTGAGATAGAAGAACGTTTTGATAACTCTTTTACTGAGAAATTTGGGTTCCCAAAAGGCAGAGCAGCCACCAAAGTTGTGGAATCCTTGCGCGAATCGCACATTGCTTTTATAAAAGAGGCTCCTTTTATGGTAATGGCTACCTCAAATTCTTCTGGGGAATGTGATGCTTCTCCTAAAGGGGGTCTACCAGGGTTTGTTAAAGTCTTAGACAAAAATACTCTCCTATTGCCTGATGTTGCAGGGAATAAACTTTTTCAGTCATATCAAAATATACAAACCAATCCTCATATCGGGCTCATATTTTTCATCCCAGGATTGAATGAAACTTTGCGTGTTAATGGAAGTGCGAAAGTGATTTCAGATGAGACTTTGATTGACCTTAAACTACAACTGGAGGTGTCCAATCCAGATGAAAAGGCAAAGATTTTGCAAGGTATATTAGTCGACGTTAAAGAAGCCTATGGTCATTGTCCCCGGGCTTTTAGTTTTTCCTCCTTATGGGACATAGATCAGATAAACCAAAATAAAGGCGAACCTCTCAAATTGAACGACTAATGCAGAAATATCATTTGGAGATATTGAATTGACAACGATCACTTATGACCCTCAAAAAAAATACCCTGTAATCACTTCTGATATGGCTTTTATAAAGGATCAAGAAGAATCCTTTGTTGCGAAAATATATCAGCCAGATGGCCCCGGGCCGTTTCCAGTTTTGTTAGACGTACATGGAGGGGCTTGGCAAGGAGGTACTGCTGAGGACGGACAATATTTTGATCATAAACTCGCTGAAAGTGGAATATTGGTAGCTGCCATAGAATTTAGGGTGGCTCCTAAAAATCCTTACCCGGCTCAAGTTGCAGATGTGAACTACGGCTCTAGATGGTGGAAAAGTAGAGCCAAATCATACAACGGGGACCCTTCCAGCTTCGGAATCCTAGGCATTTCTAGTGGTGGCCATACAGCCATGTTGGCAGCTTTGTGTCCTACGAGATCGGAATATCTTAAGAGACCGTCAGATAAAAACATAACCGCTACGGATGCCTCAGTAGATTATTACATTGGGATATCGGCCGTTTTGGATTCCCATGCCAGGTACCTATATGCGAAAGAAGCCGGCATGGAAAATTTGATACAAGGGAGCCTTGCCTATTTTGGCGATGAAGAGTCAATGAGGATTGGAAGCCCACAATTTATTTTAGAAAGCGGAGCCTTTGAGAATTTGCCATCCGCCCTTTTGATACATGGAACAGCCGATGCGAATGTTCCGAACTATATTCCAAACAATTTTGAAGTTGAATACCGATCTCAAGGGGGTGATATTGAATTGGTTAGATTTGATGGGATGCACCATAGCTTTGTTAGAGAACCGCTCCCGGAATCTGATAAGGCGATAGATATCATGAAACATTTCATATCCAAGCAGGTGCTATCACCCAAATAATTTACTCGGGACAATCTTGGTGAATTAGTTTTTCTTGTTTCAATTCCCTCCATAAATCAGGGGCTATTTTTATGGAAGCCATTGATATATTTTCTTTTATTTCCTCTGGACTCCGAGGTCCTGGGATAGTTGCAACTACGGACCGATGCATCAGCCCAAACTGTATCGCGGCTGCCTTAAGGGGCACTCGATGACGGTCGCACACCTGTTTTATTTTTTTTGCCTTTTCAATGACTTCAAAAGGAGAAGGGTCATAAAAATAGGTGCTTTTATTATCTAGGTCAGATGCTAGTATTCCGCTGTTGTAAGGCCCACCAAGTATCAGACTTATATCTTTTTCCAAACACAACGGCATCAATTCGTGGAGGGCTGAGTGATCGAGCAGCGTGTATCTGCCTGCCACAAGAAAACAATCGAATTCTGCATCCTTGGCGAATTGTCTTAGCATCTCCCATTGGTTCATACCTGCTCCTATAGCTTTTATTACTCCCTGCTCTCGAAGTTTTGCCAGTGTGGGGAACGCTTCATTCAACGCAGAACTATAATGGTTGTCCGGGTCGTGTATCAGGACTATGTCTAATGAATCCAACTTCAGTCTTGTGAGACTTTCATCTATGGATCTAAGGATCCCCTCTTTAGTGTAATTAAAAGGGATATCTTGTCCGGGAATTATCAGCCGTCCCACTTTACTAGATAGTACGAAGTCATTTCTTGGTAATGTTGAAAGAAATTTTCCGTTATGTATTTCGCTCAACCCGGAGCCATACAAGGGAGCTGTGTCAAAATACCGTATACCTTGTGAATAGGCATATTCCAGGGTGTCTTGAGCTGTTTTAGAATCTAGTCCACCTAAAGGGGCTCCACCCATTCCTATCTTAGTAACCTTAAGGCCGGTTTTCCCTATTTTTGAAGTATCCAAACTGGTTTTCATGTGCTGCACCTGAATGTGAATTATTATGTGAGCCCTGATAACATCACAATTCATTTTACCTAACCACGAGATATTTCAATACATGTCCAAACCACAAATGACTCCCCGGCGTATTTTGATCTTTGGGTCTGCAATGCATATATGGAGCGATTTGATATTTGCGTTGCTTATATCCCTTCTACCTGCGATTAAAGACAATCTAGGTTTGACTTATGCCGAGGTTGGGTTACTTCGGGCAACTCATAGTGGGGCCACTGCGGTATTGCAGGTTCCAGCAGGTTTTCTGGCAGAGTATTTCGGAGAATTTTGGATGCTCGTTACGGGTAACTTATGGGCCTCCGCTGGTTTAATAGGAATGGGGTTATCAAACGGGTTTTGGCTGCTATTTATTTCCGCAATTATTGGAGGCCTAGGAGGAGGGACACAGCACCCACTGGCTTCTAGTATGGTTTCCAGGGCATATAACGATTCTGGCCGCTCTGCAGCGGTAGGAACCGTGAATTTCTCAGGCGATTTGGGGAAAATGATTGCTCCGGCCTTGGGCGGAATTTTGCTTATCACATTCGGGTGGGGAACTACGATGTTGTACATAGGAGCCGCAGGAATTTTCTTAATGCTAGTGACCTCAGCTTTTAACCGAAACCTCAATATGGGACGTCCTAAACTAAATGCGACCACCCTCCCGTCAGGAGACCCTTTAGAAGAATCACCCCAAAACAGGGCATTCATTTCATTGAGTTTCATAGGGGCCTTAGACAACGCTACTAGGACCGGGGTACTTGTTTTCTTACCTTTTATTCTAGTTGGTCACGGAATGGGGACAGGTGAAATAAGTACTGCCTTATTCCTTTTGTTTTCCGGGGGAGCTGCTGGCAAATACGTATGTGGATGGTTAGACGGCAAAATTGGCACGGTTAATATTATATGGATAACTAAAGGAATGACGGCGGTATTTGTGGTGTTATCACTTTATACTCCATACCTTCTTATCTGGCCTCTTGTGCTTGTAATGGGAGTGGGGCTAAATGGTACCTCTAGCGCCCTCTATGCCACTGTTGCTAAATTTGTCCCAACTGGTCGAAGGGCAAGGTATTACGGATTTTTTTATACTACCAATGAGATAGGAACCATTGGGGCGCCTTTACTGTACGGTTTTGTGGCGGATGTTTTTGGTTTGGTTCGTTCCACTTACGTAATGGGATTGGTTACTTTTGCAATACTTCCGCTAAGTCTTGGATTGAGGAAATATCTGTCGAAGGATGTTTTGTAATATTTTTATGTTTGTTGATAGACCTGTATTCGGTGGCGATTAGTTTCTGCCACGTATACATGGTTCAGAGTATCCAATTTGATTGAAACTGGCGACCAAAAATATTTTTCTATTTGAGCGGACTCACTGTGTGCGTCATTGTCTTCTAGAAAGCCCAATTCTATATCCATGTTTGGTGGTATTCGGCTATTTTGTTTCTGATAGTGGATACGGCTATTACATCCCCTTTGTGTTATATATATAACAGAGCGGAAGTATATTTAGGAATGAAATTATGGGGCTAATTTTATGATTAGAACAGCGGTTACAGATTTTCTCCAGATAAAATACCCAATCTTTAATGCACCTATGTCAACCAGCGCTACCGCTGAACTAGCAGGGGCTGTATCAGGCTCCGGTGGTTTTGGGATGCTAGGAATGGGGAGCACCGTCCCTGATCCAGAATGGTTGGAATTTCAGATTAAACGCGTGCGTGAGATAACTGATAAACCCTTCGGAGTGGGCTTTATAACCAGTGTTGAGGGCATTGGTGAACTTGTGGAGGTGGCAATACGAAATAAGGTGGACCTAATTGGGCATTCATTTTCTGATCCTTCTCCGTTTGTTGCCGATGCAAAAAATGCAGGAATAAAAGTTCTCGCCCAAGTTCAAACAGTCGAACAAGCTATCCATGCAAGTGAGATTGGAGTTGATTTGTTGGTTGCTCAAGGTACTGATGGAGGAGGACATATCGGACATATAGGTACCATTTCGATTGCCCCTGCGGTAGTAGATGCATGCCCTGGAATTCCTGTATTGGCAGCGGGAGGAATAGTAGATGGGAGGGGAGTTGCAGCCGCTTTAGTTTTGGGTGCCAGTGGTGTGTGGGTTGGGAGTAGATTCGTGGCTTCAAATGAATGGTTTGGCCCGGCATGGGCTAAGCAGGCTTTGACCGAGGTGGGTACTGACGACACTATCATTACAAAATCCTACGATCTGGCTACCGACGCCCCTTTTCCTTTTCACGTAGGACATAGGGTCATTAGAAATAAATTTACAGATAGGTGGCATCAAAATTACGAAAAATTACTGGAGCACAAAGAAGAACTTAAGACAGATATCGCCCTGGCGCATAAAAATGCCGATTTAACAGTAGCGCCTGTGAATGCTGGAAGTGGTTCTGGGCCAATAAAATCGATCGATAAAGTGTCTGAAATTATTTGTAATATGATGGATGAAACCGAATCTATATTAAAAACTCTGGGCGAGGGATTACAAAATTAATTCAATTTAGGAGCACCACTTGGAACATCTACTGATATACCCGGTTAAAAGGGGTTATTTGGACAAGGAGTTAATTTCAGATGTAGGTAAAGCAGCCGAACAAGCTGGGTTTTATGCATTTCTTTCGTGGGATCATTATATGTTACCGGATGGTCCGGAAACCCTAGACGCATGGAGCATACTGGCTTTCCTGGCGGGACAGACCAGTTCTATCAAACTTGGTACTGTTGTTACCCCTATCCCATTTAGACCTCCGTCACAACTAGCTAAAATTGTGTCCAGTGTAGATTATTTATCGGGAGGTAGGACTATCTTAGGGGTAGGTGCTGGCTGGCACCAGCCTGAATTTGACGGGTTTAGCAATTGGGGTACCCCGGGCCAAAGAGTAACGAGGACAGAGGAAGCTCTAGATTTGATCACCCAATTGTGGGCCGGTGATGAAGTGAAATATAACGGTAAGAATTATCATGTGGATGGTGCAGTCATATCACCTGTTCCAGTGCAAACCCCGTACCCACCTATGTGGTTTGGGGTCAGAGGTAAAAGGATGCTTAACCTAGCAGCTAAATACGCCGAGGCCTGGATACCTACTAACATTAGCCCGAGTTTGTACTCAGAAGGCCTGAAAGCTCTCAAGGTATTACGGCTAGAAATGGGTATAGATATTCCTCTAAAAGGGGCACTTCAAAATTTCGAAGTTTTTACTGAGGCTGTTCCCTGCGTAGATACTATCAATTCCTACTCAGAGGCCGGTTGTGAATATTACGGATCTATATGGTCCTATCCTCCAGAAGAAATGGTAGATCGTATTACATGGTTTGCGAAAGAAGTAATGCCAAATGTGTAAAACAAATTTGAAAATCAAATGAAAGTTTTTTTAAGCTGTCTTGAAGTTAGCAAAAAGTGGATTTAGGGGCCTTTATTTCTATCACGGAATTTGTGAAGGCCAATGAGATGGAATATTTATTGAAGTGCCTGAAATTTCAGATACGGTTCTATATCCACAGTAAGCAAGACACCTGTCAAATTCTGCTTTGAGAATATCTAACATTAATTTCACTCCGTTGTGCCCATCGTAGGCCATTGCCCAAAATATAGGCCGCCCGACAAAGACGGCCCTGGCCCCTAGTGCTAAGGCCATGAAGGCATCCGAACCTCTTCTTATACCAGAATCGAAATATACCTCAATATTGTCGCCGACGGCATGTGCTATTGGTTGCAGTGTTTCTATTGACGACAATGTCCGATCGATTTGGCGGCCGCCATGATTAGATACGATTATTCCATCCGCACCATATTCTGCGCATAATGTCGCATCTTTAACCGTTCGTATTCTTTTTATTACCAAAGGTAGATCGGTTAGTGATTTGAGCCAGTCTAATCTCGCCCATGTCAATCCTGTGTAGTTTTCTTCAGACCAATCGGCAAAATCTGGAGGGATGATATCGGTCCTTCGCATAAATTCAGGCCTATCTCTAAAATTCCCACTATATAGTTCTGATTTGCGCTTGAAATTGTTTCTTAGATCTCTTTCTTTTGGAGCCGAGGTGGGCCCATCTACTGTGAGACAAATGGCTGAGTAACCAGATCGTTTAGCTTTACCAACAAGATATTCAGTGATCTTGTCATCCGAATGATAGAGCTGGAACCAGAGTGGGCCTGTTGCTACTTCTGCGACCTCCTCTATGCTGTAACCAGACGCGGTGGGGAGCGCATATAGTGTTCCCGAGGAACCTGCGTCTTTTGCCGCCCGCTGGAGCGATCATTATTGGGAATGCTATCTTTTCCCCCAGTATGGTTGTTGACAAGTTACGGTCACTGACATCTATAAGGAAGTTAGGGTTAAGGGTAATTTCACGAAACTTGTCTTCATTTCTTTGTTTTGTGATCTCATCAAATGCTGCGCCCTCAATAAAATCCCACATGCCGGAAGGTATTTTATTTCGAGCCACTTGTTTTAGGTCAGCGATGTTGACTATTTTCATTCAAACCTTCCGAGAAATTCGATGTGTTTTTACTAAATGACAACATTTAAGTCAACCACCTGTCCTTGAAGATCTACTAATCGCCTTTATTACTATTTCCCAACCCAAACTCTGCTGAAAAAGCGCTCGAGGTGTATTCAAGGCACTCAGCGGCAGCATCTCCGATCTCCATATCGTCAGATTCAACCAGAGTATTGATACAGATTTCGAACTCGCCACTAACAGTCCCTCCCATGCCCCAGTTATCGCCTTGGGTAATACCACCAACTAGCCCTGCTGCTGCATTTTGAACCACATCGTTAAGAGCATCACCGTCGACGTTTGCAAATTGTAGGGCTAGGTCTGGATAAGATAGAATCGCACTGGATATGAGATCAGATATATCGTTAAGCTTTGCGTATGCTTCATCACTACCCAGGGTTGTTGCTGTCGAGTATAAGGATTCAGCAGCCTGATTAACGATGGACCAAATAGGATCTTCTAGGGCTTCCCAACAATCGTCTTTCATGCCGTTAAGCTCACAGATTTCTTCGTGAAATCTCATTGCTGTGTTGCCGGTTATATCCTCGATATCATCTTCGTAATATTCATCGTCATAGTCACAAGGCTCACCTTTAATACCGTGAGGATCACATTCTAGATCATCTTGGGCAAGGTTCAGGATGTTACCCATTAGGGTTTCGACACCTTCTCCAGTTAAAGATTTGTCATATAAAAGATCTTCCACGCTGGATTTGAACTGCTTGTCGCTTATGTCATCGAGTCCAGTTCGGATAGCTTTACGCATCGCCCTTGCCTCTCTATCCTCAGAGTCAAGCTTTCTTTTTAATGATGTCGCGGTATCGTCGCTACTGCTGATTACTGCCCTACCGTCTGGGAAGTTTCCATCTGCAGATGCAACAATACTCTCGTTCACATTTCTGTAGCAGTTACGTTGGTATAGCTCAGCCCTTCCAATAAAGTCACCCGTCACAGGATCTTCAATCATGTCCATGGTGAATGCCATGTATTCCATCTCTTCCAAACAGTCTATTACCCCGTAAACAGCGTCCTCCGTGTCTGGGTCGGACAACATTGCGGCATTATTGAGGTTATCCACATCAGTTGGTTCAAAAAGTCTAATGTCTTGGTGATATACAATCGCTTCATCAGCACAGTCTTCTCTGGCCACTCTGGAATTGGATGATTGCGAATCATTGATACAATCTTCTAGGTGTGCGGCAATAATTTCTCTACCATCGAGTCGTATCAGTTTTTCGGTCGCAGATTCTTCTTCACCTTCACCATCGAATGCTACCTGAAGTATGTGCCCAATCACCTCTATTTTTTCAGAGGCTTCTTTTGCTCTTCTTGCCAAGGCAGTGTATTCAGAATCCTGTCCTTTTAATCCAAAAACCAGTTTTGCTTCAAGTTGGTCTGCATGATCTAATTCTTTAGCTGCCTCGGAGAGGTCTTTATTTAGAGCACCTAACTCGGCGTTGGCCGACTCTAACTGCTCGTTAAGAAACTTAATTCGATCCCATGGAACTTTCTCAGCATTTTTAAGGGCGGTCTGTATTTCCTCTTCCCGATCTCTGGTCGATTTAGCGCGGGTCATAAGATCTGATAGGTCTGTATCCCCGGCTCCTCCGTCGATTAAACTACCGGCTGATAGAGAATTCACATCAAGATCTACATCGTGCCCTATTAAGACGAGAAGTTCATCAATGACCCCACTGGAATTGCTGAGGGCTGCTAATAACTCTGCCCTCTCCTCTTTGTGCAATCGATCAATCTCTTTGAGCATGTCATATAGTTCTTGTTCCGATTCTGTTTGTGGTTCCATTTCGGCAAGCGTTGCATCCACGTCTACTTCAGCGTCTCCGACGGCTCTACCTACGGCAGGTCCGCATGCAAATATCGCAACGGTTAACATAGAAATGGTAAAAAGCATTATTAGCTGCTTCATGTATTTTGATCCCTAATGTATTGTTTAATTAAATATGTCCCTACGATGTTAAATCCTTTTCCGGAGGTTAACAACGGCAATTTCACCTAGGTATTAATACGTGAATTATTGCTAATGAAAAAGCCGGTCTATGAGAAACCATAGACCGGCTTTTTTCGCTCGTTTAAAAACTATTTCTATTCTATTGTCGGACTCCTGTGCCGCCCTGAGTCATACCTGTATGGTTACCCATATCCTTGTTTCCATAGGAATTTTGCATTGTGTGAGAGGCTTGGGTCATACAGTTATCAGCAGCGTCACCGTGTGATGCTGAACTGACGAAGTTACCGTCTGAGTTATATGTGGGCCTTCCACCAGCAGTGTCACTCATGCACTGGTTGAATTCTTGCCCTCCTCTCTTACCAACGCCGTCACCATTACCACCGAATTGGTTTGTATTCATAGCGTGGCCAGCGTCACCTTGCGCTTTTTCCCTATTTTGACGTACCGCCCCTGTAGTTAGAGCGTCCAAATCTTTTCTGTCCGAATACTTATCTTGGTCAAAGTTTTCGTGACTCTTAAATTCTTCCCTCATATCATTCTTCACATCACTAAGACACTCGTTCATGCTATTACCATCAGCAACGCATTGGTCGACCCGCTCTTTAAGCACCGATCGAGGTTCACCGCCACCAAAGACTTCATTAAATTGCGCCTTTGTAATACCAGGTGGGAGTCCTTGGTTCTGACCACCTCGGCCTTGGTTCTGACCACCTCCGCTGCGGTTATCATTGTTAATACGGTTCTCATACTGGTGAGCTATAGGAACCTTTCTCCCTTGACCAGCCCCAGCGCTCTCGTCCATGGCAGGTAATCTAATATCGTCACATCGCCTTGCTCTCGTACCTTGAGGATCACAATCTAGGTCACTCTTCGCATCGTCTATCATGCCCTTGAGGGCGTCCCTCATCTCACCTCTTGAACCACCTTTTCGGTACATTACTTTTTCAAGGTTTTCGGTAAATTTGCCGTCACCGATGCCCTCTGCTTTAACGTCAAGGAATTTTCGTGTCCTTCTTGCATCAGCGTTATTACCCGAAATTCTATTTGCGACTTGATCTGTGAAGGAATCACCTGATCCTGCTGCGTCATGGTGTACCTCTTTGGCTTCCATTTTACAGCCTTCCGCAGCTGGGCCTATGATTCTTACGGCGTCAGCAGCTTGGGCACAGTGCATAAATGCGTCTACAACTTCCTTAACGGCGGCGGTATTTAGCATAGCCACAAAGGTTTGGGTTGTAATCGTTTTTCCGCCAACAATTTCAACAGACCCCCTGCCCTGTAGCGCTACTTCGTCTAATACACCTTGCCGACAATGTTTCATTTCGTCTCTAGTGGTTTCTTTAACCTCGATTCCGGAATCTACTAAGCAGTCATGGAATATGGCTGCTGCTTGGTATCGACCGGCTTCTTCTGCGCTCTTCTCAAAGTCCGATGGTGCTTTAGCTTCATCCGTGTCCTCATTGCCAAGAACTTCAGTCAACAAGGCTGAGACCACCTCAAATTTTCCGGCGGCCCTTTCCATCCTGACTTCGAGCATCTGTTTTTCGTGCTCTTTATTGAGGTTGGAAGCTATCCATTTATTTTCGTCTTTGTCAGCCGTTTCAAGATCGTTTTCAGCTTCTTCTAGGTGGCCTTTGATCTCTGCCTTTTCAGCATTGGCTTTATCCAATTGCTCGTTTAAAAATTTAATTCTGTTCCAAGTCGCCTGTTCTTCGTTTGCAAGAAGCTTATTGATTTCCGCTTCCTTTTCGGAGGCCTGGTATGCTTGTTCTCTCAGGCCTTGGAAAAATCCATCAACATCCCCCCCGCTGGCGGCAACAGAACTTATCTTTGCTAAAGCCTCAGGATCCATCTCTTCACCGAGAGTTTCCAGGGTCATTATGAGTTGATTGATGACGTGGCCGGAGTCAGCGAGGGCACCTACTAGGTCTTCTCTCTCCTCTCCATGGAGACGATCAATCTCTTTCATCATTCCATAAAGTTCCTTTTCCGCTTCCGTTGTCGGTTCCCCCATCTCAGCAAGAGTTGCGTCGACGTCAACCTGGGCATCACCGACAGCCCTTCCTACAGCAGGACCGCATGCTAGAGCGGCGACCGAAAGGATGGAAATAGCAAATATAAGCATTAGCTGCTTCATGTTCTCTACCTCATTAAGATTCTATATTGGACTAGTATTCACATGTCCTTAAAATAATAAAGGCTATGGGTGACCATTACAACGGCAATTCCACCTAAGTAATTACACCTGCATGGATTTGAATATTCTGCTTTGTCTGATTATAGGATTGTACCGAGCTCAAAAAATCCCCAATTGTCGTTATTTCGGCATAGTAAACAGGTTTTCCGGATCCACGTATTTCGGGATTATTTTTTGGTCCACATTAAACTTTATGAAAGTATCTAACCCTTGATAGGCGCCATCAAGGTCATATGGGATAGGGTCCCCGTCGACTATGTCGGCCATTTTTCTGTTCTGCAAATCATTGGAGTCAGGGTGAGAAAGACCAGGTAAGGATTTCACATAGGAGTCTTTAGCAGTTTTGAATAGATCGTATACCTCATTCTGAAGCCATGGTTCCTTAACAAGTAGATCATCTCTTACAACAAGCAAATGGCTAATGGGGTAAATCTTTGTTTTGTTGAACCAGTCACTATCCAGTTCGTCGGGCTTTTCGAACAAAGGAACAGCATCTGGAGAATCGATAGTGCCAGCACCGATTACCGCGTCTACTTCTCCCGAGAGCAGCATTTCGGCGAGATCATTTTTGTCAGAAGAAATTACACCAGGCGGAGTTTGGTATTCTGCTACGTGTTCATCACCAGAAAGAACCCAGGTGATGGAATCCAAATCAACATTGTGCTCGGTCTGTAAAATGGCCTTCGTCCATATGCCAGGTGTTAGAGTGTAACTGCGTGTTCCTATTTTTTTCCCATTAAGATCACTAGGTTTGGTTATACCGGAACTGGAATTACAAATAATTCCACCGTGGTAAAAAGCCCTTGTAAGAAATACAGGTAGAGCCGTAAAGCCCTTGTTGTAGTGTTTTGAGCATATGTAGGTGGCCAAGGCCATCTCGGCAAGATCAAATTCTAGATCTCTCACCATTCGCCTGAAAATCATTGGAACGGGTGATATTTCTGAATGAGTCATAGTGAATCTATCAGATGTGAAGGTGCCGTCTTTTAGAGTCGTAGTATGCCCGTAATTAGCTACTGCTGCATGGAGATTTAAAAGTGCCAATTCATGTTCCTTGTATTTATGTTGAGGCTGATTTAATAAATTTAGACTGGTAATAACAATATTTAACTATTTATCTCAAAAATACCATTAATCTTCAACATTAATACGCATCGTATAAAGTTATATAATACGAAAAAAGTAACTAAAAATATTGAAGAAATGAAAATCCTTCCACTAATGATCCCTGCAAATAAAACTACTATTCATTCCTTTTGTGATTCTACGGCTTCTTCTTTTTTGTATACGCAATTCAAAAATAAGACCCATAGATTCAGCTCCAGTAATATGATTATCGATTTATTTGAAGATGATGATAAGTTCACATTGAAAGCTGATTTACCAGGTGTGGATCCCTCTGAGGTGCAAATACAATTAGAGAAAGATTAGTTAGAAATCGAAGTCTCCAATAAGAAACCTATGCAGGATGAAAAGGTTGTCAAATTACGAATCAATGAACGGCTAAATACGCATATGAAACGGGATATAAAGTTGCCCAAGCCGGTCTATTTAGATAGGGCAAAATCAAGTTACAAAGATGGGGTACTGGAAATCGTTTTGCCTAAATCTGAGAAAATACAAATCAAAGTTATACCTGTAACCTAATCAGTTTCAAAGTGGAAAGGATTATCGAATATTCCCAATATCTGCCACTTCTTAAACGTCTGGAAGGGGCGCTTGGTCCTCTGTTTCATGCTGCCACATACGAATCCTTGCGGCCATGAGTCTGATTCGGTCCTTGTGCTCAGGGTTGTTGAAAAGATTGTCTTGCTCAAACGGGTCACTGTTCAAGTCAAACAATTCACATTGATCTGTCGCACAAAGGTTTAATTTCCACCTATCACGGGTCACAATCGAGCGCCATTCCATGTTATTTAGCATGTTAATGGCCGGGGTACCGAGATTTCTGTCCCCAATTCCGTTGTGTTCCATAAACACTTCATTGCCTGATAGATCAGAGGTTCCTTTGATTACGTCGGCTTTACTTTTTCCTTGGAGATGATCAGGCAGTTCCTGACCTAATAGGTCCAGCAAAGTAGGTACGAGGTCTATTTGACTAAAATTACCCTCGATAATATTAGGTTCCCTGTTGTACATGGGAGCTCTTATGATTAATGGAACTCTAGCTGCCTCTTCATAAAAGGTTCGCATTTCCATCATTCCGTGAGTACCTATTAAATCACCATGCTCGCTAGTGAAGATAAATATAGTGTTATCTGAGATTCCAGATTTATCTAAAGCATCAAGAATTTTTCCTACAGCATCGTCAACTAAAGTGATATTTCCATAGTAATTTGCTCTTATTTGCTTCCATGAACCGGGGTCCTTGAGATCGAACTGCTTTCCAATGGCTTTGCCGGCATTATATTCAGATCTGCCTTTCTCCCATTCTGAATTTTCGACATCATCTGGAGCGTGGAGGTCGGATTGCATAAAGAAGTCTGCCCTGGTCCGATTGAATAATGAGTGCCCGTCGGGCCGTTTTAAAAACGTGGGTTCGATGGGCACTTCTTCTGGATCATGCAAGCCATCATAGGGTCCTGTCCAAGGAGGATGAGGCTCTAAGAAACTTACGTATAGGACAAAAGGGTTGTCCCTGTTCTCCTGTATGAAAGTCTCTGCCTTGCTAGCGAAGAATGACGCCATTTGGAACTCTGCCGGTAAGGCGGCTCTCATTTCATCAGAAAATATTTTTCTTCCTAATAAAATTTCATCTGGTTCGAATCCGTTATTAATAAGAAACTCATGGTAACTAGTGTCTATCTCGAGATATTCGAGTTCAGTATATTCTTCCCGCAATGTCTCCATTCCACTGGCCCAATCGTCAAAGCCCCTTTGATTAATTACTTCATTACCCAGATGCCATTTGCCAAAATACGCCTTTTTATAGTCATTCGAAACCATATTGGCAATGGTTTCTATCTCATATGGCATAACCAATTTATTTCTTGGCATACCTGCAGCATGAGGGTAAAGACCAGTCATTATGGAGGCTCTTGCTGGCGCGCATACGGCTTGTGTCACATAGGTGTTTTTGAAAACCAAACTTTCCTTCGCAAGACTATTCAAATTAGGCGCCTTGACGTAATCGTTTCCGTAGGCCTCCAACGTGTCAAATCTTTGTCTATCGCTAAATACGAACACAAGATTGGGTTTGCTTGGCATTTCAAAATCCCTTGTCATTTAGGTCGCTGATATGAAACTGGCTAAATTGTTGATGGTATTGGGGCAGTGTCACCAGTTTGGACTTGCCAAACTCTTATTCGGGCCGCCATGTCTCTTACCCTATCTTGTTGCGCTGGATCATTGAACAAATTGGTTTGTTCGTATGGGTCATTGTTCAAGTCGTAGAGTTCGCATTGGTCTCCAGCGCACAGGGCCAGTTTCCACCTGTCAGGGGTTACGACTGTTCTCCAGGGCAACCTTAACATCCGGTTAATTTTGATGTCTCCCAAGAACCTATCTGGAACATTGTTGTCATATCCATTCCAAGATATGAAAACATCATTTTCAGAAAGGTCAGATTCTCCCTGCAGTACCGGTTTTAGGCTTTTACCTTGTAAGTGATCGGGTATTTCTTCTCCAATTAAGTCTAAAAGTGTGGGGACCAGATCTATATGACCGACGCTTCCTTCCACTACTTGATTTCCTTTGGATAGCCAAGGAACTTTAATGAGCAAAGGGACCCTGGATGCTTCTTCAAACATCGAACGTTTTTCAAGCATTCCATGATCACCCATCATATCGCCGTGTTCACTGGTGAATACGACAATCGTATTGTCTTCTATACCAGCATCCTTGATCGCTTGGTTGATAGTTCCAACCATATTGTCTACAAGCGTAATGTTGGCCATGTAATGGGCTCTCAACTGACGCCAACCCTCTTCAGTTGTAACGTCTTCCCGCGCGGCGGCATAGTTCATCATGTACGCATCCTGAGTTTGATCCTCACCGTCGAGCATAAATTTCATGAAGTAGTCGGCTCTGACTCTGTTAACCAACGAGGCACTCTCAGGCTTTTTCAAGAAAGCTGGACCCACCGGGAGAGTTGCGGGGTCATACTGATCCATAAAAGGGCCATGGTATGGGGAGTGGGGTTCGAATGTACTTACATAGAGAACAAATGGTTTATCTTTATTCTCTTCTATGAAATTTGTGGCTTCTAGTGCTAAGTAAGATGCCATTTGATCTTCTTCTGGCATGTCATAATGGGCGTTTGAGGTAAATGTAGGTGCTCTTTGCCCAGATTTTTTACCCAGTAAACTGAATTTTCTGCCAGCCGCTACGTTGTCTCCATGTATATCTGGTATGTTGTCGGGCTCATGGCCTTTTTCGATGAGGTATTCGGTATATGAGGATGTTTCATTATTTAATTGAGTGTGTGCATACCCTGTTCCGTGTGAGTCCTCGCTTGATTTCCATACATTGAAACCATGTTGTCTTTCAATGTCATTTCCAAGATGCCATTTACCCATATATCCCTTGAAATATTCATCTGATATCATCTCAGAGATTACTTTGACCTCTGCCGGTAGGTTAATCATATTGACAATCGGCCCTGCTGTATGGGGATACAAACCTGACATTATGGTTGCTCGAGCCGGTGTGCAAACAGGTTGGGCAACATAGGCATTTTGGAATATAAAACTTTCCTCCGAAAGCTGGTTTAAATGAGGTACTTCCAGGTAGTCAGCCCCATAAGCCGCCATCGTATCGTAACGTTGCTGATCACTGAACATAAATACTATGTTGGGCTTTCTATTAGCCATTTTAAACTCCTAACAATTGTTTACTGTAAATGGTATTTTAAAAATGTTTACCGTTATTGCCTACCTTTCAACCTTGGGTCCATTATGTCTCTAACTGCATCGCCTACTAAGTTTAGGGCCAAGACTGTCACTGAGATGAAAATGCCAGGCCAAATAGCTAGGTGAGGTCCTAGATCAAATCTATTTTGGGCACCATTTAACATGTTTCCCCATGTGGGAACTGGAGGGGCGATTCCGAGTCCCAAGAAACTTAATTGAGCTTCAGCCACTATCGCTCCTGCTATCCCAACAGCTATCAATACCACAGCAACTGGTAGTGTATTTGGAAGAAGATGGATGAATATCACCCTGAGATCTGAAGATCCGATCGCCCTTTGCGCATCTATGTATTGGGCTCCCCTTAAACTTAAAACATGGGATCTTACTACCCTGACGCTGCCAATCATACTGAATAAGGCGAGAGCCAATAAAACTACCTTGATCGTAAAACCAAAGGAAGCAGTCACCGTCATTAATATAACCAAGCCGGGTATTATCAAAAGACTGTCGGTAAGTCTTTGCAGTATTAGATCAGTCCATTTTCCGTAATAGGCACTGACAATACCAAGTATAGTTCCTATTGATACACCTACAATGGGGGCAACGAATCCGACTAAAAGGGATATTCGTCCACCGTACAACAATCTAGTAAATTGATCTCTTCCAAGATTGTCAGATCCTAGCAGCATTATGCTTCCGTCTGTCGCAGTTCCCATAGGTTTGGTATATCGGGTGCTCAAAAAAGAATCGTAATCAAACGGTGTTAAGAATGGTGCGAGTATTGCGCCCATTAATACAATAAAAACCACTATAAACCCTACCGCCCCGGCAGGATTTTGTCGTATTAACCGCCAAGCAAGACTGGCTAGTTCAGATTTTTTATTTGATTCTGTTTCTAAGGTCATACTATTTGAATGTACCTATCACTTAATCGTATTCAACTCTCGGGTCCAAGACTTTATAGGACAAGTCAATCAAAAGTATCCAGATCATCATAAATATGCCTATAGATAACACCAGTCCGAGAATCATACTCGCATCACGTGCTATGACTGAGTCCACCATTAGTAGACCTATTCCTGGTAAATTAAATACGGTTTCCAAAACCACGGCCCCATCAATTAATGTAGCGAACAGCATACCTAGCATAGTTACCACTGGCAGTAAGGCATTTCTAAGGGCGTGCCCTATTATGACCGACCTTGGCTGTAACCCTTTTGCCCAGGCTGTTCGTACGTAATCTTCAGATAGAACTTCAAGCATCATGGATCTAACCATCCTGCTTACAACTGCAGCCGAACGAAACCCTAGTATTAATGATGGGAAAAGATATCGGTAAAAAGCATCTACGGGGTTATCAAAAATACTGGAATGAATAACTGGGGGCATCCAACCAACTATTCTTGACAAGATCAACAAAATTATTATGCCTAACCAAAAAGCCGGTATTGCCATTCCAGCGGCACTGACTGTTCTAACGATCTGATCGAACAAACTTCCTCTATAGAGTGCCGATAAAACTCCTACAGGTAATGCCAAGAGAATTGCTATTAACACACCAAAAACAGCCAATGTAATAGTGGTTTCAATTTTCGGCTTTATCGTTTCCCATACAGGCTTGCTAAAATAGTATGAGTAGCCTAGATCTCCTGTAACGGTTTGAGCTAACCATCTCCCGTATTGAACGATTATGGGGTCTGTTAAACCCAGATCTTCCCTAAATTTCTGCATTGTTATTGGGTCAACTGCATTTTCCTCTCCAGCTAATAGAGAGGACGCTACGTCACCTGGAATACCCTGGACCATAAAAAACAAAATTGTGCCAAGAAAAAATAGGGTCGGTGGTAATAGAAGTAGCCTTCTGAGTATGTATTGTTGCATATCGTTCACTTACAGCCTTGATCCGTGCCTGTTGCTCCGGTTAGTAGCTAATAGTGATGTAAAACCTCAATCCCTTTGCCAATCTGGTTGGCTCAGACTGACATTGGGGTTGAGGTTTAATTTTGAAATTTTCTTATTTGTCCATCCAGGCATCCACAAATCTAGATTGAATAAATTTAGCAGTGGCAATGGCATCAATATTTCTGACGTAATCCTGTTTAACTTGGAATTCATCAGGTCTTCTAACTGGAACTTTAGGCATCCACTCTTCCCACATTATCGTGTCCATCTGTGCTGTTAGTGCCTTCTCTTCCTCTGAACCCAAGCTGGCCATATCTAGCTGATCAAGTAGTTCCGACCACTTTGCGGGAGGTGTTGCTTGGTATAGCTCAAAACCTGCGCCAGGTCGATAAACTTGGTTTATTATCTCAACCGGACTCTTACTTGCAACTGCCTGTCCAAAGAAGAACAAAGTTGTGTTCCCAGCGTATGCCTTTTCTCGCGCAGTGGTATTTTCACTAACGATTATTTTTATATCGACGCCGAGTGCTTTCATTTGCTGTTGAACAATCGTCGCAATAGGATCATCTGGGTTATCGGAGTCAAACTCCGCCTCTGTGAATCCTTTTGCCTTAAACACAGCTTTCGCTTCAGCTTCATTGGCTTCCCGTTGTGCGGGATCAACGCATTTTAGATTAGCGACATTTTCATAGTTAGGATCTGCTGTTCCGAAGAAGCTGATTTGCCGATACTCCATAGGTACGACACCAGGTGTACTAGACAATTCAGCAATCGCGTGTGTGTTAAGTCCACATGCGAAAGCTTTCCTCACTTCTAAGTCATCAAATGGAGCCTTTGTTGTATTCATGGAGATGCCCTGTAAACCTGGGCTATCCCAACGAGTTATTACTATAGAAGGTCTCTTTTCCTTAATCGGGAATGATTTGGATGGCGTCAAGGATGTGTAGTAGTCAATCTGACCAGTCGCCAATGCGGCGGCTGAAAGGTCGTTGTTGGCGAATGCTATTCCTGTAATCCCATCCAAATACGGGAAAGGACTTCCGTCCGGTGCATTTTGGAAATAGTCAGGATTAGCCACTGAAACTACGTTATTACCCTCAGAAAAACTTTCTACTTTAAAGGGTCCTGTACCTATGACTTGTTCCCCGGAACTCAGAACACCTTCGGTAAGCTCAAGTACATGCTTGGGAAGAATTATGTGCCACGCATCAGCCATAGCAGGAAGAATTCGACTAGTTGGTTTGCTGTGTGACACCTGTAAGGTGTTATCTCCAACTTTTAACATCGAATCTACTAATAGAAGACCAGCTACTCTAGGCTGTGGAACCCCAACTGGTGGGTTCTGCCAACGGTTGATGGTATAAATCACGTCATCAACGCTGAAATCTTCACCGTCATGCCATTTAACGCCTTCATTGAATACAAAAGTAGACCCTGTGAGGTCATCTGCCAAGGTCCAGCTTTTGGCTAAATCTGGGGTGACCGTCAGTCCATCTCTTGGCGAGAATTGTAGTACCCCGCTGTAATGGCGGTTTAGGGCTTGAGTAGACGACCAGTGCGAACGGGTTGTCATATCCCATCGCTGGAACCATTTTTGGGTGTTTATTTTCAGGACACCCCCACGTTTACCACCTTCAAACTCAGTGACAGTTTTAGCTACAGTTTCCTTAGGTTTTGCAGAAACCTCTTTTGAGGTTTGTACTTCCGCAGAGGGAGCTTTAGCTGCCGCTGCTGCTGCCGGTGCAGCAGGCTGTGCGGGAGCAGCAGGAACATAGCCTGAATTATTACTGGCTTGGGAAGGAGCAGCAGCAGCAGGTGCAACGGGTGCCGCACCTGAATCTGAAGAACTGCATCCTACTAATATCATTAAAGTCAGAGCGATCAATCCGACCGCCATTATGGAGCTAACTCTTATTTTCATTGAATCCTTCCTTTAAAAGGTTCTTGTGGGTTTAAAATTAATCTTCTTGAAACTAGAGCGGAACTTTATCATTCGTTTTGTATTGCCACGCTCTTATTTTTGTACTTAATAGTCTCACAACATCTTGATTGGCAGGATCGTCAATGACGTTGTCCAATTCGTGAGGATCTTCCCTCAAATTGAACAGTTCGCATTTATCAGTTGCGCAAAGGTTGAGTTTCCAGTCTCTGTAGACGATTGTCCTCCATGGGGCCTGGTGCATCGAATTTATATCGGGAGTGCCAAGTAGACGATCTTCTATCGACCCTATCCCATTCCATTCTACGAAAACCTCATTATTTCTGAGATTTGTTCCATCCTCTAAGACTTCTGAAACCGATTTTCCATCTAGTCCACTAGGCAAATCTACGCCTAATAAATCCAACAGCGTGGGAACTAAATCGACATGACTAAAGTTGCCGCTGACGACTTTTTTTTCTGTGCTGATTTTAGGAGCCCTTATAATCATTGGTACCCTTGCCGATTCTTCATACATGGAACGTTTTTCGAGCATCCCATGATCTCCAGCCATTTCTCCGTGTTCACTCGTGAAAACAATTATTGTATCATCCAGAACGCCTTGTTCTTCGAGAGATTTAACAATCATTCCAACCATGTCATCAACTAGTGTAATGTTGGCCAGATATTTAGCCCTTAGTTCTCGCCAACCGTGCTCTGAGCTTATGTCATTATGCACGCCCCTTATTTGCTCGACATAGCCTTTATACGACCCGGATGATCCTTCAAGGAACTGCATGTTGTTCTCTGCCCTCAATCTACTTATAAGAGGGGCGTTTTCCGGTTTTTTTAAAAATGCAGGCCCAACAGGCAATGAAGCAGGGTCGTACAAATCATTGTAAGGACCGTTGTAAGGAGAGTGAGGTTCAAAGGTACTCACGTAAAGACAGAAAGGGCTCTTTTTGTGATTTTCTATAAACTCTACTGCGTTCCTTCCCAAAAAATGTGCCATTTGGTGTTCGGCAGGTAGCTCAGATCTTTTCTCTGCACTAAAAATCTCCCAGTTATCAACGACATTTTTTTGGACTTCTTTCGGTAAATGAGGTTGGTCGTTGGAAAGAGTAGAATCTGGTGAATAACCTTGATCTACCAAATAATTATGCCAATCGCTTTTACTAGGCTCCGAGCTTAGTCCTACAAATCGCGACATATGGTCTTCTGTTGAAATCCAATGCTTGAAGCCATGTTGGGCATTCCCGTCATCCCCCAAATGCCATTTGCCAAACCATGCTGTTTCATATTCAGACGGGAGATATTCTGCGATAGTTTTTTGTTCTGGAGGCAACGGTATGACATTGACGGTTGGGCCTGCGTTATGAGGATGAAGCCCAGTAGTAATGGTGCCTCTCGCAGGGGTACAAACTGGTTGTCCAACATAGGCCCGTTCCATAATAAAAGAATCTTCGCTAAGGGCGTTTAAATTAGGTGTTTTAATCCAGTCATTACCGTAGCAAGCCATAGTGTCATAGCGTTGCTGGTCACTGAAAATAAATACTAGATTTTTGTGTTTACCCAAAGTGAATTCCTATGTTGTATTTTATTGGTTAAAATTTTTAGCTAAGAATAATTATCCAGAATATAGATAGGCTACACCTGTGTCAATATTAGATAATCTAGTAAGATTCTATAAATAACATAAGTTAAAGATTGTCTACAAATAACATAAGTTAAAGATTGTCTACCTAATCCTATAGTAGGAGTTTACCGTGCTTGAAAGATTTCATGTTCCAGAAGATATAGCTGTGCGAGTGCCTCAAGAAAATATGAGGGCTGCTGTCGAAGATATTTTTGTAAAAATGAGGATGTCTGTGAGCGATTCTGCACAAGCCGCTGATGTATTGATGTACGCAGACATAAGGGGTGTGGAATCACATGGAGTCAGCAACATGATGAAGAGTTATGTCGCAGGTTTCCAGGAAGGCCGTATCAATCCTACTCCAAATTGGAAGATAATTAGGGAGGCCTTAGCGGTTTGCACAATCGATAGTGACCAAGGTCACGGTCTCGTAATGGGCCCTTCTGCTATGAATATAGCAATTGAAAGAGCGGAAAAATATGGGATTGGCGCGGTGTCAGTCACTAATGGTGCTCATTTTGGGGCGGCCGGATATCATGCGGCTATGGCCCTCGAACACAACATGATAGGTATAGCAATGACTACAGGGGGTGTGTCGGTGTTACCTACCAATGGTTCAGAGAGGTTAGTCGGGTTAAATCCTCTGGCAGTTGCCGCCCCTACCCGTTTAGAACCTCCTTTTATATTCGATGCCTCGATGAGTTCAGTTGCAGGCAATAAAATCACTTTGGCTAAGAGGTTAGGAGTAGATGCTCTTCCTGGGTGGGTTGCTGATTCAGACGGTTCCCCAATAATGGACGAAAGGCAAATACCAGATGATTTTAAGATACTCCCACTAGGTGGCACCCGTGAGCTGGGCTCCCATAAGGGGTACAGTCTCGCTGTGATGATAGAAATACTTTCAGGAGTTTTATCCGGCGGTGGTGCCGGACCGGATAGAAAAGCTGGTGCATCACATCATTTTCTTGCGTATAAGATTGACGCATTTGTTGATGTGGATATGTTCAAAGATGATTTGGATAAATACATGAAAACCCTCAGAGAATCAGAACCAGCTCCAGGGCATGATAATGTCACATATGCGGGTTTGCCTGAGCATGAGGAAGAGAAGGAAAGATTGGAAAATGGTATTCCTTACCATCCTGAGGTGATTGAGTGGTTCACTGATATTGCCGCAGAATTGCAATTGCCGGAAAGATTCAATTAACTGCTGTGTTGATCGCTTTTTTTTAATCCGGCTTTTATATTTTCGTAAAAGTAGAAACTGGTAAGGATGGCTAATGCGAAAATAGAAAGGAATGCAACTGCGCTGCTATACAGCAAAGTCGTGGCGACAAAAATAACCATAGTCACTGAAGCAGCAGCAGATAAAAATACCAGTGTTTTGAGGTTTTTGATTTCAGAGAGCGCCTGCACGAAAGGTTTGTATTCACCCAACAGGACCTGAATAACTCTATTAGTTAGCCGCTTTCGACTTAATTTGCCTGCTTCCGCTACTTGTAAATCCAAAGAAATTTCCCTCAACCTATACTCCTCCAACCCTGCTAATAAGTAGACTATTTCAGATTTAGTATTGCTTGAGGCTGCCAGTTTGATGATTTTGTCATCATTGGTCCCAACGTTTGGGATACCTTGGATATCTAGAGCATTATGCAACTCAGTTGAGTTGAATCTAGAAATAAAATCTTCTAATGTCATAATGGCACAAACTCCGTACGGTTAGCATCTAAAAGGCAGGTTTTGTCATGTCAACGAATTCAGGTAGGTTAAAGGGAAAAGTGGCTATTGTCACTGGTTCAGGCTCACGCGGTGATGTCTTGGGGAATGGTCAGGCAACAGCAATTTTATTTGCTAAGGAAGGTGCCAAAGTAGTGCTGGTTGATGCTAGTCGGGAAAATTTGGATAGAACCCAGCAGAGCATTGAATCGGGTGAGGGCGAATGCATCAGCTATGTAGGTGATGTGACAGCGGCGATGACTTGCCAGGAGATAGTGGAAAAAACCATAAGTGCCTATGGGAAATTAGACATTCTTCATAATAATGTCGGGATAGGGGGTTCTGGCACTGTCGTTGAGGTATTGGAAGAGGACTGGGATAGAGTTTTGGAGGTCAATATTAAATCTATGATGTTAATGGGTAAGTACAGCGTTCCTGAAATGGTGACAAGAGGTGGTGGGGCCATTATTAATATTTCGTCAATATCCGCCATCAGACCCCGAGGATTAACTCCCTACACCGTTTCAAAAAGTGGGGTAATTGCCCTCACTAAGGCTATGGCAGTTGATCATGGAGGAGACGGTGTTCGGGTTAATTGTATTTTGCCTGGGCCCATATACTCGTCAATGACGGCTCCAAATATGACATCGGAAAAAAGACAAACCCGGAAAGACGCCTCTCCTTTAAAACAGGAAGGAACTCCTTGGGATGTAGCGTGGGCCGCAGTTTATCTGGCTAGTGATGAGTCCAAATGGGTTACGGGTGTTTCACTCAATGTAGATGGGGGTGTGACTCTGGGGAGTCCTTCACGATAACACACAGTTAGTGCGGTTGAAATTTACCGCAATTACCTGTTCTGAAGTATGTCAATCAAAAAAAATGCTAACATAAAAATGCCTACTGGGATGAAGCTCTGATTATCGCGTCGTTAGCCAGTAACAAATTCTGAGGAAACATGCTTGGTAGGCTTGGCATAGAAATCACATGAGGAGTATTGGAAATGGCAAAATATTTAATAACAGGCTCGTACACCGCGGAAGCTTGGGCAGCTCAGATAGCTGATCCTAAGGATAGAATCGAAGTCGTTCGACCTGCTTTTGGAAAAATGGGAGGATCCATTGAGTCCGCCTATCTTTCTTTTGGCGCTGGTGACTTGGTGATCATCGCAGACATGCCGGATAACGTTAGTGCAGCAGCGCTATCTATGGCAGTTTCGGCTGGTGGTGGGGTGACAAACTTGCAGACCACGCCACTCATATCGGTTGAAGAAGCTGTAACCGCTATGAAAAAGGCAGCTGAAATAACCTATGCTCCCCCTGGGAGTTAAATAGGTAGTACAAAGCAATTTCAATACCTCATATACTTAATGGATATATGAGGTATTTTTGTTGGTGATATGGTTTCAGGCCACCCCTGATCAATAAAGTATGGAGTATGTTTATGTATGGGACGATATTTAACCTAGATGTAAAAGAAGGTTGTGAACAAGAACTGATGGCCAATTTCGATAAGTTAGAAAACCCTCCAGGGGCGGTGGCTTTTTTTTTAATGAAACCAGATAAAATGAATTCTGAGTTAATTGGTGTAGCGGTGTTTGAAAGCCGCGATGCTTATGTCAAAAACGCTAATAGACCGGAACAACATCAAAACTTCACTAATATGATGCAGTATCTCACTTCTGAACCAGCATGGAATGATGGGGAATATTTGATAGGGAAGGTCTCGTAAAGATTAGTCCATTATTTAGAAATTTTTAAAGATATGGAATATCCAGGAAATTCATTCGATCAAGAAGATGAATCGGATGATTCTTTGTTCTATTCCGAGGCAAGACTGGTCGTTCACATTGATGACGCTGCCATCACCCAATTAAAAAAGTACCTTTTCAGTCAATTGCGGGAAAGATGCACGCTGCTAGATCTAATGAGTAGCTGGCGTTCTCATATTCCCGATGGGCCCACTACGCTTGATTTATACGGGTTAGGACTGAATCGAGAAGAAATGTCCAACAATCCTCAGCTTGACCACTCGATTATAAAGGATATAAACAATGATCCAAATTTGCCTTATGAAGACAATAAATTCGATGCGGCCATGGTTATTGTTTCAATCCAATATATGACGGACCCGATTTCTGTATTCAGTGAAGTCAACAGGATTTTGAAAAAAGATTGTAAATTTCACGTCGTCTACTCAAACCGTATGTTTCCCACAAAGGCAACAATAATATGGAAAGTATTCGATAATATCGAAAGAGCTAGTTTGGTTGGGAGTTATTTCGCCCAATCCGGTTCATGGAGCGTCCCTAATGCAGTAGATCTTAGCCCTGTCGGTGATGTTACATATGATCCTCTATTTGTCGTGTCTGCGCAAAAGAAATAAACAATGCGAAACCCAGTATCTTCATCGCTAAATTAGGTATAATTCTGCAAATTGAGTCTAAGAAGTAACTTGCTAAGGTGCCAAAATTGACTACACTGAAATCTGAATCGGATCTAATAAAACGTTGTCCAGTTGTCTATGACGTTATAGTGGTAGGTGCTGGGTTTGCTGGCATGTATATGCTACATGAACTAAGGAAAACAGGCCTAAACGTACTTGTTTTGGAAGAGGCAACAGGAGTCGGGGGTACCTGGTATTGGAACAGATACCCAGGGGCGAGGTGTGATGTGGAGAGTATGGAGTATTCCTATTCTTTTTCCGAAGAATTGCAACAGGAATGGAATTGGAGCCATAGATTTTCCACCCAGCCTGAAATATTGGAATATGCTAACCATGTAGCAGACAGATTTGATTTGCGGAAGCATATCAAATTCCATACTAGGGTCACCTCAGTTAGATATGACCAACACAAACAAAAATGGTTGTTGAAATCCTCTTCGAAAGAAGAATTTCAAGGCAGGTTTTGTGTGATGGCTACAGGAACTCTTTCATCTGTGAATGAACCGAAATTTAAAGGCATCGAAGAATATCAAGGGGACTGGTATATCACTGGCAAATGGCCTCATAGTGGAATCGATTTCTCGGGCAAAACTGTCGGTATCATCGGAACTGGCTCCACCGCAGTTCAAGCAATACCAGTAATAGCCAAAGAAGCTAAACATTTAACCGTTTTCCAAAGGACTGCAAATTATTCCATTCCGGCGAAGAATCGGCCTTTGATTGAAAGTGAGATGGAAGGCGTAAAAAGCAGGTATTCTGAAATAAGAGCAGAGGCAAAAGCAAACCGCGCCGGAATAGCATCTTTGAAGGCTGGAAACGATTCGGCCCTATCAGTTTCCGAAACCACCAGAACCCAAGAATACCAGAAGAGATGGGACGAAGGAGGAACAGGTTTCACCGCTGCTTATTCCGATATTGGAACTAGCGATGACGCTAATTTCACGGCGGCGGAATTTGTTAGAAATAAAATACGGGAAACAGTTCAAGATTCTGAAACGGCAGAACTACTTACCCCGACAAACACTATTGGTTGTAAACGTTTGTGTGCTGATACGGATTATTATGAAACTTATAACCGTAGCAACGTGACTCTCCTTGATGTCAATTCTGACCCCATACAAGGCCTGGTGAAAGAAGGTATTCAAACGAAAAAGAAGATCTATGGATTCGACATCGTTGTTTTCGCTATTGGATTTGATGCTATGACTGGAGCTCTACTGTCAATGAATATAACGGGAAAAGACGGGCACAATCTGAAACAAATTTGGTCAGAAGGACCAAAAAACTATCTTGGGCTAAGTATGTCAGGATTCCCAAATATGTTCACTATAACGGGGCCTGGTAGCCCTTCTGTCCTATCCAATATGATGACTTCAATTGAACAGCATGTGGAGTGGATAAGAGATTGCATAAATTATATGGAACAAGGTGGCCACTCTGAAATCGAAGCAGAGTTAACTGCTGAAGAATATTGGACTAACCACGTAGAGGAAATTGCCGGGAATACCCTGAGATATACTTGTAATTCATGGTACCTTGGAGCCAATATACCTGGTAAAAAACGAGTGTTCATGCCGTACGCTGGAGGCATACCACCATACCGAGAGTATTGTGAGGAGGTAGCAAAAAACAGCTATGATGGATTTAAAATCTCATAGGAACAAAGAAATTTGACCTTCTCACTAGCAATAAATTTAGGTTTTAGGAGATGGTCAGATTTTAGAGGGCGATCCACTAGGGGTGAGATATGGTTTTTCATTTTATTTGAAACAATTTGCAGTTTGCCTTTAATTATTATGGACGCCGTTTTATTTAGTTCCTTACCCTTTTTACCCCTGACTACCGTGTTTTGGATTTCGGTGCTATCCCCGACTTTTGCAATAAGTGTAAGACGCCTTCATGACCAAAACAAAAGATGGTGGTGGTTACTTTTATGGCTAATACCTGTTTTCGGGTGGGCTGCCATGGTAAAAATTTATTGCAGCCCTACTTCAGCATACCGATAAAACACTGGGTTATATCTGATATATTTCCTCTGTATTTTTTGAAAACAACCTTTCGATTTCAAATTCGGAATAATTACTAGTTATCTTACGATAGGCCTTAACCACGTCACCATATTCACTCCAGAGGCTGTCGATAGGCCAATTCGTGGCGAATAAAGACCGCTTTATTCCGAAAAGTTCGATGCATGTTTCAACATACGGTCTAATAGATTCAGTAGTCCAGTTATTGTCCCCCATACCAAGTCCTGATATTTTGCAGTAAATGTTGTCAAAATTTGAAATCTTTTCCATTCCGGCCTTCCAATTCCCGAAATATTCAATGTTTCGTTTCGAGGGAAACCCGGCGTGATCGAGTACAATTTTTATATTAGGGTAGGTTTGGGCCAAATTGGCAAGATTCTCCATATCTTGCAATTGTGCAGCAATACTGGAAACGAGATTGTATTTTTCAAGTAGACTGTACCCTCGCCTGAATTGCCTGTTCACTAGATATTCTCCGTATGAAAAATCCCGGACACCTTTGAAATTATTGTGTTCCAAATGGCGTTCTATTACATCACCTGCTTTGCTATCTCTTAGGTCTACATGTCCGACTATTGCGTTTGGAACCCCTGTGCTTTGATAAACTTCTTGCAACCATTTAGTTTCTTCGACTGGGTCGTTCGAACCTATAGCTGCCTGCACATGTACCGCCTTAGTCACGCCATGAACCGCTGAGTCTTCCAGGAAGTTTTCGGCTAGATAATTTTTGGAGCCCAATATTCGGGTTTGTGATCCCAAAAAGGGATGATCTTCACCAGGTTGCCAATGCCCGTAGTAAAGTCTGGGATGTTTCATATCGTAGAAGTGCACGTGGGCATCGACGAATTCGAATACATCCGAACTCATACCGTAGCACCTCCGTCTACAACAAGATGAGTGCCGGTGATAAAAGATGCTTCATCTGACGCTAGAAATAGGGCTGCATACGCGACTTCTTCTGGTTGGCCAACCCTATTAAGGAAACTCCCTTGTCCTGCTTTTTCCAAGAATTCATCTCTGTCTGCATTTTCGAAAGCTATATGTTTTTCAGTGGCAGGGGTATAGATGGCCCCCGGACAAACAGCGTTAACTCTTACTTTGAATTCAGCGAGATCCATCGCCAAACATCGAGTCAGCTGCAATAAGGCGCCTTTGGAGGTGTTGTAAGGCACAAAAGCCGGTTGAGCAATAAATCCACTGACAGATGCAATATTAACTATGTTTGGGGATGCGGATCTTTTTAGATACGGGAGGGTGTGCTTTACAGTACTGGAGGCTCCGATGACATTGACTCCGAACACTGTTTCCCAATCTTTGAGGGTAACATCTTCCAACCTGCCGAACACAAATGCAGCAGCATCATTGACTAGGATATCAACCCCGCCCAGGAATGATGCCGAGGCCGATACCATTTCACATACGCTTTCTTCGGATGATACATCGGTAGTAATAGTCGTGGCTTGCCCCCCTTCCGACTGTATCTGATATAAAGTTTCCAGAGAGGCCGATTCATCTATGTCGGCCACCACTACCGATGCACCTTCTTTTGCGAAGACAGTACATATAGCCCTTCCTATCCCTGAAGCCCCGCCAGTAACAATCACTTTTTTCGACTTTAACCTCATCCTGTGTCTCTACTCCTTAATCAAGGTGAAAAACTTCATTAAGCTCTACCATAGGGAGGTCAGGCGTTGAGCTTTCAATAATTTCAAAATATGGCGACATTACTTCTTGCCATTGGGTGTTGATTGGCTCTTCGGACATTCCCGCAAGAGACTTAGGGAAAGATTCTCTAGCTTCAAAATAACCAAACAATAGACCGTCAGGTCTGATGAATAAAGAATAGTTATTCCATCCATGTTTGACCAAAGCGGTTTTCATTTCCTTCCACACATTTTGGTGGTGGGTTTTGTATTCTTCTATATACTCTTCTCGTACTTTCAGTAAAAACCCAACCCTTTTCATCTTTACCTTGCCTCATTCACCAAATAACAAAGTGCCAGCAATAGATACAACAGATGTTTTGTTCTGATCTGCTGGACATTGATCATACCCAACGCTGTACCCTTTGCAGCCGCTCAAAATTTTCCCCATCAGGTATATGGGAGTAAGTCCGCAAATTTTTCTTACATCTTCTTCTTGAACACTCGTTTCAAAAAAATTATTAGGATCACCTTGTTCAATACTTGCTAGAGAAATATGGTCTTTTGATGCTAGATTCGCAAGGGATAAATCATCTATAGGGGCTGCGTCGCCAAACTCCGGGCCAACATGTGCTAAATCTCCTGCCGCAATTACCAAAGTTCGCGCTCTTTTGCGATATTCGGAGATTGAGTCAATCACATTACTAATGGTTTGATCAGTGTCAGGTTGTTGTTTGTCGATAATAAATTTCTGAAAGGAACCACATAATATCGGCAGTAATTTGAACTGTTTTCCTCTCATGGAATTGTGAAGCCAGGTCAAGGCTAGTTCAATGGAATGCTCTTTGAGATGATGTAATTCCTCATTGTAGGGATCTTTTCCTGTAATGGCAGCCTCTACCAATTTGATCCCTTCTAAGTCTGTTTCCAGCTCTGAGTAGGGAGTTTGGTAGTTTTGCATAGTGGGGGTTATGGACCCTAAACCGCCGGTGTGATCTGTTCCTAGAATGACCACCTGTTCAATGCCATCCAAATTCTCTTCACTTTCCTTCCACAACTCGGCATAGGTGGCGTAGCCTCTCGCGAAATCAATATGTGGTGATAGCAGTCCTTGTAGGGCCCCATCATATTTATCCGACTGACCCGACCGTCTGAATTTTGACTTGCTCTCTTCAATGAAAAGGTCTAGATCAGAAGTTGTGGCAGGATATATTGTGCCTGCGAAAGACATTGGGCGATTTTTAGAATTCCGATACTTTTGGATGGCCTTATTTTTTTCACCAGCAAACTTACCGTTTTCCAATAACAAAGCGTCATCCAATTGTTCAATAAGTTTATAGATTCTTTCTTCGCCTATTGAGATACCTTGGAGTAATAAACCACCATTAATTGATGGGAGTGTTCTCGTCCCGTCACATAATAGAAGTATGGGAGTTAGGTTTTGAGGTATTTGTACGGCGGCCTTTGCCAGCCCTAGATCATCTTCAAGGTGCAGAAAAACTCCATCCTGCCTTTGTATCCATCGAGGAGATAAATCTCTTAACTGAGGTTTTACTGGTAATTGTTTTGCCATTTTATTGTCCTGATAAACATCCTAACGATCAGAAAGAAAAGTATCAGTTACCTTGACGGAATAAGCAATACTAGTAAGGAAATCTCCATGATTGAGTGTCTTTTGCTGTGCTATAATTCGGCTCGCTGAACCGATCGAAAACAACTCCAAAAGGTTGTTATTCATATCAAAACATTATGTAGATGACTGTAATATGCCTGCTTTCGAAGATTTAAAAATTTTTTCTGGTAATTCTCATCCTAAACTCGCAGCTGATATTTGTGATTATTTACGTATTCCCTTAGGTGAGTGTGACGTTTTTAAATTCAGTAATGACAACACATTCGTAAGTTTCAAAGAAAATATCAGAGAAAAGGATGTTTTTTTGGTGCAGACTTTCTGCCAGCCGGTTAATGACCATATAATGGAGCTTTTGGTCATGATAGATGCTGCGAAAAGAGCATCTGCTGGTCGCATAACGGCTGTTATACCACATTATTCTTATGGACGTAGTGACAAGAAAGATCAGCCTAGGGTACCAATAACGGCTCGGTTGGTTGCAAACTTACTCACAGTCGCTGGGGCCGATAGGGTTTTAACGGTGGATCTTCATGCGGGTCAAATACAGGGTTTTTTCAATATACCGGTTGATGAGTTATCTGCTGTGCAAATGTTGGCTGGGTATTTCAAAAATAATGACATAGGCATCGAGGTGGCTTCTGCTACTGACGCAGGTGATGTTAAAAGAACCAGAGATACTGCCAGATTTTTGAATGTTGGTATGTCATTGGTGGAGAAGCATAGAATAGGCAATGAGGATCGAGTCGAAGCTGTGAGCTTGATTGGAGATGTCAAAAATAAGACCGCATTGATTGTTGATGACGAGTTAGGCACAGGCGGGACTGTGATAGCAACAGCACAGGCCTTAAAAAAACATGGGGCGCATGCTATTTATTGTGCTGTAACTCATCCTGTGCTATCTGGGGAGGCTAGCGAAATATTGGGGCAGAGCGACGTCATTGAAACCGTTGTTACTGATACATTACCTGTACCAGGCCAAAAAAACGGTCCGAAATTAACAGTCCTTTCCATCGCTCCTATGCTGGGGGAGGCGATTCACAGAATCCATGGTGGCCTTTCAGTGGGGGCAATGTTTGAGTCTTAGACTCCATTAACTTTGGATCATAACCGCTGGTGCTCATAAATGTGCTAGTCGTATAATTCTTCATGAAATACGGGACTGGTAACAAAACACAATGGCCTTTTTAAAAGCGATAACTAACATACTGGGTAGCTCTGACGGAAAAGCCCTAGATAAACTTAGACCTTTGGTTGACCAAATAAACGCTTTAGAAGTTGTATATGAGGCGAAATCGGTATGGGAATTAAAAGACGTATCAAATACCCTAAGAAATAATTTTAACGAAGGGATGTCACTCGACGATTTACTACCTGATGCGTTTGCTGCGGCCAGAGAGGCCGCTAAAAGGACCTTGAGCCAAAGGCATTTTGATGTTCAATTACTGGGTGGGATAGTTCTACACCAAGGTAAAATTGCCGAAATGCGGACTGGTGAAGGAAAAACCTTGGTTGCAACTTTGCCTGCCTTTCTCAATTCACTATCAGGCCAAGGAGTCCATGTTGTCACAGTAAATGATTATTTGGCTAAAAGAGACGCGGAGTGGATGGGTGCAATCTACAACTCATTGGGAGTTTCCGTCTCTGCTTTACAACATGATTACGCTTCTTTATTTCATCCGGATGACTTCGATGGAAATACTGTTAAAGAAAAGAGGATTACCCGACAAGAGGCTTACGGGGCAGATATAACCTATGGGACAAACAATGATTTTGGTTTTGATTATTTAAGAGACAATATGGTGGATATTGCTGAGAGAAGGGTTCAAAGAGGGCGAGCTTTCGCCATAGTGGATGAAGTTGATAATATTTTGGTTGATGAAGCCAGGACACCTTTGATAATAAGTGGTCCGTCAGAGCAAAATCCCAATGAATATTCCACATATGCCAAGATCGTTCCTAGTTTAAGAGAAGAAGAAGATTATTCGGTAGAGGAAAAGCACCGATCAGTCTCATTAACTCAAAACGGTATAGCGAAGATCGAAAAATTTCTAAAAATCGACAATCTATATGACACTGAAAATTTCGGACAAGCTCATTTTGTAGAAAATGCTGTCCGGGCTGAAGTTATTTACAAAAAGGATAGAGAATACGTAGTGAAAGATGGGAAGGTTGTGATTGTGGATGAATTCACCGGGCGGTTGATGGAAGGCAGAAGGTATTCTGATGGACTTCATCAAGCCCTTGAAGCGAAGGAAAATATCGCTGTGCAAAGGGAATCTGTGACTTATGCCACGATTACCCTTCAAAACTATTTTAGATTGTATTCAAAACTATCTGGCATGACTGGTACTGCAGCGACAGAGGCAGAGGAATTCTGGAAGATCTATAAGTTGGAGGTTCTCAGCGTCCCTACTAATAATCCAATTATGAGAACTGACCATGGGGATTTGATATATCGAGACCAAGCGGCTAAATATAACGCTGTAGTAAAAGAGATCAAATTTAGAGTCGAAAAAGGCCAGCCTGTATTAGTAGGTACCACTGACATAGATAGATCAGAAGTTCTGAGTTCTTTGTTAAAAAAACAAGGAGTTAAGCACGAGGTATTAAATGCGAAGCAGCATGATAGAGAAGCGACGATTATCGCCGAGGCCGGCCGGCCTGGGGCTGTAACAGTGGCTACAAATATGGCAGGACGGGGAACAGATATAGTTCTCGGGGGCGCAATGGAGCCGGATTCAGAGGATGGAGCCCAATGGGAAAAAGACCATGCCCACGTACTGGGCGTCGGTGGCCTTTACATAATTGGTACAGAAAGGCACGAAGCTAGACGGATAGATAATCAATTGAGAGGTAGGTCAGGGCGACAAGGCGATCCCGGAGAAACCAGATTTTTCTGTGCCTTGGATGACGATTTAGTCAGAAGGTTTGGTGGGGATAGGATCCAGACGATTATGGATTGGGCAGGGATGGATGATGAAACCCCAATTGAGAATAAGATGATTTCAAGATCTATTGAAGGTGCTCAAGTTAAAGTCGAGTCGTTCCATTTTGATATGCGTAAGAATTTAGTCGAATATGACGATGTAGTTAACTCGCATAGAGACGTTATTTATGAACAGAGAGATGCTGTTTTAGACGGTGTAGAACTACGGCCTAGGATACAACGGATGATTGAAGAAGAATGTGAGGCAATAATCACCGATGGCATGTCGAGTGCCGCGACCGAAAATTGGAATATTCAAAATGTGACAACGAGCGTCGAGAGGATAATCCCACTCACTGGAGACCTGACCGATCCGGAATATGTTTTCAGTTCTGGAAAAAAAAATTACTCAGATCAGGTAAGAGATCAAATAGGAAAAACATACAGTAGTTTTGAAGCGGTACTTGGAGATGATAACGCGAGATCCATTGAAAGATACATCATGCTTAGAACGATTGATGCAAACTGGGTACAGCACCTCACCGCCATGGAGAATCTCCGCCAGGGTATTAGCCTGCAAGCTGTCGGACAGCGAGATCCGCTAGTTATGTACAAGAAAGATGGCCATGAATTGTTCCAAAATTTGCAGTCTAAAATAGTAGATGATGTGGTTCACACCATATTTAAGACAGGGACTCCCATAGATCCGGAATTAGCTACTCAAACCCGTTCAAGCCCCAAAATAGCCAATCAAAGTAAATCTGTTTTTAAAACGAACAGTTCCAATAGGTCACCTAAACGTTCTGTTGGTACAAAAGTTGGGAGAAACGAACAATGCCCATGTGGGAGTGGCAAAAAATACAAACGGTGCTGCGGTCTGGCAGCTTAATGCCAAATTAAGTTTCTAGCTAGTTAATTTAAAGTCTCCAGTATTTCATTTATTCGTGTTTCTCGATCAGTGGATCTTTTCAGTCTTCCCTTTTCCTTTTCAACAACTTCTTCGGGTGCTTTGTTTATAAAAGATTGATTGGATAAACGTTTAGTTAACGATGAAATGTATTTTGACAGTTCATTCTGCTCATTCCGAAGGCGTTCTAATTCGCCACCTAAATCCACGCCCTCTCCTAAGGAAATATAAGCTGTGCCCAGATTTTCTACGATAGAGATTTCTCCGCTATGCAATTGAAGCAAGTGTGAATCGCTAATTTCTGAAATGGAAAGGCCTGCGAATTTTTCCAGAGTGGATTTTTCGGATTCCACCAAGCTTGATTCCATTTCGGAGGCAATTCTGCATTCTATTTTTTGTCTCTGTTGAATGTTTAATTCAGATTTCATATTCCTTATCGCCCGGATAAAATCGATCAGTTTACCCATTTCTATGATGCTGGGCTCGTCAATTGTTGTTGCGGAAATAACGGGATACTCTGCGGTGATTAAAGAGTTGGGCCAATCTTCCGGCGTATCCAATGATTTGCATAAATTGGCCCAAATTTCCTCAGTAACAAATGGCAAGAACGGGTGCAATAACCTGAGCGTCCGTTCTAGAATGTATGCCAAAATAGATAATGGGGATTCAACATCTTGGACTTTCAACCTGTCCTTTGTTAATTCAATGTACCAATCACAATACTCATTCCAAAGAAAATCGTGAATATGTGTTTGAGCTTCACCAAATTGAAAATCCTCCATCAGTCGGTTCACATCCTGAGTCACCTGGTCAAGCCGTGAAATTATCCATTTATCGTGTCGATTTAAGATGTTTTCAGGTTTGGAAAATTTGATAGAAGTTTCTTTTTTGTTGAGATTTGAAATAACAAACCTGGATGCATTCCACAGCTTGTTGGCGAAATTACGACTTGATTCAAGTTTCTGCTCGTTCATTCTTAGATTATTTCCGGCGGATGTGCCGGTCGTTAGTGCAAAGCGTACCGCGTCTGCTCCGTATTCATCTATCAGATCGAGGGGGTTGAGTACATTGCCTTTAGTTTTGCTCATCTTTACCCCTTCTGGATCTAAAACAAGACCATGAAGGTAAATCGTGTGAAATGGTATCTGGCCCATATTGGATATTCCTAACATAATCATCCTTGCCACCCAGAAAAACAGGATATCGTATCCTGTTTCCATTACCGAACCGGGATAGAAAGATTTCAAATCTTCAGTGTCATTAGGCCACCCAAGTGTTGAATGTGTCCATAATCCAGAGCTAAACCAAGTATCCAGTACGTCTTGGTCTTGTTGTATCTGTGATGATCCGCAGGATTGACAGGTTTGAGGATCTTCGTTGGTGACAGTTTCGGACAAACAATCTTCGCAGTACCAGACTGGTATTTGATGACCCCACCATAACTGTCTGCTTACTGGCCAATCTCGAATATTTTCCATCCAGTTAAAATATACGCTAGTGAATCTTTCTGGAATGATCCGTATTTGGTTTTCTTTCACTGCTTTTATTGCAGGTGCTGCCAAGGATTCCATAGATATGTACCATTGCTTTGATATCAAGGGTTCGATGATTTCATCACATCTGTCACAATGGCCTATAGAATGCTGGAATGAATCCGTTTTTACCAATAAACCTTGGGCTTTTAATTGGTCTTCAATCAGTGTTCTACATTTGAATCTATCTAGACCCTGAAATTCTCCTGCTGCAGAATTCATTGTTCCGTCGTCTCCGATGACAGTTATTACGGGAAGGTTATTTCTGAGTCCTATCTCAAAGTCGACTGGATCGTGTGCGGGAGTCACTTTTAATGCCCCCGTACCAAACTCCGCCTCCACGGCTCCATCAGCTATTATCGGTATTAGCCGGTTAGTTAGGGGTAATTTTATTTCCTTCCCTATGTATTTTTTGAACCTTTCGTCTTCCGGATTAACTGCGACGGCGGTGTCTCCCAGCATTGTTTCAGGTCTTGTGGTTGCTACCACTATAAACCCTGATCCATCTGAAAAAGGATATCGTATTTGATACAAATTTCCGTTGACTTCCATATATTTGACTTCGAGATCAGATAAGGCAGTCGAGCACCTTAGGCACCAATTAGCTATCCGTTCTCCTCTATAAATCAATCCCTTATTATAGAGATCCACGAATGTTTTTCGTACTGCGGCTCTAGGTATTTCATCAAGTGTAAATTTACTCCTAGACCAATCACAAGAAGTCCCGAGTCTACGAAGTTGTTCATAGATTCGGGTTCCATATGTTTCAACCCATTCCCATATACGGGCCTCAAATTTTTCTCTGCCAAGTTGATATCGGTTAAGCCCTTCTGTTGCTAGCAATCGTTCGACTACCACTTGAGTGGCTATTCCAGCATGATCTGTACCTGGCAAAAATAAAGTTGGTTCTCCTTTCATTCGATGCCAACGTACTATCATGTCTTCGATGGCAACTGTCAGTGCATGACCCATATGAAGTTCGCCAGTTACATTAGGGGGAGGCATTATCATGACAAAGGGAGGGCTATCCGAACTGGTATCTGGCTTAAAATACCCAGATTCTTCCCAGAATTTGTATATCCTACTTTCAGTATCGGCTGGGCTATATGCTCGGGACATATTTAACGGATTGTCATTTTGGGCCATTATTACTCCGAACTATAAAATTGCAATTCAAGAAATTTAAATTAGTTAGTAAGGTATGTTGGGTAGGTTATATTAAATATTTCGCGTTGCCGTTCTGTGAATCTTTACTTAACTTGCTGCCGAGATATAATCCTTCTAAGACGAACTCAAGTGCTGAAATTATTGCGCTGCTGTCGGTTATCGGATTACACAGCGAAATCAGCTTAGCTTGCAATGTTTCAGTATTTTTAATTGCTTTTAAATATTCCTCATCAGATATTGAACTACCAGATTGTATGGTTAACCCTTCTTCAAATTTTCCCAATAAAAAGTCAAATTCATCATGTTCGGTATATTTTGCGAATACATTTGCAACAGCTCTATCTACAATGTCACCAATAATTTTTGTTTCTAAACCTTCCTCCACGGTCTCGAGCTCCACTTTACCAATGGTTGATGCAATTAGGTATGAGAGGTCGCTAATCCTTGGTGAGGAAACGGAGTTGGTGATAAGACTTCTTCTAAAGGATTGTCCGATCATTGTTTCAAAATTAGAAATTGAAACTCTTAGACTTACTCCAGATCTTTGGTTTATTTCTGGGCTCCTGCGGGCCAAATGGGTTATTTCCCCAATAATGTCTTTCATAAACTTAGGAATTTTAACTCGCTGGTCGGAATCAGGAAACTTCTTATATTCTTGATTTACTATTTCCATTTCCTGTGAAATTTCAGCTGGATAGTGGGTCCGGATTTGGGCGCCGTACCTGTCTTTGAGAGGGGTAATAATACGACCTCTGTTTGTGTAATCTTCAGGGTTGGCGGTGGCGACAATTATCATATCTAAAGGTAATCTCACCTGATGGCCTTTTATTTGAATATCTCGTTCTTGCATTAAATTAAATAAACTAACCTGTATCCTCTCGGTAAGGTCTGGAAGTTCATTTATACAGAAGACTCCTCTATTTGTTCGGGGTATCATCCCATAATGTATTGCCAAGGCATCCGATAAATATCGTCCTTCGGCTATTTTGATAGGGTCAATTTCTCCTATTAAATCAGCCACTGAAACATCTGGCGTAGCAAGTTTTTCCGAATAACGATCTTCTTTGGAAAGCCAACTTAGTTTTGTATCATTCTTATGTTCGGCAAGAATTTCAATGCCGTACTGGCTGATAGGGTGGAGTGGATCGTCATTTATTTCAGAACCTTGGATAAACGGGATATGGTCATCTAGCAAATCAACTAAAAGTCGTATTATTCTTGACTTGGCCTGCCCCCGTTCACCGAGCAGAATAATATCTTGCCCAGCAAGAATGGCGTTTTGTATTTGTGGGATAACGGATTGATCAAATCCAATTATTCCAGGAAATACTTCGATGCCATCGCTAATTCTTTGAATTAAATTGGTTCTAATTTCTTCTTTGACTGAACGGGATTTGTAACCCGTTTCCACTAATGCGCCTAATGTATTTGGTAGATTTTCTGGCACTCTAAACCCTCTGAAATGAATTTTATTTACCTTTGTTACGGGTTAAGGTAATCCCGGCGTAATCTAGGTTGGCTCCGTCTATTGGTACGTCTGGTTTTTTAATTGTCACAGATATTGTTTCAATATCATAGTTGAGAAATAGCGCATCTGAAATATTTTTCGCGACACTTTCAAGGAGATTATGTGGTTGCCCTTCCACAATCGATTTTACAGTTTTGAATAAGTCGGAGTAGCTGACCGTATCGTAAACCATGTCTGATATGGACGGTTTCAATAAAGAGCAGCCTACAGTTAAATCAACAACAAACTTTTGCCCTACCAAACGCTCCTCTGGATTGACACCATGATATCCGTAAAAATTCATGGCTTTCAGTATGATTTGGTCTTGGTTGTTCATCAAGAAATAATTTCCATTTGCTTGGCTTGATTAAGGAGGGATTTCGCCCTTTTAACCACGGGCACGTCCACCACTTGACCGTTCAAAGAAGTGGAGCCTCTACCTTTTTCTGCCGCTTCCTCAAAAACCTTAATAACTTCCATAGCATGCGCTATTTCTTCACTAGAAGGTGAGAAGCAATGGTTAATAATGTCTATCTGCAATGGGTGTATTGCGAATTTTCCTTTAAAACCGATTGCCTTAGATTGTTCGGAATCTATTTTTAAATTATCTGGATCCCTAAAGCCGAAAAACGGGGTGTCCAAGGCCAGAACGCCAGCGGCCCTTGCGGCTATGGCTACCTGGCTTCTCGGAAAAAGTATCTCACGATCGTCTTCATTTCGTTCGATACCCATATCGTTGGTGAAATCTTCTGCCCCGAATGCGGCGGCTTTTATACGGGCATCTGAAGATAATATTTCATGGGCATTCAAAATTCCTACGGCCGTTTCTATCCAGAGCACCAGTTTGGTACACCCATTTGTGATACCACGCTCAGTTTCCAATCCAGCAATAGTGTCTGAGATTATTGTCACATCAGCAGGCGTGTCGATTTTTCCGACAGACACTCCATAAATGTGTGGTCCGACGATAGCCGCTAAATCAGCCTCGCAAAGACCAGTATCTAATGAATTTATTCTGGGAATAACCTTCTTACCAGTATTTGCCAACATTTCTAGATTGGCTGAGACAGTTTCTCTTGCTTGTGATTTATCGTTCCATGCTACAGAATCTTCCATATCTGGCACAAAAGCATCAGGAGAAAAGGAAGCGGCCTTGGCCAGCATGTTTGGCTGGTTTCCGGGGACAAATAGTAAACTTCTCAGATAAATCAAAGAAAAAACCTCCTGAGTGTGAAAATGTTGGGAATTAACATAATAATGGTTTCGCGAGTATAACATTAAGGATTTAGAGGAAATTAAATTATGGGAAATATAGAAATCATAGGTCTGCATGGTCTGCCTGAATTCGATACTTCGCACGATTTACCAAAATTGATTTACGAATCTGCGCTTTCCTCCGCTGAAGGCATAAAACCCGGTGATGTAATAGTAGTTACTCAGAAAGTTGTTTCCAAAGTTGAAGGGATGGTTCGTGATTTGCTGGATGTCACTCCTACTTCTGAGGCCTTGGAGTTGGCGGATAAACTTAGGAAAGACCCAAGATTGGTTCAAATGATCTTAGAACAATCATCGGAGATTGTACGGACAGATTTTGATAGAGGGGTTTTGATAACAGAGAGTATTCATGGTTTCATTTGTGCCAACGCAGGGATTGACTCTTCTAACATAGAGGGAGACACTAAAATTGCTCTTCTACCTAGGGATTCAAATGCATCTGCCAAAAAAATTCTAGAAAATCTGAAAAATTTATCAGATACAAACTCAATCGGTGTCATAATTTCAGACACATTCGGCCGTCCCTGGAGGGATGGACACGTAAATTTTGCCATTGGATGCGCAGGAATGAGTCCTTACATAGACTACAAAGACACCGTCGATGCCGTCGGCAAAATACTTAAGGTAACCACGATAGCGGTTGCAGATGAATTAGCCGCGGCCTCGGAGTTAGTTACTGGAAAGTCCTTAAACATTCCGGTGGTCCTGATAAGGGGATGCGAATTCAAACCTGAAAGCTTAAATGGGGAATCCTTGCTGAGACCAAAGGAAAACGATCTTTTTCGTTAGTTATTATTATTCATCATCAGTGACGCGGGGGGCAACACTAGCATAAGATGCTTCTCTGGTGGCACCAGTAGACTTTCCTAACTGGTCTAAGGAGATATCAGATCCCCAAGATGAGCCTTCAAAATAATTCATGAAATCTCTTTGGGTACCACAAAGTTTACATTTTCCTGAACTAGTAGGTCCATTGGGATCACCTATGATCCAGTGGTGAAAGCATGTTGTTTCACTTACGGGTTCCACTATATCTATATCTATCGAATCTATTTTGGCCACAATAACCGCCTCTGCTGTTCTTTAATGCGTTCCTATCTTGAAGATCGCTAGTATAGCATACAATGATAAGTTAAAGAAATATTATTACCTCAGGAAATATCAGATTGGCTTATTGACCTTCACCAAGTTTCTAAAATGTAGGCAGAATTCCAAAAATTATATTCGTATCGAGTGCTGGTGAAGAAAATATTTTTTAGGGTCTCTTGGTTAGCGGGCGTCATAGTTTTTGCTTCACGATCGATAAAATTGCGAATCCATAGGGCCAGTTCCTCAAATTCATCAGAGTTGTACATTTCGATCCATCTTGAATATAGAAAATTATTTTGTGGTAACCCTTGTTTAAATAAACGTTTCCCGATCTCTGAGTAACCCCATGAACACGGTAATATAGCAGCGGCTATTTCAGGTGTGGATCCTGAATATCCAATCTCCAAAAGATGCCTTGTGTATGCATGGGTGGCCGGTGACATCTTTGTAGCTAAAAGGTCTTTTTTCTGGATATTTAAATCTTGGCAAAAACTGACATGGAGAGCCATTTCAGTGTTCAAGGTTTCATTCAACAGTGTGGCAAGCCAACCCATATCATCGAGATGTTTTGATTTTGCGATGGCAAGAGATATGACTTTAGCAAATTCAATCAGAAATAAATAATCTTGCTTCATATAATATTGGAATTTCTCAAGAGCAAGAGTTCCATCCCCTATTCCTTGAACAAAGGGGTGCATGTATTCTTTTTCCCAAAGGTGATCAGCTTCTTTCCGAAGTAACTTTGTGTAACTCATTATGATATCCGGTTATCCTTTAACCACAATACTGATCTCAGTACCGGCACTCACTCCTCTGAAAAGTTTCTCGTCACCGTTGATATGGCCAAATACATTAACTGCACTAGCAGCTCTTGGCTCATCATCCGTACTTGCGGGAGTTCGTCCGAAAAATATACAAAACGCATTGCCTGGGGGCCAAAATGCAATATCTCCCGATGACACTAAATCTGAAGCCTCTGAATGCTCAATAGTGGTGATGGGAATGCCAAAATATAATTCATCTCCCCAAATGTTTGCTGTACCTGATAAAGGTAGGGAGTTCCAGATTTGCTCAGCCATATCTGATTGATTTAATGTCGCATCAACTGAAAAGTTACCAGCGTTTATTTTTATAGATCGCTTGTTCATGAAGCCTCCCGTTTACACGTTTGAGATCAAAAAATGTTGACATACCCAAAGTTCACCATACCATATGAATCCACCCAAATTTTCAGCTTTAGGACAGAGTGATGTATATGACAGAAAAATATATCCTCGCAATTGATCAAGGGACGACAGGTACAACAGTGGCTTTGGTAAATTCTCGGGGAGAATTCTATGCATCTACCTATAGAGCGATAACTCAGTTTTACCCAAAACCTGGCTGGGTAGAACATGATCCACAGGAAATATTAGAAAGTGTGTTTTCCTGCATGCGTGAGGTAATTAAGACCTCTAGAATCTCGTTGAAAAACATAATTTCCATCGGTATCACAAACCAAAGAGAAACCACTCTAATATGGGATAGGAAAAGTGGCATACCAATACATAAAGCAATTGTATGGCAATGTAGACGAACAACCGACATATGCCAAGAATTGATTGGCACCCCTGAGGCCAGAAAAATAACCGGGGTAACAGGATTAACAATAGATCCATATTTCTCAGCAACCAAAATAAAATGGATATTAGATTCCGTTCCAGGGGCATATAACAGGGCCAAGGAAGGGAGTTTGGCCTTTGGGACTGTTGATACTTGGATTATATGGAATATGACCAAAGGTAAAAATCATGTAACTGATGTTACAAACGCATCTCGCACAATGCTCTTTGATTTAAACACCCTTGAATGGTCTCAGCAAATCTTGGATATTTTTGATATCCCAGTTGAGCTATTACCTCAAATTTGCGATTCAGATGCTCAATTCGGTTTATGTGAAGCCGATATTTTAGGAGAACTCAAATTGCCCATTTCTGGGGTCCTTGGTGACCAGCATGCCTCTATGTTTGGGCAGGCTTGTTTTTCGGTGGGTTCAGCAAAGTGTACTTATGGGACAGGGGCTTTTTTATTAATGAATACTGGGAAGAACATCAAGATTTCTGACAGAGGATTATTGTCTACATTGGCCTGGAAAGTTAAAGGTGAAGTTGAATATGCCTTAGAAGGTAGCGTCTTTTCAGCTGGAGCAACCATCCAATGGTTGAGAGATGGATTGGAACTCATTGAATCTTCTTCAGAAGTAGAAATATTGGCCCGTTCTGTCCAAGATAACGGAGGAATATATCTAGTTCCGGCATTTACGGGTTTGGGAGCCCCTCATTGGGACATGAATGCCAGAGCCACTATGGTTGGTATGACGAGAGGAACCAATAAAGGCCACATAGCTAGAGCTGCCCTAGAAGCTATTACCTACCAATGCCAAGAAGTTTTGGAAATTATGCAGCTAGATTCTGGTTATGAAATATCTGAACTTAAGGTGGATGGTGGTGCTAGCACTAACGATCTTTTGATGCAGATGCAGGCGGACATTAGTAACCTTAAGGTGAACAGGTCACGAGTTCAGGAGACCACCGTTCTAGGTGCAGCATTTATAGCGGGTTTGGGAGCCGGATTCTGGAACTCCAAGTCAGACATATCTTCAATATGGGATTCGCAGGGAGTATATACTCCTTTAATGACTGATGAAGAAAGAACCGAGAAATTAAGTTTCTGGGCTAAGGCTGTGGAAAGATCAAAGGAATGGATTTCTTAAATACGGAGATAAAATATGCCTTCAATTATGCCGGATGATTTAGAAAAAATCGCCGTAGGTTTACTTATTGGAGCAGGGGCTTCAGAAGATGAAGCCAGAGTGGTATCGCGTTTGTCTATTGCTGCCAATTTAGCTGGACATGATTCACACGGGATAATTCAGATACCCAGTTATATTGACAGGGTTAATAGAGGCCATATAGTTCCAGGGGCAGAATATGAGGTCGTGAAAGATACACCTACCACGACAGTAGTCGATGGTCATTGGGGATTTGGGTATGTTGTCACTGAACGACTTATGAGACAAACAATTGAGAAAGCAAAGTCGCAAAACATAGCGGCTGCTACTGTGTATCGACAAAGTCATATTGGTCGGCTTGCTGCCTATCCTGTGATAGCCGCCGAAGCCGGTATGATTGGAATGATCACTGCTGATTCTGGCCGTTCGTCGAAAGCGGTGGTTCCTTTTGGTGGTCGGGAGAGGCGGCTAGGTACGAATCCGATTTCTATCGCTATGCCAAGTAATTTGGAGGGACCCTTCTTTTTAGATATGGCCACTAGCGCGGTGGCTGCAGGGAAAATAGATTTAGCCCAGGCTAGAGGGGATTCTATCCCAAGTGGTTGGATCGTAAAAGAAGATGGAACAGATACAACGGACCCAAATGAATTGAAAAATGGTGGAGCCATTTTACCTTTAGGAGGAGATCAGGGCCACAAGGGTTATGGCCTGTCATCAATTGTAGAAATATTTTCAGGAATATTAACCGGGTTAGGGTTTGGACATGATCCTTCCGGTAGACATAATGACGGTTGCTTCATATCAGTTTTTAATGTGTCAGCTTTTAGAGATTTGAAAGATTTTAAAGAAGAGGTTACTGAATTTGCTTCCTACTTGAAAAGTTCAGAGACAGCACCTGGATTCGAAGAAATTTTGTATCCTGGTGAAATTGAACATAGAAACGAAAAAAGGCAGAAAAAAGAAGGTATTTTTGTAGAAGAATCTACGTGGAAGGATCTGAAGTCCTTGGCAGACAGTTACAATATAAAATCTGAGCTGCCATTTTGATCCAATGGCACCGCTTAAATCGCTCCTGCTATAACGTCTCCCATAACCGTTGTGTTTACTTGGGTTCCCCCATCGCTAGAAATGTCAGCAGTTCTATAACCTTCTGAAAGGGCGGCCTCAATAGATTTCTCAATTGAATCGGCCTCATCGTGCATTCCAAAAGATAGCCTAAGCATCATTGCTGTGCTGAGTATTGATCCGATCGGGTTGGCGATTCCTTTTCCAGCTATGTCAGGTGCGCTGCCATGTATTGGTTCGTACAGGCTTACCTTACTACTTGTACCAGAATTGCCTGGCAGACTAGATAGACTGGCTGACGGCAACATCCCCATAGAGCCAGATAAAACTGATGCCTCATCAGTCAAAATGTCCCCGAAGGTGTTTTCCGAAACAATGACGTCAAAGTCCGAGGGATTTCTAATTAATTGCATCGCGGCATTATCGACTAAAATATGATCTAACTCGACCTCTGCGTACCCTTTTCCCACTTCCACCGCTATCTCTCTCCAGAGTCTTGAGGTTTCAAGAACATTCTGTTTGTCTACAGAAGTTAGCTTTTTTCGGCGGCCCATAGCCAACTCAAATCCCACTTTTAAAATTCTTACGATCTCCGCTTCGGTATATTTAAGGGTATCGACGCCCCTTCTTCCCCTCGACGTGTTCCATCGCTTTTTCGGTTTCCCAAAGTATAACCCACCGGTTAATTCTCTCAATACCATCATGTCCACCCCTTCCAAAATTTCAGGTTTCAATGGACTTGAATTTATTAGGGAGGGGTAAACTTTGACTGGTCTTAAATTAGCAAATAAATCTAAGGATTTTCGAATAGCCAATATGCCATCTTCTGGGCGTACATCAGCATCTGGGTCATCCCATTTTGGGCCACCAACGGCACCGAATAAAATAGCATCTGAGTCAATGCAAGTGTCCATGGTTTCCTGAGGCAGAGGTGTTCCGTAATCATCAATAGCATTGCCCCCTACCCTGCCCGACTTAATTTGGAATTCGTGGCCGAATCGATTACCTATTGCTTCCAATACTTTTATAGACTCAGTAACTACCTCAGGCCCTATTCCATCTCCTGGTAATACTGCTATAGATTTGTTCATAGTGCGCTCCGGTTCTTTATATTTTGGGTTAACTGGCCACGATATTCAGTAATTTTCCTGGAACATAAATTGTCTTTCTTATTTCTAATCCTGTTATATGTTTCTCGATACTGGAGTTTTGCAAGGCGAGTTGGTTTGCATCGGATTCAGTTATGTTTGCAGGAACAGGTATTTTCGCTCGTACTTTCCCATTGATTTGTACTACCAATGTAAACTCCTCGTCTTGCGCCAGGGATTCATCATATACGGGCCACGACTGGGTGTGTATGCTAAACGCCATACCTGAGATTTCCCATAATTCCTCGGTTAAATGAGGGACAATTGGTGCCATCATTACGTAAAGATCGCGAGTAAAACGTAACCAGTCTATATAGCTGATCTTCTGAGGTATATGACTTTCAGCTAGAGAATTTGTAAATTCCATAAGAGCGGATATGGCAGTGTTGTATTTGAATTTTTCTATATCCTCTCCTACCCTTTTAATGGTTTTATGTAAAAGCCTATTTAGTTCTCTTTTTGAGTCGAGGTTCGAATTTTGTGTAAAAATGCTGGGATCGAAATTGGATATGTCCCAAACTTTATTGAGCCAACGAGCGGCTCCATTAATCCCAGAATCATTCCATTCACCGCCTTGTTCCCAGGGTCCGATAAACATTAAATAAGTTCTAACCGTATCCGCCCCAACTACAGAAACGTAATCATCCGGGGCGATCACATTTCCGCGAGACTTACTCATCTTTGCGCCTTTGTAAATTATTGTTCCTTGGTTGAACAGTCTTTTAAACGGTTCATCGTATTTGATCAAGCCAAGATCACGTGCGGCTTTGACGAAGAACCTTGAATATAGTAGATGCATTACTGCATGTTCTACTCCGCCAGTGTATTGATCAACGGGATTCCAAAGTTGAGCAGATTTTTCATCAAATGCGGCGGCCGAATACTGTGGGCTTGCGTACCTTAGGAAATACCATGATGAGTCCACAAAGGTATCCATCGTGTCTGTTTCTCTCTTACCAGGTTTACCGCAATCAGGGCACTCGGCATTAACGAATTCGTTATGTAGGGCCAAGGGGGATTCACCGGTTGGTAGAAATTCAGCATCTTCTGGCAATACCACAGGAAGATCCTCTTCCTTGACCGGTACGACGCCACAATCGTTACAGTAAATTATGGGTATTGGTGTCCCCCAATATCTCTGTCGGGAAATAAGCCAGTCTCTCATCCTATAGTTGACAGTTTTAGTACCCAGGTTCCTGTCTTCAATATGATCCGCTATTTTCAGTCGACCTTCACTATTGTTCAAACCGTTAAATTCCAGTGAATTTACCTGGGTCCCTGGAGCTACATATGCCTCATCTAATTCGTTGCCATCCCACTCTGGGGGTGCCACAACTACTTTGATTTGGAGATCGTATTTTTTTGCAAATGTAAAATCCCTTGTATCGTGTGCCGGAACACCCATTACAATTCCGGTTCCATATGTGTTTAGAACATAGTCGCCTATCAGTATAGGTATTCGATCCTGGGTAAGAGGATTGACACAGTAGGTGCCTAAGAACACTCCTGTTTTTTCTCTATCGATGGCTAATCGTTCGACTTCAGTGGCTTTGCGGGCACTATTTATATAGGTCTTTACAGAATCTTCTTGCTCGGGGGAAGTTAAAGCCTCTACTAATTGATGCTCTGGTGCCAATACCACGAAGGTAACCCCGTAAACAGTATCAATTCGGGTAGTAAACGTAACCAACGTTTCAGAGTCTAAAGCGTATTCTGAGATATCAAAACCGAATTCCACTCCTTCACTTTTCCCAATCCAATTTGTCTGCATCGTATTTATGCGGTCTGGCCAGTCCATTTTCGACTGATCCAATAATTCCTCAGCGTATTCGGTGATACGGAAGAACCATTGGTTCATATCTCTATGAGTCACGGTAGTGTCACACCTCTCACATATCCCGTCGATTACTTGCTCATTTGCTAGAACGGTCACACACGAGGGGCACCAGTTGACAGGAGCAAAATCGCGATAAGCTAGCCCCTTTTGGTAGAACTGCAAGAAAAACCATTGGTTCCATTTGTAATATTCTGGTAGGCATGTAATTACTTCCCTTTCCCAGTCATACATCGGGCCCATAGAAGCCAGTTGTTGGCGCATCCTTTTAATGTTGTCCATTGTCCAGGAATGGGGATGGATACCTCGTTGTATGGCTGCGTTTTCTGCATTCAGACCAAATGCATCGAACCCCATTGGGTGGAGAACATTGTATCCTTGCATATTTTTAAATCTTGCGTGTATATCTGCCCCAGTCATTGCATACCAATGCCCAACATGTAGGTCCCCTGAGGGGTAGGGGTACATTGTTAATTCATACCACTTAGGTCTAGGGTCGCCGTCGTCAACTTTATATATTTGGGAATCGCGCCATCTACTTTGCCACTTAGGCTCTATACTTTCGTGAGGAAAGCGCGTTTCTATTATTTTAATTGGCATCTAATTATCTCTTCTCGATTTTTAAGCTATTTGCCCAAGGCAGATACTATGGCATCTCCAACAGAAGACGTCGTTGAAGAACCATACAAATCTGGGGTTAAAATTTCCCCCTTAGAAAGGACCGATAATACTGCCTTTTCTACATCGGTTGCAGCATTTACATGACCTAGGTGCCGGAGAAGCATAGCACCAGTAAGAATTTGGGCCATTGGGTTAGCAATACCTTTACCCATGATATCTGGAGCACTGCCATGCACAGGTTCGAACATTGAAGGATATCTTCGTTTTGGATCTAAATTAGCACTTGATGCTAGCCCCATACTTCCAGTGATTATTGCGGCAATGTCGGTCAAAATATCTCCGAAAAGATTACTAGCAACAACCACATCAAAATATTCTGGTTTTCTAATGAAATCCATTGCCGCAGCGTCTACTAGTAGGGAATCTGTTGATATATCCGGGTATTCTGTAGATACCCTTTCAAAGGCCCTGTCCCATACCAACATTCCGTATCCTTGCGCATTACTTTTGGTGATAGAGGTTAGGTGTTTCTTTTTATTTCTCCTGCGGGCTAATTCGAAGGAGTAGCGGATTACCCTCTCACAACCTCTTCTTGTAAAAATCCCAGTTTGAATACCCACCTCTTCCGGAAAATCCATATACTGGAATCCTCCGACGTTTGCATATTCCCCTTCTGTATTTTCTCGGATCACTACCATATCGATATCGAATGGTTTTTTCCCCGACAGCGGTGATTCAATACCCTCATATAGGACACTAGGTCGTTCACATACATACTGGTCAAATTTTCTTCGAATAGGAAGTAACAGGCCATTAAGGGTTATATGGTCTTGAATGTCGGGGTGACCTACAGCCCCTAGGAAGATTGCATCGTAATTAGACAAAGTATCGATACCATCCGAAGGCATCATGGACCCTGTATCGATATAAAATTTAGAACTCCAAGGGTATTCATTGAAGGAAAGTTCAAAGTCATAGTTTTCTGAGACCGCGTCTAAAATCTTTATTCCTTCCTCTACTACTTCAATGCCTATGCCATCTCCTCGGATTACAGCAATATTATTCTGAATCATCTTATTTAGTTGCACCTCACCACTAATGATTTTTGGAGTCGTAAAACAATACCTGAAATTATCAGGTTTTTTATACCCAAAAGGTATTCATATAGTTGCGTCAATAGCCGCCACCCCCAATGTTAATACATCTAACGGAGGGTATATTGAGGGATCCAGATAATCTTTTCCAAGTTGGTGGACTTTGAGCGCATTTTTAAGTACCTCATATGAAAAGAGAGACCAACCCGGGGATAAGCCCATTACTCCATCAACGGGGTAGCAATAATAAATCATGTCAATGTGTTGATGGTGTCCGTCCTCTGGATCATCGATATCCTCGATTAATATATGTCTTGGCGGTTCAATAATTTCAGGGTAATCAAAATTCAAAGTCGGTGCATTAGGATTTTTAGATATTTTTGACACTAATGCTGTTTCCTCAAAAATTTCTCGCAATACCGTTTCGACCGGATCCTCATTCGGTTCCACATGGCCTCCCGGTGGTAGCAACAATTGTATCTTTTTATGCCAATGCAGTAGAACACTTTGGTCCCATACGACATATCCAGTAGCAGTGTAATGACGCATTAAAATCGATGAATTATCTCCGTAAAGCCACTCGCTTTGTTTTTGAAGTTAAAATGGGTGGTCATTAAGTGCATGTAGCTTCCAACATTGACTTTAACACGTATCTTGCATATATTCATGCGGAGCGAAATACGTGTAAATGGGGAGCCTCAAATGGCTGAGAGGGTATTTTAATGCCGACCCGAGACCTGAACTGGGTAATGCCAGCGGAGGGAGTTATGGATCAAATCTCCGATCACCCTCCATGGGTGATTTTTTTTGTCTGAATAATTTGGATGGCCGAGGAGATATTAAATGGAAGATCCTTTAGTTATAGCTGGTAAGGAATTTAGCTCCAGGCTGATGGTCGGGACCGGGCGCCATAGAACTATGCAGGAAATGATAGATTCAGTAAGGGCCTCCGGTACACAGATAATAACCGTGGCAATAGGTAGGCTGAATTTACAAGATGTAAATGAAAAAACCATTTTGGACTATTTTGATTGGGACAACTACACAATTTTACCGAATACTGCCGGCAGTAAAACTTCAGAAGAAGCCGTACTGACTGCTCGGTTAGCCCGAGAAGTGACAGGTTCTTCCTGGGTCAAGCTTGAAGTTATTCCTGATATTAGCCATTTACTACCAGACCCAATTGGGACTTACGATGCTGCTAAAGAACTGATCAAAGATGGATTTGATGTTCTGCCTTATATTCATGCAGATCCGGTGCTGGCCCATAGATTAGCTGAACTGGGATGCGCAACAGTCATGCCTCTGGGGTCAACTATTGGCTCAGGGCAAGGTATATTGACTATGGAGCAGATTGAAATGATTATTAGCGATGTGGAGGTTCCTGTGGTGGTGGACGCGGGTTTGGCTGTTCCTTCTGATGCATCTAAAGCATTAGAAGCAGGAGCGGACGCAGTCTTAGTAAATACAGCCATTGCTCAAGCTAACGATCCTGCGGTAATGGGAGAATCCTTCAAATTAGGAGTTGCTGCCGGCCGTAAGGCCTTTCTGGCGGGTCGAATTGATAGAAGAGGAGCAATATCAAGCAGCCCCGGTGCAGGGGTAAATTCTGGTTAGAAGGTGATTATCGATATCCAAAGAAGTCCACTACTATGTCTGGTAACTAATAGGAATCGCACGTCTCGAAGAGGTTTAGAATCTGTGGTTGGCCAGGCAGTTGAAGGTGGGACGAACATGATTCAATTTCGGGATAAAGATATGCAAGATACTGATAGGTTGCGTGTTGCGGTTAAGTTGAGGGAAATAACTGAGCATAAAGCTCTTTTCATTGTAAATGGAGATGTTGATTTGGCAAAGAAAGTCGGAGCTGATGGCATCCATTTTCCTGAAAAACATGTTTTTGATGCGGGTAGTGAAAAATTGAAGGAGAATTTTATACTCGGTAAGTCAGTGCACAGCCTTGAAATGGCTACAAAAGCTGCGTCAGAAGGTATCGATTATTTGATTGTTGGCACTTTATTTCCATCGAAATCCCACCCTCAAGAGCGATCTATCGGCACTAAGATAATAGAGGATATAAGTAATAAATTATCGGTTCCTTTACTAGGTATTGGTGGTATATCTACCCAAAATTGTCAAAAAGTGATTGATTCTGGGGCTTCAGGTGTTGCAGTCATTGGAGCGATTTCTGAGGCTGATGATCCTAGATTGGAGTCCCAGATAATTTTAAAAAATATAAGTACCATTTAAAATTTGACCCAATGAATATCAACCTCAATGGCAAAATCCACGAAATCAATGCAGGCTCATCCTTGACTGCAGTGATTGATGAGTTGGGACTTACTGGAAGGAAAGCAATTGCAATAGCTTTGAATGGAGAGGTTCTTTCTGGTGAAAGATATGAAGAAATAACCCTGAATGAAGGTGATGTACTTGAAGTCGTGAGAGCTATAGGCGGGGGTGGTTAGAAGGAATTCGATTTATTGTTTAAGCGCCTTAATTACTACGGCAAATGGTACTGAATTTAGCCTATCTCTAAATTCGGTCCAGTAGTTACCCTTATATGGGCTGAGGTGCTCTTTATCAAATTCTAGTGGTTTTGGCTCAAGAAGCACTTTTACTGTAAATCCGTTATCGACAACGTTAGTAAACAGCTCTTCCACAGTTCTGAAATAAGTTACTCCAAAATACTCTTGATCATCTTCCTTCCATATCTCCACAGGGGGATTAAAGTAATCGGTGACGTTCAATGTATTTGTATCAGCATCCCATTCGAAAGCCCCAAGAGGGTGCGTGGTGCTTAATATTAATTGCCCCTTTTTTTTAAGAATCCGGTTACATTCACTGAAAAAAACATCAAGGTGTTCGATAAATTCCAAGGCAAAAACGGAGATTATACCGTCGAATGCGTTATCCCGAAAGTAGGTTAGGTTTTGAATATCAGCTTGGAGAAAATCTATGGCTGTTTTTTGTTTTACTGATTCAGAAACAGCATGTGATAATTGACTGGGCGAAAAATCTACAGCAGTTACCTTTGCTCCCAATTTTGCTAAAACTATCGCATTCTGTGAACCACCGCTACCAAGTTCCACGAAATTTTTATTAGTAACATCATCTAATAAATTCAAAGAGTTTTCTCCATAGGACAAAGGAGCATAATGCACCTCGTCCACTGATATATCGCTTTCAGACTGGTAATTAGCCGACATTAAATTCCAGCCATTTTGAACACCGACGATATGTTTTGGAGTTTCCAACTAACTAACACCTCTAGTTGTATATTCAATCAATAATAGCTGAATTGGTACACTATCGGTTCAAACTAATCTTGCGGGGGAGTTCAAATGGCAGAACAAACATCTTTTAGTATTGCTGACGTCATAGATCCAAAAGATTCCACCTGGGCTTTCGATACCCATTCTGATGGACCTACGGGGACTTTACCGTTTACAGAAGAGATTCTTGTTAATGAATCAAGTGGGTTTCATTTCGGTATGAGCCAAAATGCTGGGATGGGCTGGAACCCGGCCGAATTGTTGAGAAAACATTTTTTGATTTTGTCGACTTCAGGTGGACTAAGAGATCAAGATGGCTCACCAATTGCCCTTGGCCTTCACACCGGCCACTTTGAATTAGCATTGCAGGTCGAAGCTGCGGCTCGGGAATTTAAACTTGCCAAGACAATCCCATTTTCCCTCATGTGCTCGGACCCATGTGATGGACGCACGCAGGGTACCACGGGAATGATGGATTCACTTCCATACAGGAATGACGCGGCGCAGGTTTTTAGGAGGCAGGCTCGATCCTTACCAACAGCCAAAGGTATTTTAGGGATTGCATCTTGCGACAAAGGGCTTCCAGCAATGATGATGGCGTTGGCGGGACTTAGGGATTTGCCAGTAGTTGTGGTCCCGGGAGGTTCGACCTTGGCTGTCCGTGAAGGAGAAGATACTGGAATGATCCAGTCCATTGGGGCAAGGTTTGCTCAAGGGGAAGTGACATTGGACTATGCTCAGGACGTTGGCTGTAAGGCTTGTGCTTCACCTGGAGGGGGATGCCACTTTCTTGGTACAGCGGGAACATCACAAGTTATAGCTGAATCATTGGGACTAGCTATTACCCACAGTGCTTTATGCCCGTCGGGTACAACTGCTTGGAAAAATGTGGCCCAACGTAGCGCAAGAGCATTGCTGCTCATGGAATCCGAAACCACATTGTCCTCTGACATTATCACTGATGCCGCCCTTAGGAATGCCATGGTTGTACATGCTGCTTGCGGAGGGTCTACTAACCTTTTGTTGCATCTTCCCGCAATAGCTCATGCTGCGGGTAGGACTAGGATGACTGTCGATGATTGGAACATGGTAAATAAAAACACTCCTAGAATAGTCGATGTCCTTCCAAATGGGCCAGTAGGGTTTCCAACTTCGGAACTTTATACTGCAGGTGGAGTGCCAGAGGTGATGCTGCATCTTCGTGCCATGGGTTTATTGGACACTAATGTCAAAACAGTAACGGGCCAAAATTTAGGAGAAAACCTGGATTGGTGGGAAGATTCTGAAAGGAGGCATGATGTTAGAAAAAGACTGTCAGAAATCAATTCTGTAAATCCGGATCATGTGATCATGACCCCTGAGGATGCAAAGAAAAGGGGCTTAACAAGTACGGTTACTTTTCCAATGGGGAACATTGCCCCTCAGGGCTCCGTAATCAAAAGCACGGCAATAGACCCATCGGTGGTGGATAAAGACGGGATATACAGAAAAACTGGACCTGCCAGGGTTTTCTCTTCTGAAAATGAGGCCATAAAGGCAATCAAAAACACTGATGATAAATCGAAAATCCAGGCCGGAGATATTATGGTTGTGAAATGCGCAGGACCCCAAGGTACCGGTATGGAAGAACTCTATCAAATCACCGCCGCATTAAAACATCTTTCCTACGGTAAACATGTTGCCTTGATAACAGATGCCAGATTTTCCGGGGTGTCTACTGGCGCTTGTATAGGACACGTGGGACCGGAAGCTCTGGCAGGCGGTCCGATCGCAAAATTGAAAGATGGAGATCAAATCGAGATTATAATTGACCGTATTAACCTAATTGGGAGTATAAATCTCGTTGGTGAATTAGGTAATGATATGGGGCCTGATTGGGGCGATAAAGAACTTTCTAAAAGACCGATTCCCGGGGATTTGTCACCTCATCCTAAATTGCCGGAAGATACAAGACTCTGGGCTGCCCTACAATCCGCTTCTGGAGGAACATGGGGAGGATGTGTTTTTGATGTGGATGATATTGTAAAAACTTTGGAAGCAGGCCAGGCTGTCTTAGAAAATAATTAATCTCTATTAGGGGCAATCCGGGTCCGATTATTTAGGACCCGGAAGACAGAATTAAACTTTGACAAGCTTTTGCATTGATCGCAACTCTCTTGGCGGATCCATACTACTGCCGTAATCACTCCATGAAACTTCAGCCACATAAATATCGCCTTTAGAGTCAACCGCAATGCCATGTGGTGAGAAAAATCTACCGCTTTGCTCACCATAGCTTTGCCTTCCGATCCGAGCTTGAACCTCGCCCTTTAAATTAAGAACGGATATTCTCGGCCCTAGGTCTGTACCCATGTCATTGGTTCCGATACCTGCAAAATATTCACCAACATACATTAACTCTTCACCAGTTCCCGAATCGATGGTGCTTATCGCAGGACGTGATAAATTTATCCATTGGGTCTCAAAATTCCCATTATTATCAAACACTTGGATTCGGTGATTTTCTCTATCAGCTATATAAACCCATCCATTTGAATCTACGTTGACCCCGTGAACGATATTGAACTGTCCAGGATTAGTTCCCGATTCCCCCCATGAAAACAATAACTTACCATTAGGTGAGAATTTATGAACACTAGCATTTGTATAGCCGTCTGCTACATAGAAATTACCTGTATTGGGCTCGACGGCAACATGCGTAGGTCTGGCAAAAGGAATTCCGCTCATAGGTGCTGCCGATTTTCCAGGAGTTCCGACAGTCAAAAGTAATTTTCCGTCAGATGTAAATTTCCTGACGGTATGATCTCCGTTATCTACACAGTACACTTCATCGTCAGGCCCGACTGTGACGGCGTGAGGATTTGAAAATACGCCATCTCCCCACGTATCAATGACGTTCCCATCCGGGTCGAATACAATCATTGGCGTGGTACCTCGATTGAAGACATATACCCTGTCTTTAGAATCAACATCTACCGCTGTAGCTTCTTTATACACCCACCCTTCAGGTAGGATACCCCAATTCTGTCCCGACACTTGGTAACGAAAATCCCCCTCTCCCAACACAACCGGTGCCGTATCAGCCTCGGTAACTATAGAATGACCGTGATCTCTTACTCCGAATTCCCAATTTTGATCCTCATTCGACATTTGATGCCTCCATAGGTCTCTGGTGGCCATACATCATAGAATAATCAATATTCATCTATAATCAGGCTTAAATGGTTTACTCTTTCCAGTTATAATAGTACAAATTGAAATAGAGAGGAAATTATGGCTCATGAAAAGACAGACTTGACTGCGACGATTGAAACTGATCAAGCCGAATGGCTCGCCGAACAAACGGCCGAGTTCGGTTTGTCGGATACTTCGAAAGCCCTTCGTGTCCTGATAGACTATGCGATACAGGAAGTCGATGCTCAATTAATATTTGCGAATGAAAACGCGAGATGTCGGCACTGCGGGTAAAAATGTGATTAAATCCCCGATTCATTATCAAAACATTCAAGAAATAACTGAGTTATATCTTAGTGCTGAAGAGACTCCAATTAGCGTAGTTCAACATTTTCTCGAAAGAATTGAATCTTTTGACCCCACCTATTTAAGTTATGCAACTGTTATGACGGATCACGCTCTTCAGCAAGCTGAAACATTATCTAAAGAACTGGGAGAGGGGAAAATACGTGGGCCATTACATGGCATTCCCGTAGCAGTTAAGGATTTGTGTTACACGAAAGGGGTTAGAACTATGGGAGGTACAGCTGTTCTTGAAGAAAACATTCCTGACTATGATTCGACTGTTGTTTCACGATTAAAGACTGCAGGGGCGGTCATTTTAGGTAAATTGAACCTAACTGAAGGAGCAATGGGAGGATACAACCCCAAAAGATCTGTACCTAAAAACCCCTGGGATACCGATAAATGGGCTGGTTCATCGTCAAGTGGTTCTGGGGTAGCCACAGCCTTGGGCCTTTGCACGGGTTCCCTTGGTAGTGACACTGGAGGATCTATTAGGTTTCCCTCGTCCGCATGCGGACTGGTTGGAATTAAGCCGACTTACGGGCGGGTAAGTCGATTCGGCGTCTTAGATTTAGCACAGACACTTGACCATGTGGGTCCTATGACCCGTGACGTTAGAGATGCAGCACTAATTCTGGCTGTGATTTCCGGAATTGATGAAAATGATTTGACTACGGTTCCGGCTATGGCCCTGAATTTTAACGATATTGAGAATATGAATTTAGATGGTGTGACGATAGGTTATTCAGAAAACTATTCAGAGGAAGGGGTGGATGGAGAGATCATTAAAGCCACTCGAAATGTTTTAGAAATCCTACAGCACCATGGTGCCACAGTAAAAAACATTGAACTAGATGACATTGATTCCTTCCTTCCAGCTTGGAAGACCCTATGCACCGCTGAGGCCTTGAATGCTCATTCCTCCTTCTTCCCAGAAAGGGGATTAGAATATGGATTGTGGTTCAAAGGGTGGTTAGAACATGGTTTATCTGTGACTAGTCAAGAATATATAGATGCATCTCGCCAGCGAGCCTTGTGCAATGGCAAGTTAAGAAAGTCCTTTGTCGGTATAGATGCAATGGTATCTCCCACGGTAATAAGGGCTCCTCACTATGTGGATGATTCCATAAGTTATGGACCTATGGATGATAGGAGAGGGACATCCTTCCAAAGATTTACGATTCCTTTCGATTACAATGGCTACCCCACAGTATCTGTCCCGTCTGGCCTCAATGAGGAGGGGCTGCCACTCAGTATTCAAATGTCAGGACATCCTTTATCAGAACCAATGCTTTGCAGAATCGCTCGAACATATGAAAAAAGCTTGGGGCTTACAGATTTCCATCCTGGTCTGCAAAGCTAATTGTTAGGTCCTTTTGGTTGACTGAAACACTTACCTCCAATAAGATTCACTAGCCAGTTTTTGCCTTCCTGGTTAAAATATATCTCTCCTAGATTCGCTACAGGTATGTTTTTCATTGTGGAAGACATGAGGTGTAATTTGACGGTAAATAATAAATAGGACGTATTTAGCACATGCCTAAAGTAAACACGGTCACCTTGTCATCAATCCTTGATGCCCGTGAAGTGACTTTGCCCGATTTCGATAGACAACATCTAGATGATGTGGCATTTGTGACAGCGATGACATTAGTTATGATGGGTAACTATTGCCAGACAGGCCATTTTGGTGGGCCGTTGGCCTACACACCTTATATGGTCGCCTCTCACTTAATTGGCCCCGAATTAGGTGGCCTTAAATACGATTACCGAAGGCCGAAGCACCCCTATTCAGATAAGTTCATGCTGGCTGGAGGGCATAACGCCCCAGTTTCATACGCTCTTTGGATGGTCCTAGGGGAGGCCTTATACCAGAAGTACCAAAATACTGGAGATAAGAAATATTTGGCAGATTACAGCCAAACATTACTTCCGATTGATTGCCTAGGATTTAGAAGATCTAACCAGGGAATGGAAACCATTCTTAAACAAAATGGACTGGTTGAACATCCAGCAATGGCACAGGCTAAGGTGAGAGGTATACGTGCATTGTCGGGCCATTCTGAGAGTACAGACGTGACCAATGATGTAAATGGAGGACCTTCTGGAATAGGAGTTGCTACCGCTGCGGGTAAAGCTACATTCTGGGATATTATAGGTGCTTCCGATTCACCGAAAGTGATGGCAGTAGAGGGTGAGTTTGCAATGACATCTGGTCATTCCCAAGAGATGAAAACCCAAGCCGTTGCCCAACAAGTCGGGAAACGACTGAGGGTTCTTATGTCTTACAACAACGCTGGGATAGACGATGAATTAATTGGTGGAGTTATACAGCCTCAATACGAATCCTACAGGATCGTGGATCAATGGGCTTCATATGGCTGGAATGTATTTTCTGTAGACGATGCTAATGATATGGGCCAGGTAGTGGCGGCATTCAAAGCTATGGAGGATACTGACCCTTCTGACCGTAGGCCAATGATTTTAATAGGAAAAACTACCAAAGGCTGGTGGCCTGGTGCGGAAAATGGACAAATACCAGGATATGGGAACCAGATCACAGGTTTTCAAAGCCATCCTTACACCTTTGCAATGAATTCCGAATATTTTTTGGCTCTTGCAACGACCTTCGAAAACCGATTTGATGTGAAATTTAAAGGTATTTCAGATGGGCCAATTTCAGATGAAAAAGAACGCTTGATTCAGTACAAAGAGAATATCGATATTGTAATGTCAGTGTTGGATAAGAATGGTTTAGGGGATTGGGTAGCTGACAGGTTGGTGAAAATCGGGGAGCAAGTGAAGGATCAAATTCAAACCCGAGTTGATACAAACATCGATCCTTTTCTGGATGAAAGATTAGACTATAGGACCCTTTCGCTGGAACCACAGACAGTAACTGCAACAAACCCCGTCTCTGGAGAAAAGAAAGAGCTGGAAATTAAAATGTTTGAAGAACCTGGAGTTCCTAAGGGGAGCAGGAGGGCTATATCGGAAATCGTTAAATGGATTAATTACGTGACTGATAATAGGCTAGTCTTAGCGGCCGCTGACCTTGCTGACTCTATCAACGTTGAGAAAGGCTCAATATGGGGGGAATTTGACCCACTCACAAATCCGGCTGGGGTTCGCCTCCGATCTGCAATACAAGAGGCCGGCAATGTATCGACGGCAATTGGGCTGGTGAGCCAATCAGCTTCACTTGACCCTAGAAAACATTCTGGAGTTTGGGCCCTGAGTGGTACTTATGGTGCTTTTACACCACTTATGTACTTGCCGGTGAGAGTCTGGAGCCAGCAAAACCAAGATAGCCCCTTCAGGTTAGGAGTTTTGAATATTCTTGCAGGGCACTCTGGTCCTGAAACCGCAGCCGATGCCCGGACACATTTTGGCATTTTTTCTCCACAGGTATGGAAACTGTTCCCAAGAGATCAAGTGATAAACCTTAATTTCTGGGACTATAACGATGTCGCCCCAGGATATCTGGCAGCAGCAGAAATAGCAGCTAGAGATCCTAAAGTGGGAGTCATAGTTTTAGAGGTAGCAAGGCCAGATTTCCCGGTGGTAGATAGAAGTAAATTGGCTGATCAAGACATCAAAGCTGCGGCTAAGGGTTTTTACATATTGAAGGATTTTGATACATCTAAACCCAAAGAAGGTTATGTTGTAGTACAAGGCTCTTCATCCACTAGTAATTTGGTAAACCAAATGGAACAGATTGAATCCGAAGGTCACAACGTCCGTATAATATCCGCTGTTTCGGAAGAACTATTTAATCGGCAACCTCAGGAATATAAGGATCATGTGCTACCTGCTTCGGCCAAGTACAATATGATGATCATAAGTACTGGAACCAAAAGAATGTGGCCTGTCACAGGGGTCGGACCCCTAACGGAAGAGTATTCATTAGTCTCGGATCACGATGATATGTGGCTAACTGGAGGATCCGAAGAAGAAGTTTTGAAAGAGGCAGGGTTGGACCCTGATACAATTTTTCAATCGGTTGCCAAATTCGCGAGCGAGCATTCTAATAGGATGAAGCGTCAGTTGGAACTATTAGCGGAATAGAAATCGGGACATAGTGTCATCTTCACTTTTGAATGTCCGCGCTAAAAAGGTGAGGACTTTTTTGATACACTTCGTCAATTAGAGTTGCATATCCCATATTCGTCACAATACGCCCAGACCCAGTTTTTTCCTTTCTGCTGGTATTAATACCGATCAGGGCCCCATCCCTGCTGATCAAAGCTCCTCCGCTATTACCGGGGTTGAGAGCCGCGTCAGTTTGTACCATATGAATACCAGTACCTTCTTCATAAAGGTTGGCTGAGACTATTCCTGAAGTAACGGAGTAGTTTTCATTTAATGGATACCCCAAGGCATAAACTTCCAAACCAACTGCAGGAGGACCAACAAGAGCTATATCAAATATTTCTAAATCAAAAGCATTTATTTCAATAATTGCTATATCTATCTCGTCATCTTGAAATAGGAGCTTTCCTTCGTATTTATTTCCATTATAGAGCTCTATAAGCACACTAGATGGATTTTCAATAACATGTTCATTTGTGATTATGAGCGTTGTTAAGGGATCGTTTCCTGACACCATAACCCCACTTCCCCCGCTTGCTCCAGATAGGATTCTCACCACTTTTTTTGTTGCTTGGGCTAACGCATCTATTGCGGTGATTGTCGGGGTTGGTGCTATTGTCGGTGAAGGGGTTGGTATAGGAGTATAAGTTGGAGTGCTGGTGGGTAAAGGTGAAGGTGTGATGGTCGGCGCTGGAGTATTTGTGGGCGGTATGGAGGTGGTGGTGGGTACCGTAGTATATGTAGGAAGTGGAGTATATGTAGGAAGTGGAGTATATGTAGGAAGTGGAGTATATGTAGGAAAAGGATTTGGGGTGTTGGTTATTGTAGGAAGCGGGGTTGCTATAAAAGTTGGTTGAGGAGTGTTGGTTTTTGTGGCAGTACCATACATCGCGACGGAAGTTGCCGTCAAAGCAATCGAAAGCTGACTGTCAACCTCACGGCTAATTTCAAAATTGTCTAACCTAGCCTCTACAGTCGCCCTGACAATTCTATCTAAGTCTTCAAAAATTGGCACAAACGGGGTGACCGTTTCATCATTCTGTGTAAGTGAATTATTGGCAATGCCCGGGCTTGAATCTATCTGACATGAGATCAAAGCGAAACCAACGAAAAATATGTAAATGAACTTTTTGAACAACTCGAGTACTCATAAAAGATTTGTTATCAAAATGGGTCAACCAAAATACTATAGGTAGTATTGTCACCTGAGGGACTTGCGAAAGTCTACAGGAAGTTCAAGTTTGGAGCGGACTTTAAATGGAGAAAATGAAATAATATGGGGATGCATTGCATTGATGTATCGAATTAATGTAAGGAACAATCCACCTTCAAGAACCAATAAAATAGAGGTCAAATTTACATGGACACCTTTGGATTTTCAACCGAGAAACTGAAAAACATTGAATCTTACTTGCAGGAGAAATACATAGATACTAACAGGTATGTAGGGACTCTTACTGGAATATATAGAAACGGCCAAATAGGTTTCATATCCACTCTAGGGTTAATGGACAGGGAGTCCCGTAAACCGGTTGAACGGGATACCATATTTCGAATATATTCAATGACAAAACCAATAACTTCTGTAGCTTTGATGTCTTTGTATGAAAAAGGTTTGTTCCAATTAGACGACCCTGTCTCAGAATATATCCCATCCTTCAAAGATCTGAAGGTTTATGCAGAAGGAATTTCTGGAAACTACAAAACAAACTATCCTGATAGGGAAATGACAATAAGAGATCTACTTAGTCATCAATCTGGGTTGACTTACGGGTTTATGGAACGAACGAATGTTGACGCTGCATATCGAGAACTTGGTATCGAAAAGGAGTCACAAGAAAACCTCGAAAACTTCGTGAATGTGTTAAGTACCATTCCATTGGAATTTTCACCGGGTATGGCTTGGAATTATTCCGTTTCAACAGATGTTTGTGGATATCTAATAGAAGTCATATCAGGTAAAACTTTAGATAACTTCTTTGAAGAAGAAATATTCCAACCTTTAGGTATGCCCGATACCGGCTTCTATGTTCCCCCCATCAAAACCCAGCGTTTGTCGTCTAATTACCAGTATAGAGAAGGGAAAGAGCCGATATTGGTTGATGACGCTAATTCTGGGTCTTACATCAATTCCCCTACTCTTCTTTCTGGAGGAGGGGGTCTCGTATCAACATTGGATGATTATATGGCGTTTTGTAAAATGATTTTAGGAAAGGGGGCCCTCGAGGGACATAGGATATTAAGTCGAAAAACTTTAGATTTGATGAGTTCTAATCATCTTACTAACGGAAAAGATTTAAGGAGTTGTGCGTATGGTAGATGGAGTGAAACTTCATATACCGGGATAGGCTTTGGTTTGGGATTTTCAGTTTTGCTGGACCCTGCAGCTTCACAGGTTTCTGGCAGTAAGGGTGAATTAGCTTGGGGTGGAGCCGCTAGTACAGCTTTTTGGATAGATCCTTTAGAAGACATGGCTGTAGTTTTTCTGACTCAGTTAATACCTTCCAGTACATACAATGTTCGAAAAGAATTACGTTCGCTGGTGTATTCCGCTTTATCGGATTAATTAGACCGAGCTGACTTCATCCCGGCATTTGCAGGACCATAATTGGTTCCCGATCCTTTCCTTTTTTTCCAGCTGGATGAACGTCTAGGATTATTCCGTGAACTTTGAGGGTTTGAATTCCTACTGGGAGCAGATCGTCTGTTGGGATCAAACGAAGTTCCGTAGTCAAAATCAGCAATAGTTTTTCTCTCAATCTGTGATTTCAGGATTCTTTCAATTCTGGTTATCATTGATGCGTCTTCGGGGATTGAAAGAGTTATGGCTTCACCAAGATTCTCTGCTCTTCCTGTGCGGCCGATCCTGTGAATATATGCATCTACAGTGTTTGGCATATCATAGTTTATTACATGTGAAATTTCCGGAATATCAATTCCACGAGAGGCGATATCAGTAGCCACTAAAAAGTCAAATTTACCTCTTCGGAAACCATCTATAGCCTGAGTTCTCTTATTTTGCGACATGTTACCTTGGAGGGCGGCTGCGTTGTATTTTTTCTTATCTAGCTCAGCAAATAGCCTTTTGGTTCTATGTTTTGTTCTAGTAAAAACTATTACTTGACCTGTTGCTGTCAATTCGATTAGCCGAAAAAACAACTGGCTCTTAAGGTTTTCTGTGACTGGATAAAGAGAATGAGCAACCGTATTTGCTGGAGCTAAAACTCCTATTTGAACTTCAGTTGGGTTATTCAAAATGTCTTTGGCCAAATTTCTAATATCACTTGGCATAGTAGCGGCAAAAAATAGAGTTTGCCTCTTGGAAGGTAAATGAGTGATTATTTTACGTATATCAGGAAGAAAACCCATGTCGCACATTGTGTCGGCTTCATCCAACACCAACGTGTCTAAAGCTGACAAATCGATAGTTGATTCTCTGATGTGATCCAACAGGCGACCAGGGCAAGCAACTACTATGTCTAGACCTTTTCGTAATTTTTCGTCCTGACGAATTTTGGAAACTCCTCCATACAAGGTAATGGACCTGATCTTCAACCCTGAGCTCAGTTGAGATATATGTTGGTCGATTTGGTCAGCTAGTTCTCTGGTGGGGGCTATTACTAAAGCTCTAATTTTGCCTGTATGACCAGCCGATAATTTTTGTAATAATGGAATTGCAAAAGCAGCAGTCTTTCCAGTTCCAGTTTGTGCTAAACCTAATAAATCCCGGCCTTCTATTGAAAGTGGGATAGCTTTATTTTGTATTGGGGTGAGAGTCGTGTATCCAGCTGATCGAATGCCCGCCATTAGACGTTTGTCGAGGCCGAGGTCGTTAAATTCCAAAAAAAACCTTCCTAAAATAAATGGTCATGGTGACCCCAGCGGGATTCGAACCCGCGATCTCCGCCTTGAAAGGGCGGTGTCCTAGACCGCTAGACGATGGGGCCATGTTAGTTTCAAAATATCGTCTGTTGTTTAAACAACACTAAACAGTCTATGTCCTCAGTTGGGATAGAGCAACGATTATTTAGATGAAAAATAACTCTATGGATATATCGCCAATTGGGTTAATCCCAAGTCTTCAGGCATTTCGCACATGATGTTCATGTTTTGAATGGCCTGGCCTGCAGCACCCTTCACGAGGTTGTCTATACAACTGATTACCATCAATCTACCTGCCCTCACGTCGACCGTTGGATATATGACGCAATCATTACTTCCGAGAGTTTGTTTTGTCATTGGAGGAGAATCAACAACGTGAGTAAATATTTCATTTTTGTAAAAGTCTTTATAAAGAGCTTTTACTTCTGATTTGAGGTCCACTCCTGTTTCGATGAAACTATTCTTTAATGGTGCGTAGCAAGAAGCTAATATACCTCGTGTCATTGGGATCAGGTGAGGTAGGAAAGTGAGATTGATGTGTTGGTTAGAAAGTAAATCTAATTCCTGTGAAATTTCTGGCATGTGGCGATGACCATCCAGCCCATATGCACTCACATTTTCATTTACTTCTGAATAATGGATTTTGAGTGAAAGACCCCTTCCAGCTCCTGATACTCCAGATTTAGCATCAACAATGACCTCCGGTTCTATAATCCCTGCCTTCAAGGCTGGTGCGAGGCCTAATATGGAGGCAGTCGGATAGCACCCCGGGTTGGCAGCAATTCGACAGTGCTTGATTGCTGAACGGTGCAGTTCTGGTAATCCATACGCACTCGACTCCAACAGTTCCGGATAAGGATGTTCTACGTTATACCATTCCGAATAAGTGTCCAGGTCCCGAATACGAAAGTCCGCACTGATATCTACGCTTTTTATTCCAGAATGGACTACTTCCTTTAAAGCCTCAGCACTGGCAGCATGGGGTAATGCAGAAAACACAAAATCTACACTTTTGTCCAGAGTTGGTGATATTTCTATATCTAAATTAGCCAAATGAGGAAAGATGTCAGAAATATTTTTACCGGCTCCACTTCGGCCAGTTACGCAAGTAATATCGACCTCTTGGTGCCCACTTAAAATACGGGCAACCTCAGCTCCCGCATAACCAGTAACATTGATAATTCCTACTTTCATAGTAAACCTTCGGTATATTTTCAATAATTTACAAGGAAATATATTCTAGTACATTAATGGCATTCGCATCCTATTGATACCTTTTGAATGAAGGACATAGCTCAGTGAGAGAACAATGATTGCATTTGGGCCTTTGGGCCTTGCAAGTGTCTCGTCCATGTTTAATTAAGTACATATGGAATTGGAAAACCTCTTCAGGTTCCACTAAGGATTCCAAAACATCGTGGGCTTTCTCAGCTGATATCTTTTTTCCCACCAAAGATAGTCTTTGGGCCACTCTGTAAATGTGGGTGTCGACAGGCATAGCAGGCATTCCGAATGAAAAACAGAGAATGATGGCCGCCGTTTTAGGACCAACCCCCTTTAGTTTTATAAGCCAAGCCTTCGCTTCTTTGAGGGGCATTTCAGCGAGGAAACTAAGATCAAAAGAGCCCAAGCTTTTTCTGATTTCATTCAGTACCGACTTTATCCGCGGAGCCTTTGTTTTTGAGAGACCACCACGTCTTATAGCAACTTCAATGTCATCAACGTCAGCATCAGCTATATGATTCAAATCACTGAATACAGCCAATAGATTATGAAAAGCTCTTTCGGAATTGATGTCCGAGGTGTGTTGAGACAAAATGGTATAGACCAGTTCTTCGGCGGCATTGTATCGGGGTTTCCATGGGATAGACCCATAAATACTAGAAAGCAATTCGGAAACCGCTTTAACTTTCAGCTTTTTTTGTTTTCGATCCATTTCTAATTCCAATCATATCAACAAACAATCCTTGCGAAACACTATAATCTGCTTCATAGAAAAGTAAAGATGTTAGGTACCTGGTAAATGACTACAGTTGGAATAATAGCGAACCCATCGGCTGGTAAAGATATAAGACGACTTATTTCTCAAAGCAGATTCGTTTCAAATCAAGAAAAGGTGAATCTTCTACGGAGAGTCATTAAAGGGCTTTCTGGAGTTGGAGTAAATGAAGTATTACTTATGCCAGATTATGGCCATATCGCACAAGAAGCTGTCTCCAATTTGCAAGAGTCTATTTCTGTAAAATTTCTTGAAATGACAATCGTAAATTCCGAACAAGATACCATTGCCGCAGCAAAATTGATGCAGAAGCAAGGAGTTTCTGTCATTGTCACATTAGGAGGTGATGGTACCAATCGTGCGGTGGCTCTAGGCACATGCGAGGTTCCGATTATGCCATTGTCCACAGGCACCAATAATGTGTTTCCATTCTTGATTGAAGGAACCTTGGCCGGAATGGCAGCAGGAACGGTGGCATGTCATCTAGTCGACACAAAGTTATGTGCCCCTAGGTGTAAAAAAATGAGTGTCTATAAAAGCCGAGATATGGCTATGGACCTGGTTGATACGGCTTTAGTGGACATCGCTATCTCAACAGAAAGCTATGTTGGTGCACGGGCTATTTGGGATATAAACACAGTGTCGGAGGTGTATTTGGCCATCGCTAAACCTGACAGCATAGGTCTTTCCTCTATCGGGGGACTTACGAGCCCAATATCTGCAACAGATTCCCATGGACTTCACATTGAAATAGACAAACCCGGCGATTCCAAGTATGTTTCTGCTCCTCTGACTGCAGGCAATATAGCCAAAGTTGGAATCAAGAATATTTCTAACATGGTGCCGAACCATCCATATGTCGTAAAAAAGACTCCCTGCACCATCGCTTTAGATGGTGAGCGATCCATTCCTTTACGGTATGGGGATTCAATCACGATTGTTTTAACTGGGGATGGTCCTCCCGTAATAGACCCTCACAAAACCTTAGAAATAGCCGGTCAAAATAAATTGTATTTTGTGGATTAGTATTTAAGAACCAATTAATGAGCTTACTTTGTTATAGTCATCAACGGCAGAATCCTTCTCCCCGATAGCCCAAAGCGCCATGCCACGGTTGTTATATGCATACCAATATTCACTATCAATTTCTATGGCCTGTGTGAAATCATCGATAGCGTTCGTGAACTCTTTTTTATCTGAGAGTGCCATTCCTCGATTATTATATGCATCCCTATATTTGTTGTTTAATTCGATTGCTTTATCGAAATCTCTAATTGCATTGTCAGTATCACCAAGGCATCGTAGGCAAATCCCTCTATTATTCAATGAAATAGAATCTAATGTATCAACATCTATTATTGTCGAAAAGTCCGATATAGCTTCTTCATACTTTCCTATATCTAGGTATGCATTGCCCCTCCGAAACAATAAAACCATATCTCCTGGAGTTGAATGCAAAACAGAGGTTAGGGACTCGATCAAATCCTGTAGGTAATCCATATCACTTTTGGAACTTAAGTCGGGATCACTTTTCCAATTCAATGACATTAAAAGATCCTTTATATGATCTAGAGAATTCTTGAGTATCTTTTACCCTCAGCCTGGTAGAGAGCAGGATGTTTGTCGGGAAATTTTGAGGGTCGTAATATCCTAAATCAGTGCTTTCGTTTGACATAATCAAATACCCTGAAATTTTTTCACAAAGAAACAATGCAGTCACATGCTGGACCAATTTCCCGTTTGTGTATTCGATAGCAGTGTATTCAGCAAGGTCATAACACACTGCTATGAATGCCTTTGCCCTCACTATGATATTGGTTTCCTCCAGGACCTCTCTTACTATACAAGTGGTCAAATTTCCCCCTATTTCTAGACGACCTCCTGGTAGGTCCCACCAACCTATATCAGTTCCTTTTTGAAGAAGCACGTACCCAAATCGATCATAGATTATTCCTGAGGTTGAAATTCCGATTTGATCGGGATCTTTTTGCAAAGGAGTACCGCGGCAATCAACTGGATTTTTATGTACCGGTTCGGAACCTGTCATTTGGCTACCGAACCTACAATGTTGGGAATAGTGATCGGGATCCCCACATTGAGGTTGAATGTGTCATATTCTAATTTGGTAAACGGAGAAACTTTTATGGCACCTAGTATGTCTCTCTTAAGATGGCATCCAGTGGTGGCAAAAATCCATATAGGGTCTAGGAGTTGTTGTAGTAATTTTCCATAGAAACTTTCCGCAACAGTATGTTCATAGAAAAAAAAAATTCCACCAGGTTTAAGGACCCTGTAAATTTCCAATATAACTTTTTCAACATCATGGACCATACAGAGAACCAAAGTTGTGACAACTGAATCAAAGCTGTTGTCCTCGAATGGCAGTGTTTCTCCAAATGATTTTACGATTGATATATCTTTGTTTAAATGATTAACCCTCTGGCTAAGTTTATTTCTCATGTGAACGTCGGGTTCGACTATGGTCAAGGAACTAGTCTTTTGGAAATATGGCAAATTTGCTCCCGTTCCGCCACCGACCTCTAGGGTTTTACCGTGGCTCTTTCCAGCTGTCAAATGTCGATACGGAATGACCTTGGGTTCAACAATTGAATTTAAGACATCGTACCATTGAGCGAATAACCATTTAGATATAGACATTGTTTAGCCAACTCAGTGATGGCACCCTCTGGCTGATATATTCCAAACTACTTCCACTATGCCATCACGAACTCCAATGAAATTATCCCATCTGTTAACTAATATATCCTGCTGAGAAGGACAGATAAATAGAGTTTGACCGATCTCGAAAATATTTTCTCCTTTTACTATGAGGACGCTATAAGAATCATGCATTTCTACGAAGCTTAAATCATCTTGTCCTTCGATGGTTGGTGTTGAGCCAAGAGGTCCTCCTAAGCATCGTAGTCCAGCGTCTATTACAATCTCCGTTTCAGTCACGTCTATAACGGTTGTTAAAACCTTTCCTGCTAGAGAAAATTCTTCCATATATTTTGTGGGGCCGCTCATGAGAGCATAGGTGCCCCCCTCTACTTCGGTGACACCTTCTATTTGAGGAGCAACGTCGTAAGAAAAAGTTTCCCCTGACGAAACGATTGCCACTTCAATTCCATGTTTTTCAATCGCAGTTTTAACTACCAGACATTTGTCAATATACCGTTTACCTTCTATGAACCGTGTTTCCTTATCTGCGAAGCCATCGACAGTTTGATGGCTCATAACACCCAAAAATTTTATTGAAGCCAGTGATTCTGCCAATTTTGCTAGTTCGATGCCTTCTTCAGGAGTTCGGATGCCTGTTCGACCCATAGATGTATCAACTTCTATCAATACTCCTATTTCAGAACCTATTTCTTGAGCTATTAAAGACAAAGAATTTAAGTTTGTTTTATTGTCGATACAAACTTTCATATCCGCTCTTTTTGCCAGGTATGCCAACCTTCTTTGTTTATCTCCGCCTACAATTTCGCTGGTGACGAGAATATCCCTTATGCCACCTTCGACCATAACTTCGGCCTCTGAAACTTTGGCTGTACACACGCCATTTAAAGTGCCACCAATTTCTATTTGGCGCCACAATATATCGGGGCACTTTATGTTCTTTGCATGTTGACGCATTTTACATGTGGTATGGGAATAAGTTTCTGCAATAACAGAAAAATTGGATTCCATTAATTTGAGATCAATAAGAAGACTTGGGGTTTCTATAAGATCAATTGCGGCGCCTATGTTAGGCCGATATGGTTGCATAATGTTTTCCTGACTTTATTTGAATGCGCCACGGGCAGTGGTTTCAATAACTAACTCTAATCGGTCATCTTTTATAAGGTTTATAAAATCGTATAGGTTAAAGGTGTCTGAGTAATTGGCCGGCCTGAGTAAAACTTTGTCACCGATTTTCAAATTAATATCGGCACTGTTAAAAACAAGGTATCCGTGTTCGGCGCTCATTTTTTCTATCAAAGCATTTTCATAATTGACGACGGATGGAATTCCTCGATCTATGCTAATAGCTTTTTGTCCACAATCTATGTATGCCCGCCCGGGCTCAGGGGTGCTCATAACTGTTGACACTACCGAGCAGGCTGAGACAGAGCCATTTACCTCAAAGGGATAATTTCCAGATATCAAACCTGTTATCTTCGACGGGAGGGTAGGATGAGCTTTTGATAATGGTTGATTTGAGGTGTTTATCAACAATTCATTTGAGGTGAAAAAATGGGATTGAAGAAAGGCTTCTGCTGACAGTATTTCCTTAAAGGACTCTTCTAAACTGTCACTACCTTTAGAGACCGTGATCAGCCCTTTCCAATAAATTGTGAAATGCTCCACGAGTAATTTTACAAGCTCTAATAATTCTTGATGAGTTCCTATTCCAACTGAGTCCGATTTATTGCGGATTCTGAATAGTACGGAAATGTTTTCCATGGGGAAATGTTTCAGGAAATCTAAATGGGCCAAACTGGAAAGAGACACCGTAATATGGGCGGTACTGACCAGTCGTTGCAAAGATTCAACTTTACCTACACCAACGGGGGGCGATTCAATGATTATATTTTTAAAACCATTATTTGCAAAAGACTGCGCCTGCTGAAAGGTATCAACAAACACTGGAAGGTCGTGATTAGAATTCGTTTGATACCGGGCAATTTCGGCTGTACCGTGTGTGCCAACGTTTGGAATCAGTTTACAGGACGTACCATATAAGGAGGATTTTGCATTCTTTATATTGGATTTTAAAAGATCGGTATTTACCACCACGGTTGGAGTGTCTAACCCGAGATAATGATGGCCGATAGGTTTTGATGTGGGTCTTTCCATTTATAATGCCTTTGAAAGTATATCGATTAATATATCAGAAAGAGATAGCTTCATATATATGGAACCTTTTACAGCACACACTCAGGAAACTCACCAAATATACCCCTCAGAAAACGGCCTTTCCTACACCATTACAGGGAAGGACGGGAAGAGGGAAGGTTTTTTAAAATATGATTCTGTAGAATCCGTTTACGTTGAATCCATCAGTAGACAATCAAGATTTACTTTTATTTGGCTCGCAATGTTAGTGGTTTTGATCTTTATAGCTATGGTCGCCTTAGATGGGTTTTTCATAAAAGTCATTGCTTTATCTGTACTCACTTTAATGGGATCTTTTCTCTTGTTTGATCACTATTCTCAAGAAAATCAGCCGTGCCTTGTAATCCAATCTAACGGATTTTCGTTGAGATTTCCCCTTGAGAAAGATTTGGCGGACTGTGAATTGAAAAATTTGATTGGAACAGTCCTACAATATGTAAACACTGATAATTTTGCACAACCCAGTGTAAATAGGGTTTTTATTCCGCGGTAATTCCTATTCTCAGGTTTGGTACGGCATCCATGTCCAGTTGCAGAGGGAACCCATTTTTGAGGTTAAAAAATGCGGCAGCTCCTATCATAGCTCCATTGTCTGTACAAAGTGGGGCACGTGGTACAAAGATTGGTACCTCTATAACTTCCTTCATTCTTTTCCTTAACCGACTATTGGCCGCCACACCGCCACCAAGAATGACTGCCTTACTATTGCTTTCAAGAACTGCTTGTTTCGTATTTCTAATTAGGCAATCGACGATAGCTTCTTGAAAAGCAAAAGAATATTCTTTTGCTTGGTGGAAACTTGGGCCTTTGTTGTCAACAACGGGATAAAACCCTTCAGACTCGGCCCGCCTTACCAACGCTGTTTTAAGACCACTAAAACTGAAATCCAAAGAATCCTTTATTTGGGGTCTGGGCAAGGGGTTTATTTCATCTTTAGCTCCCTCCGACATTTTTTGAATTTCAGGTCCCCCAGGGAAACCTAACCCAAGCACTCTAGCAGCTTTATCAAAGGCTTCTCCTGCAGCATCGTCGCGGGTTTTACCTAGCAATTCATATTCTAAGTGATCCTTCATTAATATTAGGTCGGTATGACCTCCCGATGCTATTAGGCAAACTATAGGGAACCCCGCCTTGGCATCCGGCTCCAAGTCTTCAAGCCAGGCTGAATAAATATGCCCTTCCAGGTGGTTTATTCCTATTAAAGGTTTGTCCCAAGACATCGATAAACCCTTTGCTGAATTCACACCTATCAAAAGAGAGCCTGCTAAGCCTGGGCCGTATGTGACGGCAATTGCATCGATATCCCTGTGAGTCATTTCAGCTGTATTTAGAGCTTCATTAACAACTGGAATAAGAGATGTGAAATGTTCTCTTGAAGCTATTTCAGGGATGATGCCCCCATATTTCTTATGCATGTCCGACTGGGATGCCACTATGTTTGCTCGAATTGATGTTCCATCCGTTACCACGGCTGCCGCAGTGTCATCGCAAGAAGTTTCTATTCCTAAAACATTCATGATGACGAATTTCTCATTTTAGATATGCCGTCACAGACGGAAAAATTATCATTGAAAACTGCACTGCCCGCTACCAATATATTGGCTCCACTCCGTACCGCCGCCAAGGTAGTGTCTGGATTTATACCGCCATCGACCTGTATGGAGGTGGAGAGTCCTTGAGATTTTATTTCCTTAGAAAGGGTTTGAATCTTTTTTAGGCTTTCTGGTATAAAAATTTGCCCTCCAGCGCCTGGTTCTACTGACATAATCAATATTCGGTCGACCGTGTGAAGGATACCGAATATTTTTTCAATGGGGGTACTAGGATTTACCGCTACACATTTCATAACATCAAATTTATCCAGTTCCACTAATGTGTCCGCCAATGTCGGGCAGGCCTCGTAATGAACTGTAATCGAATCGGCTCCTGCAATCGCAAATTCAAAAAAATGATTTTCAGGATGCATGGTCATCATGTGTATATCTAATGGTAAATAAGACAAACTTCTCACAGCTTTTATTATCGGGGTCCCAAATGTGATTGAAGGGACAAAATGCCCGTCCATAACATCAACATGAATGCCGTCAGCCCCGCAAGTTTCGGCATCATGAATTTGTTTTTCCAGCTGAGAAAAATCGGCGGATAATATGGAAGGATACAGCCTAAATTCGGTCATCTTATCCCTCCAGTTTTTGATAGCCGGCTTTGATAGCTTGCTGCACCATCTTGAAGGACGTACCACCTACAGTGTTTCGGGAACTAATCGAAGACTCTACGCTGATTTCGTAGACGTCTTCGTCAAATAACACAGAAAAATTTCTATACTCTTCTAAAGTAACCTCACTGAACATTTTATGATTAATGGAAGCGTAGTCTGATAACTCGCTAATTATTCCATGGGCTTCCCGAAACGGAACTCCTTTAATTACTAAATAATCGGCGAGGTCAGTGGCTAGAACCATGCCGCCTTCGGCAGATTGTCGAGCTTTTTCTGAATTTACATATATACCGGGCAGCATTCCGACAAAAACTTCCAAGACGGATGTTAAAGTGTCATGACTATCGAAAAATCCTTCTTTATCTTCCTGCAAATCGCGATTGTAAGTCATCGGCAATCCTTTCAAAATTGTCAGCATAGAAATTAAGTTACCGTACACCCGTCCGGTTTTACCTCTTGAAATCTCAGCAAAATCAGGGTTTCTCTTTTGTGGCATGATGCTGCTTCCGGTAGTGTATTCTGCCGGTAATTTAATAAGCGAAAACTCTTCTGTTGTCCAAAGAATCAATTCTTCAGAGAGCCTAGAAATATGCATCATACATATTGACGCTGCCGATAAATAATCAATTACAAAATCCCTGTCCGAAACGGCATCCATACTATTTCCAGAAATCCCCGAGAACCCTAATTTCCTGGCAACGTAAGAACGGTCCAAATCATATGGGAGTCCAGCCAATGCCCCACTTCCCAACGGTAAAATATCAGTTCTTTGGTATGCCTCTTTAAATCTGGTTTTATCCCTTGTTAGCATTTCAAAATACGCCATTAAATGATGGGCAAGAAGCACAGGCTGTGCTTTTTGCAAATGGGTGTATCCAGGAATGATTATGTTGTTATATTGCGATGCAAGATCCAATAAAACGCGCTGGAGATCTGTAAGTTGCCCTATAACAATAGTTATCGAATCCTTAGCATACATTCGCATGTCTAACGAGATTTGATCATTTCGGGAACGGGCAGTATGGAGTTTACCGGCAACGGAACCTATTTTCTCATGCAACCGGTTCTCAATATTCATGTGAATATCTTCCAATTCTGGCCGCCAGGTAAAAATGCCAGTTTCAATTTCCGATTCGATTTCTAGTAATCCCGTGAGAATAGCATCCCTATCAGGTAAAGTAATTATTTTTTGATTGCAAAGCATAGAGGCATGAACAATAGAGCCTTTTATGTCCTGTTTGTACAAGCGTCTGTCGTAATGCAAGGAGACAGTAAAATCTCCGACCTTGTCTGATAATTCTTTAATAACTGGGTTTCGATCTTTTTTGTTGCTCATTTAGCGGTACCTGAACCTATTTCTTTCTCACATACATAATATACGACAGAGCCTTTTTACATAGATAACATAGGATTATAGTAACGTAGTATAAATAACATGACACAACTCACTCAAAATATTGCTCAAATCAAAAATAATTATTGTGTGGTAGACCTTGAAACCACCGGTTTAGACAAGAATACCAACGCAATAATTGAAATAGCTGCCATTAAATTTGATTTTGACGGGATATCTGAAACCTATCAAACTTTTGTGAATCCTGGAAGAAAAATACCTCCCTTTATAAGTGACCTCACCGGGATTTTTGACAAAGATGTTCTAGTAGCTCCTGAATTCAATACGATCATCCCAAAATTGAAAGAATTTATCGGAGACTCAATATTGATCGGACATAACGTTGGGTTTGATGTTGGGTTCCTTAGGGAATTTGGATTTAATTTTGAAGGAACCATATTTGACACCCTCGATTTATCTTATGTTATTCACCCTACCCAATTAGATTACAGCCTAACTGGACTTAGTTTGTTTTTGGATTTGGATACCTCAAATGCCCATAGAGCCATGGCAGATTGTGAAAACACGATGAATCTTTTCGTGAATTTAATCACTACAATAAAAAATTTGAAACTTCAAACTTTTGTGCAAATCAACAACATGGCAACAAAGGGATCATGGGAAAGCCTCCCTGTTTTGCAGGGATTGTTATCTGAAAGGTTATTGTCTGAGAAAACTAACGACAACACCCTCCCACCGGAGGGAAATCCTTCCGTAGAGTCTCATACCGAAGAGTCTCATACCGAAGTTCAAACAAAAGATCAAATGTTTTCTGGTGAGTTGCAAGAAATTTTCTCCGACCATGGCGCTCTGGCTTACTCTTTGACTGCCTTTGAGGAGCGGCAAGAGCAATTGGATATGGCGGTGATGGTGAAAGAAACAATTGAAAATAACAGCACTTCAGTCATAGAAGCAGGAACGGGGGTAGGTAAATCTATGGCATATTTGATTCCTGCAATCCAGTACGCAAAAGACAACGATACGCGGGTGGTGATTTCGACCAACACAATAAACCTGCAAGATCAATTGATGGAAGAAGATCTACCAATTGCGGCTGGGGTAGTTAAGGCAGCTCATAAACCCGATGCGACTAGTGAGATTAGATACGCTGTATTAAAAGGTAGACGCAATTACCTATGCCTCAAAAAATTCCGCTACTTCGCTTCAAGAGAACAACTGGATAAAACTGAAACTATATTAATAGCGAAAATTTTAGTTTGGTTGGATACCACCTTAACGGGGGATCAGGCGGAATTAAATTTATCTAGAACCCAACACAGATTTCTTTGGTCAAGGCTGAACGCTGAAGGAGCCTTTATGTGTGGGGGGTACAACGGGAAATGTTTTTTAAAAGAGGCTCGAGAAGAAGCAAGTACTTCAGATTTAGTTGTAGTAAATCATTCGCTCCTTATGGCGGATCTTAAATCTGGTGGGTCCCTACTCCCAGAATTCGGAGCTTTGGTGATAGATGAAGCCCATCATCTTGAGGATCAAGCGACTCAGGCGTTCGGGTTTCAAGTTTCCCACGGCCTTGCTGGTGAAACCCTTTCATCATTGAGAGGCCGAGATTCGATATTCTCAAATATAGAGACCTTATTTACGCCACTGAAAATAAATGCGGAAGATGTAAGAGGATTATCAAACTCGAGTGAATCTGTTGCCTTATCACTAAAAAGTTTGCAGGATAGCTTCAATATTCTTTTTTCCTCTGCCACGGAAATTATGAAGCAATCAACAGGCCATAAATCAGGTTTCTTACCATTGGATAAATACCGAATCAAGATTGGTGAGGAGCCACCATTATGGAACGAACTGTGTTCGCTGGGAAGAGAAATTGAAGAAAAAGTTTCCGCTATATCCAAAGGACTGATTGCAGCGAACAGAATTCTGGAAAAATATGAAAACCATCGTAGCATCGTCGAGATTTTGGGAGATATCCAGAATACTCAAAATTCCATTAGTGAGGTAAATAATATCATTCAGCATTTTCTTTTTGAGCGGACAGAAAATTATGTTTATTGGATATCACTTGACCATAACCCTGATTATTCCACATTGTCGGGAGCGCCTATTGAGGTTGGTGACCAACTAAAAAACCAGCTGTTCGACCAAAAATTTTCTGTGGTAATAACAAGTGCCACTTTAAGCACAGACGGCTCTTTTCAGCACATCAACCAAAGATTAGGGATAAATCCAGAGTACCAGTTACTGTTAGGATCCCCTTTTCCTTACGAGGATCTGGCAACTGTAGTGATGCCAACAGATATGCCGGATCCGAGAGAACCTTATTATGAAGAAATGGTTGCTAAGAATATATACCAAGCTGCCATGGCTGCAGGTGGCCGCACGATTGCATTATTCACATCACATTCCTCTTTGAAGACAGTATTCCAATTCCTTAAAGATAAATATTCCGGAGATCATTTGGACATATTGGCCCAGGGTATCTCAGGAACTCCAAGGCAATTGATAGAGAGGATGAAGAAGCATCCTGAAACAGTGCTTTTGGGAACTTCATCCTTTTGGGAAGGGATAGACCTCCGGGGAGATGCTCTCCAAGTGTTAGTGATAACACGATTACCTTTCGATGTTCCTACTGATCCGGTCTATGCAGCCCGAGCTGAAAAATATTCAAACCCATTTATGGAATACGCTCTCCCGAGTGCTATTATCCGTTTTCGCCAAGGTTTTGGAAGATTAGTCCGTTCGAGCAAAGATCGAGGAGCGGTGTTTATTTTAGATAGCCGGGTAGTCAACAGTAGGTATGGACATAAATTCATCAAAGCTTTGCCTAAAATGGAAATTCAACGCCCGAAATCAGAAGAAGTCGAAAGTATAGTTTCCAGCTGGCTTGGCCTCTAAATTGATACTGACTACCAAATACCCATACGCCCTTGCCGAAACTCTTTATAGCGGGCAAGCCTTCAGGTGGGATCCCATACTAAATGGAGAGGTGCATGAAGGGATTCTAGATGGGGTAAGAGTAAGGTTAAGTCAAAAAGAAGATGGGATACACTGTAGTGCAGGGTGCGAGGATTCGTTTAACGAAGAGTTTATTAAAAAATACCTTCGGATAGAGGATGATTTGTCACTCATATATTCCAAATTATCATCGGATTCCTATTTCACCATAGCAAAAGATTTCTATGAAGGGCTTCATATTTTAAAGCAGGATCCTTGGGAATGCCTGGTAACATTCATTTGTTCGGCGAACAATAATATTCCGAGAATTAAATCTTTGGTGAAAGGAATATCTGAATGCTGCGGAGAAAACACCAAAGACCAATTTGGCCACTTTTACACCTTCCCCGAACCAATTGCTATTTCAGAGGTTGGCGAGTTAGGCTTGAGGCAGATCGGGCTAGGTTTTCGCGCCAAATACGTGGCAAAGGTAGCCGATATGGTAGTTAGAAATGAAATAGACCTTAAAAGCTTCAGGTTTTTGGAATACCAGGAAGCATTGACTGAATTACTTAAATTTCCCGGGGTGGGAGATAAGGTAGCCAACTGTGTTTTGTTATTTTCAATGGATAAACTTCAAGCGTTTCCGGTCGACGTATGGATAAAACGTGTTCTACGGGAAAATTACCTCAACGAATCTGATGAATCTATTCCAGACACTAAATTGAGAGATTGGGCTCAAATTCGCTTTGGCGAATACGCCGGATATGCCAATCAGTACCTTTTTCACCAAAGAAGGCTAACTTAACATCGGAACTAAGTGGGATATTTTAATTTCCAGGCTTTGCTGGAACAATAAACCCTTCGGGATTAAATTCCTCTGGTAGAACAAGTCTTCTAACTGGATAATTGATTTCAATTCCTTCGGATGCGAACCTGGAATGTATCCTTTTCATAAGCTCGCTTTTTAATGTGAAAGTGCCCTGGCGATCCACAGCTTGTAAAAAGATATAAAAATCTACATTCGAATCACCGAAATTGGAAAACCCGAAAAATGGTTCAGCGTTTTTCACAGAATGAGAGGACTCTTTTATCAGGGATGCGGCCTCTTCCAAGGCAATGGTCTCTACGTGACTTAAATCAGATTCATAGCTTACCCCACAAGTCACTATTATGTTCATCGCTGGAGTGGGGCTGAAATAGTTGGTTACAATACTTTCAGCCATACGAGAGTTCGGGATGATCACTAGATTATTAAATCGAGTTCTGATTTTCGTACTTCGCCAGCCAACGCTTTCCACATAACCCGATGGTCCACCGTCTAATTCTATAAAATCACCTGTCTTTAATTCTCCTTCCGTGACAACGTATGTCCCAGCAAAAAAATTACTTAATGTGGGTTGAACCGCCAAAGCGACAGCCAAGCCGCCTATCCCCAAACCCGCTAGTATTGGGCTGATCGATATTCCTAAATTGTCTATAGCAACTAAACCACCTACCGCATACACTGTTAGCGGCAGCACTCTTCTGAATATGGGAAGTAAAGTGTCATCCAGTGTCGTGGCGGTATTCATTGCCACATTTCTTAAATACCATTTAATAGTTCGGTCAGCGAGATGGGAAATAGTGAAGGTTGCGATGAGAATTGCGGCGACCTGCCAGAGCTGGAAAGCATACTCACTAGTTCCGTTCAGAGAGGTGAATATCCCTTCCTGTATTCTTGAAATAGTGAAATATCCGAACAGCAATCCTAAAGTTACAACGAGTAAAACTACCGGACCTTTAATAGAACCAACTACCACCACCAACAGCCGGTCAGTATTATCTTTGTTGGCACGTTTTGTCAGAATAGCCAATATTAACCGAAGGAGTATGGCTAACGTCACAAAAGCAGCTAGAATGAGGCCGGCGACTATGGCCCCGATGAAGTAAGAATCAGTTAATTGGGCTATATCCATTCTAAATACCGTTCACAAATTTAGGGTTACATTGGGTATTATAAGGCTAGAATCGAAATATTGTTGCTTAGCTTTAGCGGAATTTTATTAAATTCTGTAAAACAGAGAATTATTACTTTTGTCTAACCTGTTTCAGAACGCCTATCCGATACTAATTCAGTTGTGAGGTATAATTTGCGCCTATATTTTATTGAATTGAAACATATGAATTACCAGATTGACTAATGGACCAAAAAGCATACATTGACATACGGACCCAAATAGAGCGGAAGGCCTTATCTTCACTTTCTCAAATCGGGACCCTGGACGACCTGGAGTCTTGGAGAATTGACACACTCGGACGTAACGGAACAGTCACTGGATTGTTACGGGGAATTTCCGATTTACCTGTCGGTATCCGAAAAGAAGCAGGCAGCCAGGCTAATTCTCTAAAAGATGTTTTAACAAAAAAATACGAAGATCATAAAGCTGATATTGAAAACAGTGACAGTATTCAAACGAGAAACGAATCTGACTTTTTGGACGTTACCTTACCTGGAAGAAATATAGCATTAGGAAGCCTACATCCAACAACAGCCGTTGTTCGGGAAATATGCCAGGTCTTTGAATCAATGGGTTTCCAGACCATCGAAGGACCTGAAGTGGAATTAGATATATACAATTTTCAAAAGTTAAACATTCCAGAAGAGCACCCAGCGAGGGACATGTGGAATAGCTTATGGATTGATAGAGAGCTGGCCGACGGTTCTCGCCCACTACTCTTGCGGACCCATACCTCACCAATGCAAATTAGGACCATGGAATCACAGCCCCCTCCAGTTCGGGTGGTGGTTCCCGGGAAGACCTACAGATACGAGGCAACAGATGCTACTCACGAATGGCAATTTTGTCAGATAGAAGGGTTAGCGGTCGATAAAGATATAACTTTTGCCAATCTAAAAGGCACTTTGGAAGAGTTTGCAAGAAGAATTTTTGGTGATAAGAGGAAAGCCAGATTTAGATGTGATTTCTTCCCTTTTGTAGAACCAGGAGCTGAAGTTTCAATCGATTGTTTTAAATGCGGAGGTAATGGCTGCCGAGTGTGTAGTAATACGGGATGGATCGAAATTATGGGAGCCGGTATGGTGCATCCAAAGGTCCTGGCAGGGGTAGGTTATGACCCTGAAATATACAGCGGATTTGCCTGGGGTATGGGAGCTGAACGAATAGCGATGCTAAAGTATGGAATTGATGATATCAGGCATTTTTATTCCAATGATATGAAATTTTTGAAGCAGTTTTCTTAATAGGTTCATATTTATGAAGATTCCACTTTCTTGGTTACGCAACTACGTCGAAATAGACTCTAACGTCACAGATTTAGCCCACTCGTTAACAATGGTAGGTTTAGAAGTCGGCTCTATAGAACACATTGGCGATAAGTGGGATTCTGACTCTTTGGTTGTGGCCCAAGTCATCCAATTAGAACCGCATCCCAATGCAGACCGGCTCAGACTTCCTACGTTAGACCTCGGGAAAGGAGAAAAGGCGAAAGTGGTCTGCGGTGCCCCAAATTTAGAAATTGGACAAAAAATAGTCTTCGCAAAAGAAGGCGCGAACCTTTTTAACCCAAGATCAGGGAAACACGAAATTTTAAAAGGTGCCAATATTCGAGGAATCGAATCGAAAGGAATGGTTTGCTCGGCGCTAGAATTGGGTATTGGAGAAGACAATGGTGGGATACTAGTGTTGGATGATTCATCTGTTACGGGTACTCCTATTAAAGAGTTACTGTCTGATTCAATTCTTGACACTGAACTAACGCCAAATCGCCCTGATTGTTTATCGGTCATTGGTACCGCATACGAAATTGCAGCTCTGCTTGGCACAAATATCACTATTCCGGAATCTTCATACCAAAGCGGGGATACTAAGATAGATGACCGCATAAAGGTGTCAATACAAGATCCTTTTAACTGCCCAAGGTACACTGGCTCACTTATCGAAAAAGTTACGGTTGCCCCTTCGCCTCTATGGCTTCAGGATATATTAGTTAAATCAGGGCAACGGCCAATTAACAACATAGTAGATATAACTAACTATGTAATGTTGGAATATGGTCAGCCGTTGCACGCATTTGACTTTAACAAGTTGGAAGGAGATGAAATTATAGTTAGACAGGCTACTGAATGTGAATCATTGGAAACTCTTGATTCTAAGCTGAGAACCCTTACCCCTCCAATGTTAGTTATAGCTGATACCTCCAAATCGATTGCGCTGGCCGGAATTATGGGAGGCATGAACACTGAAATAGATGAAGAGACAACAGACATATTTTTGGAGGCGGCTAATTTTGATGCTGCTAATACGAGGGCTACAAGAAGTGCCCTCGGACTCAATACAGAAGCCTCATATCGGTTTGAGCGAGGGATACGACATGAACTCGCCCCTGTCGCATTGAAAAGGGCCACTTATCTTATAACCCAATTGTGTGGTGGGAAACCTGCCGAAGGAATCATTGATACTTTCAATGCGCCTCACCATATTAAAACAATAGAAATTACTGAAACCCGATTTGAAAAGATACTTGGTGTTTCGGTGGCCATGAAAGATATATGGAATATTATAAAGAGACTTGGCTTTGAGAAAATAGAAGAGGATTTGCCCCAGACCATTAATGTGACCCCTCCATTCTGGAGATCAGATATTTCAATACAAGACGACATTATCGAAGAATATGCTCGTATATATGGGTATGATAATTTGCCCACTAGTAATTTAGCATCCCCGATTCCAAACCAGGGTTCCGAAAACCCTCAGACAGTGAGGGAGCATATTAGAGATAGGCTTGTATCTGCGGGAATGAACGAGACCATTTCATATTCCATTACAGATCTTGAGACCATAAATTTGTTCGATTCAATTCCTAGTGATCAGCAAGCTATATCAATTGCGAATCCGATGGACGCCTCCAAAAAATACCTCCGACCCACATTGCTACCCAATGTTCTTGAAACATTGTCTAGAAACAGGCGTATAGACCAGCAAAATGGGCTTCGGTTGTTTGAAATCGGGCGAGTATTTCTTCCTTTAAAAACAGATGAATTTGACTCTATGCCTGTGGAAAAAGAGGAAATTGTTGGTGCCATCACAGGGTTTAGCACTTCCACGAATTTATGGTCGGAGTCAGATCGGCTTATGGATTTTTTCGACGCGAAAGGCATCGTTGAGCATATATTCCGTGGATTGAGCGGAGTTTTGTCGTTTACCAAAAATGATGGAACCATGTATGAAACAGGTAAAAGAGCGGATATTTTCCTTAATGAAGTTTTGATCGGACAAATCGGTGAATTGAAATCTGATCTAAGTGAATTTTACAATCTTGTTATTAGCCCTGTTGTAATTTTTCACCTTTCTCTGGAGGCCATTCAAACAGTGGCACAGGTCCAATTTGTAAACTACTCCGAACCTAGTCGATACCCGTATTCTTTTAAGGATTTGGCTTTGATATCTAACAAAGAAGTTGATTCTGAGTCGATTGTGAGCACCATCATGGAAAACAAACTTGTGGCTGATTCATTCCCCATAGATAAATACGTGGGGGTCGAAGTGCCGGACGGGAAACAGTCGCTAACAGTGAGAATCATATTTCAGTCAAATGAAAAAACCTTATCTGCAAAGGAGATAGATAGGGCTCATACTCAAATAATCAAATCCCTAGAACACCGATACAAAATTTCAGAACGGTATTCTTGAAGCAAAAGATAAAGCGATTTATTCCAATGGTCACACCTCATCACGGACATCATCACGAAGATATGCTTAGCGTGGAGGATGCTAGAGATCATATTTTGAATCAATTTGGAGTTCTTGATGCTCAAAATTTCCGAATCACTGATGCATTAGGATTGGTGATTGCCGACCAGATTAGGTCTGGGATAAATATCCCCCCCTTGGATAATTCTGCAATGGATGGATATGCAGTGCGGTCAGCTGACGTATCAACGGCAACATATAAACATCCAGTAATGCTTGAAATACTGGAAACTATCCCCGCAGGGTCTTTACCAAGAAAAAAATTGAGATCCAGAACAGCTTCAAGAATTATGACGGGAGCACCTATTCCAGATCATTGCGACGCAGTAATACCTTTTGAAGACACGACAGAAAAAGAATTTTCAAAATCGGGTGAATTGGCTGAAATAGGCATAAGAATACCTGCATTTCCGGGCACTAACGTCAGATCCAAAGGTAAGGACATAATGAAAGGTGATTCCGTTTTGCTGGGAGGGCATATCATCACAGCGGCTACTGTTGGAGTTCTAGCCTCTATGGGTATGTCTCATGTCCGAGCTATTAGAAAGCCTGTGGTTTCAATACTTTCAACCGGGAATGAATTGCTTACTCCTGGGGAGAATCCTGCTGAGGGCAAAATATTTGATAGTAATTCGAGCTCCATTATTGCTTCTGTAAGTCAGCTTGGAGCCATACCAAAGTACGTTGGGATAGCTCGAGATAATATGGAATCAGTCCGTGATAAGCTGAGCGAAGCGATGGAAAGTGATTTAGTTATCTCCTCGGCCGGTGTTTCCAAAGGTGATTATGACATGGTTAAAGATGTAATGTCAGACCATGGGGATTTACAGTTCTGGTCAGTTCGAATGAGACCGGCCAAGCCATTGGCTTTTGGCACATTGAATAAAGATTCCAATACATCCGTACCATTAATTGGGTTACCTGGTAATCCTGTCAGTTCCCTCGTGGCTTTTGAGCAATTTTGCAGGCCAGCAATTCTGAAAATGATGGGTAAAACCAATATACATCGGCCCACTATACAGGCCGTATTAAAAGATTCGATAGTTAACTACGATTCACGCCGTGTTTACGCAAGAGTCATAGTTAAACAGACCGAGGAAGGTTACACAGCTATAACTACCGGCCATCAAGATTCAAATATTCTAACTTCCATGGTTCATGCAAATGGTCTTGCCATATGCCCAGAGGAAGAAGAAAGCAAAGAGCCAGGTGATATAGTAACAGTCATTATGATCGACGATTGATATTTCTGTAATTGAGATTAATTACAGCTTATAATAAGCGACAATTTTGTAGATATAGAGGAGACCTAAATGTCACAATCCCTTGCCTACTTCCGAGGACAGATAGTTCCTATTGAGCAAGCAAATGTGAATGTAATGACACATGCATTACATTATGGAACGGCTGTCTTTGAAGGTATCAGAGGTAATTGGAGCGACTCTGAGGAGAAGATGTTTGTCTATCGAATGCGGGAACATTACATAAGATTGTTGCAAGGCTGCCGAATGTTGATGATGGACATAGGTAAAACAGCAGATGAACTCTGCAACATTACTGAAAATTTGATAAAAGATTGTGGTTACAAACAAGATTTATACATCAGGCCTCTAGCCTATAAAAGCGAGGAACTAATTGCCAATCTAAAATTACAAGACCTCAGCAGCGATTTTACTTTGATAATGGTCCCGTTTGGGGCTTACTTAGAATCTGACGGAGCTTTAAATTGTTGCACTTCCTCATGGCGTAGGATGGATGATAATATCATACCTCCACGAGTCAAAATTTCAGGCCACTACGTGAATAGTATATTGGCAAAAACCGAAGCTACTTTGGCAGGATTTGACGAGGCTGTTATGTTAACCCCAGATGGATTCGTCTCAGAAGGTTCTGGTGAGAATTTGTTTATGGTTAATGATGGAATATTAGTTATACCACCAGTCTCTGATAATAATCTGACTGGCATAACAAGAGACTCTGCAATTACCATCGCCAAAGAAGACCTAGGGATGGAGGTCCTTGAGAGGAGGATTAGGAGAAGCGAGCTTTATTTTGCGGATGAAGTGTTTTTAACTGGTACAGCTGCACATATTCAGGCAGTAGGTAGGCTAGATAGTAGGAATATAGCTGACGGGGAAACCGGAGAGTATACCTTTGCTATAAACGAGATATATCAAAAGGCAATACGAGGTGAAAACCCTAAGTATCGCGGTTGGTGTACAGAGGTATCGGTAGAATAGGCTCCTAATTACAATTTGGGTAAATTTGAAATGTTAGGATTCCACTTAGACTATTATCTTTGCTGTGTGATAGCCGTTTCTGGTTTGTTGTTCATCGCTACATCCAACCGTAATTCATCAGCAGCGGTTATACCGTATTGTCTTGGTATCATATTGATGTTGACTGCAGCGATTCTGTTTTTTAGTACAGACAACAGGATAATTAATGACTATCAAGGCGGATTAGATGCAAATGAACAGACTGGCCTCTTTGCCTTGTCCACCCTGACAGCTTTAATAATTCGTAAGCTATTTTCAGTGGGGAAAAAGATAATCCGAACCAATTCCAATTAATTCTGATGCAAGATTTCATTTATACCATTATTGATTTTGACCAGAGATTGTTCCTAGTTGTTAATTCAAAGGTTGGAACTTTTTCTATCATTGACTCTTCAGCTAGGATTATTGGCAGCGATTATTTGGTTCCGGTTTTTCTGTCGTTGGTGCTAATTTTCCTTTGGCACAAAGAAAGCTCTACCCTCAGAAGGTTGAAAACTCGACTCACGGTCTTAAAAAGTATTTTAACCCTTTTGGTGGCCTGCTTAATTGTTATTATATTAAATCAAATTTTGTTTAGAGAAAGGCCGTTTAACTTGATAGAAGCAAATTTGATTTTCTATGCGCCAACAGACTCTTCGTTCCCGTCCAACTCTGTAGCGGCTGTAGTAGCACTCACCATTCCTGTTTTTAAAACTTACAGAAAGATAGGCTGGTTGATGTTATCGTCTAGTTTATGTTTAGCATTCTGCAGGGTATATGTGGGCATTCATTTTCCTGGTGATGTACTTGGCGGAATATTAACGGCATTAGTTTCATTTGTTTTTTCGACATTTTTGATGAACCTCTTTTCAAAACAACTGTATCTTTCATTATTGATATTTGAAAAATGGAAAGGGTTAAAATTAGTCAGGTTATAACTGGAAGTAAGATTGTTGCCAATCCGAGATATAAAACCAACCCTATGACATCAGTTAACGTGGTGACAGCAACAGCAGAGGCTAGAGCCGGATCTATATTCAAAGTCTTTAGAATTAGGGGAAGTGAAACCCCACTAATGCTTGCTACAATCAAATTTCCTAGCATAGCCACACCCACCACCGCCCCAATATATTCACTGCCGTGCCAGTAATAAGCGACAATTCCTGCAACCAATCCAAGCATAACACCATGAATTAAGCCAATACCTATTTCTTTACTTAAAAGGCGGGCCGAATCAGATTTTCTGATCTCCCCGAGCGCCATTGATCTCACTACCAGTGTCAAAGTTTGAGTACCTGCTATGCCACCCTGTCCTGCTATGACGGGAATAAAAACTGCTAAAACCAAAACCTGTGACAAGGTTGACTGAAATAGAGTTATTACTACGGCTGCCAAGCCGACGGTGATCAGATTAATGAACAACCAAGGAAAACGCCCTTTGATTGAAACCCATATGGGGCCTAGAAGTTTTACTTCTTCATCTACTCCCACCATTCGATACATATCTTCTGTAGCTTCTTCCTGTAATACGAAAATCATGTCCTCTATTTTCAGTGTACCTACAAGATGACCATACTCGTCAGTGACCGGCAAGGTAAGTAAATTGTACCGTTCCATTATTCGAGCGCATTCCTCTCTGTCGGTATCCACCGCTACAGAAATTATGCTTGGGAAAATTATGGAAGAAACAGGATCCCCTAAAGGTGCTGTAACCAGTCTTGTTATGTTGAAAATACCAACTAAAAATTCTTTATCATCTACCACAAGAACACTAGATACGTCGTCAAGATCAGTATAGGAGAAACTGCGGATATACTCAGCTGCCGACCCCACCGTCATCGATTGATTTACACTAAAAAAAGAAGTGGTCATAAGGCCACCGGCATTTTTAGAATCATAAGACATTAATGCCAATATCTCGTCCGCATGGCGCATATGCTGAGTCAGAAAATACGAATCCGCTTGAGAAAAATTCTTTAGTATATCGGCAGCGATTGAAGGTGAAGTAAATTCTAAGATGCGTGAAATGTCCGAAAGAGGTATGTTAGTCATCAAATGTATGAATTCACCCGTTTCTAATTCTTCTGCAATTAAGGCGAAATTAGCTGGCTTGACCCAGGAGATTAAATTTAATTGATGCTCTCTTGGTAATCGTAGGATGACATCGGCCTGGTCCGCTGAGGGAAGAGAAAGAAAGGAGAATAGTGCAGTACCCCTATGTTTTGATTCCATATGAGAAGACAAAGAATAAACCTTTTGGTCTATGTCTTCGGTGGTTCCCAGAGGTCTAGCTAGGTTACCAATAATGGAATTGAGCATATAAAAACAAACCCTTTATATCTCAGTGGAAATTAAACACGATCAAATGGTAAAACTTAAAGAGGGGGATTTAAAGATATTTGAGGGTCATATTATGGGAGATATTCTATAGGGATGAATCAACTAAGAATTCGCAGTTTGAAATTTCTGTACCTTCCCAATATTCAATCCTTCAGCGGGATAAAACCTTCCCGCCCTGATTTCCGCAATAAGAGTTTCTCGATCAGGAATATTGTTTTCAAATATAGTGAAACTTCTTCCAATGCCCTGAATAGAATGTGAGTCACTGCCACCAGAGGCTGGCATATTCAGATGATTCGCTATTTCGAGGGTAAATGAATTTTCCTTTTCACTGTTAGCGCCATTGGTCACCTCAATACAGTCCACCAAAGAAAATAATTCGTGCTCCGCCGCTTGTTCAGGAGTTTCAGGGGGAACTTTCCATCCACCAAAAAGCAAATTAACATTGTATGGAGGCCGATTGAAAAAGTTTCTTAATGGGTGGGCGGCTATCAAAATACCGTCCACTTCATCTATTTTTTCTCTCAACACCTTCAGTTTATGAATACCACTGACATAGGAATCCAGACCAATAGCTATTATATGCCCCATATCAGTGTTGACTTCTAAGCCAGTAGTAACAGTCAGCTCGGCTTCACCGAATTCCGCTTCAATTTGAGTGGATGTCCATCCTCCACCATGCTCTGATAGGAAAACACCGTTAAGACCAATTCTTTTAGCTTCTGCGATTAGCTGTTCCGGCAGTAAGCCGCTATCGGAACTTCCTTTGACTGTATGAACGTGAAGATCAAAATTAAACAAACATAAACCTTTGTGTCAATCTATACATTCTAAATTGAGGTCTTGGGCGATTCAAGTCTTAATTGGGGATAAATGAATTCATATAGCCAAATATGGTGTCAACCACCCGAAGATTAAAAGAAACCCTGCTACTATACCTAGCATTGGTCGGAATATCACTGAAAGGAATTTATAGGATATAACTAGAAATAGAAGGGAAATACCGATCACGAAGAAGGTGTAAAAAAAATTAGGGCTAAAAATCCCCAATCCCGGCCTTATATTCGATAAATACGAGAATAGAAGAGCAAACAATATACCTATCACCACGCAAGTAGGGTTCCAAATCATTATCGAAGAAAATATAATTTTGGAGGGAGCCAGTGTGTTGAACATATCGTTTATAGGCCCTATGCCGTTTCTATACATAACGAAAATGGCAAAGCATCCAAAGGCAATCGACATCGAAGCAAAAAGTAATCCGGATGCCACTCCTGCTATTATGATATTCACCAACTAAAACTGAAATTTATTCCGGGAAACATTGTCAACAACATAAGATTCCAATTGATGTTTATGGGTTATTAACAAAGATAGTGCACTCGCTATCTCTTTACGTTTGACTATTGTAAATAAAGAGGGGCCACTGCCTGTTAAGTGAATTTCTTGTACCCCTACTTTATTGAAAACAGAAAGGGCCTCTTGTATACTCGGAATGGTCTTCTTTGCAACACCCAGAAAGCCATTGAACATTAATTGAGGAGGGCAATCTCCCCCGTTTCTTATGCGCGCCTCAAGTTTTCGAGACAAACCGCCGGTGGTATAACTATCTTCTCCCAGGTAAGAATACATCGATTTTGTTTTCTCTTTCATTTTAAGCTCAGGCACAATAATCACAATCCAACCTACTTCACAATCGGGTAGTCCCCGGATTAGTTCTCCCCTACCATGGACAAAAGAAGTGCCTCCCTCCAGAAAAAAAGGTACATCCGATCCAACAGTGGAAGCAAATGCGATTAGCTCGGGAAATGGAAGATTTAAACCCCAAATTTTATTAAGAATTTTTATAGTTGCAGCAGCATCGCTACTTCCACCTCCTAGCCCGGCTGATACAGGGATTTGCTTTTGTAAAATCATTCTAGCCCCAATACTGACAGAATATTGTTCGCGCATATTTTTTGCAGTTATATAAACAATATTTTCATTTGGGTCCAAATCAAAACCTGGACTTTCCAAAGTAAGGTGATCATCGATATCAATTTGCAAATTATCGAATAAAGATATTGTTTGGATTATGGAGGATATATCGTGAAATCCATCCCGCCTCTTACCTATAATTTCTAAACTTAAATTCAACTTGGCGGGGGCTTTGATCTTCATATTCTTAAATTGTTATTGAGGTTTGAGGAAGTACTTTCTATTATGAAATTTTTGAAACACGGCAACCCATTCTTCAACACTTAAAGCCGCGGGTCTCAGTTCGCTATTAAGACCTAATTGAGAACTAACGTCTTTAACTTCTGGGATGCTTATTCTCAATCCTTGGGATAGGGAATTATGTAACTGTTTTCTGGGGGCAGCAAAACCGCAGGTTAGAAACAAAAAATAATCATGTTGGAGGCATTTAGGTAACAGGGGACTTTCTTTCCTTTCCAATGATATTACACCAGACACAACCTTCGGTTGGGGGGAAAAGGATCTAGGCTGAACATTGAAATGGAAATTGGTGTGATAGTAGGCTTGGAAAAAACTAGATAAAATATTGGATTTGCCTTGGGTTGCCGTGATATTTCGAGCAACTTCCTTCTGCAACATTACAACACTCAATTGAGGAGCTAGATCAGAGAGCAGGATACTTCTCAGAATATTGGTACCGGCATTGTAAGGCAAATTGGCGACTAGTTTATATCGAGTTGTGTTACCTATGAAATTTTTTAGATCAACCTTGCGGGCATCCCCTTCTACAATTTCTAATTTGGGATTTGAGGCTATGCCCTTCAAGGGTCCGATTATTAAGTCATGATCCAATTCTATTGCAGTTACAGAACATCCTTCTAGTAAAAGTCTTTTGGTCAGATGTCCTTTTCCGGGACCAATTTCCAAAATGTGATCGTTTTCATTCACTTTGGCGACAGTCACAATCTTCCTTAATACGGTACCGTCGTGGAGAAAATGTTGGCCTAGGGATTTTTTTGCTGGGTTAATTGAGTGAGCCATATCATTCAAATGTGATTAAGAGGAAAATACTATGTTTTCATAAACGGGCCGTGCACCTTTCTTTGATGTGAAGAAACAACATATACAATTGGCATGGCTCTAATCAGGCTTCCCTACGGCACCCGAGAGTATCTGTTTACCGCTGCTTTCTTCCGAATCTGACGGAGTTCGCAGTCTCTCGCCGCGCAGGACCCGACTATCAACACCTATACAAATTGCAAGAGGCAGTTTCGGACGCACCTATGATAGGAATTCAGCCTCGCTAGAGCGGTTTGCGAATACAGGGCACCGCTAACTCCCCGCCTAGCACGACCCACATCCATACTAGGTCAGTGAAATAAGAGTGTCAACGGATAAATTAAAGGGAGTGTGGGGCAATATGGTGGGGAAGGAGGGACTCGAACCCACACGCCTCTCGGCACTAGATCCTAAATCTAGCTCGTCTACCAATTCCGACACTTCCCCGACTGAGGTGAATTATACATTAGGTGTATTAATTAAAGGGAGTAACTTGTGGAATTCACCGATGTTTCCTACAGTTATCAAAGCAGTAGGAAATTTTCTTAGCGATAACTTAAGGAGAGGTAATGAGTACAATTCAAATCACTCAGTCCGATCTGCAGGCTTCTTTACCTGACATGACTTCAGACATTCAGACGGGTCATATAAAAAATGAGATTTCCATAACAAGAGATATACATGGAATTCCTCATGTAACGGGTTCGAACAGTTATGATGCTTTTTTCGGCCAGGGGTTTGCCACCGCTCAAGATCGGTTGTGGCACATGGAATGTGACAGGCGTAAGGCCTTCGGTAGATGGGCGGAATTAGTGGGTGAACCGGGGTTGGAGTCAGACATAACGATGCGAAAATTCCAGATAGAAGATTCGGTAATTGATGATCTAGCACACTTAAATTCTGAAACCATCCTGATGCTTACGGGCTATTCAGATGGAGTAAATGGTTTTATAAACAGCACTTCTTCCCTACCCGTCGAATACAAACTCACAAATGCGAAGCCTGAACCTTGGTCGCCGAAAGATTGTTTAGCGGTGTATAAAGTCAGACATATTATGATGGGCGTTTTTGAAGCAAAGTATTGGCGTGCCCAACTCTTAAACCATTTAGGTCCAGAGCGAACAGCCGATTTACTAAAGGGTTACCAACCAGGCCATTTATTGATTACTCCGCCACTAGATAGCTATGCCGGATCCGACTTGCAGGGCCTTGAAAGTTTACAGGCTTCAATTGAATCCATTCGATGGATGCAAGAAGACCCTGAGGCTGGTAGCAATAGCTGGGCTTTACACGGTAATAAGACAATTTCAGGTAAACCCTTATTGGCAGGAGATCCACATAGAGGCCTAGATACCCCAAACTGCTATTATCAGAATCAGGTCACATGTCCCGATTTTGACGTGGTAGGCCTATCATTCCCTGGTTGCCCCGGATTTCCACATTTTGGCCATAATGAAAAAGTCGCATGGTGTGTAACGCACGCCATGGCAGATTATCAAGACTTGTACGTTGAAAAGATAAAATCTAATTCTGTAGGCGCTACTTATAAGTGGAAGGGAGATACGTTAGAAGTTGAATGGAAGGAAGAGTCAATAAAAGTGGCAGGCCTGCCTGACCATCAAATTACATTAAAGGCCACAAAGCACGGCCCAATCATATCTGAGAATCCCTCTGGGACAAGGGGCATTGCCTTCAAATATACTTCAACCACGGACACAAACCATGGTTTTGAAGCACTCCTTCCACAGATGACAGCTGATTCGGTATCTGGTGCGGAACAGGCTATGGAAAAATGGGTGGATCCATGTAATAACTACATGTTTGTCGATGTACATGGTGATATCCAATACCTTAATAGAGGCCAGATTCCAATAAGGGGTATTGAAAACGCATGGCTTCCCGTTCCTGGTTGGACAGGCAAACATGAATGGCAAGGCAATATTCCTTTCGAAAAAATGCCTAGGTCAACTAACCCGAAAAACGGATTCATAGTGACCGCTAATAACAAGATAATTGGAGAACAGTTTCCCTACTATATGGCATTAGATTACGCTCCTGAATTTAGAGCAAGACGTATCCTTCAAAGAATTGAGGCACTTGAAAAAGCAACAGTTGAAGATATGATTTCTATCCATTCGGAACGAACCTCGATACCTGCCTCAGTTTATGTACCTCATATACTAGAGCTCGATAATTTAGATCTACTTGAATCTAAGGCCCAGGACCTCCTTAATAATTGGACCTATCAAATGGACCCCGACTCCGCTGCGGCAACAATATATTCAACATTTAGATGGAAATTACACGTAAGGGTTATTGGATCTTTACTGGGATCATTAGCTGATCAGGCCCTAGTTTCTGGGGGACGTGGTGCTCCAACCCACGTGAATCACCTTGCTATTCGGTTAATGGAGGGTCTTAAGAATCAGGATGCCTCATTATTACCCGACGAGGAAACGTGGCCGACAGCTATATCCAAAGCCTTTTCAGAGGCAATAAAATATTTAGAAGAAACCATTGGAGACCAGGCTGAAAATTGGGAATGGGGCAAGCTTCATTTTACAAACCCGACCCACACGTTGGCCGACATATATGTATCTTATAAAGATTTGCTGAATCCGCCATCGGTTTCGATGGGTGGCGATGGAGATACTCCTCAAGCAGGTAGTTTTGCCATGTCAAAACCGTTCGTCATGACAGGAATGTCTGTCGCACGATACGTCTTCGACCCATCTGATTGGGATAATTCACGTTGGATAGTTCCGCTTGGATCATCTGGTCATCCCGGTAGTCCCCATTATGCAGACCAGACAGAGAAGTGGTCTAAAATTGAGGTAATAAAGATGGCTTATTCTTCACAGGCTGTTCAAGAGATCACTGTAACCGAACAGCATTTAATTCCAGTAATGAAGTAGACACATTCCTAGTGAAAAACTCTATGGATCAAAATTACGATGTAGTTGTATTGGGAGCAGGGGCAGCTGGCCTCATGGCTGCTTTCATCGCTGGCAAAAGGGGTCGAAAAGTACTTGTGATTGAAAAATCTAATAAGGTTGGGAAAAAAATTTTGATGTCCGGTGGTGGACGATGTAATTTTACAAACGAATTGGTGGAATCAGAAAACTTTCTTTCCGGTAATGCTCATTTCTGCAAATCGGCATTGAGCAGATTCACATCTAGGGATTTTGTGAATCTAGTAGAAAAACACGAAATTGAATATGAAATAAGAAAGAAGAATCAATTCTTCTGCATAGGGTCATCTAAAGACATATTAAGCATGCTGTTGAGAGAATGTGAATTGGCGGGAGTGCATATTCAAACCGATACTGAGATCAAGAATGTAGGTAATGAACCAAGTAAGACCGGTATCTCCGATAAATCAAGAGCACCTTTTTTGATTAAAGGCCTATCGGAAATGAGATGTTCAAGTCGCCACGTTAAAATTAGATGTAATTCTTTGATTATTGCAACTGGAGCTTTATCCATCCCTACTCTTGGAGGTAGTGGGTACGGATATGATATTGCTGAGCAGTTTGATCTTTCGGTTACAAAAAAATTTGCAGGATTAGTTCCTTTCATGTTTTCAGAACCATTGAAATCTGTGTTTTCCAGGCTTTCAGGCATCGCTACTTTGATTGAAGTTGAGTCCAATGGCTGTTTCTTTGAGGAAAGTATGCTGTTTACTCATAGAGGGTTAAGTGGCCCAGCAATGCTGCAAATATCCAATTACTGGAACCCAGGAGATGAATTAAAGATAAATCTCATTCCGGAGTCGGACATTGGTGAGGAATTGATTGAAATGAAAAATCAGTCAGATAAAAGGTTAATCAGATCATATTTAAACAAATATTTGCCCAGGGCTCTCGTTTTGGAACTTCAATCTTTGTGGTGGCCAGACTTGTCTGAGGTACCGATTATCCAAATAAACAGCAATATGCTTAGAAACTTAGGTGAGAAATTTAATATTTGGCGTTTGAAACCTTCTGGCACAGAGGGCTACCGAACAGCGGAAGTCACAGTCGGTGGCGTAAACACAGATGACATAAGTTCCCAGACGATGGAGGCCAAAAAGCACCGCGGCCTCTATTTTGTCGGTGAAGTATTAGATGTGACTGGTCAGTTGGGTGGGTTTAATTTTCAGTGGGCTTGGGCCTCTGGCCACGCTGCAGGGCTTGTGGCGTAAAGCTACTATTATTTTTTCAAATTTACGCTATTACCCATTATACTGAGGGTTCAGCTTTCCCGTATACGGATATGCCAGGAAATCAAACAACAAAAAGGTAAATTAATGCCGAAACTTGAAATATTAAGCCAACCGCAAAGGGAAATGCTTCTTAACTGGCCAAGTCCGGAAAATGAAGATTCTCCCTGGACCCCGATGATCAAACCTTTGTCAGAATGTAAAATTGCTTTAGTAACCACTGCCGGGCTCCATGTTAGAGGGGATAAACCTTTCACAACAGCGAAAAATGGTGGAGATGCTTCTTTTCGTGTGATACCGAGGGTTACTGATCCAGCGAATATTGTTCAAAGCCACACGAGTATAGGTTTTGATCGTACTAGCATCTACAAAGACATTAACATCACCTTCCCAATTGACAGGCTTAATGAACTAGTGGCACTGGGGAAAATCGGGTCACTTTCTGATAACTACTATTCCTTCATGGGAGCTCTAAGAAACATTTCTGGACTAACTGACGAGTATGGCCCTAAGGTAGCTAAAAATTTATTGGATGAGCAAGTTGATGTAGTGCTACTAACTCCTACTTGACCGGCCTGTACCAACGCTGTAAGCGTTATCGCGCGGGTCTTGGAAGAAGCCGGATTAGTCAGTACCGGCATTGCTCTGGTGGAAGAACATGCAAGAAAGATAAAACCACCTCGCATATTGTCAGTTCCATTCAACTTTGGGAACACTCTAGGGGAAGTAAATAATCCAAGCTTCCAGCATGAAATACTAGAAGCGACCTTTGATCTGCTAGATAGAGCAGAAGGTCCAGTCTTGGAAATTTTCGAGACTGACGAGATAGAAAGAGTGGTTTTATCTCGTTCAGAGGTAAAAACAGCCGCAGTTTCCAAAAAAGAAGATACCTTCGTAGAGCTGGCGAATATAGAAGCCAATTATGAAAAATGGTTGGGAATGAACAAAGGTAGAACTGCCGTGGGATTGAGTAGCATTGGAATTGATCAATTTCCCGCCGTCGTAGCATTTTTGAAAGAATTTATAGCAGGCAATACCAATGACTCTGAAATACGCCCTGAACAATTCAGTATTGCGCACTTCATACGGTATTGTGTTGACGACTTAAAATCATACTATCTAGAATCCAGGATTGCAGTGGACCCTAAAGCATCTATGAATGAGTTGTACCGCTGGCTTTGGTCTGAAACTGCCATGGGCGACCTATTGGGCGAACTTGCTGAAGTGATGAATGAATCTGAGGACAAGGAAGTTAAAGCCGTAGCTTTCGGTATTGCCAGATAACGGACTCTATCTGCTTAATGTTTCCCTGTTTTAACCAAACGTATAGGCCGTTAATATTGTCTGTTTGGCTAATCAATAATCGCGAAAAGATTTTGGTTTTTTGAAATCAACGTAACAACGAAGGTTTGAAAAGAGCAACCGACACTTAGTGTTACTTTTTTAAAAGCACATAGCAGGACATTTCCCATATAATTCAATGGGTAATTTAAATTTATTTTCGTCTGGGCGTCAAATTAAAAATAATGAACAACCGTTTTGAAAAGACAGTACGAGCTAAAATGGGCGGCTACAAGGGTGATTTAACTTCAACCCAGCTTTCAAAATTGACCTCTTTGCGGATAAGGCGGACGTCTCAAAAGGATCTGGAAGATCTTCGCTTCACCCCTAGCCTTATTAATTTGGTAGTTATTTGTGAAGGAGATATAGATTTATCCCCCCTGGCGGAGCTTTTTTTACTGGATACCTTGAAGATAAGGAATGCTAACCTAGAAAACTTCTTTCCCATTCAGCATTTGGACAATCTAAGAACCCTAGATGTGAGTGATTCACAGATAGCAGATTTATCACATATTTCACTCCTAAAGAAATTAAAAACTCTGAGATTGAAAAATTGTGATTTAGATGACCTTTCTCCATTAAACAACTTGGGAATGCTTTCAGATTTAAATCTCAATGATAATAATATAGATGATTTGAATCCTATTTCCGGTTTGGATCAATTAAAGAGTTTGGACATAGACGGTAACGAGGTATCTAATTTGGATCCACTGTCTTCTATTAGCGAAGTGACATGGATACATGCCTCTAGAAACAACATTCAAGATCTAGGTCCACTCACTACACTGAAATTCTTGGGCTCACTAGATGTCGGGCGCAACCAAGTCACCAATATTGACGCTTTGTCAAAAATAACTACCCTAAATTGGTTAGGCCTGGCATTTAATAACATAAGGGATATAAGTCCTATTAATTCTTTACCAAATCTCAGATATCTAGATATCGAAGGAGATTCCTTTAATCAGCAGAGCACACGAATACATTTGCCTAATTTGGCGGCCAAAGGGATAGATATCTTCCAATGATTCTGCCCCAACTTAGAGAGGGCCAGGCGGTAAATTAATTGGGAATGGCACGTTGGGATTTTCTTTAACTAACTGGTTCCAAACTCGGTGTCCTATTTCTTCAGCTGCTTGTATATTGTGCTCAGACAGCGTCGGCTTTCCCGGTAGTTTTCGCTCAACTGGCTTCGCGTGGGTCGATAGACAGTAGGTCGCGGACATCAAAGTGTTCTTCGAGCAAGGCCGCGAAACTCAGTAGGTCATCTTCTCGCCTGGGTTTTCCAAGGATCTGCAGACCCACAGGTAGTCCCTCATCGGTAAAACCCGCAAGGCATGCTGATCACAGGTAAAGTGTTTTGAGATAAAGTTAGTCACATTTATCAGAGTAAATTCAATTCAGCGTACCCGCTTTCCGCGACTTCATCACACCTTCTACGATAGGATGCTTGGCTTCCGCTGTATCTGGCAATGATCCTTTTCTTCCTGCCTTCAAGGTTGCTGTTAACACCAGTCATCCAAGAATCCACCTCATTAGATAAGAGGCCCTCCCCTTGTTCGAGTACATACTCATACCAACTATCAACCGCCTCGGGTGTGGCTTCTACTCGGGTAAACCCTTTTTTCTTCATGAAGTGGATAAGATCTGTGATCCATTCAACGTTGTATTCGATACTTCTAGGGTTGTTTCCTAGTAAGGCATGGGGCCCTAGTATCATAAATAGGTTTGGGAAATTATTGACTTGCAGCCCTAGGAAAGTAGATAGCTCCCGCTTCCACTGATTCCTCAATTTCTGTCCGTAGGTCCCTTGGATATCGATCCTGTCATAACTGCCAAGAATTGCATTAAATCCAGTGGCGTATATTATAAAATCGAATTTAAATTCGTTTTCCACGGTCGAAATGCCTTTCGGAGTAATCCGTACAATGGGATTTTCTTTGATATCAATTAGTTCGACATTTTCCTGGTTGTAGGATTCGAAATATTTAGTCTCCAGTGGTACCCGGCGGGTTCCAAACCCATGATCTTTGGGGATCAATTTCTCGGCCACCTCTTGATCATTTACACGACCTCGTATTTTATCGGCCACGAAATCTGACATTAATTTATTGGCTTTGGGATCAGTTGGTACATCTTTAAAATTACCCTGCCATATCCCAAACCCTTTACTTGCATATAAATGTTCCCAAAATTCGTATCTTTCTTTTTCAGTAACTTCGAAGGTACCTCTTGGGTCAACAGTATGTAAAAAGCCCGCTTGCGTTAAATCACACCGGTTAAAGATTTCATCATAGCCTGATTTGATATCTTCCATTTCCTCACGACCTATTTTTCCGTTATGGAGAGGGGCACACCAGTTTGGACGCCGTTGGAAAACGGTAAGATGCCCAACATTTTTGGAAATTTCTTGTATGGCCTGGACGCCGCTTGCACCGGTTCCAATGATTGCCACCCTTTTATTTGAAAAATCCACTGGAGACTTAGGCCACCGGGATGTATGGAATGAAGGTCCTTCGAAGGAACCCACGCCTTCAATCTTGGGCATCGTCGGCTGAGAAAGGAGTCCAATACCAGCAATCAGAAACCTGCTTCGGTACATTTTCCCATCTGACAGGGTAATTGCCCAGCTTGTACTTGACTCTTCATAAATAGCGGATTTCACATCACTTGAAAATTGAATGTCTTTTAAGAGATCAAATTTGTCTGTTACATATTGTAAGTAGCTGAGAATTTCAGGTTGAGAGGCAAAATGTTCAGACCAATTCCATTCATCCAAGAGTTCTTGCGAGAAAGAATAGGCATAAGAATAACTTTCTGAATCAAATCTAGCTCCTGGATATCTGTTCCAATACCAGGTGCCACCGACTCCGGTACCTGCCTCAAAGATACGTACATTTAATCCCGCTTCTTTTAATTTGAGCAACTGATAGAGACCGGAAATACCGGCCCCTATTACAATGGCATCGTAATCAAACTCAACCTTTCTTACTGATTTAGCGACGGCTTTTTTAATAGCTTTCATGCAGTTCCTGTTTGGCCTCAGTTTGATTTAATATACAGCCGACCCAATATTATTACCAATAACACAAGGTTAGAGAATTTATTGCGATATAAATATTTCATATGCGATGTTTTCACCCATCAAAAGTTTGAAGGGAACCAACTCGCAGTTTTGCCTGATGCTCAAGGCCTTTCTGAACTCCAAATGCAAGCTATTGCAAAAGAGTTCAATTTTTCTGAGACAACCTTTGTATTCCCTCCGGAATATGGCAAAACAAGGAAAGTACGTATTTTCACACCCACTACTGAAGTGCCTTTTGCCGGTCACCCAAACATCGGAACTGCTTTCGCGTTGGCTAATGAGGGTTTATTCGGAGACATCAAGGAAACAGTGGAAATTATTTTTGAGGAGAAGGCTGGTTTAGTTCCCGTTACTATAACTTTAGATTCATCCAACCATATTTGGTGTGAACTCTCAGCACCAGAACCCCTAACCATCGGAGATTCTATGCCTGTAGTTATGGTGGCCAAATCACTGTCATTAAACGAAGTTGATATCGTTACAAAAACTCACTCGCCTGAAGTAGCTTCAGTTGGACTACCGTTTTTGTTTGTAGAAATCGCATCGCTTTCTGCCCTACAAATTGCTCAAATAAATACTAGAGAATTAGATAAACTGATCAAGAAGAAAGTGCCTTCATACATACATCTCTACTGTAGGAAGGTAGAGGACTTTGATATAAGGGCCCGCATGTTTGCTCCGCTAGACGGAGTTTTTGAGGACCCGGCAACAGGTAGTGCAAATTGTGCTCTTATAGCATTGTTAACCCACTACGATTCAGCCTCTGACTCAGACTGTAAATGGAAGATTTCGCAAGGCACTGAAATGGGTCGTCCAAGTGTTTTATACGGAAGGACTCAGAAAAGGAATGGTGAAATTACTGGGGTCTGGATAGGTGGAAATAGTGTCCTCGTAAGTAAAGGAATCCTACACATTTAATTCCTGATCGTTACCTACGAAAAATCAGAATTCAGGAGTTCTTTTTCCAATTACACGAATATCTCAATAACCTGTTTTAGCATCTTTACATCGATGGGGGTAGTCGCAACCATTTCACCGTCGATGTTTAGGTTATCTTTTGTTTCCGAGGAGAGAGAAAAACTGGGAACTTGGTAATAGGCGACTTCAGGCTCTTCAATATGTGAGCCATCAAAAAGTTTTGGAAGAACTAAAAACAACCTTTGCCGATTTATGCTGCCTTTAACAACGACAAGGTCTATGAGTCCATCATCTAGCTTTGCAGAGGGTGCCATTTTCATTCCTTTACCAATGTGAACTGAATTACAGGCAACAACAAAAGTAAAATCATCGACGATAGTCTTTCCATCTAGAATGAGGTTCGCCCGCCGAGTTTTTCTCCGCAAAATCTCAATAACACTGGAAACGGTATAACGACGGGAGCCTAGCCAGCGAAGTGTTTCCGCCCTCTCACCCACATCTGTGACTAACCCCCAGCCAATCAGGTTAATCGAATACCTTAGAGTTGGATCCCCTTTAATTTGTGCTACGTCAATGAATTGGGTTCTGCCTCCTAATATGGCTTCAGCAGCTACTATAGGGTCAGTGAGAGACAGGTCGTGGAGAATAGAATTTCCCGACCCTGCTGGAAGCAACCCTATAGGCAGCATCTTTTTGTCAGCCCGTTTAAGAACTCCATTTACGACTTCATGGAAAGTACCGTCACCTCCAAGGACCAATAACCCGTCATAAATATTGAAATCCAAACTACCTGCTAGCTCTTCGGCATGGCCTGGAAAAGCGGTGACTAAAATAGATAATTCTGCATGCTTAGAATCAAAAACAGGCCTTACAAGGTCTAGAATCTTGCTACTTTCCTTTTTCCCGCTATGAGGATTGGTAATTATTGCGAATTTTATTGCGGTAACCTCTATTAATTGAACTGAGTCAAACTACATTAAATTGAAAAGGTAAATGGATCTTATTTTTAAAAATTACTAAAATCAGTTTGCTGTGTTGTTTGGTTTGATGAATATTTAGCTACGGATTCAAAGGTGTTTTTGTTGGTAAAAAGTATTCATGATTATGTGGGATTAAGTAGGATTCACGGATGCTCCTAGTAAGAAATCATGTGAATGTTACTGTTTCATTGGAACTAGATGGAATTAAGTTAAAAGAAAAAGATGGGAATTTGGTGGGAATTCCCCCACCTTACCCCATCTAACTCGAACAAAAGCTATCTGCTAAGAAACTCACCGTGTGTATTGCTGCTAGGTAATTGAACGACTCCAACTACCTGACTTTTATCAACTCAACCTCAAAGATTAATGTAGTATTCCCCGGGATAGAACCAACACCTGCAGCACCATAGCCGAGTTCAGCTGGGACCACCAAACGCCATTTATCCCCTTCCTTCATCATTTGAAGTGCCTCTTGCCAGCCAGCAATAACTCCATTAACCGGAAGGTCGATTGGTTTACCGCGCTCAACTGAACTATCGAATACACGACCGTCCTCAAAGGTTCCGTGATAATGAGCCGATACTGTGTCCGTAGGTCCGGGTGTTGATCCGTCACCTTCTACTAAAACTTCATACTTCAATCCTGAATCAGTGGTGATCATATCCGCCATATTATCTCCCTCTCTAATAATTCAATAGTCACAAATCTTTCGAAACTAAAGTCTACAGTGAAAACATGTAACGAAACATATTACCTTAACGATCCTTTAAATTAGTTCAAGAATATATCGGTGGCTTTTGTTTTATTCATCGAGGTAATTCACCTAAGTGTATTGTCCGTTACAGCGGACATTTGGCTACGGATTCAGGGATATTTTTAGGGAAAGGGGCTTGGTGACCCGCCTCGGACTTGAACCGAGAACCTACTGATTAAGAGTCAGTTGCTCTGCCAATTGAGCTAGCGGGCCATGGGTAGCAGTACATTCTCACAATTTCTTTATGAAGTAGCAAGAGTCTGCGGCACTCAAAGCTTTTGCAGATAAAGCAGAGTTTATCTAAATCAGTTTTCAGTATGTTCACTTGGTGAATAATTAAACCAGGAATTTAAGGGTAATTATCCTAATATCTATTGTATCTATATGCTAATTCTTGTTTTTATCTTATAATGCCTGCATCAATATTAATATTCGCCTTCGCGGCGTATAAAAAAAGATAGAGGTTTACTAAATGAGGATTAATTTTAAGTTAAATATTCTTGGCCTTTCTGCCTTACTTCTGGTCGCGTCTTTAGCGATTACAGCTTGTACGACAGAGGTTGAGGTAATCAAAGAAGTTCCGGGTGAAACCGTAACAGTCACTAAAGAAGTGGAAGTGATTAAAGAAGTTCCAGGTGAAACTGTAACAATTACAAAGGAAATTCAGGTCTCAGTTCCTGTAGCAGCAGATTTACCAGCGGCAAGTAACCCTAAAGGCAAGCTAACAGTAGCAGTTCCTTTGGTACCGCCTTTGGTTCAACTTCAATCATTAGATGCAAGGGGAACTGTCGGTGGGTTCGGCATTGATTGGAACATTTTTGAGGGGATAGTGAGGTCACAATGGGCCCCACCTCCAACAGTTCCATCGCAATCTACCTACGTACCTGAGATTGCGTCTGGTTGGGAAATCGCTAGTGACCAAAGCAGTATTACATTCACTATTAGAGAAGGAATTCCCTGGCATGATGACAGAGGTGACTTCGGCAATGTTACTGCGGAAGATGTCGTATGGACTTTCAATGATTCTTTCAAAGAAGGCTCTACCGGAAACCCAGGTGAGCAACTTACTCCGGGCCACAAAGTAGGCTGGGAAGTTGTTGACGGCAAGGCGAAAATGAATGTAGCTGCAGGTGGATTTGACCCGCTATGGGGTATGCTGCATGGAGGAATCGGATGGGGAGCAACTTTCGGAATCACTAGTAAGAAAGCATATGACGAATTGGGAGAGGACAAATTCCTCACGGATGCTGTTGGGTCAGGACCATATGTCGTTGATGCATGGGATGGCCACGATCAAATGACAGCGAAGTCATCGGCCGGCCACTGGAGAATGACTCCAAGAGTGGAAACTCTACAAGTTATAGAAATGCCTGAACAAGGCACTAGAGAAGCCGCCATGTTAACTGGCGAGGTTGAAGTAGCTCAAATGCCCGGTAAGGCTCTTCCAAGTCTTGTTAAAGCCACTGGTGGAAAGGTCATTACCTTAGGTAAGCCGACTCCTAACACCATCTATTGGTCAGGAAATTATTGGGGCCAAACTTGTGTAGATTGTGCTAACACAGATGTGCAGGCAAACCTGGAAACTGACTGGCCCGGAGGCTACAAAGGACTTGAAAAAGGTTATCCTTGGATCGGTGATCCAACTGATGCCGCTTCTATGGAGAATGCCCGACTAGTACGGTGGGCCCTTTCGATGGCTATAGACAGACAGAAAATTGTTGACACCGTCCTTGGTGGATTCGGTGAAACTGCCTATGTTGCCAGTAACATAACTCCAGACAGGCCTGAATTCAATGAAGAATGGAGAGTCCCTTTTGACATTGCTGGTGCAAAACAGAACCTTATAGATGCTGGATACCCAGATGGATTTGAGATCACTCTTTGGTCTGCCTGTAACCTTCCTGCAATTTGGGACTGTGAAATAGCAGATGCTATCGGTGAAAATTGGATAGATAACCTCGGCTTAGATGTCACCGTTGACCATGCGGACTATGCAGTCCGAAGGCCTGAATCGGTCAATAAAGAGATGAACACCCCATGGTTACACGGGATTGCCTGGCTACCTGGCCAATCAATAGCTAATTTCTACTGTGCGCATCCAGGTCACCTTGGTGGGGTAACCTTGCCGGATGACATTTGCACAACTGGTAAGCTAAACGACATCGAACCAGATATGGAAAAAAGGATAGCCAACAATGCTTCCATGACTGAATATATGTCACACTGGCAAACCCAGTCGGCAATTGCTACGGTGGGTAACTATTTCATTTACTCTCCAAGAATTGTTGAGTGGCGCCCATATATGACTGGATACTTTAATAGCCCTGAAACTATAGTACTGTCAGACTAACCTGTTAGTCTGGGGTAAGTAAGAAACTAAGGAGCGTCCGTAACCTTTTGGCTGCGGGCGCTTCTTCTTTTTAGGAATAAGATTTGGGAAGATTCATAACTAGAAGACTGATATCACTCGTTATTGTGGTCATAGCGATCACATTAGTAGTTTTCATGTTGTCAAGAGCAACTGGTGACCCTCGATATCTTTATATGTCTTCCTATACTCGCATGACCGCCGAAGTATGGGAGGCGCAAGGAAAGGCAATGGGCCTGGACAAACCGCTAATTGTCCAGTATTTGCTTTGGGTGAAAAATGCCGCCCAAGGCGACTTCGGAGACTCTGTTCATTTCAGACGTAATTCACTAGATTTGATATTAAAATTCCTACCGGCAACGCTGCAATTATCAGGTATTTCTTTCTTATGTGCATTACTTATAGGAATTCCATTGGGGGTCTTGTCGGCAGTTAAAAGAACCTCCGGTTGGGATTATTTAGGGCGCAGTTTTGCTCTCCTAGGCCAGGCGGCACCTCCTTTTTGGATAGCTCTCATACTGATCTGGGTTTTCAGTGTGTATTTAGGGTGGCTTCCAACATCTAGAAAAGGGGATTGGACCCACTACATCATGCCTGTTGTAACCCTCGGTTGGCTTCCGGCCGCAGGCCTATTGCGGTTAACCCGCTCGTCTATGCTGGAAGTACTTGACAGCGAATATGTCAAATTGGCGAGAGCTAAAGGGGTATCAAGCACAACTATAATATGGAAGCATGCATTTAGGAATTCTTTAATTGCTCCCCTGACCTATGCCGCTATACTACTAGCGAATTTTCTTACGGGAACTGTTGTTGTAGAAACGGTCTTTGCGTGGCCCGGACTCGGCAGGCTATCTGTGATGGCGGCCCTCAACACGGATTTCCCCTTAATTACAGGTCTGGCACTCATTTTCTCTATCATATTTCTAATATGCAGTTTAGTGGCAGACATACTTTATGCCTTATTAGACCCTAGAATCAGAATAAGTTAAGGAATATAAAGCAAGTGGTAATTTTATCAAGCAAGCGTACCTTTTGGGGACAACTAAGATCTCTACCGATTTTGCCAGTTGCCACGATTGTATTTCTTTTATTTGTCGGTATTTTCGCTCCCCTTTTATCGCCATACCCTCCTTTGGATGGAGATCTGGATTTGAGAAACATAGAACCGTCTTGGATGAGTGAAAATGGCGAATCGCCATATTTTCTGGGTGGTGATCACATTGGGCGAGATGTTCTCACTAGAATCATTTACGGGACAAGGGTTTCTTTGATTGTGGCTGGTACGGTTTTATTTTTCGGAACATTCATTGGCACCTTATTAGGCCTTATTTCAGGTTACCTCGGTGGGGTGGTCGACGAAACTATAATGAGATTGGTTGATTTCATGTACGCAATACCATTTATTTTAGTTGTCTTGGTATCAGCGGTGATCTGGTCGCCCAGCCTTATGTTAGTAATAATCCTACTGTCGATTTTTACTTGGCCTCCGTTTGCCAGACAGGTTAGAGCGGAAACATTATCTTTGAAACAGATGGACTACGTTTCTCTGGCCAAGGTATGCGGCACCTCTCCAATAAGAATTTGTTTGAGACACATATTGCCTGGACTCTTCAATACTGTGCTCGTTTTGGCGTCTCTTCAAGTAGGGTCTTTAGTGGTAACCGAATCAGTATTGAGCTTTTTAGGTGTCGGCATACCAGCACCAGCACCATCCTGGGGTAATATGGTTGCAGAAGGTAGAAATTACATGTCTAGCGCTTGGTGGATTTCATTTTTCCCAGGAATTGCTATACTCCTTATTGTGTTTTCAATGAACTTTTTAGGTGACTGGCTAAGGGATAGATTAGATCCACGACTAAGGCAACTTTGAAAAAGTCATGTTTTGTGAGCCTCATTTGGATTTTCTAAATGAAACTCCACCACCTTCCCTTTCACGAGGTTCATGGGGTCATTAAAACCAAAGCCAGTATGTTCACTAGGTGGAACCAGTGAATCTATTTGGGACATGCCGGTTTCATCCAAAGCCCAATCCAAACTTCCTAAGTTATCATTGTATTGTTGGAAGGTCCTCGGACCTATAACGGCTGAGGTGATCAATTTATTGGCAAGAACCCAATTCAATGCGACTTGTGAAACAGTTTTGCCTAAATCTATCGACATTTTTGATATTTGGGAGGCGACAGCAAAACTGTCTTCTCTCATTTCGGACTCCAGTATCCGTTGGTCTCCTAGGGCTAATCTAGAATCATCTGGCATGGGATTATCGGTGCAATATTTTCCAGTCATTACCCCTCGAGCCAATGGGCTTTAGGCCATGACACCAATACCGTATTCTTGGCAGAAGGGTAATAACTCCACCTCAATATCCCTGTTAACAATGTTATACATATCTTGGACGCAGGAAACCCTAGATAGATTTCTCAGCTCTGAGATCCATACAGCTGAACAAACCTGCCAAGCAGGATGATTCGGCATTCCTATATATCTGATTTTTCCTTGGGTGACCAAGTCATTTAGGGCATATATTGATTCCTCCAAAGGAGTAAAAGGGTCAGGCCTATGAAGCATGTAAATATCTATGTGATCAGTTTTTAACCTCGAAAGACTGTTTTCAATCTCCCGCATAATGTGATACCTACTCAAACCACCATCGTTTGGTCCTAATCCCATGGAAGCATTTACCTTAGAAGTAAGGACTATATCGTTTCTTTTACCCACGAGTGCCTTACCCATTATTTCTTCTGTTAATCCGTTGTTATAGCCGTTGGCGGTGTCAACAAAATTGATTCCATCATCTATGGCTTTATGGATCAAAGAAATAGAGTCGTCCTCTTGAACAGTACTGCCAAAAATCATAGTTCCCAGGCATAGGCGCGAGACTTTTAATCCTGATTTTCCTAGGTTAACAAATTCCATTAAGTTACTGCTTTAAAAATTGGACCAAAAGCACTCATCATGCCGGATTGTTCATGATGAAATCTTCTAATCAGCTGTTCCCCCATCCAAGATTTATCGGGAGGGTCCAGTAGCGTGTCGACAACCTGTTCATATGGATTTTTGACAACTCATCGGGTTCAGATAAAGTAGCCCCGAAGCCAGCCCGTTTCATAAGATGAGCTAGTAATCTTCTGTTTTCTGTGCCAGCCATGTGAACCCTTCCTCTATTCAAACTTAGTTATTCAGAGGAGTTGATTATGTCGTCTGCAATTTTTTCGGCCATCATTATCACAGTGGCGTTGGTATTAGCCCTTACCACATCCGGCATTATTGATGCGTCAGCGACTCTCAGGGCATGGACTCCATAGACTAGACCCGTCTCGCTTACAACCGCCAAATGATCCTGCTCTGGGCCCATTTTACAAGTCCCTGATGAATGATGTTGCGTACCAACTATTGAATACAACCATTCATCTATGCTCTTATCAGAATCCACGTCGAGATCAGTGGGATTGATTCTTGATTTGATGATTGATTTGAAATTCTCATCTTCTGTTATGGTTAGGCAAATTTTTACAGCCTCCCTCATTCTACGTAGGTCTTCCGGGTGATCTAAATAGTTGTAAAACAGGTCTGGATGCTCAGTAGGGTTTGAAGAGTTCAGTGTGATTTCCCCATTGCTCAAGGCCTTTTGAAGTGCCACGCTGAAACCGAGGTAGTTTTTGTCTGGGTCCAAAGGAATAGTGTCTGGTCGATGCTCACTAGTCATAAAAAGTGGGCTCATTTGCATATCATTTCTAGTGTCTGATCCAGGTGTGGTGAACCTCATTCCAACCTGTTGCGCCTTAGGGTCGTCACCCACTTGATCCATATATGATTCGAACAGGAGAAAAGCCGAAGGATGATCTCTAAGATTTTTCCCTACACCTGGAAGGTCCTTCACAAGAGCTATGTCCAGGTTTTTTAGAGCCTGCCCGGGCCCAATCCCAGATAGCATAAGTAGCTGTGGCGAGTTTATGGCTCCTCCACAGAGAATAATTTCTCCAGCTTCCAGATTAAAATTTTCCCCCTGACTTTCAACTTCAACACCCGTGGCTCTTCCAGATTCAAATATAACCTTCCTTACCAACACATCACCTCGAATGGTTAGGTTCAACCTATGGCGAGCGGAAGAAAGATAAGTAAGTGCAACACTCATCCGCACCCCATTCACGTTATTTAGTGGTTTCATCCCGACGCCAGTTGATTCGGGATGATTTTGGTCTTCAGTGAATTCGTAACCTTGGGCCATACAGGAATCTATGAAAGCTTTTGAAGATGGCATAAGCTCATTAATGGAGTATCGGCGTACAGGGATTGGTCCTTCATTTCCGTGGAAGTCATCGGACCCAAAAGTCAAATCTGTTTCTGATTTTCTAAAATATTTGAGAATCTCTAAATAAGACCAACCTTTGTTTCCTAACTGCTCCCACTCATCATAATCCTCAGGGATTCCACGAAAGAATACCTGGCCATTAACGGAACTAGAACCACCAATGATTTTTCCTCTTGGAACCCCAAAAGGGTCACGCCCTGATACAGCTGTGGCTTTGTATCCCCACACAGGAGCTTTCGGTCCATAAGAAGCCGGCCACGGAATATTCCCATATTTGACTATATTTGGAGTGTCCTCAAAGGTACCATAGTCGGGTCCCGCTTCAAGTAACAAAATTGACTTGCTGGGATCTTCAGACAAGCGAGTGGCTAGTACTGAGCCAGCCGATCCTCCTCCTACGATTATGAAATCATATTTCATTACATAACTGCCTTTTATTATTCAAAACAAATTCATCTCATGTCCATACGATTAGTTACGACTTGCTTTTTATGATGATATACCCCAGAAAACCATCATTTCCAAAGGACCATTACCGCTATTTCTTATCCCATGATCAACCCCTGCTGGAACCATTAGCGCCTCGTCTTTCTCAACCAAAATGTTTTTTCCTTCGATTGTCACCCCCCCCGCTGCCTTAGTAAAAGGCCCAAAAAGATTCCGACGTTTTATGAGTCCGTCACCATCATGTATGCGTTGAGAATTTTTCTCGTCACTCTCTTCAGTTTGCCTAAAGTATATCTAAAATCCTCACCTTAATATCCTCGGTCCTGCCTTAGCTATCTTACCTGCTGCTTGGTTGCTTATGTTTAAATACATTCAGTTTCACCTGTTCAATTTGTGGAATCTTTTGCCAGGAGCCTAAAAAACCGAATTTCACCATCAAAGGGTAACCCTGACACAATCGTGACATCTTCAGCATTTCGGGACAGCCAACTCCAAAATTCAAATTTCAAATTTCATAGTCTTCATATCCTTTGAGGTTAGGATATATTTCAAATCTCCTTTGTCAGATATTTTTCCTAGATCCTCCAAGGAAGTAATCCAAGTGTCTTGGTATTCCGAATAAATCGGCAGGATTGGTAAGCGAGGAATATGTGGTGAATGTTCTGCCGCATGGTAGGTCACTTTTGCGGCGGTATTATATGAATCAGTTGCCATAAGATATTTACTTGCCCCTTTTCCTTGATACACATATTCAATGGCTTTTGTTAATTCATGAGGTTGTGTTCGGACAATCACCGTAATCACCGTTCCTCGAAGGCGGGCCCGTTCTATTCCAGAATCTACTTGATAGTCTTTTGGTATTCCGCTGAAATTTACGGGCATTTGATCAAAACCAATTCGGCCTAATGTATCATTTCGTGGATTAGTAAGGTTGTAAAAAGTGATAGAAAGATTAGAAACAAGGATTAGCCCGAAAATAATGACTAAACCACTATTTAAGATATTTTCCCCTTTTGAATAAATTTTTGAATCGTCTTCTGGTTTGAAAAATAAAAAGACAGGCAGAATGATGGCACTGACCAGACATAGATAACTGAGAAATTTATATCCCCTCCATAGGGGCACCACATTGGATAAGGCATGAGAAACGTAAAGGAGTCCGACTATAAGTACCGTAAATGAAATAGCACGCTGCCACTGTGAGTGGGTTTGACGACCTTTGGTTAATCCTACCGTTCCAATTGCAGACAAAGCACAAATCGCAGGAACTGCAGAAGACATGGATGAAAGCAGCAAAGAGATCCTGATGGAATTGCTAGGGTACACTAGTGATGATTGTGAAACATTAGAAAAAGAAGGCACAGTTTTGTTCCAATAAACTGTCTAAAACAGGAGAAATTTGTAATGGCTGGACATCAGGTTAATTCCCCAATGACCGGACAAATTATTGAAATATCGGTTGAAGTTGGACAATCCGTTTCCGAGGGAGATCTGCTATTTGTTATCGAATCTATGAAAATGGAAAATGAGATCTTTTCTGAAGTGAATGGCACGGTAACTTCTATTGAAGTGGAAGAGGATCGGAACATCAGTGAAGAAAATTTACTTATGACAATAGAAATCTAAATTTTATTACTCAACCCATACGTGTTTTAAGTGGAGGATCTAATGCCTATAGACCCGAATAGGGAAACTTGGAAACCAGGAATGCCCTGGGAAGGCGCTCTTGAAGACATAGACTACATAACTGCTCTAGGTCAGGAAATGGGAGGGGCGGAAAGGGTAGATCGACAGCACAGTGGTGGCAGATACACAGTCAGAGAGCGAGTCGACAAAATGTTGGACAAAGGAAGCTTCATAGAGTACGGCCCAATGATTGGGGCGGCTGAATACGATGATGATGGAAACCTGGTTGAATTTTCACCAGGTGCCTATGTTATGGGGCTCGGTGAAATAGACGGAAGGCCTGTTGCAATTGGGGGAGACGATTTCACCATATCAGGTGGTAGTCCACACAATGTTAGGAAACATCCAACTGACTTTATGCAACCGCTCGCCTCCCAATATGGCATTCCTTACATTCAGCTTGTAGAAGGAGTTGGGCATAGTGCCAAATCAGACGAAGCCAAAGGTCATATGGGATTGCCAGATGGAGCTCTCTGGTGGAGAGGGATCGAACTTCTAAAAAAAGTGCCCGTCGCTGCAGGAATAATGGGGTCTGTCGCAGGAGCGCCAGCTGCCTTTGCTTTGATGTCTCATTTCACAGTTATGGTTAAAGGGCAATCTCAAATTTTCCCTTCCGGCCCACCTGTGGTCAAAAGGGCGATCGGAGAGGATCTCAACAAGGAGGAGTTGGGAGGCTATAAAATGCATGTCCATGAAAGTGGCCAGGTAGATAATGTGGCGGATTCCGAAGAGGAAGCTTTTGAACAGATCAAACAATTCATTTCGTATCTACCAAACACAACAAATGACGTTGCTCCGAGAATTGAAACAGGCGACCCTCCAGATCGAAGACCGGAGGAGTTGTTAAACATCATTCCTCCTAATAGAAAAAGATCCTACGATCCTAGAAAGTTGATTAAGTTGGTTGTCGACAACGGAGACTTTTTCGAAATGAGGAGGCACTGGGCCGGCGCACTCATCACAGGATTCGCACGACTTGATGGCTATAGCGTAGGGGTGATCGGAAGTGATCCTATGTTCATGGCGGGGGCCATGGATGGTTGGGCTGCAGAAAAATATGCACATTTTGTCGATCTTTGCGATGCATTCAACCTTCCTATTGTTATGTTTTTGGACATGCCAGGTTTCATGCTTGGTTCCCATGCCGAAAAAAAGGCGACCATGAGGAGAGGTGTTAGAGCTTTAATAGCGAGTGCAGAGGCAGAGGTGCCGAAAATTGAATTTAATGTTAGGAAGGCCTACGGGGTAGCCGCCGATGCAGCCCACAGCCTCGGTCACCCAAATGGTTTAAATTTGAGATTTGGATGGCCTGCTGGAGAATGGGGTGGTATACCGATTGAAGGTGGTGTAGCCGCCGCTTACAGAAGAGAAATAGATAATGCACCTGACCCCGAGGCTCACAGGTTAATGATCGAGGAGAGATTGCTCAAACTTCGCTCGCCTTTCAGAGCGGCCCATAAAGGTGATGTAGTTGATTTGATAGATCCAAGAGAAACTCGTCGTCTCGCTTGTAGGTTTGTGAAATTAGCTCAACCTATGTTGGGAAAATTAGCTCAAAAGCCTAAAAGGATTGTCAGGCCTTAGGCGGGAAAATGCCCTCTAAATATTTTGAAGACGATTTGCCACTCGATGGAATAAGGATCGTTGAAACTGCCCAAGGTGTCTCCGGCCCCTATGCTGCAAAGCTGCTTGGCTCCTTAGGTGCCGAGATTATCAAAGTTGAGTTACCTGACGGCGATTGGAGTCGGAAAGTTCCACCCTTTCTTTCTGAAACTAATCGTATAGAATCGAGTGCCCTGTATTTGTACAACAACACAGGCAAAAAAAGTGTTGTCATCGACTGGAGAAACTCAGAGGGCCTTCAACATTTGAAAAATCTCATTAAATCTGCTGATGTTTTAATTGAAGACTGGGATAGGTCGGCTAGGACCAAATGGAATCTAAATTCCGAAATGTTCCTGGAGGATAACCCTCAATTGATTGAGCTTTGTATAACACCATTTGGTTTATACGGCCCTTATAGCAACTACAAATCCAGCCCCCTAATACAACTAGCACTAGGGGGAATACTCAACCTGGTTGGATACCCAGAACAAGAACCATTAATGCTGCCCGGAAACCAACCTGATTATCTAACTGGTATCAACGGCAGTAACTCGATACAGATTGCCTTATGGGACAAAGATTTTTTTGGCGAGTCAGGTAAGTTCTTGGAATTGACCATGATGGAAACTCTCGCCAACCTACACCAAGCTCCTCTCGATATGGGAGGTGTTATAAGACAAAGAAGTGGACATCGACAATCTCCCCTTTCATCCAACGGCTTTCCCCCAGGAATTTGCACAGTTTCGGCAAAGGATGGGTACATGACTTTCGGGGGGGGAAGCCCTGTGATTTGGGAGCAGCTTTGCTTAATGCTTGGCCGATTAGACTTGCTCGAAGATGGCAGCTTTGATAATGTTTTTGAGAATCCTGAATCTGGTCTCATAGTTGACCAAATCATGGAAAGCTGGATGGCAGAGAAGACAAGAGAGGAAGTTTTTGAGGAAGCATCCTCTATCTGGATGCTGCCTGTCTCCCCGGTGAAGAAAATAAACGAAATTCTCGAAGATAAACAATACGCCAGCAGACATGCTTTCCAAAAAATTACTCATCCAGTTGCCGGAGAAGCCACTTACCCGTCTCCAACTTTTACCGCTAATGGAGAAAAACTAGAGGTTTCGAGATCTCCAATGCTCGGAGAACACACAAAGGAATACCTTTGGTAAATATCAAATGCCAGCAGTAGATACTGTCTCCTCAGGGGCGTTAAGACATTTGCGAGTTATTGACCTTACTAGAGTTTGGGCTGGGCCGCTTGGAACACGTACTTTGGCTGACTTTGGCGCTGAAGTAATAAAAGTGAGTGATCCTAGGATTCCCTTAAGCCGGGTAGGAAAAATCAATGATAAGTTAAATAGGAACAAATTAAATATTGCTCTAAGGCTGGACAAACCTGAAGGAAAAGAGGTGTTCCTTGACCTAGTTTCCGTGGGAGATGTTGTAATCGAAAATTTTCGCCCGAGAGTCATGAGAAATTTGGATATAACTTACGAGAAACTCCTTGAATCTAATCCAAATCTACTGATGTGTTCAATGCCAGGATTTGGACTCGCTGGGCCTTATTCAGAATACCCCGCATTTGGGTCAACTGCAGAGGCAATGTCTGGGATAAATTCAATGATTGGTTATGTCCCAGACAGACCTTTACAGACAGGTTTTTCTTATGCTGACCCTATTTCGGGTCTAAATCTCGTTAATGTGATTCTCGCATTCGCTCGACGAAGGAGTCTAACTGGGAAAGGGAATTTCCTAGATTTAGCCCTCGCAGATAGCCCATTAGGGACACTTGGCGAGTTTTTTGTTGCAAATTCTGCTACCGGCTATAAGCAAAACCCAAACGGTAACCGGCATTCACAATATATTCCCCACGGGGCTTTCAGATGTTTTGGAGACGATCAATGGATAGCCATATCAATTACAAACCATTTTCAATGGGAGAAATTGAAAGATGAGATCAATGATAGCCGGTTAGAAAGCCCTGACTATGATGACTTTTCAGGTAGGAAAGCTAATGAAGAAGCCATAAATCGGTTATTGGAAGAATGGACTTCAAGCAGGGATGCCGCTGAATTAATGGAACAGTTGCAAGATCAGGGGATACCAGCAGCCAAAGTGTCAAACAATCTAGATGTCTTAAATGATCCCCATCTCAATAAACGAGAGTATTTTTCATTTCTCAAGCCTTCAGTAAAGGACATTGAGAAATATGATGGACAGGCGATACCGGGTAATCAAAAGGAAAGATCTACGTGGTTCCCAATGAGGAATCTAGGGGAAGATTCTAGCAGTATAGTAATGGAATATCTTGGTTATTCGAAGGGCAAATACCAATCTCTGTTGAAGCAAGGGATCATCTCCTAAAGTAAATTTTGTAAATGTCTAATTATTCACATGTTCTTGTTGTAAGTGGAGGCATGAACTCTGCCACCTTGGCCCATATGTGTGTTAAGGACGGCGGTTCACCCTATCTGATCACCTTCGATTATGGCCAAAAACATAGAAAGGAAATTGAATATGCGCGATTACTCGGAGAAAATCTAGGCGTACCCCATCAGGTGGTTAATATATCAAATATACAAAAGCTACTCGGAGGTTCGGCCCTTACTGATGACGGTATGGAAGTGCCAGAAGGTCACTACGAAGTATCTAATATGTCAATAACTGTGGTGCCGAATAGGAACGCCATTTTCCTGACAATAGCCTATGCGGCAGTTGTTTCCTTCGAATCTGAATATGGAGGAGCAGCTATGCATACTGGCGACCATACTATTTATCCAGATTGCCGACCTGAATTTGTAAATATTCTTGGTAACATGCAAAAAATCGCAACAGAAGGAACAGGCAACCCAAACCTGAGTATTTGGACTCCTTTTATTGATAAAAGCAAAGCAGAATTCGCACCAATCGGGTTAGCTATGGGTCTAGATTACGGAGAGACCTGGAGCTGTTACAAAGGTGACCGACTGCATTGTGGCAGATGCGGCACATGCGTAGAACAAAAAGAAGTTTTTGAACTAATTGGGACTTTGGATCCAACCCAATACCAGTAAGAAAACTAAGTTTCATATAAGTTGAAGGGCCTCGTTGGAAAACAATTGAATTTACGGTCTTTTTTCATCGGTTTATACTAACTACAATAGTGAATAATAAATCAATTAAGGAAACTGACTTTTGAATCGTCGAAATTGGGTCAATGCAACAGCAACGCGTAATTACGCTATCAACGATCCTCTTTTGGACTGGCTTCACTATCACGGCAAATCAAAAGGTTTTAAACCAGACACCGAATACTCTGATTACGACGAAAGGACCGATTTTAGGCTTTTCATCATGAATCAAGGAAATCGATTCGAATCCTCCGTTACGAAATATATTTCTGAACTATTTCCTATACATAGGGTAAGAGAACCTATGGAATCTAGTTCCGATGACCGTGTGTTCTCAAAAACTTTATCCGCGATGCGTTCAGGTTCCCCAGTTATTTATCAGGCTGTCCTTAGGGATGAAAAAACCGAGACTTATGGGATCGCCGACTTTCTTATAAGAAGTGATGTTTTCGGGGAACTATTTTCCCGATATAGAGGAGATGAATCCACCATATTAGGATCCCCTCTCTTAGGTGATGGGTCATGGCATTACCGAATTCTCGATGCCAAATTCACCACTCTCAGATTTTCAGCAGCCGGCAACTTATCGACTAGTGGGTCCGCCTGGGCCTATATGCTCCAACTTTTCATATATAACAGGGCCTTGGGTAACATGCAGGGATACACCCCTCCAAATGCTTATTTACTGGGCCGAAAATGGTCACAAACGGCTAAAGGAGAGACACTCCGGGGAACCAATTTTATGGACCGCCTTGGGGAAGTTCCTATGGATTATTTTTCTGGGAGCCGAGGAACCCTTGAAAATGTCGTAACCAATGCATGTGAATGGATACGAAATGTCCGAATTAATGGGCATTCATGGGAGGTACACCCTACCCCATCGGTCCTTGAATTGAGGCCAAATATGAGTTCCACTGCTGATCAGCCTTGGCACCACGCAAAAGCCGAAATCAATGACTCCTTAAAAGATTTGACCACCCTCTGGGGAGTTGGAGTGGAAAAAAGAAATCTGGCAAACATGGAAGGCATATTCAAATGGGACCATGAAGGTCTAAAAGCTGAAGACCTGGGGGTCAAAGCTAAAGCAAGCGCCAAAACCTTACAAGCAATTCTAGACGTGAACAGAATTGAAACCCGGCCAGTTGAGCCTTCATTCATTGACGACCCAGACAACAATTGGCGGCAACCTGCCAAGGTTGAATTTTTCGTAGATTTTGAAACAGTCTCTGATCTCAATGATGACTTTGCAAATACCCCGGAGAGTGGCGGCACTCCTTTAATATTTATGATCGGTTGTGGGCACTTGGAAGAAGAAAAATGGATATGGCGGTGTTTCACCACTGATCGATTAACCGAAGGGCATGAGGGATTAATAATAGATCAATGGATGGATTATATGTATCAAGTCCAAAACAGTCTTGACCCGGAGGGCTACAGCCCTACTGTATACCATTGGTCCCACGCGGAAGTTTCAACTTTCGACTCGGCTTTTAATTCGGCAAAAAATCGCCATACTGACAAAGAGTGGCCATCTTTAAACTGGTACGATTTTTTAAAGGAGGTCATAAAAAAGGAACCCGTAGTTGTAAATGGCGCCTTTGGGTTTGGGCTTAAAGCTATAGCAGGGTCTTTGAATTCACAGGGATTAATAGAAACCTCTTGGGAGTCGGGCCCCACGGATGGTCTGGGGGCAATGGTTGGAGCCTGGTGGGCTGACGGTCAAGCGGAACAACAAGGACTCACGATGACGGAAATTCCTATGATTCAAGAAATTTCGGAATATAACGAGGTAGACTGCAAAGTAATGATGGAAATTATCCAATATTTGAGAAAAAACCACTGAATGTTTGGTAAGATTTGGGACATCTAGGGTTTCCTTGTAATATAGTCTCGCACTACTAATCCAAGGGGAGATTGACATGGCAACTCAGACTGCATATAGACCCCCGGTAATGGGCATGACACATATGGTTTCTGCCGGACATTATTTGGCAGCTTCAGCCGGTTATCGAATATTAGAAGGTGGAGGAAACGCTGTTGATGCCGGCGTAGCATCAGGGATAGTCATTAATGTGACCCTACCTAACGCCACCAACTTCGGGGGTGTAGCTCCGATAATGGTCTACATGGCCGAAAATCAGGATACCAATAGCATAAATATAGACGACAAACTGGAAGAATTATAAGGATTTTCAAATGTTCCCAATCATCAAAATAGTTCGTCAATATGAGAGGCTAGCTGTATTTACCTTGGGTAAATTCAGTGACACAGGAGGTCTTAAGGGTCCAGGTTTACGAATTCTAATCTGGCCTTTTCAAACTTCCACACGGATTGATCTACGAGAAGAAGTAATAGATATCCCTCGTCAAACCAACATTACCAGTGATAATGCACCACTAGACATAGATTTCCTTGTTTTTCTTCGCCCAATTGAACACCAAGCTCAGAAGGTGGTGTTGGAGGTCATCAATTACCATCAGGCCGTAATCGGCATGGCCACCACAATACTGAGGGCCGTCGTCGGAGAAATGACGGTGGATGAAGTTTTGTCCCAACGTGAGAGAATCAACGATGAATTAAGGGTTAAGCTGGACGACATTACCGCACGGTGGGGTATCAAAGTCACACAAGTCGAGATAAAAGAAATAGAGCCTGCAACAGACATACAGTCAGCGATGAATCGCCAGATGGCGGCGGAGAGATTGAGAAGAGCAGAAGTCACAGAGGCAGAAGGAAAACGGCAGGCCTCCATAACAGTGGCAGAAGGAGAAAAACAGGCAGGAATATTACGGGCGGAAGGGCAACGACAGTCAGAGATTCTTGTGGCAGAAGGCGATCAACAGGCCTCAGTTCTCCGAGCCAAAGGTTTCAGCACTGCCTTAGACACAATATATTCCGTGGCACAAAATATAGACACTAAAACCCTCAGCCTACAATATTTTGAGACTTTAAAGGAGATGGGAAAAGGGGATTCCACAAAGTTTATATTCCCCATGGAATTCACAAAACTCCTTGGTCCATTTGCATCTGCACTATCTGTTTTGAATGACAACCCGACCCCAAAAGCCACCAAACAGGACGTAGAGGTCGATTAGATCAAGGCAGTCGGAAAATGCAAGGCTTCACTCGGTTTTTTTGGATGGGAATCAAAAATTTTTATCACCTCCAAATGTTACGAGCGTTCTGCAAGTTTTTCGCCTGTAGCCACCTTGAGAAATTCTATCTCGTATTCCGATATTAATTGGGATAATTCAACGTTATAATTTAAAACACTATCCGGCGAATTGGGGAGCCTATATGCTTCTATTGTTTCCTGTATCCATTCTGCACAGACTGTGATTTCTTCAGCAGGGAAACCTGTCCCACCCATATAAGAAGTAGCTTCTCCTCTACTGGTATTTTTTTCATACGCTCCGCATATTCTTGTCAATAATTTGGCAACCTTCCATGAATCTTTACGTTCGATTTTGCAAACTCGTCTTATCAAAAACATCGTTGCTTCTCTAGGGTGAAAATTCTTCGGTTGGTTCCATACAACTAAGTGCAATCTTGTATATGCCAGTAACCAAAAAATCGTTTGGGTGTATGATTTTGATTGCTTGTTATGAAATTTAGTTATTTGCAATCGTTCAAATCGAAACATTACAAATGGTTAGCCTTTCTTTCTGCAGCCCTTTCGATCTTCGGAACGGCGGTGGATCGCGGTTCCTCAAACGTCATAATACCTGAGATAGCCGAGTACTTCAGGGCAGACTTGCCCACCGCTCAATGGGTGCTTATTTCATACCTTGTGATAGTCGCTGCGCTAGTGCTCCCACTTGGCCGTCTTGCAGACATAATCGGAAGAAAAATAGTTATAATTACCGGGCTTTTTGTATTTACGATCGGAGGAATAGTTTCTGCATCAGCTCCAGAAATAATGTTCCTGTTTTCTGGAAGAATACTACAAGGTTTTGGTGGGGCTATGATCCAGGGAACCTCTATGGCTATCGCTGTTGACGCATTCGGTCGAGGACAAAGAGGACGCTCTATTGGCTTAATTTTAATATTTGTCGGTATGGGCAATATTGCTGGGCCGGCCATTGGAGGGTTTATTACCGGACTGTTTGGATGGAGGGCTGTATTCGCGACCACTTCCCTAGTTACTTTAGGCGCCGCTTTTTTGACTATTGCAGTCCTCAAGGCCGATTCCGACGGAAAGGAGGATGGGAACTTTGATTGGGTTGGTGCATTTTGGTTCACCAATTTTCTTATTACATTATTGGTTGGCTTTACCATGGTGCCTACATTTGGGTGGACTTCGCTATACACCTGGCCTATTTTAGGTTTATCAATTCTGTTACTAATATCCTTTATAAGAAGATCTATTCAATATGATGATCCGGTCCTTGATGTAAGACTTTTTCTAAAACCACTATTTACAACCTCTATTGCTGCAAATTTCCTATGTTTTTTAGGAATGTCTTCTATGTGGTTTTTACTACCGTTTTATTTGAAATATGTAATGTTCTACACTCCCCAGCAAATTGGAATGGTTTTCATGCCCGCAGCGGCCGGAATGGCTATAGCCGGTCCTATTGCTGGCAGACTTTCTGATAAATTTGGTTGGAGACCATTTACAATTATGGGTCTGTTAATGGCAACTTCCGGATTAATTATCCTATCCTTCCTCGATGAAAATTCACCAGGATGGTTACCGATCCTTGGAGTTCTACCTATTAGTACTGGAATGGGTTCATTTTACGGTCCCAACAACAGTGCAACTTTAAGCGTCACAAATGACAAACCCAACGGGGCGATAATCGCATTCATTAATTTAATCAGAAATTCTGGTAATTTAATGGCAGTGCCTTTCTCCACTTTAATTGTGACTTCGGTTATGGGCGCCCAAGGACATCCTCCAAATTTATCGGCCGTAACTCAAAACGCTGCAGCTGGCTTGATTCCATCTTTTATATCTGGTTTGAACACCACATGTCTATCATTAACCGGGCTTGTGGGACTCGGGATGCTTCTTTCCATGTATAGAGGAAAACCAGCCATCATTAAAGATTAGCCTGTATAGCCTCCTCACATTCCAACTCGTTTGCGGTCGACCTGTTCATGTTCTTGGAGGTACATGAAAGCGTCCACTAGGCCTTCTATATCATCAACCATTGGATTGTTTTTAGTTTGTTTATCAGCCCAAGGAATCAAAACCACCATACCGCTTTTGGCCAAAGGTTTTGCTAATGCCAGGATCCGTTTTTTTTCCTTATATGGTGGAGCAAAAACCATAAAGAAAACGACTGCGGGATGAGTCCCATTTCCGGAAGGCATATAAATGTAAGCTTCAGACAAGGCTTCGGAGGACTCAAAGGTTATTTCCTCTATGAAGGGGGTGTCGAAATAAATCCTAAAGGTTTAATTGGAATCGCCGGCAAAATTTGAGAAATAAAAAGAGGTACTTTGGCAGAAGCCTTAGCTCGAGGAGTGATTAAATACAATATGATCAAGAAAACAAGAAGGAAAGAGATTCAATTTTATTCATTCATATTTCAATTTCTAATACCTCTGAAAAACGAGGTATGTCCCGCCTCACGGTAGTATACTTTCACCAACAACTCTGCAGGAAGGTGTGTATGTCAACTTACGTATTGATTCATGGATCTTATCAAGGTGGATGGATCTGGAAACATACTGTAGAAAAGTTGGTTGCAAAAGGGAACACCGTTCACAGCCCAACCCTTGATGGTTGTGGGGAACGGGCGAGATCTATAAGGTCTGGTATTACCATCACAAGCCAAGCAGAAGAGGTATCTGATCTTTTGCGCTATCAAGATTTAACAGATGTAACCCTCGTTGGAACTAGCACTGGAGGTCTGGTCACTTGCAAGGTAGCGGAATTATCTCGTGATCGTATCCAACATATATTTTTTGTGGATGCATTGGCTCCTCAACCAGGTGAAAAAGTAGCTGATATTGTGGTGAGGAGCCCATCCTACCCACAAACTATCACTGAACTCACGAGAGGACCATCCAAAGCGGAAATGGAAGAGCGTCTTTTTCAAGACCTAGAGCCGAACCTCAAAAAATGGGCTATCGACAGAGTTACCATGCACCCAAAAGGAGCGACTGATGCTCCAGGGGAATTAGATGGATTTTGGAGCCAAAAATGGGATACCACAGTTATTCGGTGTACCTTGAGCGTAAATCCTTCGCGGGACCATCAATTTCGAACAGCTCAAAAATTAAATGCTCAATGGCATGAACTGGAAGCTGGCCACTATCCAATGCTTACCCACCCCAAAGAGTTATCCCAGTTGCTCGAAAGATAACGCAGAGTATATCAACCTCCACTAACTGATGAGCGGAATTACTTAATGGGTACCCTATATATAGTCGGAACTCCAATAGGCAACCTCGAGGATATTAGTTTTAGGGTAATCCGTATCCTTTCTGAGGTGGATTTGATAGCGGCTGAAGATACCCGCGTTACTGAAAAATTACTGAGTCGATATGACATCAAAACCCAAAAAACCAGTTTCAATAAAGATAATTCATTCGGGAAAATTCCGGAAATTCTCAACACCTTAATTAACCATGACGTCGCTTTAACTACCGATGCTGGGACCCCAGGCATTAGTGACCCCGGTTATGATTTAGTTAAGGAGGTTAATTCTGCCGGATTTACGGTGGTGGGAATACCTGGGCCGTCAGCCGTTACCACGGTTTTATCCATGTGCCCATTTCCCCTAGAAGGATTCATATTTACAGGGTTTCCACCGAGGAAGGAAGGTGATTTATTAAAGTTTTTGAAACATTACGAGGCATTAAATCTACCAGTAGTGTTGTTTGAATCCCCGAGAAGGATTCGTAACCTACTTGAAAAAATAGCCCTGCTCTACCCTGATCGAAGCGTGTTCATAGCGCGCGAGATGACCAAAATTCACGAAGAAACTTTCCACGGGACCTCTTCTGACGCATTAGTTCACTTTATTGAACCCAAAGGCGAGTTCACAATGGTCCTATCAAAAATAAAAGTTGAAACAAATCTTTTAAATCAAACCGATATCCTTAAACTCATACGAAAATTATCCTCTGACGGGTTGGGGATTAAGGAAATTTCCCGGGAAATCGCCATTGTGGCCAAACTTGGAAACAGCGGGGCATATAAACTGGTACTTGATACACTTACTGATGATGAATAAGTATCTTAAATAATTTGAGACGAAATCTGAACTCATACCAAAAATATTATGGAAATTAAAAACCCACTTCTCACCTTAGATTCAAAATTACCCTCAATATTAGAGTTGTCGAAGTCTCAACTTTTTGAAAATCTACAAAGCCTACAGCAACCCCGATTTAGAGGTGAGCAAGTCTGGCGGGCTATCTATAAAGAATGTCGGACTTCCTTCCACGACATGACGAATTTAAGCAAGGAACTAAGGTCTGTCCTGTCTCAGAATTATTCGATAGGCAGTTCTTCAACTATTATGTCAAAGAAATCGTTGGATGGCAGCACGGATAAAACATTATTCAGATTATCCGATGGAGAATTAATTGAAACTGTTTTAATGCGTTATGAAGCAGATGGGCATCGTAGAGGCAGGAAGACAGTTTGTGTCTCTACTCAAGCGGGGTGCGCGCTAGGATGTACTTTCTGTGCCACAGGCCAGCAAGGCTTTAGGAGGAATTTGACAGCCGGGGAGATTACCGAGCAGGTACTGGTGATGGAACGACTTGCAAGAACAGAAGATGAGAAAGAAATTGATATCGGCCAGCGGTCTCGTGGGGAAATCCAAGGGGTCACAAATGTGGTCTTTATGGGTATGGGGGAACCTTTAGCAAATTACGAAAATATGATGGTAGCTATTAGGGTTCTTAATGACCAAAAAGGAATTGGAATAGGTGCCAGGCATATAACAATTTCGACTGTAGGCCTGATTCCTGGTATTGAACGGCTAGCAGAAGAGAATATTCAAATAAATCTTGCCGTCTCATTACATGCTCCTGACAACGACACCAGATCAGAAACTATGCCGATCAATAAACGTTATCCAATAGAGGATTTACTTTTGGCATGCCAGAAATTTGTAAAGAAAACCAAACGCAGAATATTTATAGAATATGTACTATTGAAGGGGCAAAACGACACCCCAAAGCATGCTGCCAAGCTAGGCGGAATCCTTAAAGATTTACTATGCCACGTAAATCTTATTCCTGTAAATCCAACCGGAAAGGGGCTCTATCAACGAACCAGTTACAAAGAGGCCCAAAGATTCCAATCCAATCTCAAAATATTTAATGTCCCATCAACGGTACGAATGGAAAAGGGAATTGATATCAATGCAGGGTGCGGGCAATTAAGAGATAGGGCCTTGGCTTCAACTGACTCGTTAGGCACAAATTTGGATTAATTCGATTTTCGGGTCGGTTGCATGCAACATACATACCATGTGCTAATATTCGAGTGTATCTTTTCAGGAGATGATTCTTAATATATGCCCGAAAACATTCTCGTCTGCGTCGCATGGCCATACGCAAACGGATCCATTCATCTTGGACACGTCGCAGGAGCATATCTCCCAGCAGATATTTTCGCCCGATATCATCGCATTAAGGGTAATAACGTCCTTATGGTATCAGGGAGCGACGCTCATGGAACTCCTGTTACCATAACCGCTGAAAATGAAGGGATATCTCCGGAGGCGGTTGCAAAAAAATACCAAAATGAATTTCTCCATGACTGGAAGGGGCTTGGTATAAATTGGGATCTTTTCACCACTACACACACGCAAAATCATTTTGACGTTACACAAGATATCTTTTCAAAACTTCATGAGAAAGGTTTCATTTACAAAGACACTATGTGGCAACCTTTTTGCGAGGAACACAACAGGTTCTTGGCTGACAGGTATGTGGAAGGTATTTGTCCCAATTGTAATTCCAATGGAGCCAGAGGCGACCAATGCGACGAATGTGGCAACACCCTTGACCCTAAAGATCTAATAGATATCAAACACAAGGATTGTGAATCAACTCCAATATTTAAGGATACTGAACATTTTTTCCTAAAACTCAGTACTTTTGAAGACGATTTAATCAACTGGGTCACCGAAAAGTCCCATTGGAAACCTAATGTTAAGAATTTCACTTTGGGATTTTTGGAAGGAGGCTTGAAAAATCGTGCTATTACGAGGGATATGACATGGGGAATACCGATCCCTCTTGATGGCTACGAGGATAAACGGATATATGTATGGTTTGAAGCTGTCATTGGTTATTTGTCAGCCTCTATCGAATGGGCCTCACAAACAAACAATCCCGATCAATGGAAAGACTATTGGAAAGAAGATTCCAAGTCGTACTATTTTATGGGCAAAGACAACATCCCGTTCCACACCGTTATTTGGCCAGCGATGCTGTTGGGATACGGTGGTTTGAATCTTCCATATGCCGTTCCTGCCAACGAATACGTAAACATGGAAGAAAGAAAGATATCCACCAGTAGAAATTGGGTTGTTAATTTAAAAGACTATTTGGAAAGATATGACCCTGATCCACTCCGTTTTTCCTTAGCCTCCATAATGCCAGAAACCAGCGATTCCAACTTTTCCTGGTCAGAATATGTCAGGAGGAACAATGACGAGCTTGTCGCCACTTTCGGAAACCTAGTCCACAGAGTGTTGTCCATGACAACAAGATATTTTGATGGTGTGGTCCCTCAACCCAAGGACAAAGACAATCTTGATATTTCATTAACAGAAAAAGCGAATAAAACCTTGTTGTTGGTAGCCACCGAACTGGAAAATTGCAGGTTTAGAAGGGCTCTAGAACATTCCATGTCTTTGGCCCAAGAAGCCAACAAATACCTTGATGATAAAGCACCTTGGAAAGCGTCCAAAACTGATCTGGAATCGGCGGGCAATAGTCTTTATCATTGCTTAAACGTAATAAACTGCCTTAAGACCACATTTTCACCTTTTCTTCCATTTAGTGCCGAAAAACTTCACAGCATGTTGGGATTTGAAGGCAGTTCCAGTGATAATGGGTGGAATTGGAATCCAGATGAAGTAATTCCCGGGCAAAAACTAGGAGAGCCAAAGGCATTATTCATCAAACTTGAAGAAAGTGTCATAGACGAGGAAATCAGCAGGTTAGGTCTCAATTAGGTAATTCTTCTATTGCAAGCATTCTCAATACTAGAACCAATTTCAGAACAACTCCAACTGGTTGATGATCGATTGAGGGAATTTTCTGAAAGTTCGGAATTACCATCCCTCAAAGATTTACTAATCCATGTGTTTGATTCCTCCGGCAAACTGGCCCGACCTGCCTTAACTCTACTTACAGCCGGGTTTCATCCCAACGATGGAGAGAAAGTCATAACAATGGCTACAGCCGTAGAAATGCTGCACGTAGCAACATTGATCCATGATGACACCGTGGATGAATCTGATACAAGAAGAGGAAGGGTAACAGTGAGTTCGAGTTGGGGTCAGCATACAGCAGTCCTTCTCGGAGACTACGTCTTCGCAGCCTCAGCGACATATGTTTGTTCTACTGGAGACATCAGGGTGATAAAAAGATTCTCTGAAACAATTATGGATCTTTCTAGAGGCCAGATGCAGGAAACTGCAAATAGTGGCAATATTAAAAATGGAATGGATGACTATCTTGAACGGATCTATTTCAAGACTGCCTCACTATTTTCCACCTCTGGAGAATCGGGGGCGATTTTAAGTGGAGCTTCTGAACCTATAGTGCAGAGCCTAAAGACATACAGTGAAAAAATAGGAATGGCCTTTCAAGTAGTGGACGATGTTTTGGATATCACAGGAACCCCACAGGAAATAGGCAAACCAGTCGGTAGTGATTTATTGAATGGAATAATCACATTACCAACAATATATGCCATTGAGGACTCGGGTTGCCGAAAAAAGGTGGGTTTATTTCTTGAAAATCCTTCCAACACGGAATTACATTCGGAGATTGTCGATATCATAAAGCGTTCAGATGTTGGAGAGAGATCTTACAAGTATGCCGATCAATTGATTGAAGAGGCCAAACTATCTCTGCAGTCCCTCGAAGATAATGACTGTAAAAGGTCCCTGACGGACTTAGCAGATTTCATTATTGCTAGAAACAACTAAACCAATTTAATTAGGCGTCGATCGTCTGGATATCTGAATACTTAACTAGCCAATTACTAAAAAAAGAGCCACCGTTTGGTGACCTTTCGGTTTGTTATTCACCTAAATATTTTGATTATAATTAATAAAATATTTTCACTTACGCTGGTATCCCTAGGCAAATCACGTTAATAGTTATGTGAGATAATCCATCAGGTTCCCCACAAACAATTTGTAAAGAAGGTGCAAAATGCCTGCTATAAACGGTGCTCAAGCGATGTTTCAGCAACTGGTGATGGAAGGGGTCACTGATATATTTTCCTTGCCGGGAGCGCAAATAATGTCTGCTTTTGATGTTCTCCACTATATGCAGGACCAGATCAATCTTATTCATACCCGTCATGAACAGGCAACCACCTACATGGCTGACGGTTACGCCAAGGTCTCAGGAAAGCCAGGCGTCGCTATGGTGGTTCCAGGTCCCGGGGCTTTAAATGCTACAGCTGGGTTAGGGACTGCGTATGCTTCATCCAGTCCGGTCCTTCTCATATCAGGCCAAATCCCTAGCACATTGCTAGGCAAGGACACCGGACAGCTCCATGAAGTATCAGAACAATTGGATATTTTTAAGCCCATTACCAAATGGAATCACAGGATATCCGACGTCTCGGAAGTTTCTTCCTCTGTACACGAGGCCTTTAAGCAAATGACTACAGGAAAACCAGGACCAGTAGAGTTGGAGATAGCCCCTGATATTTTGACTCAGTCTGGTACTGTCAATTTGATTGAAAAAGAGCTGTATCCAAACCCTAAAGCCACCAGGGAACAAATTACCGAGGCAGTAAACCTGATTTCATCTGCAAAAAAACCTACCATTGTTGCCGGAGGTGGAAGTGTATCCTCTGGCGCATCCGGCCAAGTTCGTCAACTTGCGGAACTCCTTCAAATTCCCGTAATGACGTCCCCACAAGCAAAAGGAATTATTCCCGAAGATAGTCATCTAGCAACGGGAGTCAATTCCGCCATCGGCCCAGCCAAGACAGTTCTACCGGACACCGATTTAGTCATAGCCATAGGAACCAGATTGTCCCTCAGAGGTATCACGCCAGACGCCATGCCACCAATTCTCCAAATTGATGTAGAAAAGGATCAAATAGGTAAACAATATCCTGTTGAACTGGGTATCGTCGGAGATGCCTCAGAAACTCTAACGTCATTGATTAGTGCTTTATCTGTGGATGATACTAAGTTGGCGGAACGTCGTGAGAGGGCTGAAAAATTAAAAAAACAGTTTGCAGACGAGGTGATTAAACTTGCATCACCGCAAGTATCAGTCATAGATAAAATATCCGAAGTTTTACCAGATGATGCAATTGTAGTGCAAGGTATGACGAACATAGGGTATTGGAGTAGCGCGGCTATGCCTATGGATAGCACCAGAAATTACGTCACGTCATCATATTTTGGGACTCTAGGGTACGCTTTTCCAACCGCGTTAGGATGCCAAACTGCCTTTCCAGATCGAAAGGTTGTAGCACTCTGCGGTGATGGTGGTTTTATGTACAGCCCTCAGGAACTTTCAACAGCGATGAGATATGGCCTCAACACAGTGGCCGTGGTGTTCAATAACGGTGCATTCGGTGCTTCGAGGTGGGATCAGCAGCACCAATTTAATGGTCGATATATTGGAACAGATCTGTTTAACCCAGATTTTGTGGCAATGGCAAAATCCTTTGGTGCTGAAGGTATAAAAACAGACGCCGACAATATAGACCAAGGTCTTGCCGAAGCTCTCGCATTAGACAAACCTACCCTACTTGAAGTAGAGATTCAAAACATGATGCCACCATTTCAAATAGTTGAATAGTTGGGATTAGGAGAATCAGTCCGGTGAATAGGTAGCTAAATCTTCAAAGAGAGAGAGGTTTTGGACTGCCGATGCCACGTAAAACATTCTGACCCAGATGGATACGTCTTATTTGTATCAGAGATGATGAAAAAAGGCATGAGGATAAATTCACGAGGAATTTAGTTTCTTTCAGAAGCTCATACCGACGGAGATATACAATCTACCTTATCCCCTGCCTCGGAAGTTTTGGAATCGATGTTGTTGTAAGCTAATTACCCAGTCCTCTCATATATTTGGACCCTATGGCGGTTGCTTTCTGTTACATATACCCTACCATCGTCGTCTAATTTTACTGAGGTAGGCCCCCAAAATAACTTTTCTATATGGGCAGATTCTTCATGTGGGTCTCCCCCAAATTGAACCGTGTCCGGTTCCAAATTCGACCGAGATCTGGGTTCTGCCTCTTCGTAATTACTGTCGAAGTATTCATCTGCCCATTTCGAGATAGTGGCGTGGCCTCTGAGGCTCTCTATAAAATTCCCGTTTTTATCCAAGATCTCAAGTCTCTCGTTGCCCCAGTCAGTTACATAAATATATCCATCTTTATCTACGGCCACTCCTGATGGGTTCTTGAATTGGCCATTTCCTGAACCTCGACTCCCAAATGACCTAATGAACTCTCCATTGGAATCATATTTAACTATGCGATCATTTCCCCAATCGGCCACATACACGAAACCGTCATCACTAACAAAAACACCCCATGGCATATTAAGGGTATCTTGATTTTTGTTTCCAAAACTCAAAATAAATTTGCCATCTTTCGTAAATTGTTGAATTCTATTATTCATATGATCAGCGACAAAAAGATTCCCACTAGAATCAAACGCAATTCCAGAGGGACCTTTTAATTCACCTTCTTTAGTACCGTACTCACCCCAATATTTAATAGGGTTACCTTCATGTGAAAAGACATTGATCCGATTATTCAATTCGTCGCTAAGGTAGATGTTCCCATCTTGATCTGAGGCCATACCGGTTGGCCATTTAAATTGACCGAGGCTTTCGCCGTAGCCACCATAAATACCAAAATATTCGCTGTCGATGTCATACATAGTGATACGTAACTGCGCTGTGGCAGGGGCATATGCTCTGCTAACGGTATGCATCCTTCCATTTTTCCCAATAGCAGTATCCACAGGGAACATGAAGCCTCTACCATCCATTACACAAATTCCTATGGTATGGCTGTATTTTAAAAAGGGTTTTTCGGTACGGGTTGTAGTCACTAGAGGCACCCCACGAACATCAAGATTGTTGGAATTCTGGAACCGATGCAACAAGGCTTATTAATTCGGAAATCTTTTTTGCCGCATTCTCTTTGTCTTTAAGAAGATTAATGCTTGGTATTCCATTTTCCTGAGCAAATTCAACCAAGGTATTGTATATATATTGAGAAATTTGAATAGAACCCAATTGATCAAGACATTTATCAACGCATGCCTCAGCCGATATGTACTCTTCTTCATGATCCATGACATTTCGGATAATCCTTCTCACACCAGGTTTGGTTATGTCGCCAAGATATTGGGAAGCAAAATTTACTCGCTCGGCCAAGGAACCTGTCTCAATCCATTCGAGGCCTTGATGCCAACCCTCAACAGATGGAGGGTTTAGCAGTTGTTGGCCCATAAATGTAACCTGGCTATTACGTTCTGAAATACGTATATTGGGTGTCTTAAATTCCTCAGTCGTTCTCAAAACATTACCCGCTAACTCAACAGGACTTTTAATTTTCTTGTAATGGCAAGTCTCAGATTTGAAGAATTCAGAATTAAAAAGCACCCTAATCATTTCACCAATGTCATATCCACTGTCAAAATATGTCTTTTCCAAAATCGCAATTGCTGCCAAGTCCTGAGGTTCTTTATAGGGCCAGGACGGAACAGGCGGTTCATCAGCAACAAAAAAATGATATAAGTGTCTCGAGATGAATTTGGCGGTGGCTGGTTGCTCACATATTATTTTTATAATGTCCTCGCCATTGAAATTTCCTTTGTATCCCAAAAAGGTTTTTTCTCCGTCGTCATGGTCGTCTTTTTTATATTCATACCGCCATGCCAATTTGCCGTAGGGCATTATTGAATTTCGAACGGCCAACTGCTTTATATAATCTGAATTGGCAATACTCCAACCTGTGAAAGCCCTTGAGCATTCCTTAATATCATCCTCACTGTAATTACCAACCCCCATAGAAAACAGTTCCAGAAGTTCCCTCCCGTAATTCTCGTTAATAGCACCATTATGATTGTCGACATTATCCAGCCATATAATCATCGCTGGGTCCCTAGATAGCTCGAGCAGTAGGTCGTCTAGTTTTGCCAGACCATGGTTGCGAAACATGCGCAACTGATCACTCATTGGTTTTCCATTTGTTACTTTTGTGTATCCAGTCGCAAAAACATTGTGCCAAAAAAGAGCGATTTTTTCTCTCAAGGGTGAATCTGTGGATACCAATCGATACAACCAATAAGATCCTGCTCCAGAGGTATCGTGGGTTACAGATTGATCAGGAAAATATCGCCTGACCAATGCATCGTCGATACGTGATGAATCTTCGTTGTCGACCAATAAATCAACGGTCTCTTCGTAACCGCTTGAAATATATTGGTCCAATTGTTCTTTTGTAGCGCCAAATCCGGCTCTTCTTAGCAAATGAGCCATCAACTTAACATCAGTACTGGTAGTTTCCATTACCTTCATACACCTCAATACTAATAGTTTAATATAATTTAAATTAAATTTCCTCTGTATTGACGACTAAAAACATGTTTCTCATTTGTTTTTTGTGTAATATAAAATCCGAATTAGGAATATGAGAACAAAATGATTTATTTGGGAGTTTTAATTGCCTATCGCTGAATTACCGGGTGCCAACATTCACTTTGAACGCAAAGGTGCGGGGAAGACAAGTTACATTTTTTGTCATGGTCTTGGAGGGAACGCGTCCAGGTTTGAAAAAGAAGATATGGATTGGTATGCCGAACATTTCGACGTGATTTCTTGGGATAACCGAGGGTTAGGTAGATCAGGTTCTTCAGAAAAATATTCGCTCCCGCTTTATGCAAACGATTTGAAAAATTTACTTGATTACTTGGAAATTGAAAAAGTGGTTATATTCGGTGTGTCATGGGGAGGTGTATTGGCCCAAAGATTCGCTATCACGTTTCCCGAGACATGCTCGGCAATTGTGTTGGATTCCACCTCAAGCGAGGTTAACCTCAAGGCATCAGAGAATTGGTACAAAAGGGGCGAAATTGCTCGACTAGGGGTCGATAGGGCTTTAGCGGGAAGGGAACTATCACAAGCATTCGATGGTCATAAAACCGCTTCTAGCCATACATACTCAAGAGTATTACCAGAACACGTTAATTCTTACGTAGCTCAATGTAGAGCCACTGGTGGGCTCAGAGAGCATCCACTGACACCAGATCTAGAATCTTTAAATGTACCAACACTTGTTGTTGGTGCCGGGAAGGACACCGTCGCGGGAGCCGGAGGATCCGTGATATTGGATAGGACTTTACCAAAATCTGAATTACACATTTTCCCGGATGCTGGTCATGGCGTATATGCCACGGAACGTGAAGGATTCAGGAAATTATTACTAGATTTTCTAGGCAGATTGAATTTAATCTGATTCAGGGTCGATGATAATAGGTAAGGCTATTTCCACTCTCGCTCCACCCATCGAACTTTCCATGATTTGTATGGTCCCCGAATGAATCTCAACCTGCTGAGAAACCAAAGAAAGCCCTAGACCAGACCCCTGACCATAATTACCCGAGCCTCTTTTGAATCGTTCAAGAACTATTTTTCTTTCATGTTTTTTTACACCTACACCGTTGTCATCCACTGTAAAGCGGACCCACTTCTCTTCAACTGACACATCTATCAAAATTTCTAGTTGCTCGGATGGAACATTCGAATGAGCGTACGCATTTTCAAGTAAATTATTGAACAAAACAGTTAATCCCTCTCTCCATCCAAATATAAGCGGGGGAGGATTTGGAAATTGAATATCAATATCACCACCGCCATGATTACTTATTTGGCGGGCAGATAATTCGTTGACTAAAGGCGCCAAATCCACTTCCTCAAAGACACTTACTTCAGAAAGATCTCCACGAGCCAGTAGTCTTAAAGATTCCAGGGTCGAAAAAAGCCTGTCTTGTTGTGTTATTACTTCATTTAAGATGTTTCTTCTTTCATCAACAGGTAATTCTCCATGTCTTTCCAATAATTCCAAATTCATTTTCATACTGGTCAAAGGGGTCCTTAGCTCATGAGCCAGATTAGAAGCAAATCCTCTTGATGTCTCCAGGGCCTTTTCAGTTCGAGTGGAGCTAAATTCCAATCTCGATATCATGGAGTTTAAACTTTTGTTAAGAATTCTGACTTCAGAAAGGGAATAAAGGGAATCTTCCGGGATCCGGACTGACAGGTCGGAGGAGTCATTAACATTTTCAGCATAGTCTTGGAGACGCCTTAGGGGTCTCAGAAGAGCACCGCATAGCACCCAGGTTACTAGTGTTGATAATAGAACAGACACAACGCCGACTGAAATAAATCTCTTTCTGAAATCTTGCATCGTAGTACTTATAAAATCTCTGGACATAGCGACTTGGATACCTAGCTGATCAAAAGTGGTAGTCCGGCGTCCTTTTGGAATTTGTAGAGTTTTCGTCAAGACTCGCCATTCCTGGCCCTCTAACGAAACATCTGAATATCCGTTACTTGCTGTGGTAACTATTTGGGGAAATCCGTCTGTATAAATGAATAATTCATTGTTCAAATATATTCGTGTGGGGATTTGCACATCAAACAAATTATCAAGAGATGGATTAGTGCCAATCGGACGCTGGACAAATCTCCTCAAATTCAAGATGGTAGAAAGTGTCCCTTCTGATGACACGGCCTCTACTTGCCAACTCAATCTAGCATCTATTTGTTTACGAAGATCTGTTTCTGTGAGTTTATCTATGACCGTGCCTGATAAAATCACAATTAAGGTGACCACAAAAAAAACGAGTGAAGTTATTAAAAATCTAAAGCTCACTTATTTAGTACGAACCCCACTCCCCTTACCGTCTCGATGATTCTCTTCTTACCGTCGGCTTCCAATTTCTTCCTAAGATACCCTATGAACACATCTACAACATTTGTATCTACATCAAAATCATAACCCCATACTTTGTTTAACAACTGTTCCCTACTCATTACTAAACTTGGATTGTTAGCTAAAACATGAATCAGGTCGAATTCTTTTTTTGTTAAATCCAAAAGCTGACCGTCATAGAAGGCCGCCCTACGCCTAGGATCTACATTAAGTCCACCTACAGAAACAACCTTGGCATCGTCTGTTGAACGTCTTCTTAGCAATGCACGAATTCTCGCAAGTAATTCCTCAAATGAAAACGGTTTAACAACGTAGTCGTCCGCCCCAGCTTCCAGTCCGGCAACCCTGTCTGTGACTTCATCCCTCGCAGATAAAATACAAATGGGTATATCTATATCCAGGCTTCGGAGGTACTTCGTAACTTGAATACCATCTACCTCGGGCATGTTTATATCAAGAATGAGAATGTCAGGAAGATTTTTTTCTATCTCTGCAATGGCTATCTCACCGTTAAAAGCTGAACGTACTTTGAAGCCCTCGAACCTCAAGCTTCTTTCGAGCGCCTGGCAAATTGCTTTATCATCGTCTGCTATCAATACCGATGAAGTCATTGGGCACCTATTTAATAGTAGGTCGCTTTTTTAGGTTTTCCTTCGCCAAATAGAAGCTTTTCATCAGCCTCAGTCTGTGTTATTTCGCCGCTTTCCACAGCTGCCGATATTTTCGCCTTTATTGTTTCAATATCCATAAAAGGCTTTTTGTGCTGCTGTCCTTTTTTACCATATGGCCTGTGGTCCTTTTCAGTTCGGCCCTCTAGCCTTGCCAGCTTTTCATCAGCCTCAGTCTGTGTTATTTCGCCGTTTTCTACAGCTGCCGATATTTTCGCCTTTATTGTTTCAATATCCATAAAAGGCTTTTTGTGCTGCTGTCCTTTTTTACCATATGGCCTGTGGTCCTTTTCAGTTCGGTCCTGTAGCCTTGCGAGTTTTTCATCAGCCTCAGCCTGTGTCATTTCACCGTTTTCTACAGCTGCCGATATTTTCGTCTTTATTGTTTCAATATCCATAAAAGGCTTTTTGTGGTGCTGTCCTTTTTTACCATATGGCCTCTGGCCCTTTTCAGTTCGGCCCTCTAAAGCGGCCAACTTTTCATCAGCCTCAGTCTGTGTTATCTCACCATTTTCCACAGCCGCCGATATTTTCGCTTTTATTTCTTCAAGTTTGGCTGCCATCTTTTCTTGACGTTCGTTTCTCTTCGCCTCAATGGCAGACAGCCTTTCATCAGCCTCAGCCTGTGTTATCTCACCGCTTTCCACAGCTGCCAATATTTTCGCCTTTATTGTTTCAATATCCATAAAAGGCTTTTTGTGGTGCTGTCCTTTTTTACCATATGGCCTCTGGCCCCTTTCAGGTTGGTCCTCTAAGCTTGCCAGCTTCTCATCAGCCTCAGCCTGTGTTATCTCGCCGTTCTCCACACCCGCCGATATCTTCGCTTTTATTTCTTCAATATCCCATCTCGGCTCGAATCCAGTCTTACCGGTCTCCAAAAGACCTCTTTTAAGTATTTCTTTGCCAGCATCCACTTGAGCTTGAGGAATTGCTCCGCTTTCAATCGCTGATTGAATTCTTGCATTCAAGTCTTCAAGATCCGCCCCGGGTGTAAATATTTCCCTTTTTACTCCGTTTGGGTCGTCAGCGTAAATCGGGGAACAAGCTAGTGAAGCCAGTGCCACAGGGACAACAAGGGCCCCTCCCAATACCAACTTTATGTTTTTTATTCGAATCATTTTGCCTCTCCAATATCTATTATCTAATAAATCTATAGGGAAAGACTAGTAAAGTTTTATTAAAGAATCTTGAAAATATTCTAAGAATATCGTAAGAATCTATAATTCCGTATTTCTGTTCATAGTTGTTAACATGAGTAATATGATACTTACGATAACAATTATATTTTTGGAGTAAATCACGTAATGGCATCAAACCCAGAGGAAGCTTTAAAGGATTCAGTGGAGGCTTTAGGAACCACATCCCAAAAGTATAGAGAGACTCTTCATCTGCCTATGCATCACATATCGGTTGGAGTCACCCCTATAGCCTTCTATTTGGATGAGAAGGACGTTCCTAACTATTTTGCTGACGTCTACTCTGAATTCCGCCCAGAATGGATAGGGAGCACCTGTATATTGGAATCTTTCTCCGAGGTGATAAAAGACGATGAAAAAGTGGCCTACCTTCTTAAAGCTTCACGCCTGGACCAAGCTGGCCTAATAATGTCCACATTCGAAGGAATTTTTACCCTAGGCAGAGTTGAACAAGATTGGCGGTTAATTAGCCGAAATATCTTTAATGTTTCCAAAGAATCCAAAATTAAACAACGAGAGTTGATCGACAAATGGACCCAGAAAAACCAAGCACTGGAATAGTCTATTATCGAGAATCATCTACAAAAAACAACGATCAGGCCATTTTTAAATGTTCCTTTGCATCCAATATGTCCGCTTTTACAGATAATTACGACTTAACCATATACAGCTATCGTCTCGCACTTTCAAAGGGTGATATTTATGGGATTCTTTGAACGTTACCTTTCCATTTGGGTCGCATTTTGCATTACAACGGGTGTCTTCCTTGGGAATATGTTTCCTGGCAGTTTCGATTTCATTGCTAAATTAGAATTTTCCCATGTTAATTTTGTTGTTGCAATTTTTATTTGGATTATGATTTACCCGATGATGGTCCAAATTGATTTTGCATCAATTAAAGATGTTAAAAATAGTCCATCCGGGCTCCTGTTGACGCTGGCAGTAAATTGGCTGATTAAGCCATTCACTATGGCGTTCCTTGGCTGGCTGTTTTTTAAAATTCTTTTCTCTGATTGGGTAGATCCTTCAACAGCGACGGAATATATCGCCGGCATGATCTTATTGGGAGTAGCGCCGTGCACCGCGATGGTTTTTGTCTGGAGTCATATGACTAGAGGTGACCCCAACTATACCCTGGTGCAAGTTTCTGTGAATGACATTATTATGATATTTGCTTTCGCCCCTATAGCAGGACTCCTGCTCGGAATCAGTGATATCGGTGTGCCATGGGCTACTCTCATATACTCGGTACTTTTATATGTGGCGTTACCTTTAATTGCAGGTGTGTTAACCAGGAAAATATTTGACCGCACTACTGATAAGACAGGCCTGGCGACTTTACTAAGCAGGCTCAAACCCTGGTCAATACTTGGATTATTGCTAACGGTTATATTGCTCTTTGGTTTTCAAGCCGAGGTCATATTGGAAAAACCTTTAGCTATCGCATTAATCGCAATTCCTTTATTGATTCAAACCTACGGTATTTTTTTCCTAGCTTATAGTTCAGCAAAGCTCCTAAAACTAAAACATGCCATAGCAGCACCCGCATGCCTCATTGGGACTTCTAATTTCTTTGAACTGGCGGTTGCAGTTGCTATCTCGCTTTTTGGATTAAATTCCGGAGCTGCATTAGCTACTGTAGTAGGAGTACTCGTTGAAGTTCCCGTCATGCTATCTTTAGTTTTTATAGTTAATCGAACAAGACATTTATTCCCTGACTAACCTTTATTGAATTCCTTATCGATTGCCCTTCTATTAACAAAGTCCTAATATGGGAACAAGCATGGTACCAACCCAAAAATATCAGAGGTAATCATCAATGGCTACTCCCGGAACAGAAATCGTGGAACTTGAAACAGGTGTATACGCACGCCTTCATGAAGGGCTTACAAATGCCGGAATTATCGTCGGAGATGATAGCGTACTGGTTATAGACTCTCTAAGAGTTCCATCTTTTGCGAGAGATCTAATTCAGGATGTAAAAAAGATCACTGAAAAGCCAATCGAATTCGTTATTGACACCCATTCACATTGGGATCACTCTTGGGGAAACGAAGAATTCCCTGAGGCAACAATTATAGGTCACAAGAATTGCTACGCAGAAATGATTGATGTCGAAGCAAATGAACAGTGGAGAACGAAGGTCACTAGTTCTAACGATCCTTGGTCCGAGGAGGGCAATTTAGTTAACATCACTCCTCCTAACATGACTTTTGAAACCAGTATGCAATTATATTTCGGAGGTCGTGAGCTGGACCTGAAGTATTTCGGCAGAGCTCATACTAGCGGGGATATATATATACACCTTCCAAAGGAAAAGATCGTTTTCACCGGAGATGTCGCGCAAGACGGTGGTGTTCCTTATTTGGGAGATTGCTATCCGGGGGACTGGCCTGACACCGACAACCGGCTAGCTTCTCTTCCTATAGAAAGATTCATGTCAGGTCACGGGCCGATTGGCGACCATAAAGCTCTAGTAGAGGCTAAGGATTTTATTCACTCCCTTGTCGATACGATAAAAGACGCAATAGGCGACGGACAAGATTCTGTGCAAGCTAGTAATTCTGTAATAAATGAATTGAGCCCAAAGTATGGAGACTGGAGAAGCTTCGACCGCATAGGCGAAAGCCTTCCTAGCGTTTATGCCAAACTGAAAACCTAGCGTCAATGTCCCATGTCCCTTGAACCCAGCATTAAAGCAATAAGTGCAACGGTAACCCCTAATTCCTATCGTTGGGTTGTTTACACATTGTTTGTCATGTGTAACATCATGGGATTTCTCATTGCAAATACCATAGGCATATTATTACCGGCAATAAGCTCGGATTTAGACCTAACTCCTACCCAGCAGGGTATGCTGAGTTCTGCCCCCTTTTGGGCCAATGTTGGTTTGATGATAATCATCACCCTCTGGGTATCCAGGTATTCCCCTAAAATACTCACCTTAGTGACGGTACTGTTAGGTGGCGCACTAATTCTCGTTCAAGCTTGGGCTCAAGGATTTTTTGGGGTTTTTGTTGGAAGACTTCTGTTCGGGGTTACTATGATAGCTAGGGAGCCCGCAATATCTCTTTTAATTCGACAGTGGATCCCCCAAAAAGAAGTAAACCACGCAGGAGGAATCTCTAATTTATTTTTTGGAATCATGGTCAGTGGTGCTGTTTTTGTACTACCGATACTGTTGAATTATTTCAATGACAGTTGGAGAAATGTCATGATTACCTTTGCTTTTATATTTTTTGGCCTTGCCATAGTGTGGGCAATCTTCGGTAAGGAAAATCCACTCTACCAAAATGAACCGGAAGAAAAGAATGGCGAATTACAAATAATCGTAAGAATCTTTCGTTCTAAAGACGTTTGGTTTGCTGGAATAGGTTTTTTGGGTGTCCTCTTGTCTTTTGCTTCATTTAATAGTTTTTTACCGACCCTGTTTGTAGACTCCTATAATATATCCCTAGAAAAATCTGGGTTGATAGTTGCCCTATACATCCTACCTGGGGGGTTTTCTGGTGTGATTGTTGGCCTCTTCTGCAAATCATCGAAATCCCGAAGCTTTATCTTAATGCTGTCAGGCATAGTTATCACCATAACTTTCATGGCGATGACTTTGACTGATAATTACAACTGGTTAATGCTCATAGCCTTTACGAATGGACTAGCTTGGGGTTTTTTTCCTCTTTTGTACATGGTTCCCTTCCACATAAAGGGAATAAAACCAAGGGAAATCGCTGTTGCAATAGCGACCGTTATGACCATGGCATCTGTCGGTTCTTCAATAGGCCCGACATTAACCGGCTATTTGCAGGAGTCTTTTGGAAATTTGGAAACGCCTCTTAGGTATATTGCTATTTCCCCTATGACGCTCCTGGTGGCAGGAATTTTACTTAGGAAAACCCCGCAAACTTCATAAATCATGGCACTTATCTCTTCCTTAAAAGTGAAGAAGGAAACCATACTGATGAAGTCTAAATCCGGTATCGGCTGGGTTAGAGATTAAATTCAGGGTCCATATAGCCCTTCTCTTTATCGTAGACCTGAAGCCTTTGCATAGATGTATCACAGATAATTATCCGGTCATCTCTCGTAATACTGATAGAAGTTGGTCTCTCAAAAATCCCTAACCTGGATTTGTCTTTAGCCCGTTTAAACGCCTTATAATAATCCTGATTTATTTCTAAGAAATTCTGAGCAGACCGAGATAATTCAGTTGCATCGCCATAAAGGGAAGTAAGGATTTCCCCGTCACTGTCAAAAATCTGAACCTTTTTATTCCCCCAATCAGTGACATATACATCTCCTTCGCTATCAACAGCAACATCTGAAGGGTGATCCAATCTCAAGGCATCCGGAGATGATACCCCGAAATTTTGGAGCCATTCACCGTCCCCTGTAAATTTTTGAACCCTGTCATTGCCCCAGTCAGCTACATATACAAACCCCTGTGAATCAACTGTTATACCCCAAGGGTCGTTTAACTGTCCTAAGCCTGACCCAAATTCACCCCACGTGTGGATAAATTCTCCGTCACCAGTGAATTTTTGTATACGATTATTCCCAGCATCTACCACATAAAGATGCCCTCCCAAATCCGATGCTATGCCAGCAGGCTTGGAAAATTCTCCTTTGCCAGAACCTTCAATTCCCCACTCCGAAATCTTCTTATCTTCTGAATTGTATTTCAATACCTTGTTTTTTATTTCATCGGTGCAATAAAGGAATCCTTTTTCGTCAACAGCCAATGAAACAGGCCACATGATGTCATTTTGCGCGAAGTCACTTACAAATTCGTCGTCTAATTTCCATTTTCCTATCCGCTTGAAATTCGGCTGGGTTCTTTTATTACCGTCATCCTCTTTCGGATCAGGAGATCTGTTTAAAACATACATAAAGCCTGAATCATTTGTCACCACACTATAGGGAAACAAAAAGCCTTCACCCGCTATAGCTAAATGTCCGATAGCGTGATTGAAATTCCAGGTTCGACCTTGTACCGTGGTTGTAAGCATGAATTAGCCTCCATTAGTAGTAAATCTTATAAGCCTACATACTCTAATTAACCGAATTGATATTCCCTTGTAGAAGCTATAAGGGCCAGCATCTCTGCTGCCTTCTTAGCTGAATCCTCGTAAGAGTCTTCATCCCAACCTATATCACCATACTCCATGGCATGGTCAATAAGTTCCTCCCTAGTCTTATCCTTTACCGGTAGAGGCCCCATCAACTCAAGGCATCGCTCCACAAGCATTTCAGGAGAGGTGGTTGCTGATCCTTCAGCTACCTTCTTAATTATTTTTCTGACACCCGGTAGGTTCACGTCGCTCATGGTGTCGGTAACAAAATTAACCCTCTTAACAAGAGCGCCACTGTTTATCCATTCTTTCCCTGTATGCCATCCTTCTACGCTTGGGGGGTCTAGTAATTCCTGTCCCATAAATCCTGCCTGATATCCCGTTGTCCAGACCCGGGGATCCGGACCAATCATGTCCTCTGCAAGACGGAGGGTACCAACGATCAGTTCAATGGGGCCTCGAACCCGTTTATAAGCTGACTCTTTGAAAAAGTCAGAGTGAAATAATCCTCTCAGCACCGGTGTTATCTCATAGTTGGATTCAACCAGTAGATTGGCAAGATATTCAACCGCTTCAGGGTTATTAGGAGGTTCTATATTCCATGCAGGGACTTGAGGTTCGTCTTCAACAAAGAAGTTGTAAAGATGCCTGGCTATGAACCTGGGACAGGCCTCCTGCTCTAGGATTATGTCTATTATGTCCCCACCGTCAAA
>Ga0209402_10000023_pt1 | contig 189146 bp, 158 predicted proteins | sample ArcticOcean_MG_C_3_FD_187437 | JGI IMG/M metagenome (GOLD analysis project Ga0209402, IMG submission 187437) | Marine microbial communities from western Arctic Ocean - ArcticOcean_MG_CB8_126 (SPAdes) (version 2) | ecosystem: Environmental > Aquatic > Marine > Oceanic | place: Arctic Ocean...
CATGGACCGAAGTTGAATCATGCTGAATTTTATTCGCCCTTATCGTATTCGTAATGGTCATCGATGAAATCTTCCTCATTTTCTTGCATGGCGACTTTCTTAAAGTAATAATAACCAATTCCAAACATTGTCAAAGCAGTGGCGATAAGGATAGGAATTATCGTTCTACTTTCTTCTTCAACCGGTTTCATCCATGTAATTACACTAGTAGTTCTCAAGCCTCCACCGTATGCATCATCATCGACTAGTTGAGTCGGAGTTAAAATGCGACAGGTCAGGCTTGCATTACCTTGGTTTGCATTTCTCCAACCGAATGAAATTTCGATAGATTCTCCTGCATCAATGACTGCATTTTGATATCCTCCAATATCTGCTGCTTCACCGTTTTCTGTGATGTCACAGGTGAAGAAAAAATTAGCTGGAGCCGTTCCACGGTTTGCCAATCGAGCAAGAATTGGAACTGAGTGTACAGTCGAGCTTTCAGTAACTTCCCCTACAATGGCGAGTGATTCCCATTGGATATCAGGGATGTTTGAATCAATTATTATTTGTTTATCCCAAGTTAGAGGCATCGTTTGTGGACCATAATTTCCGATATCATTTTCAAGTGTTTCTGGGTTCCAAGCAGTTCTGTACGATGTGATTATTATATTCGTATTTTCTTTGGTTACAGTTCCATCTGCCCAGCCAATTTCGATAACTCTTTCTTCCCCTCCAACTATGTATGAAACTCCATCGTTTCCACTTATATTGTTAAATTCAAAACCTCCTATTGGGCTCTCTCCTACTATGCTATAGAAAACGCCAATCGCATCGAAATGAATCGATTGACCACTGATTCGCCTTTCCCATCGATCGATAATATCTACACTCGTTTCTACATTATCTCCCCACTGAATGACGGATTCAGGAAATGCTCTGACATAGTGGTCATCGTGACTTCCTGAAAGTGTCGAAAACCCTCTGATGTCAATTTCTGCTGAATTAGATACTAAATTTATTGGAGCACTATTTTCAATAGCAGAATCATCGATTATAATCGAGCCATCAGAATTTATTTGCCCACTTTGCATAGTTGATGCAATTATTTCGATATTTCCAGATGAATCAATCGTAAAACCTGCATCGCCCTCAATCATCATATTGTGATATTCTAATTCACTACCTAGCAATTCATCGATTAAGGTGCCTGTAGACATCATTGTCTGAATCTTAGATAGGGTCACTGGAGCGAATCCAAAGGCCGTTAATCCTACCCAAATATCCTCTGTTCCTGCAGGGAATGAGAGGGTATATTCCCCCCCGTTCATCTCGATTGGTTCACTACCTTCGATATATGCATGTGTTCCATCAAATGAGAGCCCATCGACTGGAAATAAAGTTGCGTCGAATGATTCATTATAGTCTCCTCGTGGAATTAGAATACGGGAACGATTTTCCTCATCCCAATATGTTGATGAGATCAGGGATGTTGGAGGAGAATTTGCGCTTAGTAATGATGAATCGAGTCGTAGACTGCCTTCTTCTGCAATTTCGATACTCGAGCCAGCCATCATGGTAATCTCCGCGTTATTAATCGTCAGGCTACCTCCATTGAGAATTGAGATCAAACCCGTAATTGATTCGTCATTTTCCCAAATAGTATCAGAATCTATGGTAATCGTATCATTGGTGTCAGCAAATACCATTGATGAGGATAAAATTGCTATGGACGATATTATAATCAAAGTTGTTTGGAAAATCGCCGCCGTGCGAGACATAATTCTGCGGCGACGAATCATATCAATTAAGAGTTCGATTCTTGAGATGGAGTTGGCGAGGGTTGATGTCCCCAATCAACTCGCACCGTTTGTATGTCTATAGCCGGACTCCCAATGGATATCGCTACTGTGCTATTAATCGCAGCACCAGCATATTTGGCAAATACTGGTGCAATGCTATTCGGGAAGTGGTTGCCAGAAAAATTTAATCTTCCTAAATTTGTTATTGATGGCGGTAAGGACTGGCGAGATGGCAATCGTATTCTAGGTGATGGTAAATCTTGGAATGGATTGTTTGGTGGAGCATTTTTTTCAGGTCTATTGATGATGTCGACTCATTTTTTGTTTTTTGAGCAAGGTCTTGAGGCTAAACCGTTCGTCGACCCACTCTTTTTTGCAAATGAATCTCACTGGTTTTGGTTCGGTAGCGAGTGGGGAGCTGCTTTTACGATGGGATTCATCCTTGGTTTCGGGTGCTTGGTCGGCGATTCTCTGGGTTCGTTTGTGAAGCGTAGGAGGGGTTTGAAGCGTGAAGGTGACATCAGTTCGAAAGCACCAATTTTAGATACATTACCATTTGCAATTCTGATTTTTGTGTTTGCATATGCATTTTTCCCGAATCAAATAATAGTCGATGAGAGCTTTAAAAACTCTATTTTTGGATTGATTATTTTTACACCAATTATTCATCGCACATTCAATATTTTCGGCCATAAAGTCGGACTAAAAGATGTACCATATTGAACTTGATTTCTGAATTCGCAGTGGAACTAATTATTTCCTTTATGTCCTGCCTTAAGCCATGTCGGGCATGAATGTCTTGGTTGTCGGTGGCGGTGGGCGTGAGCATGCTTTGGTAATAGGATTGAATGAGAGCCCATCTGTCAATGCCATACATATCGCTCCTGGGAATGCTGGAACCGCATCACTGGGCTTGAATCATCAAGTTGAGGCGGGAGATGTGGATGGTCTAGTTTCTCTTTCACAACATCTTGAAGTTGATCTCGTTATTGTTGGCCCTGAGGGGCCACTCGTAGCTGGGTTGGCCGATCGACTAAGGGAAGTGGGGATATCCTGTTTTGGTCCACATTCAGCTGGAGCTGAATTGGAAGGTTCGAAATTACATGCAAAGAAAATTATGCAAGAATTAAAGATTCCAACTGCTGGATTAATTTTGATTGAAAATTCCGAGCGCATCGAAGAAGCGCTGAATACATTTTCACCACCTTGGGTAGTGAAAAGAGATGTATTAGCCGGCGGTAAAGGAGTTGTTGTGACAGAATCTAGAAAAGAAGCTAATGAGGCATTATCCTACGGTATAGAATGCGATGGTTTTGTTCTTCTTGAAGAATTTTTATCAGGAGAAGAAGCCTCTGTTTTGGTAATAATGGATGAATCTGGTTATGTCTGTTTACCACCAAGCCAAGATCACAAACGGGTTGGTGATGGAGATACTGGACCTAATACAGGTGGAATGGGAGCATATGCTCCAGCGCCAATCGCAACTTCAGCGGTGATGCAGAGGGCTATCGATGAGATTATTGAACCGATGCATCATTATTTGCGCAACCAGAAAATTCCTTACCGAGGTTGCCTCTATGTTGGGTTGATGATTGATGAAAATAGCGCTCCTAAAGTTGTTGAATATAACGTCCGATTCGGTGATCCAGAGACTCAGGTTACAGTGCCTTTGATTGCAAGTGATCTTGGTGAACTTTTGTTATCGGCAGCCGAAGGTCGTTTGTCTAAATTTGATGTAGAGTTTCATAATTATTCAGCTGCGACGATTGTACTTGCATCTGAAGGTTATCCTGCCACATCAAAAATAGGCAGGGAAATTTTTGGCTATGACACAAAATTAGACGAGGGACAAATTCAAGCCTTTGTCCATCATGCGGGAACTGGGATTTCTGAGGCAGGATATGTTGAGTCAACGGGTGGTCGCGTGCTTGCAGCAACTGGAATTGCGCCAGATTTAGATTCAGCAGTCAACGCGGCTTATGAAGTAATAGAAAGCATCAAATTAGATGGTTCGCATTACCGTTTCGACATTGCTTATCGGGCACTTTGAGCCAAGGAAGAAGCATTACTATGGCGAATGGTTTTATCTCTCTCGCCAGCAAGGCTATAACACGAATAATTTTGGCCGCGTTGCCGAGCCTATAGGCTCGACCTAATGGTGATTGATAATGAACGAAATGAAAGATGCAAAGGATAGCGATTTTCCACTCGGAAAAATCCTTGCAGCCCCTGCTGTACTAGTGACTTTACTGGTACTTTTCTTTGGAGCTGATTTCCTTGCAAATGGTAATATTGAAAATGACGGATATATGAACATCCTGATTCTGCCAATTGCTGCAGCATTTGCTGCGGCACTGGGCCGAATCGCTACAGTTATTTCACTTAGCAATTCATTCACCTCGAAACACCGAGCAGCAATTGTCCCACTAGGATTTTTAGCCGCTTCAATAATTTCGATTTATGCAGGACTAACATCTTCGATAATCGGATTCACATTCGCATTCATTGGTATTTCCACCTTTGCGCTTATTTTGAGCAATAGGAATGAAGAGTCATCAATTCTTCTATCAATTGTAATCGGTTTTCATCTCGCAGTTGCATATTCGGCTCGACATGTATTCGATGACAGTAATTGGGCTGGTAATGCAGCAGAGATGATTGATGTAGCTCGAGCAGCAAGTGGATCGATGTTCTTTGGATTCTGGGCAGCGGCAATAGTTCTGGGTTTATTCCTTACATTGGCAATGCGGGGCAGAATCGAAGAAGCCGGCTCAGGTTCTTGGTTCTCTGATATCCCACTGGTTTTCGGAGTTGAAGGTTTATCATTTGTGGGTGCAATTTTTGTTGTAAACTTGATTCCAATAATTTGGCTTGGTCAAATCAATGATTTACAAGTTTTCTCTGACCATCAGTATCTCGGTTCTGTGTGGGCATTATTTACATCGTTAGTTATCATGTTCCTTGCATTCTGTCATGCAGAACGCTGGCATGTATTGGGGACGCTTGTAGGAGTGAACTGGATGATGTACACCTTTGGTCATCTACAAGAAATAGGTAATAGTTTCCCTGAATTGCTTTCAGGTAATAGTTTCACCAGCACAATAGCTTGGTTCTTCTTGGCTTTCTGGTTGAATGTTGGCGGGGTAATGATAGCATCCCGCGGTTACTTTGGTGGCATTGCTCCTATGCGACAGAAATCAGATATTCGCCGCTGGTGGCAAGCCCACTCGTATGGAATTTTAGTTGGTTCAGCCATATTTGTCGGTCTAGCTATTCGAACTGGATGGAACGTCCTTCCTGCTATGAATGCATCAGGAACCGGACTTTGGGATATGACTGGCGGCTCTGACCCTTGGTACATGAAGCGTGTTGTCGATTATATCATCGCAGAACGCAGCCACTACATCTTTGATGCTGATCGAGCTTATCCAATGGGTGCCATTAATCCTCGACCACCACTTTTCTCGTGGTCGTTAGCACTCGGTGGAATCGGCCTTTCTTGGCTTACCGGAATTGCCGTAGAAGAGGTTGCATGGTGGAGCGTTGCCGCTATGCCAGCGATATTTGGTGCGTTAATCGTATTACCAATAGCTGGATTAGCACGCCGTGTTCATAGTAAGCAAGCAGGAATATTTGCTGCTTGGCTAATCGCTTTGATGCCGGGTCATATCAGCCATTCCACATTCGGTTTGGCCGATCACGACGCTTTCGCTCTGTTATTCCTCGCTTTGGCATTTTACTTCTGGGTGAAAGCAGTCGATCAAATTCAGAACGAGAGGATTTTCTCAAATCCTAGTTCAAACCCCCTCTATCTATTCGCCGGAATTAGAGAAATGTGGTCACGCAGCCCTGCTGTGATGGCCAATGCTACTCTTTCTGGAATATCATTTGCAACAGTTGCACTTGGTTGGAAAGGTTTTGTTTACGGGCCCGGAATTCTATTCCTTGCTTTTGCTGGACAAATTTTCCTGAATATGATTCGCCGACGTGACAGTCTACCATTGACTTCGGCAGCTCTGCAAATGATGCTAACTACTTTCTTGATTCCATTACCATTCTACACCTGGCCTGGATTGAATTTATTATTCGACCCTAGCGGATTCCAACCGATGTTTTACATCATTGGATTTACCCTTGCTCTTGGTTGGGTCACATGTTCATTCCGTGACAAGCCTTGGCTTCTTGTTCTAGGTAGTGGAATATTCCTAATGGGTGGAATTTTAGGTTTACTATATGCTCTACAATACGCAGAAATTTACAATGGCTGGGACATCCTCTTTACTGGCGGTTTTTACTTCTCTAAGAACAAGATTTTCGGAACAATTGGTGAGGCACAAGCACCAAGCCGAGGTGTTCTTTTCGCTTCATATGGACCTATTGTATTCCTAATTTCAATGGGTGTTGCTTTTATCATGATATGGAAAGGTGCAAGAAAGGAGAAGCAAGGAGATATGCTCCTCGGCCTCTGGGTATTCATCGCAGCATACATGGCCTTCTCAGCAGGCCGTTTCATTTTCAACGCTACACCTGCAATGGCTGTTGTTGGCGGAATTGGAATCTCGTCGATGTGGCAACGTGCTAATTTCGTTGGCTTCGCTAAGGAATGGCGTCGTTCTGGTATTGGAACTCCTCGAACACGATTCCGTTCGATTTGGCCTGCTAGTAAGAGTAATCCTGGCATACCAGCAATGTTGATGGTAATATTGATGATTTCCTCACAACACATGACTTATGGAATAGACTCCGGTATCCCACGTGGTGAAAATTCAGCAACTGATGTCGACCAAATTATTCATGACATTGCACCTGATATTTTCCGACTTGAAGCCCTTGGTTTATCAGTTCTAAACAGTAATAATTACGACCCAGAAGGAGGGGATCTTTGGTACATGGGTACATTCGGCCCAGGTTTCAATTCTGGGTCTTGGAATATGGCTTATGACTGGCTATCTGAACAAGATTCTGACGTTTCATTTTCTGAGCGACCCGCATTCGTTTCATGGTGGGATTATGGTTTCCAGGCTTTAGCACAAGGTCAGCACCCAACAGTGGCTGATAACTTTCAGTCTGGTATCCCAAATAGCGGAGCAATGTTACTCGCTGCGGGCCAAGATGATACACTTTCTCTATTCATCACAACCCTCGCTCAAGGTGACCGTAGATACAATGATGGTCAAGGATTCACTGATGAATTCAATGATATACTGTTGTCACACATGAGCGATGCCCAGATTGAAGAATTCAACTTAATCATTAGTCTTGCAGTTGGTGACTCTGAAATGGTTGAATCTCGCGCACTAGCGGTAATGGCTACAGATGACAATGTGGAACTACTCTTTGGTGGTATTCTTGCAGATGATGGTACATTAGAATTAGAAGACCAGTGGCTGGTTCGCTTAGATGGTGAACAATATGGCAACCTTTCAACCGACCGGTCGGAGGCGATGTCTCTCTACAACCAGGCTCGTTCTAGTGTGGGGGAATTTGATTTAGAGGTTGAATACTATGAAATTAGTGGTTACCTCTACACTCCTGATTTGATTAAAGATTACGATGATGTCTCAACGGGTCTTCATCGTACAAATGCAAGGTTATCTCTTAGTCGAGCATTCCTCTTAGAAGCTTTCGACAATGATCAACTCGGTGATATGTATCATGACATGACCACAAATATCGAGTATGATGTACAAGATTACGAAGGCAGTCTCGGAGAAATGATAACTCGAAATAACGATATTCGTTACTTTGCTGTAGATAACAGACTATACCCACTTGGAGGTAAATATTACGAAGATTATTCCTATCACCGAGGACAAACTACTGGGATTTTCCATGCCCCTACTACGCTTTCAGGATTAGATACTGATACATACGTCTCATCTGTTTATCTTACACAGAGAGGGGATGACCCGATAATTCCTCGAACCGTTGAAGAATTCGATCTAGAGTACCAGAATGATATAATTCTCAATCAATACAGTGGCCAAGGTGATGGAACTCCTATTATTCGCATGGTCGATATTGATTATCAACACCAGCCGGAATTTTTCGAAACCATGGTTGCACGTATATACGTAGGATACGGCACTTCGACTCTAGGATTGGGAGGGGATGCAGAAGCACCAATGCCTCATTTTTACTTGAGCGGTGCTCCTGGTTCATACCTCGAAAATGCCTACCCACTTCCTGGTGCTATGATGAACAACCTAGTTCTTTCGAATTGGTATGATGCAGAGCGTTGTGAAGTAGATGAAAACGGAACAAAACTTGACTCGACTTGCTCGAACCCGACCATAGGATCTGCAAATACTCAAGTGAAGGTAATGAAGTACTATAGTGGTGCAACTCTAGAAGGGACTGTCGAATTAGATGGCCATGGAGTAGTCCCCAATGCTCGTATTTTGATAGAGCGTGATGCTTTCAGTGGCGATGAAATCGCTGTTGATGGAGAAGTCATAGATCGAGATGACAGAACTTATTGGATTCCTATTGGAACCACTGATGCTGATGAAAACGGTAGATATAGTTTCCAAGCACCTGCAGGTAAGATTCGTGTTACTGCATATTTCGGTGAATCTGATCTTGCATCTGCTCGTGCTCAAATCATGACTTCAGACATTCAATCTACTTTCGGTGATATATTCGAAGCCTCATCAACAGGGGTAAGATCGATAAATCCAGTTACTGGAATTCTCGCAAATGTTTCCGGTTCAACATGGTTATCTGAAACCATCGTTAATATTTCAGGCGAAGATGGACACAGTAATGGAGAGGCTCACATCGATGCTCCAATAATTGTCAACCCAGCTCACGCTATAGGACGCCTAGTTTGGAGTGGTTCAGAATTATTCGATGGAGATTCAGTTACTGATGTTACGATCGAACTGACTCCATCTTGGGATGAGATTCAACTCCAACCATATGTGCTAACAACTTCAGTTGGGACTGTCGAGGGTGAAAACCTAAGATTCGATGGTATCGGAGAAGTAACATTCACTGGTGATGGTTCCGTAGTTTCTCAAAGTATAGTGACTGCAACTGATTTCACTGGAAATTTCACTCAAGTCATTTATCATAATCACAGTTTGACTGGTGACGGAGAATTCTCCGGGCGAGGTTTGCTCGATGGAATGGTTAACGATGATATTGAAATTTCCGATTGTGATGAGAATGATACTATGCCAGAAGACTCTGGGCTTTGTATGACTTCATCTGGGGAATATTTGCTCAATGGAGCCGTTAATGCGACCGGGCGATTCACAGCAAATGGGTCGTCCTCTTTCACGCAAAAGTATAGCCATTCAACGCTGATTGGAAGTGGTGTGTTCACGACTGACACTACGATGGATCTCGAATCATATGGGACTCTAAATGGATCTGGTATCTTTACTGGTGAAGGGGTATTTGGTGGAGATATGGTCGAGCCAGGTACATTCCACATCGTCGATGCAATACCTGGTAATTACGATGTGACCATTGTCTTTGGTGATGATCGCCGTATTGAAATCAATGATGGATTTACAATACCTCAAAACGCTGTGAATTACATCACTAAGATTGATATTACAGGAGGATCTCTCTTTGGTAACCTAATCAATTTTGATGGTGAAGCGGTCACTGGAACAGTTATTCTCCGCGATGCTGACACGGATGCAGCAGATGTTGTTGATAATTGTGAAGAAACTGGTCAAGCTCCTTGTTTGATTACACCTGATGAAGAAGGCAAATTTGAATTCGGCCCTATTATTCCTGGTGAATATATTGCAGAAATCGATATTGATGGAGATGGATTCAACGAATTATCTGCAAATTACTTATTCGATGCGAATGAATCATCCGAATTTGAATTCCCAATGCCGGTTCCTGTGACTTCTGATGTCAGCTTTGGACTATTTCAGACAGTCGACGGTGTCGATGAAGAGATTGCTGACCTAAACGTCAGTTTCCACATGAAAGATGGAAGTGGTAATCTGGTCGAAGCAATTTATGATTCAGAGGCTGGTTCGTATTACGTAGAGTTAACGGAGGGAATATGGATTCTAAACCATACACTTTCGAATGAAGAACAACTATGGGAGCAGATTGAGATTGGTTCTGATGATTTTAGTGCAGATTATTACTTCCACACCAGCCAGTTAGTAACTGGAACGGTTTACTATAATGAAAATGCAAGTCTGGATTCACCACTGAATGTGTCCAAAACTCTCGATCATGTTCAGGTCGACTTCTATTGGAGTGGATTTAGTACCTCGGTTCAAACTGATGGTGATGGATACTTCTCAGTTGTTCTTCCTCAAGGGTCGACAGTAGATGCAACAGTTCAACTCGGTGAGAATATCAAATTAGTCGATGGAATTCGTTTCATTGTCGAAGATGGCATGGATGCTGTTTCAATCGATGCTCGTCCAGGCCATGGTATTGCGGGTGCTATTGACATCAATCGAATCGGTAATACTTACAACGCAAATATTGGAGGTTGGGAGCCAGTAGTGGTTATTGCTACAAATTCTGATTATGATGTGACATGGCGGGCTGGAGTCGATGAGACCGGACTATTCCAAATGGTTCTCCCTAAGGGTATGTGGAATTTCACTCTTGAAGATAGCGAATGGTTGGCTCCTGTTACCAATTCAACAAATGTCGATGGAATCAATAATACGGTTGAAATCTTAGTTTATCCTGCAAATACAAATGCAGAAATAGATTTCTTCCTCGATCATTCCGATGATAACAATGCCTCGAACGGGACTGCAGTGCGCTACAATTTCACAATTATCTCAATGATGAATTCTGGAATTGATTACCCAATTCAGTGGAATGGAACCGAATGGACAAATGTCGGTCACGCAGTGGTTCCACTCGAACCTGGAACATACCGAATCTCGGTTGATATTTCCGATGCGAATGATGGTGACTTATTTGGAACTCGAATCATGAGTGGTGATGTTCTTTTCGATATTGGCCTTGATGGTACCGTTGTTGAGCGGGCTATTGGTTTCGATCCTGAATGGCGCGTTAGTATTGCTTTCACTAACGAGAGCGGCGGTATTTTAGCTGAACAATTAGTTAGATTTACCAATACAGACAGTAGTTGGATTCTTTCAAGAATTACTGATGATAATGGAATGATTAATGATTTCATTGGTGAGGGCGATTGGATTGTCTCTACCGATGTTGAATCAATAGGAATTTCAGAAGGCTTACGTGAGTTGATTTCGGTTTCTGCTGATAACGCTGAATTAGATCTAGAAATGTCTACTAGCGAATTGGCACAAGTCTCTTTCACTCTCTATGAAGATAATTCAGTAAGCCCTATTGGTGATGTGCGATTAAATCTTGAATCTACAGATGGTTTAGGCACCTTCAGTATCGACAATACCAATTCTGACGGAACGGTCACTATCGATCTGGTTCCAGGGAATTGGGAGGTGTCATTGGATCACATTGATTCTGGTAAACAGTGGTTAGTCGAGTCCATTCCAATTTCAGTCGATGTTGGCGGAGAAAATGATTACAACATCACAGCTCAATTATTCGTAGAACTCAGCGGCACTATCTTCTGGGATTTGAACGATAACAATGAGGCCAATGCGGTTGAAGGAATCGTCAATGTTACTTTGATGATTATCGATAGTGATGGAATGTTAGAAGCGAATCTAACGACGGATGTTAATGGCGATTGGAGTTATTACGTTCCTGCTGATACATTTTGGGACCTAAATACTTCATACGAAGGGTTCGAGGATGTCAGCCGTGCTGTTTCGGTTGGAAGCTCCTCAAACAGTATCGATATTGAATTAACAGCTGGTCAAGTATTGATATCAGGAATGATCTCGTATATCGATGAAACCGAATTCTCTTCAATATCTGATTCAATCGTTCTAGAGTTGATTCCAACCAAGGGATTGATTCGAGATCACATAACTCCAGAAAAGGTACTAGAAGATGGTGTGTGGAATGGAAACTGGTCTGCTATGGTAGAACCAGGCAATTGGATACTGCGTGCTAGTGTTACCGACCAAACTTTAGTTGCTATGGGGTTGGTTGATGCAAGCGTAGCAGATGGTGGAAACCTAGATATTTCGTTATCTAATGGTGGGATTTTAACCCTCAAGACGCATTGGTTGGGTTATGATGGAAATTCATTCACTCTTGTCGATGTTGTAGATTCAGAATTAGTTCTTGACCTAGGCCTCGGCTTAGAATGGGTTGGTGAAATTGATGAGGATGGTGGAATGAGCATCATTCTGCCAAATGGTCGAGTCGATCTTCGAAGTGAATTTGAGGTCTATCAAATGGACAGAAATATGTCCTACATCGGAGGCCAAGGAATTGATATTCATGCGGGACAAGAAACTCCTGATATGACATTAACACATGCACGAACTGCAGATCATTCAATTGATGTGACTACATTGAATTTAACCAGCGGCGATGATTCATACATTGGTTCCGCTGGAAATGTCCTGGTCGTCGCTGATGATGAAAACGGCTTTGTGCCAGTGGAATTTATATTTGCTGTAGATTATCTGGGTCACGAATCCTTCGACTCTTACTCGGTCGGTGCACTTGTAACCGGTTCTGATTCAGCAGATTGGGTTGTTGAGTTCCACAATGGTTCAGGCGATTGGAATATTTCTACTACTTTTGATATCGGATTAGATAATTCAGTTTCGTTCACTGATTTGCACATTCGTGTGACTCCAGCAGAACAAAATGTATCTCATTCTTTCATAGAAGGACACACAATATCTATTCAATTTTCAACTCAAGATGGCTTCTTCCTATCTCATGATGTCTTGGTGAGAGTTCCACAGCTGCATGACTTCGAACTTTCCGAGCCGATGGATGATGTGTATGGTATTTCTATTGGAGAGTCAAAGCAAATCGGCATCAAATTCACTAACTCTGGAAATGGTGATGAAAGATACGAATTTGAATTTGATGATTCTGAACTCCCTCTGAGTTGGGAACGAACTGGAGCAACTTCACACACTATTGGCGGATTTGTCAGCTCGACGCATACTATGATTGTCTCTGCTCCTGCAAATGCTACAGGTGAAGAGGATTTCACAATCTATGTCTCGGTTACTGATAAGGCAAATGGCACCTATGAAATAATTGAAATTAATGTGAGAACTTCAGAACCAATTTTGAAAATATTAGATTTCTCAGCATCGAGTGGTAATTTGGGACAGGCGGAAACAGGAACAAAAGTAAATTATCTTGTGACTGTTGAGAATAGTGGTCTCGTGGATGCATCTTTGGTACAAGTGAATGCAACTCTTTGCTATGATATCTATTGTGCCGAACCAACTGATGTTTCAGCATTTGCAATCAAGGACATTCCTGCTGGATCTTCTGTGTCATATAGTTTAGTTATCGACTTATCTGATATTGATATTGGACCATATTATATTGATTTCGATATCAATTCAAGTGGTTTCAACTCGGTAGAGGAATTTCCATCGAAGAATGTCGATGTCCGTTCACCTTCACTTGATGGAACCACCGATTGGATTGGATGGTTATTGGGCGCAATGCTGTTAATAGCAGCATTCGTATTAACCAAAACTCGTTCACGCCGACCGAGTGCACCATTCTGATAGGGCTATTACACGAGCCACCATCGGGATATTTGGAAGGAATTAAGATGCGGTCATTGGATGGATTAGAGTTACTTCCCGAACCTGAGGATCATCGAATTCTAACTGCTATCGACCCATCAGCACCTGGTTATCCTGGCAAGGATTACGGCATTAGCGATCAAGATGCAAAGGAACTTCGTTGGCCGGCTGGGCCAATCAAGGAATTTTTGTGGCCATGGGGAGCGGTAATGTTTTCGATTGGGACGGTTTTTTTAATCGTCGCATGGCCATGGGTGAATGCATATTTGACTCCTATATTACCTAATTCAGAATGGGCTTTTGAGGAGTCTGGAATCCGAGAATTACAAAGTTTAGGTCTCGATGGAAGTGGAATTCATGTTTGTATTGTCGACACCGGAATTGACATGAGTCACCCTGATTTTCGACATCAAAGTTTGGTTGGATTTCGAGATTTTTATAATGAGCAACACGATAATGTTCGTGATGTAGGTGATGAATATCACGGAACTCTAATGTCTGGTATTTTGATTGCAAATGGGACATTTAGGGGCGCTGCACCAAATATAGATCTCTCCGTTGCTCTTGCCCTTGGACCTGAAGGAAGTTCAGGTCAAGGGGACAAAGTAGCACAAGCCATCAGATGGTGTCGGATAACTGAACGCGTTGATATCATCAGCCTCAGTTTAGGTGGTGAGTCAGGAGTTGGTATGGCTCAACATTCAGCTACTGCTGCAGCGGTTCAAGAAGCGCTTGACGTAGGTATATTTGTTGTCGCAGCTGCAGGAAACACTGGACTCGACACTGATGCTAATGATGTTTCAACACCCTCGAGCATCGAGGGCGTTATTTCAGTAGGAGCACAAACAAAGAATGGCATGGTTTGGAGTAGAAGTGCATATGGTTCACAGAGCGATCTATCCACAGGATTAGATAGAGATTTTCCTAATCAAAAACCAGAAATTATTGCCCCTGGTGTAAATATATTTTCAACCGTATCAATGAATTCTGTAACAAACTATGGGTACTCTTCAGGAACCAGTGACTCGACCGTATTCGTTACAGGTGCTCTTGCACTAATTTTACAATTATATGGGGACGAAATTGCCGGTGAGGATGGCATGGTGGATGCCGAAGAAATGGATCTAGTAAAACGTAACCTTGCGGTATCTGCAAATCGAAATAATTTTGATACAAATTCACATGATTCTCACTCTGGCTATGGGAAATTAGATGCAATGAAATGGGCTGAATCCATCGCTTTTGAATTGAATATTGATGACTAATTTGTATCAAGTATTATTCCATTGTATCAAACGAGCCTATGGCTCGATATGACCCTATGATTAAATCACAATTCGAACCCGCAAATTACATGACTGACCCGCGTGCGAGAAGTTACTTCCTTGTTTTCCTGATGTTCTCAAGTGTGTTAGTTGCATTAGTTGGCCCTGCAAGCATAGTAATGGCAAATAACGAAACGACGGCTGGAACAATTTCTGGAACTGAAGTTTGGTCGGGAACTCATCAACTAACTGGTGACATTACAATCTCTGCGGGTGCCAAGCTAATTGTCGAACCAGGAACTACAGTTATTTTTCCTAATGGAACTTATCTCGACGTCCGTGGAAACCTCTGTGCTGGAAAATCCTCTTGTGGCGCTTCTGGCGATTCTAGTCTCGCGAATAGAATTACATTCAGGTGGACAGATCCCATTGACGACCAAGCAAATGGAACTTGTTTGGGAATGTCAGAGGGTACCCAGAGCATCGATATTAACGATCCATCATGTTTTGAGGGGATTTTGATCCGAAGTTCGATTGATCTTTCACAAACCGGACTTCGACATATGACATTCGATGGGGCTTGGGGAATTCCATACTTTATCGATTCAGTAAATCGTTGGAGGTATGGTGTAATGGTTATCGATGGTGCTGCCCCTACGTTGACGGAAATGACCTTCACAGATATCAATACCAGCAGTGTTCTGACCACAAATTTAGCTCAACCAACTTTTATCGGTGGCGAATATGTCGCAGGAAATGACGCGGAGAGCGATGTTGGTGGTTCCGCAGTTCAAATCTACGGTTCTGGAACACATATTTCTCCACTGGTTATGGATAGTCCTTCATTTGTTGGAACAGATAATGGCTGTGGTCAACGAGATGGTGGTCGGCCAACCGTTTGGGCTGAAAACACATTTATCGAAATTAATAATGCAAATATTGGAATCGGGGATTATGGATTTAGTTTAATCAATTCAGCAGGTCATGTTACAAATTCTGTTTTGGGTGTGAATTGTAATGCAATTGAGATAAATGGTCGCAAAGCAATTCAAGGCGTTGATTATGAATTCTCAATTTCTAACAATGAAATAACTACTGCCGAAGGATCTGGAATTTATGTTTATGATGGAGCGATGGCTGAATTATTCAGCAATGAAATTTCAGGAGTAAGCGAAGCATCTGGAATTTCGATATCATCTAGTAAAGTGAATATGCATGATAACGATATAGGACCTATAGGTGGGTGGAATGGAATTTGGTTAACTGGTTCATACGATGTAATAGCAGAGCGAAACAATATCGTTAATACTGCTAAAGAGCCACTCCGTGCGGGAGAATTTGGTAACCAAGCTCCTTCACCGGCAGCTTCGCGTCTCTATTTCGTTAACAATACAATTACTCAAAATTCACCTGGAGTTTGCTCCAGTGATAAATATTGGGGCGGAGATTATACTTGCCCAGCTGTAAGTGTATTCCGAACTGGAGTTACTTTGAAAGATAATCAAATTAGTGTTGGAGGAGATGCAGATGGAATCCGTGCCATCGGTGCTATTTTAGATGTTCAACGAAATATTTTCGACGTTCCAAGCACCGGTGCAATTATCAAACATTATGATGATGGTTATGCAAACTCTCAACAATATGGTTCGTTAGCGTTCTTTTCTCAAAATTTATGGAATGGTGTGGATACTACTTACAATGTCACTAAATCTTCAGTAACAGTTCAGTCTGAATATATCCCCAGCCCTCCTGCGGGAATTAATCCCGTATTGCTTTCTTGGTCCGATCAAGAAGCATGGCCTGCAAATGGGTTTCAAAACGCAATCATTCCGACCCCCGTTTCAGAGTGCTCTTCATGCGACAATTTGACTCCTATCGATTTCCCTCTGGCGGTATCGATGGATAATAATTCGACAACCTTCACGTTTGCAAATTTGTCTAATCTAGACCGCTCGAAAATAAATATTGCAACTCAACCAACTCCATTTGCAGTTCAGGTGCGTCGAGCGGAGATGGTAAGATTCCAAACTTTAGTCAATGGTGAGCGCGTTGAAAGCGCGAATGTTTTGATCGAAGATGCGCTAGGAAACGATATTTATTCATTGCACACAGATCAAGATGGATATACTCCGTGGTTTGCTTTACCCTCGGATTTTCATCTTGACTTCAGAGGTTTAGAGGGAGGAAATAATCCAGATGGATTTGCCGATGATGAATATGAAGATTCATGCTCGGATGGAATCGATAACGATGGGGATTTGAATATTGATGCTGACGATGACGATTGCGATCATGCAGCAGGAACTCGGGAATTATCGCGATATTTCTATACTGCTTACAAATTTGGTTTTGGATATGATAGAGGGGAGTTCACATTAGATGATACTACATATCAACAAACGGTCACTCTGGTCAATGATGGCCCTACTGTGTCGGTCAGTCAATATGAGGGGTATTCATTCCGTAGGATTGTTAATTTCACCGGGTCCGCTCACGATGGACAATTAGCCGGTTTCTACGCTACCGATGAATTAGCTCAATGGGATCAACAAGGATATGTTCACTCCATTGAAATCAGAAATCCATTCACCGGTGAGTGGATTGAGGCAGGTCTCGCTGTCGATGATAGTGGAATGGCAACAGGAACCGTAACTAGGCATAATCATCCATTCTCTGATTGGTACTATTCTTTTGATATGTCTAATCGGCAAGAGGGCGATTACACCTTTGAATTCCGCGCATATGATGGTATTGATTACAGTCCGATAATTTCCCGAACCATCAAATTGAATACAGCAGCACCAATAATTTCAGTCACGACACCAAGCGATCATTCAACATGGTCTGAAGGTTCGATAACTTTCGAAGGAACCTCCTACGATCAATACGGGTGCCCTCTCGATTGTAGTAAGGACATTGGCTCTGTATATTTCCATATCAGTGGCCCTAATTTTGAGGGTGTCACACCCACGTCTGGTGGTTCCGATTGGAGCTGGAATTGGGACTTTAGTGGGCAACCTAGGACTGTTGCTGACTATACATTTACAATCTGGGCATCCGATGGAAATTTCTGCATTGGAGTGATTGATGAATGTGAGCCAGTCGTTCTTACATTAACTGTGGACAATTCCAATTCAATGCCGTTTGTTAGTTTGATTTCACCACAAGATGGCGATAGAATGTCTGTTGGAGTAAATTCTCAGATTCAAGGGGTTGCGAGAGATAATGATGGTGAAGTATCTAGAATAGACATAACTGTCAGAGATATTTTCAATGGCGGTACAATTGTCCACGAACAATCAGTGACTGAGATATTACCGAATGGTGGTTGGGTAGCCGACTGGGATTCAACGCACTTGATTCATGATTATCAATATTCGATTGAAGTTACTGCATATGACGGATACGATTACAGTGAGATGACTACAATCGCTATCACAGCAGATAATCCACCAGATGCTGGAAATAATCAACCATCATTCGATTCAGCAAATTGGGTACAAGAGATCACACTTTATTGTGAAATTGATTCCCAATCTCAAGATCGCTGTACAAAGGCTTCAATTGATTTGATGCAATTCTTTTCCGATGCTGATGTTAATCAAGAATTGATATTATCAGTTTACAATAATCCCGAACTCACTTCGGATGACGACTATGGTCTTGTAATCAGTGTCGGCGTCGATGGTATTGCTGTTTATGACCCAATTTCTATGTTTTTCTATGATACAGATATGGATACATGGACCTTAGACAATGTCGTTTTTCTCGCAACTGATCCTCATGGCTCGAAAATGAACTCAATGCCGGTAACATTCACAATTGTCGGAATAAATTTCGAAATATTTTCTCCCGAATCGAATAGGATTCAGACTGGCGAATTAGCAATATTCACCGGCGTCGCACTACCAGGAAAGACCGTAGTAGTAACCATTGATGGAAACCCTGTCAACAATACAATTGTCAGTGACAATTCCACCTGGATTCTCGGAATACCTGCATCAAGGATATTGGGGGGTTCATCGATTCCAGAATTCCGTTATGCTGGAGAGATTTACCAAGGAGAGAAAATATATGTTGGAGTAGTTAACGAAGGAATGCCATTAGTGATGATAATAATAATCTCGATTGTGGTTTTAGGTCTGATTGGAGGAGCATTTGCATATTTCTTTGTGGAGTTCGAAGAGGACGAAGAATCTACTGATTCTGAAGATGATGGAATTACTGAAGAATCTAGCAATGAGGGATGGATTTGGGACGAAGAATCTGAAGAATGGGTAGAAGATCCAAACTACAATAATTGATGAGACTTTGATTATCACCCATCACGAACATTCTTGAATGAATTAGCACGCAGACGAAGTATGACGAGTATGGCCTTGCCACGTCCAGGTGTTCAGGAACGCATCCTATTGCATCTACGTGATTATGTCGATTATTCGGAGAGGGTCGAGGTTCCTTTCGCCCTCTCCCAGATGGGTATTGCAAATGCTGTTGCTATCGCTCGTTCAAATGTTCCTCGAGCGATATCTGGAATGCGTGAACAAGGTTTACTTATTGAACGCCAAGCGCATGTTACTGGTGTTTCAAGAAAAAGAAAGGCATATTTTCTGACCGATGCAGGAGCAGAAGTCGCCAATAGTATTTGGGATACTGTTAGCCAACAACCAGTTAGATTAATTCATCCTGATGGGAGATCTGAGACGGTCGTACTCTCTTCAGCACTGGACATAACCGATTTACCATTACGTCATGTAGATTTTCTTCGCTATATCGATGATAATGGTTCGGTTGATTTATCTGTTCTTACAGCAGAATTAATCGAGAGAGATTTATCTAAGCAAATTGAGAAACAATTGATTTACTCTCTTAATGATCTGCCTCGAACAAGAAAATTTTACGGCCGTGAAAAGGAAGTTGAAGATATAGTCAAACTTCTCGAAGCCCAATCATCTTCAATATTGGTTCCTGGAATAGCAGGGATTGGGAAAACTGCCTTGGCTGGGAAGGTATTGGAGAGATTCACCCACCGCCGTAATCTGATATATCATCGATGCCAAGATTGGGAAGGTTCGAGAGCATTTCTTGAAGCGCTCGGAGAGTGGCTCTCTGCGATGGGCTCTAACGATTTATCTGATTATTTATCTGCGACTCCAGTCCCGCAGGCATCAGTCGCAGTCGATTTGATTGTCGAAGGAATCGGCTATTCACCAGCACTTATCGTCATCGATGATTTACACAAAGTTGGAGATGAAACGTTGATCTCAACATTACGTGGACTTTCTAAAAAGTTCCCAAAATTGGATGAAGTTGGCCTAATGATGTTTTCTCGGTCCTTCCGTATGGTTATTCCTGACCAAGATTCGAGTGGAAAAATTTTGACTTTGGTCATGCCACTAGAAGGGCTCGATCAAAATTCAAGCCGGCAAATTCTAAATGCAATGCCTGATATTGAAACAACACAATTCTCACATATTTATTCACTTTCTCGTGGCCATCCTCTCATACTTGAATTGATTAATCGAGGGAGTGTTGGTGGAACGTTCCACGCAACATTAGAAGCATTCGTCGAGCAAGAAATTTTCAGCCGCCTTTCTGGGCCACAAAAGAGGCTACTAGGATCTATTGCTGTATTCCGTGAGCCGATGTCATTAGATGCACTTAGTGAGCAAAAAGTGGTTATTGATTTACTTGATGAATTAGTTGAGAAAGGACTTGCTCGTCAAGCTGATAGTGAGAATTATGATGTGCACGATTTAGTCCGTGAATTTTTAGTGAGATCTATGGAATCTGAACTCAAACTAGAGTTACATGGTAAAGCAGTAGATTGGTATCGAACTCGTAAAGATAGCCCAACCGATCGAATTGAGTTTATTTATCATCTTCATAGTTCTGATCGAATTGAAGAATTAGCAGAAGTACTAACCAACGAAGGCCATGGTCTGGTTAAAGCCGGCCACACTGAATTATTGGGGATATTACGTGCGTTGGATCAGGATGGATTTGATGCTCAAGGTTGGGGTGTGGTTCGTGAATTAAGAGGGAATATTCTTTCGTTACAAGGCCGATGGGATGAGGCTGAATTAGAGTATGATTCTGCAATTACTTCCGCGAAAAAGAATCGGTTAGGAAATCAATTGGCTCGCCTATATTCTGCTCGGGCAGATATAGCAGTAAAGCGGGGCGCTACCGACGATGCATTAGAATTACACAGAAAAGCTCTAGAAATTCAAATCTCTATTAGGGACGCAGTTGCTGCAGCTAGATCCTACAATAATATGGGCTATATTTTCCGCCGACGTCGAGATAATCGTCATGCACTGGAAGTTTACGGAAATGTCGAGGAATTACTTGAATCGGAAGGCGACCCTAGACTTTGTGGATCGAGGATCAGACTCGCATCCGCCTTCCTTGAGATGGGAGAACTTGATCGAGCTCGAAATCATGCAATGATTGCTCACGATGAAACAAAAGAGAACGGTGATGAAACTCTACATGCACGTTCTCGAGCAGTTCTTGGTCGATATTATGCACGGATTAAAGACAACGAATTGGCGATGATGCATTATTCAGGAGCATTGGAAGTATTATCCCGATTAGCCGACCCACATAGCGCAGTCGAAGTTCAGATGCTTCTAGGCCACGTTCTCAGCGATGCTAATCAAAAGGATGAGGCTGCAGAACATTATCTAGAAGGATTGGCACTCGCTGAAGCGAACGATTTCCGCCACCTTCAAGGAGAATTATTAGCACGATTAGGAGAGGTAGAAAGCGATAGGTCTCAACGAATGGATTATCTTCAAAGGTCTTTGACCGTTTTCCGAGAATTAGGAGCAGTTGATCGAATGAAAGAAGTTCAAAACTCAGTGCACCGAGTGATTATGGGTCATTGATTATAATCGAATTCTTACACCTTTATTCTTTAATTCTCCAACACGGATTGTGAATTCAGGGCCGTCTTGGGCTGAAATTGAAATTGTGCCGGAATAATCTTCTCCAATATGCATCAATACTTCACTTTCTGCTAGATGTGGCGCATTATTTTTTTCAGAAAGATGACAAAGGACGATACTCTGAAGTTTTGGATTCATGATGTCTTGTAAAATTTCTGCAGTTTGAAGATTGGATAAATGCCCTCCTCGTCCACTTATTCTGCGTTTTAATGAATGAGGATATGGGCCCGTCATTAAACGCTCATCATCATAATTTGCTTCGATAGAAATATGCGAACAACCACTTAGATGTCTCTTTAGTTCATGGGTTGCTTCACCCAAATCCGTTACTATTGCTGCCCGATGCCCGTCTCCATTTGTTGCAATAACCGCAACATTATCTGAATCGTCATGTGGAATTGGAATTGGTAATAAGCTCATTTCATCACTAATTTGAATCCTTTCAACATTACCAAATGTTCTGCACTCAGAGATTGGAGTCCATCCCATTCGAATCGCAGTTTCAGGGCTGCAATGCAAAACCGCATCCCATTTTTCTGATGCACGTCTTGCAGATCTTGCATGATCTAAATGATGATGTGTGATAAAAATCCCATCGATCTCAAGAGGATTTACATTCATTCTACTCAGCCGTAATTCGAGCTGTTTTAAGGAAAATCCACAATCGATTAGCACCATTGTCGAACCAGATTTCAACAAGGTCGAATTACCTCTACTACCTGAACCGAGAGGTGTTATCTCTAACGACATGTTAATCGATACATTGCGGCGACAGACACCCCTTGAATCAATCCGTTAAATCTACTGAATTACTTCTTCTTTCTTACCTTTGTAACATCACCATATTTTCATCTTTAGCCGTGCGTGTCCGAACGACGCTCCATCACCGTCATAAATCAAACAAGGTGGCTTAGTATTGTCTAGGGGAGATGATGTTGTGCGTCGCAAGCAGTCCGCAGTACTAATGACTCTCTTGATATTGAGTAGTTTGGCTTTTGTTTCACAAACTAGGCCTCAAGCCCCAGTCGATCATATCAACCCTGGTGACGCACATGGGGGGGCTCCTCCTGTGACTGATGCTGACGATGATCAGATCCCCGATTTACATGAAGCACTCTTTGGAAATGAAATTCTCCTTGAAACATCTACTGGCGTGGTTCGCATCAAAGGTTTAGATCCTACTAACGGAACTGATAATATGACTGATTTTGATCGAGATGGTGCAAGCGCCTTACTCGAGTATTGTTGGCCGTTCACTCTCGACAAGTGTTTTACAGATCGTATCGCCCTTACTGGTAAACCACCTGAGTTGTCGGAATCTGGATTACGTGAATTTCTCGACCCTCGTGTTGCTGATACCGATGGTGACGGTTTACCAGATGGTTACGAAATTTTCATGTGTACTGAGGGTGGTTTAGGATATCTTAATGCTACAAATGCATGGAATTGCCTTTGGTTCGACCCGTTGAATCCAATCGATCAATACGATGATATCGACAGATGTCAAGATTTTACATTTGGCTGCGGCGATGGCTTCGATGTCAACCGTGATGGTACAATCGATGGCGGAGAAATGTATACGAATTCAGAGGAGTATGCTTTTGGTATGTCAGATGATTGGATTACAGAGCGTGATGGATTATGGTGTTCGGGAGAAATCAGTGGTTTGGACAAGAATGCCTGCCAAACTGAAATTAGCCGGCAAACCGGTGATGATGGTTGGCTAGGAAGCAATCCAACTCAGTCTGATTCTGATTATTACACTTGGTCAGAAATTATCGCTATTGGCTTAGCCGTTCCGGGCGATGGAATTCCTGATGGTTGGGAAGTTCACTATGGATTGGATCCAAGAAATGCGAGTGACTCTATCCTCGATAGTGATGGTGATGGTTGGGATTTAGATGGGGATGGTTATGTTATCCCAGATACATCGATTGCCACCGCAGCTTGGGGCGAGGCATTCAGTAATTACGAAGAATACATGATACACTATGATAGTGGTGCTTGGGTGACTCCTGGTATTCGAGGTGTCAGTTTGACGAATAGTGGAGATGAAATTTATTCATTTGATCAATCAACTTCACCTCAACTCGTTGACGGTGCAGTTCATTCGGTAATTCCTGACCAACAACGAGATCGACTTATTGTTGGTTCACGATATGGAATTACAATTCTCGACCCATTCAGTATGAGTTCAACACTTTACGAATTGCCTGATGGTTTGGAGATGTACACTATGCATCATTGGAATCATGGCATATCTGAATATCTCATTATAGGAACCAATGAGGGTATTTTGAGCATCGATTTGGTGAGTGGATTACCACAAATTGACTCTTACTTGAATACTGAGGGGGCTTATCACGAGATCGGCCCAATTTACTCTATGGTGCCATTATTAACAGGGAGTGGATTACTTGAAATGATGATTTTTGGTAAAGGGGAGGCTTGGACAATTGTCGTCAACAGTGATGATTCAAGCGAAGAGCCGAGGATTTCCGAACCAATTTTTCGCGAGGATGTCTCTGATTTACTTAGCTCGGCAGATGTTACTGTTAACGCAGCATTACACATTGAGATGGATGGCCGTGGCCCATTATTGGTTATTGGGACTGATGCTGGGTTAATTGCATGGAATACTACCGATGGTTCAGATTCAATAGGTTGGCCTTGGTGGGTTTTCAATTCAGAAAACGCAGAAAATTATGTCCAACGTGCTGATTTACTGAATGTTTCAAAATCTGCAATAGTAAACGTCCTTGTAAATGCAGGTTCAAAAGATTCATCTGGTGAATTCGAAGAAATCACAGGATTTTGGATGGGAACCGCAGGAGGAGTGCACCTAACCGACTTGTCAAAATTGGTGACAACACCAAAGAGCGCGTTCGATACAGATAGGATGTGGAATCTTGAGCGTTGGACAAATGGGGCGAATGATATTCATTCGATATACACGACTAATGATGAGATATTTGTTGGTTCTAGAGATGGAACATGGGTTCTCGATGGTGGCCATTACGGTGTTACTGGTCTCGCTGATAATCAAACGCATCTTCCTGGATTAGTGACTTCATTGGTGACTCTTGAAAGCACGGATGGAGTTTCCCTATTCGCTGGTATCTCACCCGGACGATTCATGAATATCATGCCTATCGACCCAATGTCGATGGATTCTGATTTGGATGGAATGCCAGATGGTTGGGAATTCATCTATGGTTTAGATCCTACCGACCCCTATGATCGTAATCGCGATGCCGATGCTGATGGAGTTCACTTCACTCCTACGTCTGGAGAAGGCATTGATCGTAGTTGGACAAATCTTGACGAATATCGATTTATTTCTACCAGCGAGGGGGGTTTCAACGGTACCGATCCAAGGGAGATGGATTCGGATGGCGATGGACTTACTGATGGCGAGGAATACTGGGGATGGTTTGCTGAATCAACAAATTTTGATTGCCATTATTTGAATGCAGTATATATTTGTGATGAAACTGCCGGCGACTTTGCACAAACTGTACATTATGAAGGATGGTTAGGATCTGGAGCTGGTGGCGGAACCGATGGTCCAACTGATCCAACCAACTTAGATTCAGATGGCGATGGAATGCCAGATGGATGGGAGATTGAACATCGCCGATGGATTGGCGATGTGTATAACGGTGGAAACCTCTGGACATTGAATCCAAGAGATTCAGCCGATGCTGAACTCGATGCAGATGGGGACGGTTTGTCGAATTTGTGTGAATACAAATGGGGTGCCTTACTCGATCAGGTATTGCGAGATGGATTGCCGAGTCACGGTGAAACATCTGAGGCTGCTGAGAATTGGACAAAGACCGATCCTAACAATATCGATTCTGATGGAGATAGTTTACCTGATGGCTGGGAAGCGCGATATACTTGTTCTTGGAGTAAAGATGAAGCGGGAATTAATCCATTAAATGGTTCTGATGCATTGAATAATCCTGACGGGGATGGTTATGATGTTAACCACGATGGGATACTCGATCTCGAAGAGAGTTTAGTTAATTGGCTGGAATATCATTGGAAGACTGAAGTTATTTTCGGAGATAGTACGAATAATGCAATACCGTTCCCAGAAAATTTCACTACCGTTCTCTATAATCTAACTTGGGAAAATTTTGCAGGAGGATCATTTGGCGAATACACCAGTCCCGCATACCGGAGTTTGGTTAATGGAACGACTTCATTTGATGTAGGCTCAGGAAACCCTTTGCTTGCTGATTCTGATCGTGATGGAATGCCTGATGGTTGGGAATTTTATTACGCACGTTGGAGTCTTTTCGATGAGAAGTGGACATTGAATCCTGTGGATGAACGTGACAAAAATGGTGATTCTGACGGTGACGGGATGAACAATTGGGAAGAATACAATGTCATTGATGGAAATTTGAGTGAAACTGATGATTTAATCACAGTTCCGCAATTTTACCTATTACCAATTGGCGGAGAGCTGCTCGCAAATCCATGGCTATCCGCTGAATCTTCGGAATCCTTCGGAACTTTCTTGTCCGAAGAACAGAAAAATTTGACTGGATTAACTGCGGATCCAAACAATCCTGATACCGATGGGGATGGATTGTTGGACGGTATCGAATTAATTTTCACAAAATGGAATTCAACAAATAATGTTTGGACATTGAACCCCTTGGTTGCCGGAGACGGTCAATATGATTCAGATAGAGATGGCATTACTGACCAAATCGAACTTAATCTGACAATTAACAACCCTGCGAACGGTGGGTTATCTCCGCCTGATGCACCACGAATGTGGGAAGAGGCAGAATTGCTCGACCCAGATGAAGCGGTGAATCGAGTTTATCGCATTCTATTCAATAAAGAGGGTCGGGCGTTAATCGCGCTTGAGCAATTCCAAGACTGGCAGGAAGGTAAGCCCGCTAAGCCACTGTTGCAAGCATTGCTTGGTGTATCAGATCCAACTTCAGATGACACTGATCGAGATGGGATGAGCGATGGTTACGAATATTGGTTTACCGAATGGAATTTAGAGAGCAACCAATGGGAAATGAATCCATTAACCGATACTGATATTCACGTTGATTCTGATGGCGATTCCTTCGATTGCAATGATGATGGGATTATATCAGATTCCGAATCATTTGACAATCTCGCAGAATTTGAGAGTAGAATCTATGGAAAGAAAACTGCAATTGATACTATACCAAACGGAACCGGCTTAGTCTCCTACGGAGCTGATGCAGTTAATGCTTACATCGATGAAGAAGGAATGCTTCCTAGTGCAGCATTCGGCCAACTTTATGTTCAATTCGTGTCAAAAAGTTTGATTTCCGCTGAACGTGCTGGTCTAATCAATCAACATGATTCAAATAATTTCAATATCAGCCTAGCTGGTGTTAGCGACCCTACTGACGATGACTCAGATCGTGATGGTATGCCGGACGGTTGGGAATTCTGTTTCTCAATATATGGCGAATTTCTCCCAATTAATGATTATCGCTGGTCGATGAATCCAATAAATCCGTTGGATGTTGATTACGATCCAGATGCCGATGGTTGGTATGACCGCAACTGGCTCGACACCCCTGCAACACAAGGTGCCTGGGAAAGTCGTGAATTTACCGCCCTCGGTACCGATATGCAGATTGGTCATGGTTCTCTTGGGCTTTTCTTTGGTAATCTAATGGAATATGAGAATGGTACGCTTCCTCTCAATCCCGATTCAGATGATGACTCGATGGTGATGGAACCTGTCTTCCTGAACGGTGAAGTAACCGATTATATTCAAAATATGAATTTGAGCGATGGGCGCGAGGTGTTCAAGTATGGAACAAATCCACTCGATAATGATACAGATGGCGATATGATGCCTGATTTCTATGAATATTATCGGGGCTGGAATGAAACGAATGACAACTGGTCTTCTTATCTAAAAATCGAAGTTCAATGGCAGCAAGTAACGGTAAATAATTGGAAACCTGTTGATATTACTGGAGGAATAATTGCTCGCCCTATTTTGAATTGGGTTTGGTTTACCCATGATGCAACCGATCCAGATGATGCTGGACAAGATGCAGATAAAGACGGGGGATGGGAATGTTCTAGTGGCTCATGCATTTATCAACAGTACAATAATTTCCAAGAATACTATGGTGTGGTTAACGCTACTCTATCCTCACCTACGCTAGTTCGACAAGCTATGCTCTACGATTGTTCGGGTAATTATGTGCAAGAATGGTGGCAATTACGAGAATCTCTTCTCGGTACATGTGCTGGTTCTGCAGCAATTAATTCGAATTATTTCCGCATGTACCGAATTAATAATGCGGACGATTTATTCGCGCTGATAATTGATGACAACGATGTTGATTACCAATATCTTGACACCTCTGATGATCAAACATTGTGTAGTGGTGAATGGACAGATTCATGGCAACGCTTCGCTGGAGATCAGTACCATTTACCGAATACTGGACTTGGAGAATACGTATTCGGTTGGTGGGTTTTGGATATAGATGGTGATCAAATCGTTGATGGGACTGATCCAACAAATTGGGATACCGATGGCGATTGGTTGAACGATTTCTTTGAAATCGAAGACGATATGCTCGATGGTGTCCGTGGAAATAGTGGTTCTCCAATTCGATACGATGATAGGACGACTTAATCTCCTGATTCTTTTATTGTGTTGATTTAATTTCCTGAATATGGACGGATTGCATTAATTTGCTCATCACGATTGGGTCGACCTGATGGAGGATAGTCAATTTCCGAGCGTTGACGCGCCGATCGAAGAAAAATTATTATTCCTTCAAGAAAATATGTCTAATTTCGTCAAACAATACAGTTTGCCGGTTGTTGAAGTCGCATTAGTTATTTCAAAATATATCCGAATATTACGTGATGAATTAACCACAAAGGCTGATGCTGTCGGTGAAATTTTGCCGATTGAATTAACTCAACCCTGGAATATCGATACAGATGGTCAAAACCCCTCCATCGATTCATTCCCAATTGAGAGGGTAATCTCAACTATTGATCAAGACAGGATGGATATATTTGATACAATAATTCGAACGATTCTGAATAATTCCGAAATACCATTGATTAATGGTCTGACTTTGTTACGAGATTGGGAATCAGTGGCTAGGGAACAATTGGTCAGCGCGAACAGCCCAGGTCATCTATTCAGTCCCTTTGAATTGCCTGAAAATTTTTAGATCATTCATTTTGAGCGGATGCGACAATTCTACTCGAAACCCACCATGCATCACCTATTGACCAGAAATAGAAGAGTGGCCAAAGTACTACTGAAACAATCAGTGGCAATTGAATCAAAAACCAACTAGCCGCTTTCGAATGTTGGCGGTTGAAGTGTTGGCCAAGGAATAAAAACGGAATCAGAGATAATGCGAGAGCCACTAACGGTCTAAATGTGCCCCAAGGCCCAATTCCACCACTGAGTTCTGACCAAATTACGCCAAATACACTTAGGGGATTCACACGATTCGGCTCTTCTTCCGGAGCAACTTGCACCACATACTCCTCTACCATTAGATAGGTCTGAACATATATCAATCATCAATCTGACGCTGTCTTGGCCATAGAAAACGCCAACAGTAGATGCTCGCTGGAAACTCTAATGGCAACACCAAAGGTTCTGGTAACTGGATTCCCTGTTTTTTCGAATAATTCAAAAAATATTTCTGAGTTGATAGTAAAACAATTATCTATCGATGGTATCGACGGTGTTGAGTTGGAAACCGATATTTTATCCGTCGATGAAGTGGGGGCGAGCAAAGTTGCATCACAATTACGAGAGGGAGATATATTCGATGCGATTTTACATTTAGGTTTAGCTGCAAAAAGGCAAAAAATTTCTTTAGAACGATTTGGTAAAAACCAATTTCGGATGAATGAGGAAGATAATTCAGGTAGAATAATAAAATCAGGTGAGATTATTGAAGGTGGAACTGATCGATTAGAAACAACAGTTTCAATCCATGTCTTTGATGAGGAATTTGACGACGATGAAAACATTTGCTGGAGTGAGGATGCTGGTGGTTATGTATGCAATGAAACAATCTATCGCACCCTCAATCAAATCATAAAATTGGGATTATCGAATTCAAATGGACGAACACTACCAGCGATATTCATTCATTTGCCACCAGAAGATTCTCTGGAATTGAATGTTCAAATTAATGTAGTCAAACGAATTATAAATTGTCTTGTTCATCGACCATATATGCACGTTGTCGGGGCATTGCTCTTCAATTCAGATCAAGAGATCTTGGCATGTCGTCGTCCAATTGGTGATGTTTGGGAAGGTTGGTGGGAATTCCCAGGGGGAAAAGTCGATGGAGTTGAAAGTGATTTTGAAGCTCTTCGAAGAGAATTAGATGAGGAATTAGGAGTGCTAATTTCGAAAGCTGAACCGGTTGAAAACATAATTCATGAATATGATGATAGAACAGTAGATTTACGAATTTTGAATTGTGGAATTATCAATCCAAACGAAGTTAACCCCACTGAACATGATAAAATTCGTTGGCTTTCAAAAAATGAGTTATTGTCGGTAAAATGGTTACCTGCGGATTTACCCATTATTCAAGAATGGCAGAGTCAGGGACTCCCCTCTTCTTCTTCTTGATTAATGGTTGGATAACCCCTTTTGTCGAACCATTCTACTGGGGAACCACTCTTCCTCATCGATAAATCGTCACCAGTACTTCGAGGAATTTCATTTCTTCCTTCGTGCCAAGTTTGTTGCTCGATCCATATACCTAAGTCCTCTCCAGAAAGGCTGACGGTTAATTTCCCGCCCAGATTAATATCTTCAAGTGCAAAAGCAACCTTTCCCGCCATGGCAGCCTGTCTGGAAAGGTCGAAAACAGTCGTGTCAAATTCTAGGTTCATCGACATTGCATCTAGCGCAGTGTCTAAAATTCGTTGAGTTCTCATCAAGTTCAAAATGAGTTCTAATGATTCAGCCTTTCCGTGCATTAGTTGAGCTCGTCGATCGCTAGGAAATGAAGCTCGCTCAGGAATCCTATCGGGTACCCAATCTGGGAATAATTTCTGGATTGCTTCGACAACTTTCTGCGCATCCTCCCATGCTCGAACAGTTGTTGAGACACTAATCATCGGCTCCATGAGTCCCTCCGGGTGCCGATGGGTCATATGTTCTCTGTTTCATCTATCTCGCAACAACACGAATGGTTCAAATCTGAAACTATCCACCTCGATTCATGACGGAACGTTCACCTGGCATTGGAGTAGCTTTATTTCTCGCACCTTCTTTGTGTGTTGTTGCCTTGAGATTTGGATTACCGATACTCGACGAGGCAATATCAAATGATTATTTAGTCGAGATTGGAATACATACCACAGCTATCATCATAGGTATTTTGATGTTCCTTAAATATCGTGTCGTTGAAGATCATGAATATCACCGCTCTGCTGCGATAAAGCGATTGACAAAATCATATACACAAGAGGATAAAGGGCTTTGGGATAAGGGAGATATCGCAATCGAGAAACTAGAATCAGCGGCTTCTAATCAACAAACAGGCAAGAGTGCATTACGAACCCAAACAATGCTGTCTAGTCGTATCGGATCTATGAATGCAGAATCTCCCGAAGTAGAAGTCGAAGAAGATATTGAAACAGAAGTAGTTACTCATTTGAGTGGATTCAACACATTAGTTGACCAACAAGTAGTCGATGGAAATGATCCGAAGAAAGCAAAAATTTCCGACCGTCTTGATTCCTCTGCGGCTAATCGCATGGCTAAACTAAAATTCAAAGCCGAAAAGAAAGCTGAAAAGAAGCGATTGAAAGTAGAAAGAACACAGGCAAAAGCTGAGTTGAAAGCCACAAAAGCATCCGCAAAAGCAATGAAATCAGAAAAAGGTGACTTGATGAAATCTCGTTGGAATGAACCGGCGGCTTCTACCATGGCTAAATCTGTAGTCTCTTGTAATGATTGTGGGACACTAAACCAATCTGGAATTCCGTATTGTTCTTCTTGTGGTTCATTCCTCGATTGAGGATGGAGAGATTCAAAGAGGGTCCCTTGGAGCCACGCTTAGGTGAGATGATGGCAGGGAAGCGTGACTATTACGAAATTCTCGGAATTTCTAGATCTGCTTCAGAGAAAGAAATCAAAAATGCTTTTCGTAGCCTAGCTCGAAAACACCATCCCGATAAGAACCCTGATAACTCTGACTCCGAGCGACTTTTCAAAGAAGTTCAGGAAGCCTTTGCTGTCTTATCAAACCCTGATGAGCGAAGAAAATTTGACACATTTGGTCACCAAAGACCCGGCGGCTCACCGTTTGGTCCGAGCGGATTTCAGAGTGTCAATATCAATTTCGATGATCTTTTTGGTGGTGGTGGATTTGAATCAATTTTCAGTTCTCTTTTCGGGGGTGCTGCAGGAGGTAGACAACGCCATCAGCGCGGCTCTGATTTACTAGTTCACCACCAAGTTCCTTTCCAAGTAGCCATGGATGGTATTGATGATTCTATTGAAATCGATGTGCTGAAGTCTTGTGATGATTGTTCAGGTTTGGGTTCAAAGAGCCCGGATGAGATTAGAGAATGTCCTGCATGTGATGGAAGAGGAAGAGTACAGCGAATTGAGAGAGTCGGACCATTTTCCCAACAGGTTGTCAGCAATTGTGCGAGTTGCCGTGGTGATGGGCGTATAATCCCAAATCCTTGTTCAAGCTGTCAGGGAGAGGGAAGAGCATCTCGAACAAAGAAAATGCAATTTCATGTGCCCCCTGGAATCGATAGTGGTAATCGATTAAGGATGTCGGGACATGGTGAAGCTGCAAAAGGTAATCGTGGTGAACCAGGTCACCTCTATATCGAAATTCAGGTTGAGGAACACGAATGGTTTGAGCGAGATGGTTCAGATTTATTGATGGCCTTACCAGTTAGTTATCCCGATTTAGTACTTGGAACAATTGTAGAAATACCTCATATTGATGGTGACAATTTGAAAATAAGAATTCCAGCCGGATCTAGACCTGGAGATACAATTTCTTTGCGCGGCAGAGGATTACCGGGCCAGAGAAGTAGAATTGGCCGCGGCTCGGTGATGGTGTTGTTAAAACTCGATATTCCAGAAAAAATCCCTCGTTCTTTGAAGAAACAATTGGAAGGGATACGGGGGGAACTAAGTATCGACTCAGTTATGTTAGAAGAAAAAATTTGCTCTGAAGCACGACAACGTCGCCATTCTTGATTGGTTCATTCGATAGACGCATCCCAATCGATTGCTCGATTTGGCACTGCAGCGAGAGGTTGTTCATCAACCAGTCCTGATAACTGAAATCCTAGACTTGAAGGGTTTCCGTCTAGAGTAATTCTCAAAAATAATTGCGAATGGGCTTTCATTTTATCGAGAAAAATCTCATCGTTTTGGAATAATCGTGATGGGGAAACATCACTGATGCTAACCAATGTTCCTTCTGGCGCGTGGACTCGCATTGCTGCTAAATTCCAATCCTTATCTCCTATTCTGATGCCTAGCAATAAGGACGCAGTACCTTCTCTTATACGCCAGATACAAATCTCTACTTGCTCGGTCATATGCCGTAAGATCGGTTCTCCCCATTCGCTGATGATAGATTTCCATGGACTATCTCCTAATTGGTGTAATGCCGATTCTATCGCACCTTCATCAATCGAATCGCTAGCCAGAGCCAACGACAATCTTTCTCGAAGACGTTGAAGACGTTTCCTCTCATGTTTTTCTATTTGAACTGGTAAATTTTCTCCAAAGAATATATAGCGACGATTCCAAAATAATACCAATAAGATAGGAGATAGCAACACAAACCCAATCAAAATATAAAAATCGGTGAATAGATAAGAAAAATCAGTATAAATTCCTGGTTCGGGTGGTTCATGAGGGCCAAGATAACCTATTTCGAAGGAATAATCAATGATAGTTCCTTGATCTCCCTGCCTCTCGATACGAATAGCATGTAATCCGTTTGGAATAATAATTGTTGAACCATCAGTGGTGTTTACTATTGCTCCGGTGATTTGGTCGAGGGCTTGAATTTGATAATTTACCCTCGATAGTGTGCCGCCATCGATAAAGATACGCGAACCATTTTCATCGGTGATGATTATTTGGTAGATGTCTACATTATCATTTGAATGAAGATGGCCAGAATACACCTCATTTGGTAATAATTGTGTATTTCCGTTAACAGTATCGGAGGGAATTGGAAGTTCTTCTTGTGCATCAGCAAAATCTCCAGCATCAGGAGGTTGGATTGGATCGATTATGAAAGACCATACTGCTACCTCATCAGATGTAATACGAACTTCGATAGCGACAGTTTCAACTGGTGTTGTAAATTCAGTCGTTATCGGTTCAGCGGATATGTACTCGATTACTTCTGAGCCGTCTTCGAGGTGAAATATTATCTGGTAATAGCTAATTCCTGAAATAAATTCGGGAGTAATTGAGAAGGAATATTCTTCTCCAATATCTAAGAGAACTGCATCTCCTTCTTTATCGAAAGAACTGATTGAGGATCGGAATTTGGTATAATCGTTCAACGAAAGCGGCTCTCCGTGATTCCATGGATTGGATAATTCTCCCCCTCCCGGTGCTTCATCGATATTTGAATCTCTAGATATTCCGAACATATATGTCGAATAATTCACTCCTACTTCTGGAGTTATTCTGAACCAAAGTTGTCCATCTTGTGGATAATCAATTAATTTATTTATTGAATCTGCCGGGTTATATTGTGTAATCAGTTTATTTTCTAAACTATTTCGTGACCAAATTTCAAGATTGGCACCTTCTGGTGCTACGAAACGGTTGAGCAATACCACATCTCCCGCACCACCCTCTATCATTATCGCATCTTTATCAGATGTCGAATCTAACCCGCCAACAAATATCACAATTGATGAATTGATTTGATCATCATTGCAATTCCAAAGGAAGCAATTGTGCAATAAAGGCATTAGAATTGGTAATTCTACATCGCTCCCAGGTGAAGGAACAGAATTAGGTTGGTCTAAAGATTCGGTTGATGACAATAGCCAACCCCCAAGTCTCGATGAAGAATAGTGGTTGGAATGTTCTAGGTCAATTTTTGCAGTAACGGTTGAACCTGAATTCAAATAACCAGACCAGGTGACTTCGTGAAGATCCTCGATAAAGATGGATGTATTACCATCGATTATCTCTAATTCCATTCCAGTGCAACTTGTTATTTCACATTCAAGACTATAATAAAATGACCCTGAATTGTAAATGAAAATTTCATCTACAATATGTATTTCTTCGCTTTCTGCTTCTACATTCATCACCATTGGTGATAGCATCAGCAGAGCGAGAACGCTGGCAAGCCTCTTGTTCACGCGTTGTCGGGCGCGACTCCCCCTTAGAATCCTTCAAGCGAATCGTGCGGCACGCTCGCACTATGAGTGAGAGGGCGATGGCGCGGAGTGTCGTCGCAAGGCAGCGTTTTTCGCGCCTTTTCGCACTCGGTGACCGCAAATCTCCAATTTCTTGGTCCCCGGCATTAGTAATCGGATCAGAAGATAATGAATTACCAATTTCTCTCGCACCTCTATCTTATTCAAGAGATGGAAAGTCATTACCTGCGAAGATACAAATGAGCACTAGAGGTAACCTTTGTTTACCATTCGATTCAACCGATGAATGGCATGCAAGTGAGGGTTTGGTTCTCCCCCCAAGTCTTTCTGAATCTAATTCCGGAGAATTTGGAACAGGTGATCAAATATTACCTGTTTCTTGGCAATCACTTCTTCATGATATTTCATTATTAGATGAAACAGTTGAACCATCGGTAATTATTTTGACCGATGCACCGCAACTTGCTCAGCGCCCCGGAATGCTCGTTGATGCGATCTATACACTACGTACGCGCTTCCCAACGTCATTACTTTGGACTGTGGGTATTGGTGGACCGGATAATTGTGCTCTTTTGGCTTGGATGGGGGTAGATTTGTTCGACCTCTCGAGATCGAGACATGCTTCATCTCTTGAAGTTCTTCTGACTGAAGATGGCCCTAGGCCGGTAGAGGATTCTCTCGATGAAGATTGTACGATGATTTCTCAACTTGCGGCTTGGAAAGCCGCGTTGGCCGAAACACGCTCAGCAATTCGCGAAGGTTCACTTCGTGAATTAGCAGAGCGTCAGAGTTTGTCCAGCCCTCGTTCAGTCGAGCGTTTACGTCGTCACGATGCTAAAATGAGTAGTTTGAGTGGTGGAGAATCAGGACTTAGTAGAATAAAAGGTCAAGATTTCCCACTCCGTTGCCATTCGTATACTAGTCGTAATGATGCTTTGATTGTCGATTGGCAGAGGCGCATTGCCGAATCACATTCTCCACCAGAACATCAAACAGAAATATTACTACTTCTCCCTTGTTCGGCAAAAAAGCCCTATCGATTATCAGCCTCACATCGCAGATTTAGGAACTCGATTACATCTAATCGAGTTCATGAGGTGATGGTGACAGCTCCATTGGGACTTGTTCCTCGTGAACTCGAAGATATATGGCCTGCTGGGAATTATGATATTCCAGTTACAGGGGAATGGGATTTAGATGAATTAACTACTATTAGGGAGATGATTAATAAATTTGCAATTCGCAATGGATATTCAAGAATCATCAATCATTCTGGAATTCATCTTGAAGTTGAAGGAATTGACATAATTGATACACGCCAAGGCGAGAGTGCAGGCAATTCAGAATCTCTCACCCGATTAGAAAATGAGGTTGGCCGAGCCGCTCAAGAATACAAGCTTTCAAGCCCAAAAGAAAGCATACATCGTCTCAATAAATTATGTGCATTATCACTGTTTCAACATGGTACAGACGAATGGCTGTCCGGTTGTAAAGTCGAGGGCCGACCACCAATATATACAATTAAAAAAGATAGAACTCAATTAGCTAGGTGGAACCCAAGACTTGGTCGATTCTCATTTTCTAAAGCATGCTTACCACTTTTACACGAGAGCGGTAAATTTCCGATTGTAAATTTAGTCGGTAATTTCGATTGGAAAGGAGATCTGTTTTCGACCAATATTAAATCAAAAAATGGTGAAATTCGCGTTGGTGATGAGGTTTTAGTCTATCAAAATGGTACACTAATCGGCTCGGCAAGAGCCGAAGCAGCAGGTTGGGAATGGCCTGAAGGACCTGGTAGGTTGGCGAAGGCACAACATCGATTGTGAGACTCACTCAATGGGTATGTATGCGTAGCGATTAAAGAGGGGCAGCAGGTCGCCCGCACGCCTGAGGTATCAAAATGGCTCGAATGCACAGTAAAGGAAAAGGCACAAGTGGCTCATCAAAGCCAGATGCAAGCAAGGCTCCTGTATGGTCGGAGACCAGTAAAAAGGAAGTCGAAGAATTAGTTCTCAAGTATTTCAATGAAGGTCACTCAACAGCAATGATTGGTACAATTCTTCGTGACCAACACGCAATTCCCGATGTGCGCCTCGTCACTGGAGAAAGGATTGGACAAATTTTGACTCGAAATGAAATCACATCATCATATCCAGAGGACATGATGAACCTCATGCGCCGTGCTTTGAGCTTAATCGACCATCTGGGTGCTAACCGCAAGGATCTCCATAATCGCCGACAACTCGAACTTTGCGAATCTCGAATTCGTAGGTTAGCGCGATATTACAAGGGTAATGGCCGCTTACCTGCGACTTGGGCTTACAAGCGTGATCAATTACGCTTGATGGTCGAGTGATTTGTTTAGCAATCAAAGATTAAATCGCAACAATTGTGGCTTTAGTAGCGCAGAAGATTTGAACCACGTCCGCTCAGACCTCGTTATGTCCGCGCTTCTGGAGACGGCTCCATTCGCTCCTGTTTCTGATATTCTTATCGCTGCAGCTAATGAAATTCACCGGACAAAAGTTCCAATTCTCTTATTGGCGGCTCCTTCGATTGAAGGTTCTCTCTCTTTGTCACCGATCGAAGCCGCTTTAGTCGACAGTGGAATTCCTTATCAGCGGCGGTTTAAATTGGAAGCGCCGAGTGAAGGATCTTGGATTCATATTTTAGGAAGTGGAGATGAAACTGGGCCGAGAATAGAGACGAATCCATTTCGATTAACGATAGCAGGGACAATTGTGAAAGGATTGACTGGTCATCGTGGTGATGAGAGAAAAGGGCTGCTAACCGCTATTGCTCAATCCAATGTTCTCGGACAATTAATTTCACCACAAGGGCTTAGAACGCGGCGAATGAAGCCTTGGGTGTTATCTGGTAACTGGCTACATTCTTCTCTTGATACGACATATGATCCAGTGTTCACAGCGATTCGTGATCAATTGGTACAAGAGGGAATCATCCGAGTCGTATGTTTACCTGAGGTGCCCGAGCCGAATGTTTCCATCCACAATTGGATTGATCCAACTGCCCTTGATGCGATCACTTCTCGTTGGCCAACTTTGGATGTAGAAGGAAGAGCCCGCGCCCTATCACACCTTGTGAAACCTTCATTGGCCCGTTCGACACCTTCAACTGCTCGATTGGAAGAAATTATTTGGCATTGTATTCTATCCCCTGGATGGTCGACTGACTTAGCAGGTCAAATTACCACCGGTGCTCAATTGTGGAAAGAATATGCTGCGCCGGTCGCAGCAGCAAAATTAGTCGATAAATTATTACGAGATGGAAAAATTTGACTATTCTTCGATTCGCAGGATTACATCACAGCCATTACATTCGAATCGTAATGGCCGAACGTTTGATTCTACTGAATTGATTGTATTGCAGGCCGGGCATTGAATTGTTGGCCCACGACCTTTTCGAGGATTATTCGATGGGTCCAAACGTGGTGAAACCAATGCGACGGGGAAAACTAACAAGATGCTTGAACCAACGATTCCAAGAACGATTTGCATTGGCATGCCTAGAATATAAACAATGAAAGCCAGACCACCAAGTGTTACAACCGTTAGTAAAGACGGAACACTCACTCGTTTTCGAGTCATCAATAGTCCCATGCCGATAGCAGCACAAAGTGCGAATACCGAAATCATTGCAGAAATAAGTGGGCTAAATGCCATATTTGCGGTCGGTAAAAACTCGATTCTGTATACTAGTTCTGGGTCTAACTCGTTAGCATCTACGGTAATCATTTCCATGAATATCCATCTTCGATGGCTATAATCTATCTCTTCTGCAGAAATCGCTCCTAATCCTGCGAGCATCGTTGTCTTAATTTCTATATCTAAGTCGATATTTTGCCAATAATCATTACCTGGATTTCTAATGAAATTTTCTACTAAAAGTTGCCTAGAACCTAATTCGACACTACTAGACGTATCGATTGTAATGATAATTGTTTCAGCATTAAATGCACGAGAACCTCCCATGTCTAATGTGATTTCCGTTGGCCCTAGATCGACTGGATTAACTCCTACTAATGACTCAATCTCGAGAGATAAGCCATCTGAAATGAATGAACGTAAATCTGATCCTGAACCTGTAAGGTGAGCTGTTAAAGCGAGGAGCTCTGAATCATCAACTCTACCATTATTTTTCTCAACACTAGGTACCGAATCTGAATATGTTTGCAGATTTCTCCACCAACTATTCGAATTCAAACTATCATTGCCAATATTATCCAGTCCCCATCGCATCCATTGTGACATGGCTCCATCAAAGGTAATTGATACGACACGATTCATTGAATCTCCATCGAATTTTACATCTAAATCGATTTCTAAATCTGAACCACCAGATTGTAGTGGCTCCGAGGCAGGATACCAGCCCGTTGACCCAGTATCTTCCCCAATCGTGATTTCATGAGTACGACTCATACTAACCTCTAGCCCGGATTGCGGTTCGAGATGGAATCGAATCGAATAGGTTCCACTCTGAGCATCTTCTGGCGCTTCCCAGACAAATGTGACTTCAACTCCTGAATCTAATCTTGTTGCGATTGGTTTTTCATTCAGTTCAGTATTTTGAACTGAAATGCCTCCGCTCGATGATGACCACATGCGGTCATCAAATCCTGAATTGATGATGATTGGAAAGTAGATTAGCCTTCCTTTCACACTTGCATCTTTTGCGGTTATTTCTAGCAATGGAAATCTTGTAGAAATTTTTGAGGTATAATCCTCGGACCCCCAGAGGAATCTTAGTCCAGCATCTTCACCTGGGCTTGAGAATAATAGACTTCGAACCGATAAGGACAATTCAACTAAATCTCCATCTCGAATTTCTCCGGCATCAACATTTACAGTTATTTGTAAATCTCCTTCTCCAGTAAGATACGGTGCAATTCCTGCATCCCCTGAATAAATTGAGCCGCCGATTTTGATGTCGAGGGTTGAATTAATGGTCACACCGACTGCCCCCTCGACTTTGTAAGGCATATTGAATATCCAACCATGCTCTGGATAACTACCATCAATTCCCCATATGACCTCCCAAGAACCGATATTTACCTCGCCTCCGATAGAAGGCGTAACTAGAACTGAGTATTCTTGATCGAGGTCACCTTGAAAGGGAGTTAACGAGCCATCTGTGGATTCTCCAATTAGGAACAAATCAAAATCCGTTGATGTGCAACACTCTACCGGTGCTTCGGCACTCGCCGGCGATAAGGCAAAGCTGGTCATGACTAGCATCGTGGTAAGGAAAATTGCCGAAGCCACTCTATTACCTGTCATATGGGTCTGTGGTTGACCTTCAAGACTTCAATGCGCCGCCTTCAGGGGCCCGTGGTATTAGATTTAGAGAGTACAAAGAATAGACGAGGAACCCTTGTTGGCAAGATTCAATTATGGAGCCAAATTAATTTGACCGGTAAATCATCTGCTAATGATTCAATTCTGGCGAATCCAACTCTTTCTAGTTGTATGACTTGCCCGGTATTCAATTCAAAATCTTCAATCATCCCTTTGACTGAACGCAATTCCATACCGTCCGGGATGGATAATTCAGCCTGTCGTGCCATATTCTCTGGAATCCAGTGAACGATTGGACGCCTATCTGAGCGATCCCAAGATTGCACAGTTGCTCGCCCATTAATGTTGGAAATATCTGCATAATCTTTCAAGCGAATTGTTTCAATTTCAGCATCTTGCTTTTCAATGAGAATTCTTTGACTTGCAAGTTTCCAAATTCTCGCCCCCTCAATCGTTCCATCTGGATGTTTCGGAACCGAAATCATGTCCACAGGATTACTTTTATCCATTTCAGTTCTCAGTTCCAAACTTACTGGATTTCTGACAAACGCACGTCGCTCACAATTTCCATCGATTTCTTTTGCATTGAAAGCCTCGATAGTTTGCAAAGAAACTGAGATATCTTTCTGAGTTAATCCAAGGTCAATCCAAAATGCGCGTAATGCGGTTGCATCGAAGCCGCGGCGGCGAAGTGCGCGAAGTGTAGGTAGGCGAGCATCATCCCAGCCCGAATAAACTCCATTTTCAATTTCAGCTCGCATACCTGAAGTAGAAAATCCACCGAATTCATACACCTTTACACGCCCCCAGTAAAGCGTTTCGGGGTAAGTCCAACCAAAGTGAGAATAGAGCATAGTTTGTTTTCTTGTAGAGTCCATCAAATCTTTTCCACGAATGATGTGAGTTACTCCTTGCAGATGGTCTTCGATTGCACTTTGGAAATCTAGCAGAGGCCACACTTTGTAGCGATTCCCAACCATTGGATGAGTGGAATGCTGAATACGCAAAGCAGGCCAATCTCTCAATGCAGGATTAGGCAAATTCATTTCCGTTTTCACACGAACAACCGCCTCACCTTCTGCGATATTCCCTTCTTTCATTGATTCCCAATCTATTAGATTGTCTTCGACGGAACGAGGTCTGCAGGGGCAGGCCTCTTTTCCATCGCGTAATTGTTTGAAGGCGGCGGCTGAACAACGGCATACGTATCCGAAGCCGCCTGTGAGCATCTGTTCAGCATGATCAAGATATAGCGGTATCCTATCTGATGCACGAATGATGATGTCTGCTTTGGTTCCGGTTAACCATTCGTAATCTGATTCAATCCAATCATATGCTGCTGGCATTGGTGGTTTTACCTTTGAATCGGTATCATCAAAACGCAGTACAACTTTTCCGTGATACATTTTCGCATATTCCGAATTTATTGAAACACCTCTAGCATGACCGAGAGTAAGGGGGCCATTTGGATTTGGAGCAAATCGGAGAACGACCTTACCTTGTTGAGCATTAGGCAAATCTTTGAGCCCAACACGCTTTTTTTGTTTCTCTCGTTGAAGAGCCTCTGGGTTCGTTGCAGCCAACACGTCACGTGCTACCTGAATGCCTTGGCTGGAGGCTAGTTGATTTGCCGAAGCTACCTCTTTTTCGACAAGTGTTTTTAGCTCGCGAGCCATCTTTCGAAGATCTGCACGCTCACCAAGAAGTCGACCAAGAACTGATCCAGATTGGCCAGCGCCATCATATTCGACGGCATTTTGAAGGGCATATTTCCTCACTGTAGCGATGATTTCAGAATCCCAAATGTCAGAATCCACCATGCTATCATTCTCTTCCGTCTACTTTCGGCATTTGACGCTTGTCTAAATCACCAGTCATCAAGTGAGGATTGAATGATGCCACCACCATCTTCAGTCCTTACGGGAACCGGAGTTGAATGAATCTCGGACCATAAATCCGATATCGTCGACCAAGTCCATCGAAGACAATTTGCTGGAAGTTCACCTTCGAGCATTTTATTGATCGCGATTCGAGTTTTTGGATCTGAAGGATAGCCGCTTCCGATTTCGAAATCATATTCCAATGCAATTTTCTCAATTTCCGAGTCGCGTCGTACTTTTGCGAGTATACTAGCAGCACCCGCAACTCGATCTATTGAATCCATGCCATGCCGGGAATCTATTTCCCAATTTTCCCAATTTTCGCCTAGCGCATTTCCCAACCTTTTACCAAAGCGCTCAGCATTACTATCACAAGCATCAGCTAAAATTATTCCATTCTCATTTGAATTGCTCGATAATCGAATCGCTTCGGCAAATAATTCAATTTCAAGGCTATTCAAATCTGAAACAGATTTATTCAAATCAATTCTACTCGGTGGGCAAATCACTAGGCCTATCCCCCAGTTATATTTTTCTGCTGCCTTCTCGATTTGTCCAGCGATAATTTTACGTGCCTTTGCGGTCAATTCTTTTGAATCTCTTGCACCAATCCATTCAAGCACATCTCGATTCAGGTCAGGGATCTTCAATGCACATACTACCAATGGGCCGATTACAGGGCCACGTCCAGCTTCATCGACACCGATGCTGTTCATTTTCATTTCTCCGCATCGTTCTTTTTGGACAGTCTGGAAATTCTTGATTCAAAATCATCTTCTAAGTCTAGCATTACATTGTCTGGGTGAATGAGTTCACCCTCATTTAAATCATCAGCAATTTCTACGATATCGTCGAGAGCATCTTCAGTCATTGCTCGGTCGAGGGTATGACCGGCCTCGTCGACTATTTGAGGAGCTGGTGCGGAGCGAATTTTTTCTGTTAATCCACCTGATTTTTCGATAAACTTGGTGGCGAACTCGCTCGCATCCTGTTGGGGTGATTCGATTGAAACTTTCATTATTCTTTCTTTCTTTGAGTATTTTTCCATCCAATTTTCAATATTTCCATCGTCTTCAGAAGGTAATCCGAGCCTTTTACGATCTTCTTTCAATCGGTATTTAATCGCCATTGCAACACCGATACTTCCTACAATAATAACCAAAATACTTAGGATAACGGTATGCCAAGACTGTAGCCATTTCAATATTTTTGATTCTTCAACATCTGAATGGCCATCTCCACTGCCTACTCCACCTATTGTTGCAGAATCGGTCGCAGTGAAACTAATTCGTGGATCTCTCATCGAATGAGCTTCGATGGTTAATGTCGCACTCGTGTCGACAGGTGCTTCATCAGGTACTATCATCCAAGCGGTAAATGTAACGGATTCCCCAATTTGAATGTTTAATATTTCGAAGGATCGCGGATTCCCTGAACTGCTAAACGTCGCTCCTTCGGGAGGAATTAACCCAAATTGAGTGAAAACATTAACGTCGAGATTGACAACTAATCCATCTTCGATATTTCCTAAATTTGTTAATTTCCAAGTCGATGTTAAATTATTTTCATCTGTCGTTTCGGTGGAAAGAATTTCCAGCTCCCATTCAAAATAATCGCCTGAAGTAATCATTAATTCCACCGTCGATGGATTCCAATTATCCACCCATAATTCAACAATTATCGTGGCCTGTAAATTCGAACTGGTACCTGGTCTCACACTGGCATTCAAATTTATTCCGTTAGCTACTTCAGAAGGATTAAGCTCGATGTGTTTAGTATTCAAATCAACATCTAACCATTCCGGAGTAGAGAGGAGTTTGAGTTCAAATTCATATGGTATATCTCCAGTATTTTCTATGATTAATTCTGTCCTACAGCTTTCACCAGGAGATATGTCGAAATTACAATCAATATTATTCAATTCTAATGTACCTCCTGACCTTGGAACAATGTTCACCCGTTGAATCGTGTAGACCGCGTCCTCTGGTGCAGCTAAATTCCAAATTTTTACCTCAAAGAACATGGATCCTGAAGTAAGGAACGGGGATTCAACTTGAAACCTAATATTTGCAGTTTGATTCGGATATAACTCATTCAATTCATGCCTATCGAGAACAAAGATATTCCAATCGTCCAATGCGAATGCTTGACCGAAATCTTCCAGTGGTGTTCCATTTTCATCGACTGGCCTAATGCCGATTTCCAAATCGCGTTGAGTATTGCCTAAATTTCTTGCAATCATTGAAATCGTAGCGACATCAAAAGGAGATATTGAGAATATCCCCCCACCCTCGACAATTTCTGCTTCATGATGGTATCCATATTTCATCGAAAAATTGTACCAATCTTGACGCCCGTCTGAACCTGTAATCAATTCCATGCTAAATTCGTGGATTGAATTTGCTAACGGAAGTCCATTTTGAGTCGTTGGCGCCGTGATTGAAAATTGCACCCATCCGGTGGCGCTCGATGGTGCATTGAATTCATGTCCAAGGGTAGTATCATTATTGTAACCCCACCAAATATTCCATTCTTCTGCGCCAGTGATTATAATCTCGGCAATATCTGTTTGATCTGCATAATTCGTAAAATTCACATTCAAATTCATCTGTATTCCTGGGTCGATTGAAAATACTGATCCCGAATCTGGTCCGAAATTGATGCCAGGGGGTTCGATGTGGAATGGGTAGAGATAATTTGGAGTATTATTGAATACTGTCGCTGAAGCAGCCTGTTGTAATTCTAAAGCGCGAGAGGGTGAAATTTGGTTAGGATAATCGAGACCGATTGTTGAATTACCTGTCAGAATTGAATGGAAAACACATGCGGCCAAGTAGGTTCCATCTATCGATGGGTGTGACCCATCACTTGAGTATAGATTTGAGAACGAAGTGGAGCCCACCGACGGGTTGACACCTGTATCTGCAACATTATTGTAAATATATTCAAACGCGAGGCCGACAGGTGCAATAAAAGCAGGTTGTGAATCAGTAGTGATGTTTTCAAGATACATTTCATATCCTTGTCGAAGGTGTAATTGCATAGTCAGATAATCTGGATTCCTCCATTGATTATTGCTATCACCATCCTTGTATCCCCAAGTCATGAAAAGAATTGTATTCCCATTCGAATTAACGATGCGTTCGTTAAGATAAATTGCTCCGGCCTTACTCTCTCTCCAAGATGTCGAACTGGTTGGAAATGATGGAATTTGACTTTGGTCTTGAAGAATAACGTAGTCATTTGCTTCGTTCAATGCTAAGTTCCATGAATCTTCAGTCTCCCTAGCTTTTTCTTCATGATCTTTTAAATTAAGTCCACCCCCAGTCAATGCACTCACTGAAACCTCTTCTCCTCCTGAATCCATTAAATCATTGAGTTTTGATGCAAGATTATTCTGATTCGTATAGGAATTCCCTAGAAATAATATATCGTTAGAAACTCCTTTTTCAATAGATTTGGAAGGCTCCATCGTGTCTTTTAGACCCGCCGGCGCTGAGAGTGGAGTTAATAGTAAAAAAATGAGAATTACCGAGATCAGCCGCTCTTTCATAGTTCGGCTCATCGTTCTCACTCTTTCATTCCTACCCCTCTATGTTGATTCAGTCGACGAAGGGTCTATGGTGTTAGGTCCCGCTCATCCATTATGGTGCCAATATGGCCATTTAGAAAAAAACAACCCGAGCCTGTGAAGACTATTAAAGTCAAAATTCCCGAAGTTATTGAATATGAAAGAAAAACTACTGATGGCCAAGATGAGTTGGTGTCGAGCAGATTGCATCTTAAAGACAAAGATTTTCTTGATGCGATGGAATTTTTTGGCGAAGACAAAAAAGAAGATTGATTTCATTTCATAGAACTGGATCAGGTATCGATTGGCCGATGGCATTGATGTCAAATTCACCAGCTTGAATGGGAGATTTTATCCCAAATTTCCGGCTTACGATTGGATCAATTTCTCCAAATACTCCTACCTCAACTCCATCGTAGAATACTTTCGCCCCTCTGCCCTCAATCCACGGACCACAATGAGGGGTAGTTGCTTGGTAAGTAATAAGATTAATTTCAGCACCAAGGTCGCGCAATAGAGCCTGAGCAATACCTTTTGCTGCCGCAAATCCTCCCCCTACCTCTGCACACGCCCACGCGGCTTTCAGTTGATTCTTTGAATCCATAACTACAGTGCCTAATTCATGAATTCTCTGTGGAAGTTCATGATGGCGATTGGCTGCGAGTAAATTCAGTAGAGATGGTAATATATGTTGCCTTAAAATTGTGTGTTCTTTGGTAATGGGATTTGCAATTACAGTTATCTCACCCTTTGCTTCCCATCTCAAGTTATTGAACTGGTCTAAATTATTTGAAAGGGTAAGGCTCTGTGTTTCTTGTAAACCAAGTGCGCACAAACTCAAACTCACCCTGCGCCTTAATTGTGATGATTTTAACGGAATTGCATCTATATGAACAGTCGATAGTGTATCGGGTAAATTGTCGTAGCCATAACCAATAGCAATGTCCTCAACGATATCGACTGGGTGCATTATGTCTGAGCGCCATCTTGGCATTGCAATCACATGCTCTTTTTCTCCGACGGCGCAATCTGCCCATTTCTCAGATTTCTCAGCACCATCGGTAACGGTTCTTGATTCGAGTAAAACACCTCCCATCTTCTTAATCGCTAAGTCAATTTCTTCATTTGACAATTCGATGCCAAGGATTCTTTGAATCAAACTATGAGGTAGGTTGTGAAGTTTTGAGTCTCCTCGAGGGCAATTTGAGATTTCATTATCCCAACCCGTTAACTCAATTGATTCAATGACTCCTCCTCGTTCAGAAAGAGAGAGGCAAGTTAGCAATAAGCAAGCTTCACAAGATCGTTTATCCCAACCCGTTACATCAATGAAAAAATCAGTAGTAGAAGAGCTAACAGCGGCATGGTTTCCATTTATTATTGGTGGAAACGATAACACCTTTTCATTCGAATCAATAATCATTGGATATTTCGAGAATCCTTCCACTAGGTGGGCATAATCAATACCCTTAGGATGGGTCGTCAGGATTTTTTCGATACTTATTTTCTTCTCCATTGCCAAAGGAATAAATTCGTATCCACCATCGACTGTTGTTACTCTAAATGGGGGTGTTATTTTTGCTAAATCATGAACTCCGATGGATGAAAATTTTCTTCTCCTTCCAAGTGTCATATGCAATTTTTCTTGATGATCCATGAGTGATTGAATGAACTCATCCTTTTCTTCGGGTGTCGAACCATTCTCTACACCGCGCACAATAGCGCCAAGTATAACTGGTCTAACTTCGGCTAATGATGATTCAACCTTCATCTCAACTTCACCGTGACGAATTTCCAGATCAGGGGTAATATCTATTGAGTGAAGGAATGAACGAGCAGCACGTGCAATGTTTTCATGGCTTAGCAAATCAGGTCTGTCTGGAAAAATTTCTATTTCTATTCCATTTTCATCATTAACTTCGACGACACATCCAATTCCTGGAAGTCGATTCTCCCATTCTTCAGCATCATATTCGATGCCCGAACGGCGTTGTAATTGAGATAATATAGAATGTTGAAATGTTAATGTCGGCATAGAAAAACCTCAATTTCCAAGCCAAATCGGAAGAGGTCGATCGAATCCGATCAATCGTAATCCTGTTATTGCTGCCGTGTCATAATCCATTGCACGCAGATTTTTTCTGGTAATCGCCTCAATACCGTCAATTCCCAATTCTCTCATCCAACCTCTGATTGTAGAATCCAACCAAGTACAGTATTCCTCTAAATTTTCGTCTGGAGCTGGTGCTACGACAATCGAACAGCCGGCTCCACGTGCGATTAGACAATCTTCTGCGCTTGGAGGCTCATCCAGTTCAATCATTAATTGTCTTTCCTGGTTAATCAAATCCATCGCTCTTGCAGCTAAACCAATCTTTGGTAATGCTGCAGCTGCTCTACCTCCTCCCGGACTTGATGCGTCGATTATTGCTCCATCAAGATCTAATTCGACGACCAATCTGAAAAGGTGATCGACACGATCGACACGATCTCTTAACATTACTAGAGCTGAATTTTGAATTTTGCTTGATAAAGAAACTAATAATCCTTCTATTTCAGCATCGTTCATCACTGGTAAATTTGCAAGATTTAGGACGATGCCTGCACAATCTCTCAACGAATCTACGGAACCTACTAAATTATCCTCATCGATTAACAATAAATCGATTTCCCGGGGATTTTCTGAAACCAATGATGGTTGAGCAGCTGATTTAGGACCTGAAATTTCAGTGCCACTTCCTTCTATAAGCCAGGGGACAGGGAATAAAAGTCCCTTTTTATCTTCTCCTGGGGGTAATATCAGTGTGTATGGATCTAATGGTGAATGTGAAGCAAGTCTGTCTTGAGTCGTTGGAACAACTGCAATGCCTTCGAAGCCTTCTATGATGGAGCATTCCGGCTGTTCCCCAATCGGTGGAGAATTAACATCGGAAAACAAAACCAATGCGTCTTCATTGATGGAAAGGCCAAGCGGTTCTAAATATTCTGAAATATCTATTATTTCTTCCGGTTCAATGCCTCGCATTGTTGCTCCATCACCGGGAGGTGGGCAAGAGCCCGCGACGATGATTCGTCCCCCTCTCATCCCAACGCCCGGCTCAGATCCAACTGATCCGAGGACAATGATTGTTCCATCATGCATACCCGCTCCAACTCTGTCGCCAGCATGACCTCTAACTAGAATCAATCCTCCTTTCATTGAAGACCCGGATTCTTTTCCAACAGAACCGTTGACATTGATGGTCCCGCCGCTCATATTTGCTCCAATTCGATTTCCAGCATCCTTCTCGATGATTAATCTCCCCTCGGCTTGGAAAGCACCAGCCATCGATGTACAGCCACCCTGCAGCGTTAATGTCCCACCTCTATTCATGGCGCCTGCGCATTCACCCAAATCTCCTAACAATAATACTCTTGATTTTGGGGGAAGGTGGGTGATGACTCCAATTTCACCATTTTTTGGTTTTTCATCACCTCCGCGACCCCAACCGATTCTTACTAAGAGGTCACGTTGTAGCGCTTCAGTAAGCATTTTTTCGAGGTCACGATTCAATTTCATGCTCTTACCAGTGACCTCGCGCATGGTTATCCTCATGCGTACATAATGCTAGTAGTCTTGATTCTGACGGGTGGGAGCACTCCGTCATAGCGAGTTTGTTAGGTTGTAAAATAACCTGAAGGGTATATTGATAGAGGTTCGCTTAGGACAATGGATTACCGTTAGGCGAGTGGTGTGGTCATGGGGAAAATTAAAGTTGCAATCAATGGATTTGGAACGATTGGAAAGCGTGTTGCTGATGTAGTCGATGCACAGGATGATATGGAAATTATCGGAGTGACAAAAACGGGTCCTTCTTTCGGCTGCGATTTAGCTGTTAAGAAGGGTTTTCCATTATTCTGTACCTTCGATGATCAAGAAAAAATCGCCGCATTCGCTACTCAAGGGTACGATTGTTCTGGTGGTATTTCAGATATGCTCGCTGTAACCGATGTCGTCGTCGATTGCTCTCCTGGAAAAATGGGTGCTGAAAATCTGCAAAAATACCAAAATGCCGGAGTTAAATATATGTTCCAAGGTGGTGAAAAACACGCCCTTACTGGGCTATCATATACCTCGTGTGCAAACCATAGTGCTAATCTGAACGCTACCGGTACCAGAGTTGTTTCGTGCAATACTACTGGACTATCTCGCACACTCGTTCCGTTGTATGATTACTGCGGCTCTCTCACGGTTGAATGCACGATGATTCGCCGAGCCGCAGACCCGGGAGACTCCACAAAGGGTCCTATTAATGCAATTAAACCAGTACTCAAAATCCCTAGCCATCATGGTCCTGATCTAAAGACAGTTAAGCCAGAAATTGAAATAAATTCTCTAGCAGTAGCTGTACCAACTACGCTGATGCATGTTCACTCCATTATTGTTGATTTACCAGAGGGGCACGGTCTGACTACTGACGGGATAATCGAAATGTGGAAAAACACTCCACGTGTGATTGTTATGGGTGGAAAAGACGATCGTATACCAACCACTGCTGAAGTTATGGAAATGGCCAGAGATATAGGTAGGAAATGGGGTGATTTACATGAAATTTTCGTTTGGGAAGATGGAGTGAAATTAGTCGGCGATAGATTGTATTATTTCCAAGCTATCCACCAAGAAAGTGATGTGATACCTGAGAACGTCGATTGCATCCGTGCTCTGATGGGAACCGAAACCGATTGGCGGGCTAGTGTGGCTAAGACAGATGCAGCAATTGATGCGTATTATGGCCTTTAAACACCTCTTTGAATTGTGATACTCTACCAACCATCTAGTATCAATAGTCAAAAACTCCTGATGGTGGGCTAGGTCATGTTCGGAGGAAGGTCAGTACTACCAATTCTGTTTATTCTCCTATTCTCGACTTGGGGTAGCGTCCTTTCTGCAGCTTCGGTTTCTGATTCAGAATTGAATATTGACACAAACCCTCAAACGCTTCCTCCTACTTCTCAAATGAGTCAATTTACCGATGTTGTCGCCTCGACATATGATCTACGGGAGATCTCAAGATTGATTCATTCACCATTTGGATCTTTTGATCCACTTTCCGACCCGATACCATTAGGTCCTGAAAATTTATTCGATCCCTCAGCAATCCTACGAACTGGAATGGTTGTCGTTCAATCGAATGATGCTGATATGACTGATTTGTATGATTTATTAGATTTGAATGGATTCAGTGTATTAGATATAATCCCCGATTCAGCTCTAGTGGTGCGATTACCAGTTGAGCATCTCGACTCTTCTATGAAGATTTTACAGGAATCGAATTCGGTTAGGTGGGCTGGTGAGTTACCAATCGCTTGGCGAGTATCAAATGAGCTTAGTGGATTAGCCGGTCGTTCGGGTATAATCATTGATTTGGATATCACTCCTGCTTCAGATTTATCTGTAATCGAAATAAGTGAACTTGAAGCAGACCTGAAAATGGTTGCAGACAGCACTGTGCACAGAAGCGTTTGTGATTTCCATTTATGTCAGATTAATTCGGTGGATGCCGCTTGGCTTCCTATTCTTGCAATGGACGGGAGAATTCTTTCCATAGATTCTGCTTCGGTATTAGTAATTCACAATAATAATGCACGCTCTATCGCAGGAATTGATTCCGCACTAAGTTTGTCTGATATGACATTAAATGGAAGTGGTGAGGTATTAGCTATTTCAGATACTGGATTAGATGCAGATCATGGAGATTTTACTGGCAGAGTTCGAGCGATATACAATCAATTCGGCCCTGATAATTCTCATCAAGATCGAAATAGTGGCCATGGGACTCACGTTACAGCAACCTTGCTTGGGGATGGCTCAGGGGCTGCTCTAACTACAGGGGTTGTCCCTGCAGCATCTTTCCATTTCTATCAATTGGAGGCAGATTCATCTGGAATTCTTGCTCGATGGGGTTCTCTTTACGAAATGTTTTCTCATTCTTGGCAACAGAATGCGCGCATCCAAACAAATAGTTGGGGTAACGAGAATCTGGTGGGTGAATATAGTTCTGATTCTCGTTCAGCAGACTCTTTCTTAGTAGATTACCCCAGATTCATTGTTTTATTCTCCGCTGGTGAATTGGGAGAAAATGGATACCAGAGTATCACACCACCGGGGACTGCAAAAAATGTGATTACAGTTGGCGCATCGACTACTGGATCATATGGTACAGAAGCGATTGGGGTGGTAGCAGCTTTCTCCTCTAAAGGGACTACATTAGATGGGCGTATCAAACCAGATTTAGTCGCACCAGGGGTGATGATATGTTCCGCGAGAGCTGAAGAGGCTCAATTTATCTCCGGACTAAATTGTACTGGAGAGACTCACTTGAATGGTGTCACGCCACTTTATACAACCATGAATGGTTCATCGATGGCTACGGCAGTGGTTGCAGGTGGTGCCACGATGGTTCGCCAATATCTTCGAGATGTTGAATCAATTAGTGAGCCTCGTTCAGATTTAGTAAAGGCGATTTTAATCAATGGCGCGGAAGATATTGGATCTGAAAATATTCCCAATGCTATGGAAGGGTGGGGGCAAATCGACTTGTCTAATTCTCTTTATCCACAATATAGTGGCCTAAATTTAGATATTATTTTCGATGATTCAAGGGAATTATTACCGGGTCATAGTTTCATTTACACAATTGAGAATTCAGGCGACGGTACCAATCCTCTTGACTTTACTATAGTTTGGAATGATCCTGAGGGTTCAGCGACTGGGAATCAAAGCAGTACTCGATTGGTTAACGATTTGGATCTTATTGTTACAGCACCTGATGGTTCTGTTTACTATGGCAATTCTTTCATCAATGGATTTAGCATAACTTCTGGCAGTGCAGACAGGTTGAACAATGTTGAACGAGTTCAAATTGAAAATGGAGTTATCGGAACTTGGTCGGTTGAAATAGGTCATGCTGGCGGTTCTCAACAAGGATTTGCTCTCGTTTTGAGTGGGATGATTACAGAGACTGTTTCAGCAGATTTGTCGACTTCCACAGGATCATTATCGACTTCGGTTCTAAGCCCTCTTCAAGGTGATACTTTCCTCATAGAAACAGCATGGAGGAACCAAGCGGCGGGAGCAACTGGTACATATTCAATAGAGGTTGAAGATTTGACGACAGGATTAATCTTGCTAACTCAGCAAAAATCATCTTTAGGGGGTGGTTCTCTAGATTCACTATCATTCCCTCATTCATTTTCAACCACCGGAGTTCATACACTTGAATTTAGATTAGATTCAAACTTTGAGGTTACTGAACTTAATGATGAGTTGAACGGAATCAACAATAATATTATTCAACTTGATGTATATGTTTCCCAAATTGGTGTCAGATTAACTCCACTGATGGAAAACGGCAATATGCCATCTAATGCAGCAGAATTGACTTTAGCAAAACACCGAACATTAAATCCAAGTTCTGCAAGCCATGTGATTTTTGAATTAGAATTGAAGAATGAGGGGACATCTGAAGTAACCGTTGATATTTCAGCGTCCCCAATTCAATTGGTCGGTGATGGAGGATTATTACACCAACCGCAAGACGAATGGTGGAAAGTTTTCAATGAGTCGGGGCCATGGACACTTGCTCCATTAGGGGATGTAGGCGACCGTGTAATCATCTCTCTGAATTTTTCTGATATCGACGCTGATTTCAGTAATCCTGCTGGCCCTCAGTATGCGTTACCCGGGACATTTGTTTCACAATTAAATCTCTGGGATAAAAACGCCCCTAGCATCTCGCATTCTATTGAGTTAACTACTGAAGTTGAGAGGGTGGAAGGCCTATTTACAGTGGTTGCGGGCACAGATAATCTCGGCGCTGAACCGGGTGATTTTGCAATATTTTCCTTGTCGATTCGGAATACCGGAAATGGTCCAACACAATATACGGTTTCATGTGAAACAGAAAATCATTGGATAAGTTTTTTGGGAAGCAGTCAATCACCTGTGCTGACAATTGAGCCATTAGCTAGACTTCAATTCTTACCTCTTCCAATTAAAATTAAAGTGCCAAATAATGTCGTTGGCCAACCATTGGCTGGCTTCACTGAATTGGTTACTTGTACAACGGAATCGGTAAACGATCCAACCTTAACTACCGTCGAGAATGCAATCGTCGTAGTTTTCGAAAATCATGATTTTATCACCGATCTTTACGATGGAGGTGTTGCACTAGGTGCGATGGCTTTAGCTGCCCCTCGGCCAGTGTTGAACGATGAGGTTGTTTCAACCGAATTATTTGTATCAAATCTAGGTAACGTGCCTCTCCAATTTACAGTGTCTGCGGCATCTTCGCAAAATAACTGGCCGATACAACTCGTTCAAGATTCTACTGAGGTAATTGGAGAAGACCTCACGATTAGTATTCCTGCAGGAGGTTCGAAATCCATATTCATCAATACCATTGTCCCCCTTAGTGCGACAATGGGGGTGTCGAATGTCATTACTATCCGAACTACTCTTGAAGATGGACCAACTATAACTAATGGTACAAAATTAATCGTTCAAGAATTAGCACTGTTGGACATTGATAACCCAGATGTCTTAGATGTTGCACTGGGATTATCAAGTGTGTCAGAAATAAATTTACAGAACATTGGGAATGTGCCATTGTCGATATCTCTGACGATGGGAAGTTTAGCTACAGGGTGGTCGGGGGGATTCCTCTCCGGTAAAAATTTTGAAATGGATATGAATCGCCATGCAACGATATCAGTTGGACTAAATCTCCCTGGAAACCTGCCTGTTGGCATGCTTGATGAAGAGGTTTCTGTGATTATCGAAGCACAAACTCCTTCCGGGGACATAGAAATTTACACTATTGAAATGGGTGTAAATGTCATACCTTCGATATGGTTGAGTTTGAGTGTTGATAATATTGATTTGGAAGATATTCATCTTGGCACGACTAAAGAATTTGACATAAATGTGTCAAATATAGGAAATGCCCCAACCTCTTTGAAATTAGGATATATTACACCAGAGGGATGGGATATAGTGTTAGAAAATTCCAATTTAGATCACCTTGCAGCAGGCGAATCAGTTATGGTTACAATAACTATTCGCCCTGATTCAAAAGCCGCATTGGGATTGACTTCTGTTACAATTTTTACTAACTCAACAGATGGTGAATTAAGTGAGTGGACTACAGACGCAAACCTCGAACTAAAGGTGAGCCGTTCAAGAGACGAGCAGTGCAGTGGCCTCAGCTGTATATTTATCAGTCTCGGCCTTCCTAGGTGGACATCTGCTCTAATATTTGTTTTCGTTCTAGTCGGGTTGATTATTGGCGGTATTAACCTGCGTCGATCTTCGAATGATTTTATTTCTTCAGACGAAGAATTAATTCCAAAAGGCTCAGCTCTTATATCCGGTTCAACCTTAGAAAGGCGTGCTGCTGCTCTAGATACTTCTCGTTCCGGCGATGTTGTTACAGGCGGTGTGAGTGACTCTGAAGTAAAAGCCGCATTGTCATCTTCTTTACCAGGTAGTGGTGTCCCAATAACTCAAGAGGGAATAGCTCCACTTCCATTGAGTGGATTGCCTGAAGGATGGACTATGGAGCAATGGGTTGCTTATGGACATCTTTGGTGGGAACAAAACCAACTCTAGGCCTTTTGGGTTTGACTTATCAGTAAAGCCTTAATCGTGCCGATTGATGGATGGTTCTATCGAAGGGTCAATTGTATTGTTCGGCCCTCCTGGGGCCGGGAAAGGAACACAGGCAGGAAGAATTGTAGAACTCACTGGTAAACCTGCTGTGTCAACCGGTGATATTCTTCGAGCAGCAGTTGTGGCTGGTACTGATTTAGGTATGTCTGCAAAGGGGTTCATGGATGCTGGTGAATTAGTCCCTGATGAAGTAATCATAGGTTTAATTGCCGAACGATTAGAAGCAGATGATGCAGTGAGAGGCGTTCTTTTTGATGGTTATCCTCGAACTATTGCTCAAGCCGAATCTTTAGAAAATGTTGCAAAGGTATCAAATGTAATATCTATCGAAGTTCCTGACGATGAAATCGTTGAGAGAATTGTCGGTCGCAGGATGGATCCAAAAACAGGAGACATTTACCATATTAAATTCAAACCAGCTTCTGATGGAATTCGATCCCGATTAATTCAAAGAAAAGATGACAATGAGTCAACTATCCGAAATCGTTTGGCTGCATACCATGTTCAGACTGCTCCATTAGCAGACTGGTATGATGAGCGAGGGTTATTGAGTCGAGTCGATGGTACTCGTTCCATCACAGATGTAGGTAGTGACATCGCCTCCAAATTATCAACTTGAGGAGATATTATGGTAAGGAAACGAAGTGGGAGGAGGAATGAAAATCGCAAAGATAAAGCGAATACATCTGTTGTTCAACTTTCCAATATTATCAATTCTCCAAAAGTATTTCGTAACAGAATTCGTGATATTGCGGCAAGAGATTTACTTAAGTTAGGAAAGAAACACGGTACAAGAGGAAATTCCGAAACAAATTCAAATATTTGTCGAATGTGTAAATCGATATTAATTCCCGGCGAAAATATGAAAATAAGGATAAGAGATAAGTCCATAATTTCAACTTGTAACCGCTGCGCTAATATCAAAAAGCGTGGGCCGATGTTCCATAAGGAGTTGAAATGATAATGACAGATGTGCCACTTTCAATCAAACGTGCTGCTAGTAATCGTGATCTTGAGGTGACAGTCAGGGTTGGCCGGAGTGGTCTAAATGAGGCGATTATCGAAGAACTTTGTAGTCAATTAGCAAATCGGAAATTGGTGAAGGTGAAGTTAAATCGTGGTATTGTTCAAGGTTCCGAAGAAAGAAAAAACCTGTTTGACTATCTCGCAAAAAATTCCGATTCGATTTTAGTGTATTCCCGTGGCAACGTTGCAACATATTGGATTGGTAATAATTGAGATTTTTTTCTTAATTCTAACTATCTATACGTGAACACATATTTAGACAGAATGTTGCTGGCCGTGCTATGATTACAGGCCCGCATACAGTTTTGATAGTATTCACCTTGTCTTTTGTGTTTATTTTATCCGAATCTGTTCATCGCACTATCGCTGCATGGTTTGGCTGTGTTTGCTTGCTCATCTTGGGGATGACAATGAGTGTATTCAACTTGTGTGAATCTGTTGCTAACGGGGAAGGTGGGCACGTTTTCGCACTTTTCGGTGGAGATGGTACTGTTGACATTTGCCACGAGTCGCTAGAATCGTTAATGCTCAGTTGGATTCATTTTGACGTCATTGGTTTGTTACTCGGAATGATGATTTTCGCAGCTCTTCTTGAAATGTCGGGATTCTTTGAGTATGTCTCCGTTAAGGCAGCCAAATTGTCGGGGGGAGATCCTTGGAAATTGCTGGTTTATCTTGGCACATTCACAACTTTGATTTCACTTATCATCGACAATGTAACCGCGATTATTATCATTGCTCCGGTCACATTGCGAATGTGTCAAAAGTTGGAAATTAACCCCGTCCCTCCATTATTGACCGTAGCGTTACTTTCCAATACAGGTGGTGTGGCATCTATGGTTGGCGACCCGCCAAATGTCATGATTGCAAGTGCAACAAATAGTATGGATATCGGTTACTTGTTTGGTTTCAATGGTTTCTTGTTTCGGTTGGGTTTCCTTACCTTCATTGCATGGATTGCAACTCTGGGATATATGCGTTGGTACTACCGTGAATGGCGGGAATCTAAACCAGCATATGTTGAAGCGATTCTTGAGGAAGATGAGTGGGATGCCATTGAAGATATGAGGTTGATGAGGAATACACTTGTAATTCTTGGAGCAACAGTGGCGATGTTCTCGCTCACTGAGGTCCTGCATCTTCATGTCGAGATTCATTCCATCGCTCTTGCAGGTGCAGGCTTCGCTCTGGTTGCAGCACGCCCCGAAGATCACGAGATGCGGCACGGTTTGATGCATTCAGTGATGGAAAAGGTAGAATGGCATGCATTACTGTTCTTTGCGGGCCTGTTCATTTTGGTTGGTGCCATGGGCAACGTCGGTTATCTTGAAATGCTCGCAAATTGGATTTTCAGTAATTTCGGATCCAATGAAGTCATGTTGGCAGTTGCCGTCATTTGGGTCTCTGCCATTGCCAGTGCGGTTGTAGACAATATTCCCTTCACTGCGGCCATGATTCCAGTCATCATCGGAATTGGCGAGGCTGACCCTTCTATCGATTTAGCCCCACTCTTCTGGGCACTTGCAATGGGTGCTGGATTCGGTGGGAACGCAACTCCGATCGGTTCGAGTGCCAATGTCATGACTGTATCCATCAGCGAACGTGGGCCGAACCCAATAAGCACCAAGGAATGGATGCGTGTGGGCTTCCCTGTGATGATTATCACTTGTGTTGTGGCCACCATTTTCATGATTATTTTCCACGGGATGATTTACAGTTCTGTTTAGGATGCTCTACTCATGTTTAATGGTGTAATTACATCATAATTTTCCGAGTGAAATTTAAAGACTCTTCTAGAGATTTCAGCACAAATGGTGTAATCATATCGAGTGCCGATTCTAAAGGAAACCCGCTAACCGGTGAGGTCTTCGAAACGCTTCGGCGATTAACAAAATCGGATAAAAATTTATTTGACAAACAACGTCTTAGTGCACTGTTTTTAGTTATATTTTTGCTCACCATTCACCTTTGTCTCCGGGCGGCTCAAACCCTCTAATTCATATACCAAAGGTCGGTCGGCGACTTGCATTTAGTGCGCCTTGGTACTGTAACGTATCAGGGTTAGTGGTTGAGACCGCTCCGCCCTGCGGGGAGACGGAGTGGTCTGAGACACCAGGAATTGATATGCCTGGACACCAGAGGACTCACAAAGAGTCCCTGTGTTTAGAAAAAGAATAATATTAAATTATTCCAGAAGTGGGTATGTAGAAATCAAAAGATGCTACAACCCGACTGGGGGATGGCTCGGCTCGAGAGCCGAAGAAGGTCGTGACAAGCTGCGAAAAGTTGCGGGGAGAGGCATGAATCTCTTGGATCCGCAAATTGCTGAATAGGACCTCCTGGCACTCTGTGCCATTCCTAAATGGAAAGGGAACCTCCTGAACTGAAGCATCTCAGTAGGGAGAGGAAAAGAAATCAAATGAGATTCCGTGAGTAGTGGCGAATGAAAACGGAATAGGACAAACCGAATCCCCATGGGAAACCATGGGGAGATGTGGGGTTTGGACCGTCTATTGTCTAAGTTATGGAAATAGAAGTCGCCTGGAACGGCGCACCATAGTGGGTGAAAGTCCCGTATATGTACATAATATGACCAAGTGACGAGTCCAGAGTAGCGTGCGTTGGATATCGCGCGTGAAGATGGGAGGCAGGAACTTCCAATCCTGAATACTACTCGAGACCGATAGTTGACAAGTAGCGTGAGCGAAAGCTGAAAAGTATCCTTAGCGGGATGTGAAAAGAACCTGAAACCAGTCGGGAACAAGCTGAATAGGCGTGAAAGCGAAGATATGAGCAGCGTCTATTCGTGCGTTTCGAATAATGCCCCTGGGAGTTCTGATTAATGGCGAGGTTAAGGAGTTGATCTCCGAAGCCGAAGGGAAACCGAAAGGTCCGCAACCGCTTAGGCGGTGAGGGACTGGGTGTGCTCGCCCGGAGTCATTAGTGGGAGACCTGAAGCCTGTCGATCTATGCCTGGCCAGATTGAAGCCCGATGAAAGTTGGGTGGAGGATCACACCGTTGCTGATGTGCAAATCGCTCGGATGAGCTGGGTATAGGGGTGAAAGTCCAATCGAGACGGGCAATAGCAGGTTCCGCGCGAGACTACTCGTAGGTAGATCTTCGTGGAGGTAGATAACGATGTAGAGCACTGATTGGGTATTTAGGGGGAGCGATCCCTCGGTACGCTGTCAAACTCCGAATTTGTTATCGCCGTAGAAGCGAGGAGTGAGCCACGGTGGGTAAGCTACCGTGACGAAAGGTGAAGAAACCAGCTCAGTGTTAAGGTCCCAAAATTACAGTTAAGTGTTAATCACAAACGGCGTCCGTGGTCGAAGACAACCAGAAGGTGGGCTTAGAAGCAGCCATCCTTGAAAGAGTTCGTAACAGATCACTGGTCAAGCTTGCGGGCCCGAAAAATGGACGGGACTCAAACTGTATACCGATACACTGATCCTTCGAAAGAAGATGAGGTAGCGCGGCGATGTGCTCGGGTAGAAGCTAGGTTTTGAGATCTAGTGGACCGTGTACATATGAGAATCTAGGGAAGAGTAGCAGCATAGTGCGGTGAGAAACCGCACCACCGAAGGGGTAAGGGTTCCTCGGCAATGGTTATCAGCCGAGGGTTAGCCGGTCCTAAGGTCATTCTTAACCGACATGATCGAAAGGGAATAGCGTTAATATTCGTTAGCCCCTCTACATAAAATGGTGACGGCTTGGGATAGTTCGTACGCATCTGTCATGGTGCGTCGAAGCGTACAATAATCATCTGGAGAACCGTAATGGTGAGAAAGATGAGAAGACGTGAGCAAACGACGAATGAGTCCTAGGTCCCATGAAAAACCGTAGAGGTGACCGTACCAAGAACTGACACAGGTACCCAAGGTGAGAAGCCTAAGGTGTGACGGGCAAAGTACCGCGAAGGAACTCGGCAAAATAGCTCTGTAACTTCGGGAGAAGGAGTGCCAGCTTCGAGAGAAGCTGGTCGCAGTAACAAGGGGACTCCGACTGTTTAATAAAAACATAGCCGACTGCTAGATCGAAAGGTTGTGTATAGTCGGTGAATCCTGCTCAGTGCTGGTATCTGAAACCGGGTTTCAACCTGGCGAAGGACCAGTAAACAGCGGGGGTAACTATGACCCTCTTAAGGTAGCGTAATACCTTGTCGCTTAATTGGCGACTTGCATGAATGGCACAACGAGAGTCCCACTGTCTCCGCGGTACGTCCGGCGAAATTGACTATTACTGGCGCACAGTCCAGTAACCTCAACCTGCAAGCGAAGACCCCATAGAGCTTTACTGCAGCCTGGCGTTGTACAGTCGCACATTACGTGCTGAGTAGACGGGAGACGTTGATCCTCGGAACGCTAGTTTCGAGAGTAGTCGTACATAGAGACACCGTCCTTAATTTGTAACTATACTAACTCTTAATGAGAACACCGTTTGGTGGGCAGTTTGGGTGGGGCGCCACGCGCTCGAAAATATAACAAGCGTGCCCAAAGGTCAGCTTAGGTGGTTCAGTCTCCACCGTTAACCGTAAGGGGAAAAGCTGGCTTGACGTGGATCGGACCAATAACGATCGACGATGCGAAAGCAGGGCCTAACGAACCAATCTACCTCATTTCTGGGGGTGATTGATAACAGAAAAGTTACCTTGGGGATAATTGAGTTGTCACCAGCAAGAGCACATATCGACCTGGTGGCTTGCTACTTCGATGTCGTCTCTTCCCAACCTCCTGGTGCAGCAGCTGGGAAGGGTGGGGTTGTTCGCCCATTAAAGGGGATCGTGAGATGGGTTTAGACCGTCGTGAGACAGGTTTGTTGCTTTGTGGTTGAGGCGTATAAGATACCTGATCGGAAGGGTCCTTTAGTACGAGAGGAACGAGGACTCGGAGCCACTAGTTTACCAGTTGTCCGGCAGGGCAATGCTGGGTAGCCACGCTCCAGTGGATAAGAGCTGAAAGCATCTAAGCTCGAAGTCATCCGAAAGACGAGGTATCTCAGGGGACTCGTAGAAGACGAGTTTGATAGACAGCGGGTGTAAGTACCGAGGGTTCGCCCGAGGTATTCAGCCCAGCTGCACTAACCCCCCGAGCATCATCAATTTTCATACACACTTTACTAGCACAGGGCTCATTGTGAGCCTCTGTCCAACAGTGCATATCAATTCCATTATATTCGAAAGAGAGTTGTGCACGGCCATAGCGAAGGGGTTCTACCCGGTCCCATCTCGAACCCGGAAGTCAAGCCCTCCTGCGTCAATTCCTGTACTGTGGTGTGAAAGCCCACGGGAACGTTTGTCGCTGTGCCACACTCTCTTTCACCTCCCCGCACACAAATAATTACTAATCACAGGCAGAGCCATGCATACTATAGGAGATACAGATCATGACTATTAGCACAGGCGATATACTCGGTCACACTCAAGTTGGTGTATACTTGAGTGTGATAGGAAACACTCTCTTTTATCCTAGGTCTCTTGATGCTCCAGCCATCGAGGAAATTGAACAAGCCTTTGATTTGGAGATGGCTCCAATGTTTATTGGTGGTTCAGCCCTTCTTGGAAGTTTAATTCGAGGTAATAAGAAAGGTATTGCTGTGGCTGATATTGCCACCGAAGAAGACTTAGATGCCCTTACAAGCTTTGGGGAAGTAGTCATATTAGAGAGTGGAGTAAATGCTGCTGGAAATCTTATTGAGTGTAACGACTTTGGTGCAGTAGTAAGTAAATCAATTCCTGGACCTGGTGTTGAATTAATCGGCGAGGTACTCGGTGTTAATGCAGTACGAAGCTGTGTTGCCGGACAAGATACAGTTGGCTCATTGATGGTTGCAAATAACAAAGGAATCCTCGCTCATCCAGATATTACTGCATATGAGGTTGAACAAATTCAATCAGTTATGGAAGTAGATATTATGGTTGGAACTGTTTGCTTCGGATCTCCACATGTTGGGGCAGCTTGTGTTACTTCTGATACTCATGCATTGGTCGGTTCAGGATCAACAGGACCTGAATTGAATAGAATTGAAGATGCGCTATATCTTATCTGAAATTTTCTTCATTAAATATTTTATTCTTATCGATAGTTTTCATTACTTTTGGTAAAGGATATTTTAATCCTGTAGCTGTGTTGAATAAAATAACATTATCCTCTTTTTTTACCAAACCTAATTTCAATGATTGTTCGTATGCAGCAAAAGTTGCAGCACCTTCAGGGCACATCAATAATCCATCTTCTCTACCGACTTTCTTTCGAGCCTTCATAATGTCCTCGTCGTCTATGGCAATAGCGAAGCCGTTCGATTCCTTAATCGCCCGAATAATTAAAAAATCCCCGATAGCTGAAGGGACTCTAATTCCAGCAGCTTCAGTATTTGCATTTTCCCAGAACTCAGCATGTTCGACACCTTCTTCCCAGGCTTTGACAATTGGAGCACATCCGGTTGATTGAACAGCAACCATCTTTGGGAATTTACAATCTATCCAACCAAGTTCTTTTAATTCATGAAAAGCTTTCCACATACCAATAAGACCTGTACCTCCTCCTGTTGGATAAAAAATCACATCGGGTAAATTCCAACCCAACTGTTCTGCTAATTCTAACCCCATTGTTTTTTTTCCTTCAATACGATAAGGTTCTTTCAATGTCGAAACAGCAAACCAACCCAGTTTTTCTTTTCCGTCACCAATAATTTTTCCACAATCTCCAATCAATCCATTGACAAGATATGTATCTCCACCTTGTGCGAGAGTTTCTGAAGTATTGATTTCAGGTGTGTCATCAGGGCATAGAATGGTACTCTTCATTCCAGCACGAGAAGCATATGCTGCGAGTGCTGAGCCGGCATTTCCATTTGTTGGAATTGATAAATGATCGAAACCAAATTCCTTTGCCATCGAGACTGCGAGAGCCAATCCTCGAGCTTTGAAAGAACCTGTGGGTAATCTAGACTCATCTTTGACGACAACCACCCCTGGAAGTGAATCTAAGTCTTTAACAGAATTTTTGAGTGTAATAAGAGGGGTAATAACCTCTCCTAATGAAACTCGATTCACTTCCTTCGATACCGGTAAAAGTGGTGCATATCGCCAAAATCCTGGGTCTTCCGAATTTTCAATATCCAAGCGAGTGATATTATTTCTAATCGCTTCTAAATCATATTTTACTAATATTGGTTTTCCAGTAGGTGAAAGAGTTTGAGGAATGTTATTCTTAACTTCCTCACCGGTAAAAGCGCATTCTAACCTGCTGACATAGGTGGTGGACATAACCGGTCTTATGCTGCTAGGTCAATGAATCATACTACTCAAATGGCTGTTGGGGCAACGTGGTCATCATCCTTGTCATCAATCGCTCGGACACGATTCCAAACTGTCGTCATAAGCTGTGAATGATGTTCATTACAATAGTGGAATCTTCGATACGCTTCCCTAAATGAGTAAGCTTTATTTCCAGTCGCTACCAAAAATCCTTCAGGGGATAATCGGCTTATTTTTACTCCATTATTCGAGCAATCTTTGTAGTCGCATTCCACCATAACAATCCCTTTACTTTATTTTTAATTAATTATCTGAATTTTCAATAGGCTCTATGACCAATAAAGGCATATTTGCTTCAACACTATCTCCTGACTGGCAATTTATTTCAATTATTTCACCAGATAATGGTGCTTGAATTTCATTTTGCATTTTCATCGCTTCGAGGATCATTATCACATCTCCTTCTTCAACTATATCACCAATCGTAGCGTATAATGAAATAATTTTTCCAGGGATAGAGGAAGAAATCGTTCCAGACATTTTTCTCTTTTTTCCACCCCTTTGACGTTTCTGACCAACATTCGAATGACCCCCATCAATATTAATTCGGAAAATTTTCTCTTCGATAACAACGTGCCATTCGTCACCTTGACGTTCTAAATCCACCTCGAATTTTTCTCCATCGACAGTGATTATTCGTTTGTTTGTCATGAATTCACCTCATAGTACTCCTCTGAGAACGTGTTTCGGAGAGGGTACGTCTACCGATTAAATTTAGACGATGATCCTTTGCCCAATCCGAACCTCCTTGTCGGTATTTGGTAGGCTCCAATGCTTTGCCTTCTTCCGTATGTAATATCACAGCAGCAATTGCTGCTGCCCGTAAAATTTCATTTCTGTCATTTGTTGATACCATAATATCAACTCAGAGGGGGATGTTTCCATGTTTACGAGCAGGCCGTGTTTCTTCTTTTTCAAGTAAGGCACCCAGAGCACGTGTTAGAACTGTTCTAGTTTGATTTGGTTGGATAACATCGTCAATATAGCCGAGTGCTGCTGCTTGATATGGATTTGCAAATGTGTCGTTATAATCATCGACGAGGCGTTCCCGTTCCTGTTCTGGATTCCCTGCACTATTTATTCGTCGGCGATGAATAATTTGTACCGCACCATCGGCACCCATCACTGCTAATTGGGCGGTAGGCCAAGCAATGTTGTAATCTCCCCGTATGTGTTTTGAGGACATAACATCGTAAGCCCCTCCGTATGCTTTACGTGTAATTACAGTGATTTTTGGAACTGTAGCTTCAGCATATGCGTAGAGTAATTTCGCACCATGCCTGATGATCCCCCCCCACTCTTGATTGGCCCCAGGTAAGAAGCCTGGGACATCTACTAGGGTGATGATTGGGATATTGAATGCATCACAAAATCGGACGAAACGGGCTGCTTTAACCGAGGCGTCGATGTCCAAGCAGCCTGCTAAAATCTTTGGTTGATTTCCGACGACACCAACTGTATGACCACCGAGTCGCCCATAACCTACTATAATATTTTGAGCAAATTCTGCCTGTACTTCTAAAAAAGCCCTATCATCAAGAATCGATTCGATAACATCAAGAATATCGTAAGGATGAGATGGGTTATCTGGGATCAACTCTGTCAATTCATCACAAATACGATCAAGTGGGTCGGAAGTGGACTTTACAGGGGGCTTTTCTAAATTGTTTGAAGGTAATAATTCAATTAATTCCCTAGTGATCGACAATGCATCTTCATCGTTTTCAGCAGTGAAATGAGTCACTCCTGATTTGCTAGCATGAGTTCCTGCTCCACCTAACTCTTCGAATGATATATCTTCATTCGTGACAGTTTTGATAACTTCCGGGCCGGTGATAAACATGTGAGCGGTTTTATCCACCATCACGACGAAATCAGTGATTGCCGGTGAATAGACTGCGCCACCCGCACATGGTCCCATAATGACAGAAATTTGAGGTATAACGCCACTCGCACGGACATTTCTGAAGAATATTTCAGCATAGGATCCTAAACTTGCGACACCTTCTTGGATTCTAGCTCCACCACTATCATTCAGACCAATAACTGGAGCCCCAGTCTTTAGAGCCATATCGAGAATTTTACAAATTTTCAATCCGTGCATTTCTCCAAGAGAGCCGCCATAGACTGTAAAATCTTGTGCGAAACAGTATACAATTCTACCCTTGATAGTCCCGTGACCGCAAACAACTCCGTCTCCTGGGATTATATTTCTGTCCATTTCAAAATCACGACAACGATGTTCGACAAGGCTATCTACTTCCATGAAGGAATCTTCATCGAGTAATTGTTCAATTCTTTCTCGAGCTGTCAATTTACCTTTTGCATGCTGAACAGCGATTCGATTTTGTCCACCCCCAGCTTCTGCTTGCGCCTTTCTTTGCCGCAAATCATCGACGCGCTCCTCGACTCCAGACATGTTCTATTCTACTAATGGAAGAAGAGGACTCATGAGCATTGCCCAACATCAATCTTCAAAATATTTAGTAGAATAGTAAATTTCATGAACAGTTGAAATTGAATTTGATTCCTTAATCGGTTGATTGAAATTGTGCTACCTATCCGATAAGACTACGATGGGGATGAGAATTGTCATTGCAAAGCCCGGCTTAGACGGTCATGACCGAGGTGCGAAAGTAATCGCTCGGGCTTTGCGAGACGCGGGACATGAGGTGATTTACACTGGCCTACGTCGAAATCCTGCTGAAATCGTTCGAACGGTGTTAGACGAGGATGCAACTGGTTTGGGCCTGTCTACATTATCTGGCGCGCACGATGTTTTAATACCAAAAATATGTAAGTTATTGCGCAGCGAAGGAATGAACGACGTGATTGTTTTCGCAGGAGGGATAATTCCAGATTACGATAGGGATGAATTGTTTTCTCAAGGTCTAAGGGCAATATTTGGCCCGGGAACTCAAACTAAGGAAATAATCAATTTTTTGCAAGATGTAAACTCGAGAAAAGAAAATGGTGAACCGGTTGGTGTAGGTGAAGAACTTGGGTGGCATTGGTAGTGAATGTCGAAGAAATAATTTCCAATGCAATAGGTGGTAACCGTAGAAGTTTGTCTAAATTACTGACAATAATTGAATCTGGAAAAAGTATTCCAACTAATAATTTAGGTGCATGGACATTAGGTGTGACCGGGCCACCAGGTGTTGGGAAATCTACTCTAATTGGAAAGATGATTATTGAATGGATAAGTCGTGGTGAGAAAGTCGCAGTACTCGCAGTTGATCCTTCATCACCAAAAAGTGGTGGAGCTCTGCTTGGTGATCGAATGAGAATGGCGATTAGTGATGCAAATGATTTGGTTTTTGTTCGTTCACTTGCGACAAGAAATCATCCTGGTGGATTAACTTCTTTCCTAGCACCGATGATATCTTTGTTAAGCCAATGTGGATGGACTAGAATAATCATTGAAACGGTTGGTAGTGGTCAATCAGAGATTAGAATAGTTGCATTTGCCGATAGAGTATTACTGGTCGAAGGGCCCGATCGAGGTGATATTATTCAGGCAGAAAAAGCTGGAATAATTGAGTTAGCAGACATTATCGCAATAAATAAGTCTGATTTACCAAGTGCACAATTAGCAGCGGATTCGTTACGAAACTCACTATCATTAGCAACTGAAACCGCCATTGAGGTTTGCCTGGTATCCGCTCATTTAGGGGATGGTGTTGCTGAATTAGTGGAATCAATTGAACTAATCAAGACAGATTCAAATCGCGACACTATTCGATTTCGTGAAAGATTACTGTCTGCATGGGATTCTAGGCTTATTTCTCATCCTCAATTCAATGAGATTATCCGAGCACTTTCAGCCGGAACAATCACACTTGATGAAGCACTCGAGCAAATTAGCCAACCCACTAATTAGGATGGATTAAAGATGAATGATGAAGGAATCCCGGTCGATATAGATCATGTGATTCATTCTGTTGGTGGAGCAGGAGGTCACTTTTTCCGCCGTCTACTTCATATTAGCATGGCTGTAATTCCAGTTCTTTATTACACAAAAGGTGAAGATATATCTAGTATAATTTCTATTTCTCCTACTCAATTGGTAATATTAATTTGTTTCACTATATTATCACTAGAAGCGATTAGATTGAAATTTGGAATTATTATTATTGGCCAACGAGAATACGAAGAGACACAAATTTCAGCATTAGCATGGGGTGCATTTGCTGTGTGTCTCGCATTGCTTATTACTCCACAAGAAGGAAGTGGAATGAAATCAGGATTATATGGGGCTCCGATAATTTGGGGGCTGACATTTGTCGACCCGGTAATGGGTGAAATTAAACGTAAAAAACAAGGGATTCAAGCAGCAATAATTGGAGGACTCATTATTTCCTTTATTATCTGGATAGGTAGTTCTTTTTGGTTGGGGACACCTCTTTGGATAGCACTAATTTTAGCACCATTCACCGTTCTCGGTGAATTGCCTCGAGTGAAATGGATTGATGATAACGCAACGATGATTCTCGTTCCGCTAACAATTTTATTTCTTCTTCAACCTTTCATTTGAGTAGATTAGCGCTATCTTTACAATCCAAATGCTACTCGCAGGTTTGATAGACATGAGTGATGAAGATAAGAGTGGGATAGTTAAGTCTCAATTATCCCAAAATAGTTATGTGACGATATGGATAATTGCATCGATTGCTTCCCTGTTTATTTTTGTAAAATTCTTCTGACAAATATCAATTTTCATGACCATAATTGTTGTTTGCTAGAGGGATATCTATGTGTGGGATAAGTGGCTTACTTGGTAATGGTGATTCGTCAATTGCTAACTCCATGGCTGCTCGTTTAGCACACCGAGGTCCAGATGGTTCCGGGAAATTTGATGCTGATGTAGGAGCCGGTGCTGTGGCTTTAGCACAAGCACGTTTGTCAATAGTCGATTTGAATGGTTCTTGGCAGCCGATTCAATCTGAACACAATTGTGTATTGATTCAAAATGGTGAAATTTACAATCATAAAATCATTAGGAAAAACAATTCAAATTATCCATGGAATACATCTGGAGATGCAGAGACTATTCTAGCACTTCACAAGAGAGGTGGCTGGGATTCTAACATTGCTTCAACAATCCCTGAATCTATCCAAATAGGTGGGTTGCGCTGCACTCAGGGTGCAACTTTACCTGGAAACCCAGCAGAAAAACATATTGGATGGGTATCTCAACTCGACGGAGTTTGGGGTTTTGCAATATGGGACGATAGTGCGAGGCAACTCATTCTTTGTCGAGATGGGATGGGAGTTAATCCATTAGTACGTACAATATTAGCTGATGGGACATTATTATTTGGTTCAGAGGTCAAATGTTTTTGGGGGCATCCGGAATTTAGAGCAGTTCCAGATGTCACTGCGTTGCATGTCAGATTGGCTTACGAATATCCATTGGATAGAACTACCCTTTTTGCCAATGTTAGTTCAGTGGGCCCAGGGACAATTGAAACATGGTCTTTGGATAAAGATGGAAAAGCAGTACTCACAGGGGTTGCTCAGTATTCTCAAGACATAGTCTCGCCTAGCAACTCTTGGGACCCTGCAACAGGGGCGCAACCACTTCTCGATAGTTTGTGTAATAGCCTTGAAGATCGTTTGATGGCTGATGTCCCTGTAGGTATCGTACTTTCAGGTGGATTGGATTCAAGTTTAGTTGCTGCTCTCGCTCATAATGCTGCGGATTCTACTGGCAATCCAGTTCCTGAATGTTGGACGGTTGCCGGTAGTGAAGATAATCCTGATTTATTAGCATCCAGAGAGGTTACTGCCAACCATGAATTAGTTCATCACACAAAGATTCTCGAAGAAGATGATTTTTGGAGGCGATTACCATCTTTTGTATGGAGTGGGGAAGATTTAGACATCACTGTCTTATTCTGGCAACCTTTATTTGAAGAAATGTCTAAAAAAGTTCGTGTTGGGTTGTGTGGTCAAGGAGCAGATGAATTACACGCTGGTTATCCTAGATTTCGCGATATTTCTTCCCATGCGGATTTGATTCAAAACCGCATGGATTTAGGCGGACAAGTTTCAATCGATGCAAACTCAGTAGGATTGGCTCAACCTTGGGTAGATGGCATTGTCGATCCAAAAAAGCATATGACCGACCTTACTTCTACCCTCCAATTTGAGATGGATCGCGGTCAGTTAGCAAATTTCCAATTGCGATTAGGTGATCGACATAGTATGGCCTATGGGCTTGAGTTGCGAGTGCCTTTCCTCGGCGCGGCCCATCGAAAAGCCTCTCATCATCTGCCATTGAATTGGCGTTTGTCAGAAAATAATGAAAAAATGGCTTTACGCGAAGCTGCGAAACTAACAAATTTACCTAATAATATTATTCATCGACCCAAAATCCCTGCTGGTACGGCTACAGCTCCTTCACAAATTTCAAATTTAATTAATGAATTAAAGCCGAGAGCACTAGAATGGGCTTCAGAATATGGAAATCTAGCACCAATGTTGAGGGATCAACCTGATATGGCGATAGGTTTACGAATATTCCACGCAATGCATTTTACTGATTCGAAAAATGGTATGCGTAGTGGTTCTTTGTTAGATGTTTTAGATGATGTAAGTAATTGGGGTGATTTAATTGTTTAAAAATTCGGATTTATTGAATGAATTGCGGCCAAGATTAGAAGAAAACCGAGAAATGCTTACCGAATGGTTCGAACACAAACGTACCCAATATCCAGTTCCACTATACGGGTCGGTCGATGTAAGAGATTCGGGTTGGAAGGTTGCTGCAGTCGATGTTAATGCATTTCCTGCCGGATTCAATAATATTGAAGAAGATGATTTACAACGTCTTGTTGGACCTATGCGACATTGGTTGGATAACGAATATCCAGGTTCTCATCTTGTGTTACTTTGGCCCGAATCAAATACTCGCAATCCAGGTTATGCAGAAAATATCTTAGTAATAAAAAATTTGATACAATCTGCTGGCAGGGAATGTAGAGTTGGATCGGTAGAATTAGCAGACTTTGCAGAAATTGAGGCATTATCTGGATTTCTTCCATTATCTCCTGTAACCCGGTGTTCCGATGGAGTATTGGTAAATGGGCAACGGCCAGATTTGATTATCAGCAATAATGATCTTACTTCTGGAAAAATACCATCTGGCACAATCCCGGTCGCTCCTCCTCAGGGTTTAGGGTGGTTTCAACGGAAAAAATCTAATCACTTCCGAGTGGTTCAACCTTTCATTGACGAAGTAGCAGAATTATTGGAAATTGACCCTTGGATATTAGGGACACATTGGTTTGTTAGCGAAAATAAATGCCTAGAACGGGAATCTTGCCGTCAATCCCTTGCAAATGCTGTTAATGATTGCCTAGATATGTTGCGGGACAAATATAATTCATTAGGAATTGATTGTGAACCGAAATTATTTGTAAAAAATGATTCTGGAACCTATGGATTGGGTATTCTAGAAATTACATCTGGCGACGAATTATTGAAATTATCTAAAAGAAAAATGAATAAATTAACCTATGGTAAAGGAGGATCGGAAGCTGTTGACTTTTTGATCCAAGAAGGAGTTCCAACTCGTTTGAAATGGGGAAATAATGTCATTGAACCATGCATGTATTCAGTTGGCGGTGATGTCGATGCTTGGTTTTACAGAGCTAATAGCAAAAAAGGCAAGCTCACAAATTTGAATACTCCCTCGACACGCTTTATTGCACCATCAAAACTCAAGCAGGACGAGGGTGGACAAGAGGCTCTTCAGCATGCTTCTGGTTGGCATACCTTGGTTGCTGAATTGGCCCTCCTTGGTTTGTCTGCAGAATATGCAGAATTAGAAAATTAATTTTCAGAATCAATTCTTTCGTGGCTCAGAAGCCATTCTTTTGTTGTTTTTCCACCAACTCCACTATAATTCCCAATGATTCCATCAGATCTTACTACTCGATGGCAAGGTACGATAATCGGCCAAGGATTCATGGCCATAACTGAACCCACTGCTCTACTAGCTCCTGATGAATTTACCTTTGATGCCAATTCTCCATATGACATCACACTTCCTAATTTTGAAGTATTTAATTTCAGTAATACAGATTTTTGGAAGATTGTTAAACTTCTTGTATCAAATACTAGCATCTCTGTATCATTCTTTTCGAAATATCTGTTTAGCCAAAGTACTCCTTTCTGTGTGTGAATATTTACTATTTCTGAATGCTCATTTTCTCCCCAACCAACTTGTGTCAATCCATAACTGCTTGCTTCGACAAACATTTTCCCCAAAGGAGTGTTTAATGTTTGACGAAATAATTGGTTCATGTAAAACTCCGTTAATGCATTTTCATAGATTTAGGAAGTATTTACAGATTCATGCTAAGTTTTTCGTTCCTTTTCATTTTCTGAGTCCCCTGAATCTATTTCTATTCCTTCCATCCCTACAATTTCATAGTTTGAAGGGAAAAGAGCAATGACTACTCCAGCTACTAAACAGCCTAATGCTAGATAGAATTGTTGTTGGACCACCAATAGTTCTAAACCGATTGCGAACAGAATCAATCCACCTAAATTTGAAACCCAAACAAGTGATTTAAACGTCGATAATGAGACTCCTTTGTTTAAGTCGGTACGTTTTGGGCCAAACTCTGCTCCGAATCTAAGGGGTTCTTCTTCTATTTCTTTACTCATATTCTCACCTATCGATCATTATTATCGCGTCCGTCGGACAAGCGAGAACACATAATTTACAACCAGTACAGGGTTCTTTCAATACCCTTGCTTTCCGATTTACATCGATATTGAGAATCGGACTGGCCAACGGGGTATCATATAATTCGATTGCATCATCATCACAGACGATTGTGCATTGATCACAACCGATGCATAATTCTTCTTTGACCCAGGCGACAGCATCTTCACCACCTTTGAGGTTGAGGCGATCTTCAGCTCGAACTGTGTTCAACATTTGCCTTATACGTTTTTTTTGTTTTGAACGCCGCTCAGAGAGGTCTGAGACATTGGTCATTGGATAGAACGAGAGCCCTTCTCTTCTCAAGTCTATGGTTGCTGCGTTAGTTTGATGTTGAGGACATGTTTGGATTAACCATGGAAATCTCTGTTGAGGAGTTGCCTTGGTGGAAGTATTCAACCGCTTGGTTGGGATTATTATTACCAATCTCCATTTGGTTTGTGATGGCGGCTTTTATCTCTGTTGAAATTGCTTGGATTTCATTTGCATGTGGTGGTTTAATCGGTTTCTTTCTATGGCTTATCGCAATGGGCTATAACAATCCTCAAATGGCAAAAATGACTATTTTGGGTGTTTTGTTAAACTTTATTGCTGCAACATATTCTGGTATCATCGCCTTTAATTAAAAACCAAAAATTATTTTCGATTATTTATTTGGTTTGCAAGGAATGAAACAACATCAAGAATTTCGATATTATTGGAAGGGTCTCCTTCAAACTTCAGACATTCAAAATGGCTGACGCATTTGGGACATGATGTCAACATAATGTCTGCACCAGTTGCTTTTACCTCATCGAATCTTTGGATTCTTAACGCACGACTATCCTCGTTACAAGACATCATACTGGATACACCACAGCAAAGAGCATCTTCTCCTGTATGTTCCATTTCGACTAATTCAACACCATCGACCGCCCTTATCAAATTCCTAGGTTCTTCATAGATATTCATTTGCCTTCCGAGCCTGCAAGGGTCGTGGAACGTGACTGTCATATCCTCTTCTGTTGACAATTCCATGTCAAATCCATTTTCTATTAGATATTCAGTAGTGTGCATTACCTTCATATTTTCTAATTCGTAATCCAACGCAAAAGTCCGGAAACATTCTGCACAAGATGTCACCAAAGTATCTATTCCACTATCGACAAGTTTTTTCTGATTATATGCCTTTAATTTTTCAAAGACTTCGGTCATTCCTTGCCATTTCTGGTCATGCCCACAACACTTCAAGAAGTCTCTACCAAGATAGGTAACCTCTGCGTCCATTTCTTCAAACAATGTGAATGCCGCAGTCGTGGTATCTCCCAAATCCATGCTACCTTCGTTGACACTACTGAAAATCATTTCTTGATCGATGTAATCAACACAACCCGGGTAATAACCAACATTCGAATCGATGGGGTAATCCTCTATTGAGATGAAAAACTCATCTGCATCTTCTTCCGCTTCTGCAGCTAAAACTGCTTGCAGGACAGAGTGTGGTATTTCAGCAGCAGGCGGGCCCCCTACGATTAGATTTCGTCGAATATCGATATAAGAGTCGTAATCGACTAATTGTGGACAAGCATTTGTACAAGCACTGCACGTCAAACAAGAATAGAGGGGAACTCCGTCATCTTCATTGTTCCAGGTATTGTAAATGATGTTGAGTTTGTCTCCGGCAGTAAACAATCGAACAGGGCATGCATCATCACATAAATCGCAGCCGTAGCATTTGTTCATTTCCCACTCATATCCCCTAGCCAATGATCTCATCAACATGAAAACCATCGCCCCGACACCTAAGCATGGGATGAATAGAGAGTAGATTAATTTCGCATCCAAGGCTTTCGGATTTTTATGATAAGTAGGATTATCGATAGATTGAGCAATTAACTCTGATGGACTACTGTCTGATTCAGATCTCAAAAGCGCGGTGCCGTCTTCGGCCAGCAGAAGAGGTTGGAATGCCGTTGCTGAAAATCCAGTTATCATTGTGACCGATGAATCTACATCTGTACTAATACTGGAGAAATGCAATGAATAAGAAGATCCCGAATCAAGATTCAGAGTGGTTGAACTACAAATTCCATCGCTAGTACTCCAGATTTCAGATCCAGTTGCATCATTTAGAGTAAGGGATTGAGAATGTACGCCTGCTCCACGGACTGTCGTGCGGAAGTTACAGCCAATGTCTACGGGAACTAAGCCAATTCCAAAATTTTCAATTGTGAATGATTTTATTTCTGTAATAGTACCACTCCCGTCATAAGAATAATCCATCGAAGCTCCATTAATCCCATTATTTGTATCGATATGTTCGTTTACTCCTGAGAAATCTAGAAGCGTTGTTCGCGTTGGTTGGAATATTCCCCAATTAACCCAATGTGTTGCTGGAAGTACACAATAATCAGCAAAATCTTCACCATGACTCAAACTTTCCCAAATTGCTAAATTCCCTGTATCTTCGTAAGGTAAACACTCGTTCCCCCAATCGCTCCAGGCATTGCCTTTTTCAGCATGAATGAGAGTATCTGATGGTTGCCCTCGGAGTCCTTCGAGTTCTTCGATATCCTCCATGGCTCCTAATCCTCCGTAATCCCAGAAGCCGCTTTCGTAAATAGGCCATGTTACTGTGCAAATTAGGACCGCTGCAACTGCAGATCCGACTGCAATTTGCTTTCCAAGCGCCGGTGTTAACCTTGCCCCCATTGAATTTAGTCCAAATTTTCGGACAACAAAATAAATCACTACGAATATGAAAACACCGGTTAATAACCAAGGTATCGCATTGAAAACTTGAGCTGTCCAAGGTGCTTGCCTACCACAGAATAAAGCTTCGTTAGAATTCAACCAACAAAAATTTGTCAAATCCTTTGAATAGAGTTGTAAGAATATGTTAATTGAAAATACGGAAATAAACCAAACGTGAGCAAGGTAAACTGCCCCGGCCGTCGCGAACCATGGATCTTCCGCTGGTCTCTTTTCTCGACCTCCTAAGAATGGAGGTAATGCTAGAATTCCAACTGGTAATCCGGTGATAAAAGCTCCCCACCATGCTGCGTTCCATGAGATTACAGGAGTTCCTAAGAAAGCACCAATTGGCCCGGCTGGGATGATGAATTGTGGCAGATATTCTCCCCAACGTAAGTAACCATAAGAGAATAAAACATACCAATCAGGGAATACAAAGCCTGCCTGTGCAAATGGGTCTGCTGCACTATGTAAAGGTGGAGGAATTAACCAACAATAGAATGCAAGAACCATTACCATTGCAGCTAAAATAATTGTGTCTCTCAATACTTCTGTTGGCCAAAATGGTTGGCCGGTGAATACTCGTCGTCGTTCATGTTCTGCGGTGACAAGTTGATCTCTCTCACTGATATATACATCAGCAATGCGTCCGAATCGTTCAATTAATCCCATTAAATCACCTCAATGTGGCTCCGCAATTCCTTGAACCCAAACGATAAACAGATGGGCGATGATTAGTGTAGTTACAACAACAGGTAATATGAATACGTGGAGGAAATACATTCGGGTTACAGTTTGACCTGAGAGGGATGTCCCAGCAAACATTGCTTTTGCAACCCATGCTCCGATAAGAGGTGTGGAATTTGCCATGTTAATTCCGATAGTTGCAGCACCGAATGCCAAGCTATCCCAAGGGAGGAGGTAACCTGAATAACCAAAGAAAATTGTGAAGAACATCAATGCAACTCCGATTAACCAATTGAGTTCACGAGGGTTACGGTATGCACCAGTGAAGTAAACGCGGCACATGTGTAAGAAAACAGATGCAACCATGAAATGGGTAGCCCAATGATGAATGGATCTAATGATATAGCCGAATGGAAGTTGAATCATGATGAATTCCATCGATGAGTAAGCGGGGGTCGGATCTCCTTCTCCACCTGGGACATAATAAAGTCCGAGAACAGTCCCTGTGATGACGAGGATGATAAATGCCAAGAACGAAATTCCACCCAAACAATAGAGTGGATACCAATACCAAATAATTCGTAATTTATATTTTTCTGCATGGGTTAACGGCATTTGTCGATGGATGCTGTGATAGGTGTCTCTACTCATGCCCCAATAATCTTGAATTCGGAATCGTGTATCAAGCCAAGAAAATGCCCATAGAAATAATTTCTCTGCAAGACCCATGCTAGAGGCACTAGTTTCTACTGCGCGGAGAATATCTGTTCGTGGCATTTCATCACGCTCCTTACGCAATGTTAGAGCCACGAGGACAACAACGATTGAGATAAAAATCCATAAGAACCAAAATTGTATCATTTTTTTTCACCTCAGTCGCAGTATGTGTACCAGTCTTTGAAGTCCGGAAGGGCTTCTAGTAAATCGCCATTGAGGACAAATGGAATGAGTGGCATCCCGACTGGCGCCGGTCCACCCGATCTCTTCACGCCAAAAAATTCGAACTCTGAACCGTTCGTTCTGTTTCTATTTTTGTTCTTTTCGATAACGGTAGGGTCAAATCTACTCGAATGACAAATGCAAAATAATTTGTTTCCTCCTCCGTCTGAACCACCAGATGTCCAATTATCGTTTGTGAAATCATTAGAGACTAGTTGCCATCCAGGAATGCAACAAAGATGAGGGCATCTTGAGAAGATAATAATTAGGTTATCATGGATTGAAAGGGCCGAGAATTCTTCTTTTTCATTGATCTCATGGCCTGATCCTACGTATTTGCCATCCGATGTGTATCCTTCTAAGAATTGAAATCTAGGTTTATTTTCAATCAATCCCAAATTTTTATTTTCTTCGTGGGGTACATAGATGACACTCACCGGCATTCCTGACCATACGCCTTGCGCACCTACCATCCCTGTGTTTGTTGCTGCTGCAGCCTCAACGAAGGAAGTATAATTCATCGCATCTAAGTGCCTATCTCCATACCAGGCTGAATCTTCTGCGCCAGATGGGACCCAGAATCTGACAGCAGAATCACCGCCTGATGATTCTGCTTGACCCATTAACAAAGATGCGAACCCGATGCTTCCGAGGCTTGCCATTGTAATTGCACCAGCAGCAGTATTGAACGAATAACGAAGAAATGATCTCCGATCGATCATACTATCTGGTTCTGTGGTGCCCGCTTCTTCACCGGGAATTGGCCGTAATTTGAATTGCCTAGCCATCATTATACCTCGAATTGCCGCCAACCTTCCGGGTCGTTTGGTGGAATGAACTTATTTCTACGATGCTTAACAATGATCAAGTCAGGCATTATAAATCTGAGATAGACCATGCCAAGAATAATTACTGTCAATAAGGTCATGGCTAGGAAAAATGATAGAAGTTGCTGATCCCAGTGGTGGATAAGTCCGTAAGACAGTGAACCTGCCCAGTACAATGTCCAAAGAACCCCCCAGAGTCCAATTAGGACTACTAAGAATGATCCTCCAGATGGACGGATACTTGCTCTGACTATTGTGCCTGGTGCGGGTTCATTGAATACTCCATGATCTACTGCGACTTCATACGCTTCTTCAGAAATGTTTACTCCCTCTAAAGCAGATTGAGCATCTTCTATGGAAATTTCGCCTGATTTTACTTGCCGAAGAAGTTTTAGAACCATATCTTCTTTCATATTTGGTCACCTCGTCTTAGATGTTTAATTCTTAATTTAAGTAGGTTCGTTCTTCCAGTATAGTGATGAGATAAGCCGTATCTAAGGAACAATCCACAGAAGACAATTACTAACACTACTGCTCCGAATCCTAGCAAACCTAACCAATGTGCTTTCAGTGGTGCACCCATGTCATGTAGATCGATGTGACTGTCTTTTGGTGCTGGAGGTGTAATTTCTCCGTTGCCCGAAAAAATAGTGCGTGTCTTCCCGTCATCAGTTCCTTCTGATATCGAGGTGGTTACTCTATTCCATCGATCCAAGGCCGATGGAATTCCATCTCCGTTTACAGTATTTCCACTAATCCAAAATTCTACGACTCCCGATTCACTCTCGGGAGCAGTCCAGGTGAAATACCAAATTCTTTCTTCTGTTTTTGACCCTGAGTTGGTATGAGTCAATTTTTTCTCGTCATCTTCCCAGTTTTGTACATCGTTTTCATAGCCCTCAGATGGTGATAGTGAACCGATGTTGACAAGCATTGAAAACCCTCCGGTGTGCGAGGATGTATCAATTTCTGCCCCGCCAATTAATTGAATTTTCATTTCGTAAACTGTGCCAGCTTCATAGTGATACGGAACACTGTCTAGCACGACGGTGACAGAGTTATCTGGCTCTCCAGAATGGCACGTGCAACCAGCAATTGCAATTTCTCCTTTATTGTCAGTATCACCACCGACACCCGTGGGATATGCTTGAGTGGTGGAGGCCAAGAATATGGCTAGAACGCTCAGAATGAAGATGCGTCGAGTTGAGAGGTTTTGACTTGACACCTATACGCCTCTTTTGAATAATCAGAGCGACCTGAACTTGGGATATTAAAGTTCCAGTTAGGATAGTTCCTTGAGAGGTTTTTAAATCTAGTTTTATCTTTAGATAATACGATTGGAAAACATCTTACTTATGGGCACCTAGGGAGGTATATGTCAGGGCCTGCTTGGAAGAATGTTTACCGTCTGAGCGAAGACCAAATTTCAAACTTAAATCAAGCAGAAGATTTTATCGATATGATGGATTTATCAAAAGCAGAATTATTACTATTGCAGATGAATGAGGCTGATCCAAACTGCGTTCCCATACTAAATGTGTTAGCTCATATGTATGGTCGACACCTTTCTGATTTCGAATCTGCTGTAGAGTATTATTCAAAAGTTCTCGAAATTGAACCCGACAACGCTTGGGCGAGAGATGAAAGAAGAAAATACAGTCGTTACCTTACATATGATTAAAGAAATCTTAACGGCTCTACTTGTCTGGCTTGTCTGTGAAACAGGGCGACTTGCTGATTACAGGCGTTGGTGGATTGGGTTGTATTTGGGCTCAAAATGCCCATTCTCGTTGCCCGCGATTAGCAGACCTGCTTCTGATCGATGCAGACGAGCACTCTTTTCTTGGTTCAGCCGAAGCTCATTGTCTTCACCTCGATGCGGCTGGTGATGGTCGTGGTGCTGCTGCATTACCACTACTAGCTGCCCACCGGCTCCTGGATGGCCTTGACTCGATTAGACCGTTACTAGAGGCTGCAGAGATGATTGTGATACTAACTGGATTAGGTGGGGGTGTTGGTTCAGGTGTCGCATCAGAAATTGCCAAAATAGCACAATCTACAAATTGTTTAGTAGTTTCAGTTGCTAGCCTTCCATTCGCTGAACAACCAGTGAGAATGCAATTAGCAAAGGATGCTATAGAAGATTTAGATAAAAATTCTCATGTTTGTATTCGAATTAGTCTAGAACGCTTAGCATGGCAGGCGAAACAGAGAGCATTGGAATGGCAATCAGGAGCAGGTTGGATAGAAGAGTTGGTTGAGGGTCTTGTGTCGACTCTCGCAAGAGTAGGGAAAATCAATCTCGATTTAATGGATTTAAGGTCAGTTGTTGGCCATGAGGGAAACGCTACGTTGATTGTAGGAACCGGCACTACAAGAAATCCGAAAGGAGTTGTTCAAATTGCTCGCGAATCACCTCTTTATGATTTGAATATAGATGGGGCTAGTGGCTGTTTGATCCAGGTCGAGGGGGGGCCCGACATGACACTCTCACATCTGAACGAGGTCACTGACGAATTCGTATCAAATCTCAGTCCGAATTGCCAAGTTATAATGGGGGCAAGAGTAGGTGAAGATTTGATTGGCAAACTTCGAATTACAGCCGTAGTCAGTGGACTATGACTGTTTTTCACCGACCTATTCGTTAAGGAGAAACTCATCGGAGCACCGTGGCTCGTTTGAATAAAGTCGCTAGAGGCAAGCATCGTTGGATTGGTTTGAGCTTATCAGATAGGAAATTATCTCGATTGGATTGTCAGAAGAAACTCGAGTCAGAACTCAAATATTTCAACTTTAAATTATTCGATTTTATTATTGTCGAAAATGAATTATTAGCAATAATTAAAGTGCCGTTAAAAATTTATCGTGAATCTTTAGAAATTTTAAACCACCATGGCACTTTCAAGACTATTACTTCTTCAGGAAAAATCATTCTAGTAAGGGAACGTTTAGGGATTAAAGTGATGAGGAAGAAGCGATAGAAATTAAAATTCCCATTTTATTGAGTCGATGTCCGATAATAGAATTTTTTCACCGCTCATTTCAAACTCAAGTTCCCCCGACTGATTGATTGATACAATCCGTGATTTCTTATTATTTGTGTGAGTACAGATGCCTCGAGAGATCGATTTAGAAACCCCTTTCCACGATTCTAGTTGTACATTCTCCAAATTAATGGTGTGGGGTAGGAGTGGATGTGTTTCGAAAATTGATGATATCACAGAATCAATTTGCCGAAAGAGTTGTCGGCTTTCCAAATTTGGCTGAAATTCTTGCCAACCCGATGTTTTCTTCCCATTATGTTCGCCTTGAGTTTTATTGATACCTATACCAATTCGAATATTAGTAGATGAGGAATCGGTTTCAATTAGAATCCCGCCTAACTTATGGCCATTAATATTGATTAAATCATTTGGCCATTTGATAAAACATCCCATAATTTCAGCAATTTTACTTCCCACGATAGTTTGAATCATCCCCGGTGCCATTATTTGGAATGTTTCTGAAGAAATATTCCAAGTTGCAATCATGTCGCCATCATTAGATTTCCAGATGGATTTCCTTCTACCTCGCCCTCCTGTCTGATGCTTTGCCCTAATTCTTTGCCACCCTAGCCTAGGTAATTTTTTCGCCTCATCCATCGTGGATTCACAAGAATTTATTAAATGTGGATTGCTATCGAGACCAGGTTTCCAAAATGCATATACATCTAATTTTTCATCTTGAATTCTGGCACTATTTACTTGTCTTATCGACCAGCCTGAATTTGCCCAATCCGCTGGTAGACTCGGACTCTGAGGTTCGGTCCGAAATAATAAAAGTATTAGCAAATTGGGATTAATATTAGTTCTATGTTTATCCAAGTAATTTATCAATTCTCCTGACCAACCGCTACCGGGTAAGTCTGACATCGAGGCTTCTTCTATCCACTCAAGGTGTTGTTCATCAGAGGATGGCGGAGTCAGATAAGGTAAATTCCAAATTAATAAATCAGTATTATTGAGGTTGAATTCAAAATCTCCTAATCCCCCTTCTTCAACATCTACTTGTTTGCTCAGGCCGGCTATTGCAACGTTGTGCTTGGTTGCTGTTGAGGCTAGTGGATTTACATCATATGCTTTTACTTTCCAGCCTAAATTTGCTAATTGAATTGATAATATCCCTGATCCAGATCCGATTTCAATTGCATTTCCAACCTTGCCATCTAACATGTTCAAAGTATTGGACAAGAGTCGCGTATCTTCCCTTGGTGGGTAAACAGATTTTGGTATCACCAAATCGTAAGAAATACTTTCAGAAATTTTGAAATTTATAATTTTTGATTCCACATCTGCTTTGGGGAATGATATCTCTGGTAAATCCCTATTTTTCATATCAAATCCCCCTATTTTTCACAAACCTTTATGTCAGCAGTGCCTCAATTATGGTCGTCCCTCCGGCTTCCGGAGGAGCCCCCCCTCCCTCAGTGTTAGCCATGCCTCTACCATCAGTTTCATAAAGGCCCCTTCAGTCCGCCGATAGCCCAGCATCAGCTATGGGCCTGTAGCTTAGTCAGGTAGAGCGCCGGGCTTTTAACCCGGTGGCCAGGGGTTCGAATCCCCTCGGGCCCGCCTGACTAAGCCGCAGGCTCACGGTTTTTGCTGGCCCGGGGCGATGATTTGGCAGTTAAGAGTTCAACAAAAAAGCGACTAATGGAATTGGGTGTCTCTGAGGAGCACGCGCACAAACTTGCCGACGACGCAAACATGGACGCAATTAAGCGTATGACCGTTGAACAGGTTGCAAAGAAGGTTGATCTCAAATCTGGCGATTCTGATTTGGAAAACATCATGGGAATTATCCGTGAACAAATGGCATCCCGTAAGCGAAGTCGTAGTAGTAGAATTACAATATCTAGAAAGGCTATTCTCGATGAAGATATCCCTCAAGGCATTGACCGTTTTAATGTCTTAAATCACTTCTTGGTTCCTCATCACGAATTAGTTCCTGTCGAAGAGGAAGCATCAGTATTAGCTCCTTGGAATCTGATTCAACCAGATGTTGATGGGACCAGCAGATTGGCCAAAGAATTACTTCCTAAAATTTTGATTACAGATCCAGCAATTCAATCAATAAAGGAAACAGAAGAAATTGATAACCATGAATTACCTGCTGGATGGTTAACTAACAGGGTTGTGCGGGTCGACAGGTATAGCAGATCTGCAGGTTCAAGTACTGCTTTCCGACTAATTGTGGAGAATACGTGAGGGGTTGATTAAATGAAGGAAATTGTAGAGAGTTATTTTCAAAGACGAAGCATGGTAAACCACCAACTCGCATCATATAACGATTGTATTCTAGGCGGTGAAGCACGTGCAAGCCGTATGGAAAAAATCGTTAGAAATATCCGAATTGGAACTGATGAACCCCTAGATATGATTCCTGGCGGGGAAACTGGCGGGGGCGCAATCAAACTCGACGTTTTAGACAAAGAAATTTTTGTTCGATTGAAGGGTCTTAGATTAGGCAAGCCTACTATACGGGAAGCAAATGGTGCTGAACACCCTGCTACTCCAATGGAATGCCGTGTCAGAAAGCTCACCTATTTTTCACCTATTTACATGGATTTCAAAATTTATCGTGATGATATCCCTCCCGAGGCAGGAGATACTCACGGAGTTGTCGATGAACCTAGTGTTCACATTGGAAATTTACCTATAATGGTGAAATCCGCTCGATGTAATGTACATTCCGATCACATCGACGAGAATCGGAAACTTTCACCTCATACATCTGAAGAAGATGCTGAATATCTTGTTTCTCTGAGGCAAAAAGCTGGAGAGGATCCAATGGATACGGGCGGTTATTTTATCATTAATGGAACTGAGAGAGTTCTAATTTCAATGGAAGATTTGGCACCCAATCGAGTTACGGTAGAAAAGAATAAAAAATATGCCCATGAAACTGAAGTTGCTAAGATTTTCTCTCAAAAAGACGGTGTTCGAAAACCTCTGAACGTGGAAAAGCGTCGTGATGGCATGCTTATGGTAAAAATTCCAAGTGCCGGAACCGCTGCAATTCCAGTCGTTCTTCTTATGCGAGCACTAGGTATGGAAAATGACCGAGAGATTTTTGCAGCAATCGCAGGGCCAGTCGCAGCAATGAAATATACCGTTGCAAACCTTAACGACGTCAAAGACAATGAAGAATATGGTGTGGAAACTCAAGACGAAGCAGTTGCGTGGCTCGAGAAGAAATTCGCAGCAGGGCAACAGAAGGAGTATCGTGAATCTAGAATTCAGAATATGTTGGACAAAGAACTTCTCCCTCATCTAGGTGATGGTCCTGATGTACGTGAGAAAAAAGCAATTTTTCTTGGACGTATTGTCCGTCAAGTCCTCGAGATGGCAATTACAAATCGAGATCCAAACGATAAGGATCACTACGCAAATAAGCGTGTTCGCTTGGCTGGAGATTTAATTGAAGATCTCTTCCGAGTTAGTTTGCAACAATTAGCTAGAGATCTAAAATATCAACTAGAAAGACACCACAACCGTAAGCGAGATCTCAAAATTAATGCTTGTCTAAGGCCTGATGTCTTGACCTCAAAAATCATGCATGCACTCGCTACAGGTAATTGGGTCGGCGGTCGTTCAGGTGTTAGCCAATTACTAGATAGAACAACCTATTTGTCCGCTCTGTCACATATGCGACGAGTTACCAGTCCATTAGTTCGAAGTCAACCTCATTTCGAAGCACGAGACCTTCATCCAACACATTGGGGGAGGTTGTGTCCAAATGAGACTCCCGAAGGTCAAAATTGCGGTCTTGTAAAGAACGCAGCTCAGATGATTGACGTTTCTGAAGACGTGCCATCAGATGATGTCAAAGAACTACTAAAGGAAGCAGGTGTTGATGATTCACCCGCCGGTTGGGCAGATGGTTCCAGAATTCACGTCAATGGGGACATTTTCGGTCTACACAAGCGTCCAAAGAAACTGGTCGCTCAATTCAAGGCCCGCCGACGAGCTGGTCGTATTCGACATGAGGTTAGTATTCGTCATGATACTGAAAACAAAGATGTATTCATAAATACCGATCGTGGACGAATTCTTCGTCCACTTCTAGTTCTCGAGCATGGAAGTTTAAAATTATCAAAACAACATTTAGAAGGTCTAAGAACTGGTGAAATCATCTTCAATGATTTGGTGTCTTCAGGAGTTGTAGAATGGGTAGATGCTGAAGAAGAAGAGGATTTATTGGTCGCTCCACGTCCTTTCGATATTCCTCAAGCATCACCAAAATTTGGCCGACCAATTAACCCTGCAAAGGTTGAATGGATGAACTTGGGTGAACCAGAAATTTCTAAGGCGAAACTCCGTGTTGAAGTTCAACTCTCAAACGGTGAAAAGAAAATTGAAAATTTCAGTGTTCCACTTAGCTATTATCAGACTGATATTGACATTCTAGCTAAGAAACAACAAAAGAATCACACAATCCTAGTTTATACTCATGTAGAAGTAGATCCTCAACTAATTTTAGGTGTTTGTGCATCTCTAGTACCATATCCAGAGCACAACTCAACACCAAGAGTTACGGGTGGAACGGCGATGGTCAAACAGAGCCTTGGACTACCAAGTGCTAATTACAGATTGCGTCCTGATACAAGAGCGCATATTCTGCACTACCCTCAACGATCGATAGTTGGTACACGAGCAATGCAGTCAACTGGTTTCCTGCGTCGTCCTGGAGGGCAAAATTACGTGGTCGCAATCATGAGTCATCATGGATATAACATGCAGGATGCAATCATCATGAATCGTGCATCTGTCGAAAGATCATTAGGCCGCTCCTCTTTCATTCGAACTTATACCGCTGAGAATAAAAGATTCCCTGGTGGTCAAGAAGAGAGAATCGAAATTCCAGGCACTGGGCTCGATGAAATTAAAGGATTAAAATCATGGGATAATTATTCGCATCTTGAAAGAGATGGTTTACCTACTCCTGAAGAATTCCTAACAAGTGGTAAGGTGGATTCTAAGGTATTAGTTGGGAAGACTAGTCCTCCACGTTTCCTTGAGGAAGCGGCAGGAGCTTTCCTACAAGCACAAGAACGTCGTGAATCTTCGATGATGGTTCGTCACGGTGAATACGGTTGGGTGGACAATGTCTTCGTTACTGAATCACTTGATTCTACAAGATTGGTTAGAATCACTTTACGTACTAATAAAATCCCTGAGTTGGGAGATAAATTTGCTTCGCGCCACGGCCAGAAAGGTGTCATTGGTAGATTGGTAGATTCAGAAAATCTTCCTTTCACTGTTGACGGTGTCGTACCTGATGTTCTTATCAATCCACACGCTATTCCTTCGCGAATGACAGTCGCTCACGTTCTCGAAATGATTGGTGGAAAGGTCGGTTCCATGGAAGGTCGAAAGGTCGATGGAACAGCATTCACTGGTGAAAAGGAAGAATCTGTTAGAGCCGGTCTCTTACGTAATGGCTTCAACCATACCGGTCGTGAAATAATGATTAATGGTGAAACAGGTGAAGAATATCCTGCAGATATCTTTGTCGGTGTAATTTACTACCAAAGACTGCACCACTTAGTAAGTAGTAAAATCCACGCAAGAAGTCGCGGACGCGTGCAAATTCTTACCCGTCAACCAACCGAAGGACGTGCACGACAGGGTGGACTAAGATTTGGTGAAATGGAGCGTGATTGTTTGATTTCACACGGTGCATCGATGGTTATCAAAGATAGATTACTCGATGAGTCTGATGGATGGAACTTAATGGTCTGTAACACTAGTGGTTGTGGGCATATCGCTTACTATGATTGGAAACGCCGAACTAGTGTTTGTCCTTATTGTGGTGATCGTGCTGATGTTCACACTGTCCAAACTTCATATGCATTCAAGCTACTTCTAGACGAGATGAAGAGTTTAGGGGTCGCTATGAGACTTGAGCTGGAGGACCGAAAATGAGTACTAAAGATGTTGCAAAAATTCCTAAGAGGATTGACTCAATTAAATTCAGTCTAATGGATCCAAATGAGATTCGAAAGATGTCCTCTGTCGAGGTCAAGACTGCAGATACTTATCGTGACGATGGTCACGCATTCAAGCAGGGATTGATGGATCCAAAAATGGGTGTAATAGATCCGGGAGTGCGTTGTGAAACTTGTGGGAATAAGCACGAAGAGTGCCCAAGCCACTTTGGTCACATTGCTCTTGAACTTCCCGTAATGCACATTGGTTTCACTGATTTAATTAAAATGTCATTGAAATCTACATGTAATTCATGTAGTCAAATACTTCTGCATAGCCAAATAAACTCTCACCCATTAGACCCAGAGAAATCTGAGCAAGATTACTATCGTGATCGTGTGAAGGATGTAATGATTAAACATGGGGTCGGATCACGTGAATTCAAAAAAATCATTAAGGATATTGAGAAAGAATGTTCAAGCAAAAAGAGAACTATTTGCATGCATTGTGGTTCAGAACAAGGTAAAATCATTCTAGACAAACCTTCAACTTACAAAGAAAAGAGAGAAAATAAGGGTGAGCATAAACTCAATGCTCGTGATATTAGAGAATGGTTAGAAAGAATACCTGATCAACATTTGATTTTTATTGGTATGGATTACCACTCTAGCCGCCCTGAATGGACAATTATGAAGGTTTTACCAGTACCTCCAATTACGGTCAGGCCATCAATTACGCTGGATAGTGGAGATAGATCAGAGGATGATTTAACTCACAAGTTGGTTGATGTGCTAAGAATAAATCAGAGACTACGAGAAAATCGTGACGCTGGAGCCCCACAATTGATTGTAGAGGATCTTTGGGAATTACTTCAGTACCACTGTACTACCTATTTCGATAACCAAACCGCAGGAATCCCTCCTGCTCGACACCGATCTGGTCGTCCATTGAAGACTTTGACTCAACGGTTGAAGGGTAAAGAAGGAAGATTCCGAAGTAACCTTTCAGGAAAGCGTGTTAATTTCTGTGCGCGTACTGTTATTTCTCCAGATCCAAACCTTGGTATCAATGAAGTTGGAATTCCAGTTCAGACTGCAAAAGAATTAACCGTCCCTATTCGAATTACAAGTCGAAATAGAGAACAATTACGGCAGATGATTCTACGAGGTCCCGATGTACATCCAGGAGTCAATTATATTATTCGTGGAGATAGATTACGTGTTCGAATCACAGATCGAACAAAATATATCTGGGCCGGTTTCCGATGTCTCAACCCGGATTGTCTTACGGATAGTGAGGACGTACCATACAACGGATATCGTGCAGATCTTGACCAAGTATTACATGCTCCTAATTTCCTCCCCGGTATTGAGCTAAAGCGCCAAATGAGAAGAAATTCATTTGGTGAATTAGAGGAAGAGTGGGGTGTTGATCTCGAAAAAACTCTTGCTAACCTCAGAGGTGAAGATGAACGCGGTCAGCCTCTGGCAGAAGATGATGAACGTGCTCTAATTTACTATCGTTGGAAGTGGGAACACTCAAATCCAGATGAATTCTTCCCTGCCCATCTTGAAATTAATTGCCCTCACTGTGGAAGCCCTTCTATTGAGAATGATTTCGGAGAGTCCCACCATACTGAAGTTGAAGATCGACTAAGCACTTTCGACCGTGACGGAAATCCACGACCTGGTGTTGTAGTTGAGCGCCATCTCATTGATGGTGATGTGACGATATTCAATCGGCAACCATCTCTTCATCGAATGTCGATGATGGTTCATGAAATCAGAGTGATGGCTGGTAAGACATTCAGATTCAATCTCGCAGATTGTACTCCATACAATGCGGATTTTGATGGAGATGAAATGAATCTTCACGTAATTCAATCTGAAGAAGCACGTGCAGAAGCTAAGATATTAATGAGAGTCCAAGAACACATCATCACACCTCGTTATGGTGGATCTGTTATCGGTGGAATACACGATCACATTTCTGGTGCATATCTTTTGACACATGGTGACAGATTCCTCCCGAAAAAATTAGTGATGGAAGTATTAGGAACGGTTGGATGGGATGGTGAATTACCAGAATCTATTGAAAGAGATGGTGTCACTGGTTATCTTGGTACTGATATTCTCAGTCTGATTGTACCTACTGGATTTAATCTAGATTATACGAGCCGATCTGGTGATAACGTTATTGTCAAAGATGGAAAAGTTACGGGAACTATCGATAAACGAGGGATTGGTGCCGAAGACGGTCGATTACTCGATGCAGTGGTTCAAACTCATGGCTCAGATGTTGGTGCTGAATTCATCAATCGTATGACACGGATGACGATTGCAATTTGTACTTCGATGGGATTCACAACCGGAATTGATGACGAAGATTTGCCTCCGGAAGCAAAAGCAGAAATTGATGCAATTAACAAGCGCGCTAGCGATGCTGTCGATGAAGAATTATTAAAATTCGGAAAAGATGGTCGCCGCTACGAAGCTCGTCCTGGCCGAACACCTATGGAGACTCTTGAAGAGAATATTTTGACAATTCTCGATTCAGGTAAAGGTGAATCAGGTAATGTTGCAAAGACATTCCTTGGAGATGATAACTCTGCAGTTCTGATGGCAACATCCGGTGCACGTGGTTCGATGGATAACTTGGCTATGATGGCAGGTTCAATCGGGCAACCAAAAGTTCGTGGTAAGAGATTGGAACGCGGCTATCATGGGCGTGTCCTAACTCACTTCCAACGTGGAGTTAAAGGTGCTAAAGAGAAAGGTTTCGTATCTTCTTCTTTCAAGCGTGGGCTTGAACCAACCGAGTTTTTCATGTTGTCAGTATCTGGTCGGGAATCTTTGGTCGATACTGCAGTTCGTACTTCTAAATCTGGATATATGCAACGCCGGTTGATTAACGCGATGGATGATTTGAAGGTTTCAAATGATGACATGAGATCTGTCAGAAATACTGCTGATCGCATCATTCAATTCGAGTATGGAGAAGATAGTATCGATCCTGCTCGAAGCCGCAAAGGTGAACCATTCGACATTAATCAAGTCCTAGATGATGCTATTGGGGGTGGAAACTGATGGTAGTAAAGAGTGCAACAAAGAAGAAGTTGATGGATCTCGGAATTGAGGAAGAATACGCTCACAAACTTGCTGATGATAAGAAATGGGATGATGTGAAAGTATTGACCTCTGCTCAAATTGCTCAGATATGTGGAACCGATTCAGGAACAGCGTCAAAAATCTTCGAAGTAATGGCAGGCTCATCCAAGGCAGCCCAACGCGCTGCTGCTAGAATTGACAAGACATTAGTACGTAGAAAACCAAGTGCTCGTTCTAGAACTCGCGCTAAGAAATCTTTGCCGATTCAAGACTATGATAGCGGTTCAAAGATGGTCCAAATCCTAAGGGATGTAGACGTCGAATCAGAAATGTATCAAGTGCTATCAAAATTAGCTGCAAAGATGAATGTATCTATGTCCCCTAGAATTGTAAACGATCTTGTTAATGGATTAATCTCCAGAGATGTTAAGAAATTGACTCCAGCAAAAGCAAAAAAGGTCATTAAATCAGCTTCGTATTACCTTTCTAAGGCGAGAGTAGATCCACACGAAGCAGTTGGTATTACAACTGCCCAATCTATTGGTGAGCCGGGAACTCAAATGACGATGAGAACATTCCACTATGCTGGTGTTGCAACTGTCAACGTCACACAAGGTTTACCAAGAATTATTGAAATTGTAGATGCAAGAAAGGTTCCTAAGACTCCTACAATGAGAATTTATTTAGAAGAATTTAATGCTAAGGGTAAACCATTGAGAACGAATGAAAAACTCGTCCAAGAGATTGCTGCTGGTCTCGAAACAACCACGACCGTAGACATCGCTTCTATTGACGTAGATATCACTCAACGATATATTAGCTTGTCATTGAATGCTCGAAACCTTCGTTTGAAAAAGATGAATGGAGCAGAAGTTCGAGATAAATTATCTCGCGCTCTCCGATTATATATTCAAGCAGATAATGAAGACAAACCTAAGAATTTGAAGATTATTCCAGGTGTTATCAAAGAAGATGACCTAGCTGATTTAGCTAATGATCCACCTACTTACACCGCGTTACTTCAACTCGAGGAGAAAATCAAAAAACTCCGATTAAAAGGTTTACCGGACGTCATTAGAGCTAATGTGCAGGGACCTAGCAAGGAAACTGGAGACTATTACATCTCTACAATCGGTTCTAATCTTGCTAAGGTGAGTATTTTTGCTGGAGTTGATCGAGCACGAACTTATACAAATAACGTAACTGAGATTTATGCCTACTTGGGAATTGAAGCCGCTCGACAAGCGATCATCAATGAAATGTTAGATACTTTACAAGGCGCAGGCCTAGATGTAGATATTCGTCACTTATTGATGGTCTCTGATGTTATGACCAGCGAAGGAGAAGTACGAGCGATTGGACGTCATGGAGTTAGTGGTACTAAACACAGTATTCTAGCTCGTTCGGCTTTCGAAGTAACAGTCACACACTTGCTTAGAGCAGGTATTATCGGTGAGAGAGATAAGCTCCGTGGTGTGACTGAAAACATCATCGTTGGTCAACCAGTCGCTCTCGGCACTGGCAGTGTTGATCTTTATTACATCCCAGAGGATGCTTGAGGGGGATTTTGAATGGATATAACACGTCAATTAAAACAAGGAATTAATACTGGAAATCTTCTTTTTGGTCAACGCCAAGCAAAGGGTGCATGTTCAAATGGTGATGCAAGACTAATCTTAGTCGCAGCAAACTGTCCAATAAATTACATTAGTGATTTGCGAACCAATCATCCTGATGTAATAATTCATCAGGTCACGATGGTTAATCGACAACTAGGTGCTGCCTGTGCGAAACCGTTCCCTGTGAGTACAATTTGTGTTATCGATCCTGGACAGAGTGAATTACTTGATTTGTCAACGAATGTTTGAATTGGAATTGCTTATTCTATCTTGAATGATACTATTCTTTATTGATTTCAACGCTTGTTTGATAGCAATGGTAGCGATGCCATACTATGGAAGAGACTGTGCGAGCACTGTTCGCTTCACGGGGTGACATCCTTAATTCGGAGAAAATGAATTTTGCTCCTTTTGATTTTAAGTGCATTGGCTCAATCTTTGCATTACCCGAAGTTCATTTCTCTGGAAATTATAAAATATTTGTTTGGTATATCCCAAAGGGAATTTTACCCATTGATGTAAATGAAATCGAGAGATGGTTAGTGGATGCTCCCCAAGGAAATCATTGGTTCCTTAGTGAACGTAATTTGACATCTCAATCGGAACTGCTTTTGTCCAAATTAGATAACATTCAATTTTGGGATTCTCCTCTGTTTTCTTCGTGGATTGGTAAAGCGGTATTGAATGGTGATTTAGAGTCAATTCTTAATTCAAAAACAGATGATCTAACTACTCAGAATTATCCAAAATCAATCTATAATCAAGACGTTGAGACTATTTTTCTGCGTCCAATTGTAGATTTAGAGTCTTGGCTTGATAACAGGGGTTGGGCAACCGTGAATACCATCCCAATTGTTTTAGAATGTAAATTATGGAGCATCTCTGGAAGTTTAGTTAGCCCTAGTGGGGAAATAAAATCCAAGAATTGGCAAATAATCGAAGACCCTTGGTCTGAATCAACCGGTGAGTTTTCTAATGACGAGGTTCTAGAATCAGATATTAATTTAAGGAAAATAAAACCTAGTAATCCTTGGTTATCTAATGAAAAATTATTAAAAAACATCAAACCTTTACTAGACACAAGAATGATTCAGAAAGGTTCTGAATCATCATCCAAAGTAAAAAGTATGTTACTCGAATGGTGGAGAGCTAATCTAGATACAATTTCAATGTCTAGCTCTATCTTACTAATTCCTGGCTGGAATTTACAATTTGAAGGAGGAGACGAACAAATCCTACATGGTCGGAATGGAAAATTATACGACAAAAAGTGATTAATTTCGTTGTAAAGCCATCAATTCTTCGGTGGAAAGTGTGTCACCGGCCATCAATCTAGTCATCAAATCATTGATCTCTAACTTTTCGTTCCCATCTTCTTCGCTCTCACGTTCATGCTTGTTCATAGCCTTTAACAAATCTTGAATTGAATGAATACTTCGAAGTGATACAATATATTTCCTATGCAATGCATCTGCCTCTCTTTTTGAGCGAATTACTCCTTCCTGAGCAGAATTTGCTATTTCTCTCAAACGATCTACCTCTTCGGATAACTCGATCATTAGATCATGGGCTTCTTGAGCCGTACCGACAGCCCTTTCGACGGTCTTATGGGAATTTTCTTGTAATGAAGAGGCAGCACGAATGTCTGCTTCTAATCCCGCGAATTTGTTCAACATTTTACTAGCTTTGACATCTTTTAATTCTTGATACAATTTTTTCATACTACGTTCGAATTTCTTTTCGTTATCCTGAAAAGCCCCTCTTTGATATTTGTTATCTAAGCTCTCAATGTCATTACTAATCTGTCTTTCAGATCTTTTTCGTTCCTTCTTAGATTCGAACTTTTCTTTTTCATCAGGTTTTTTCTCTTTTAATTCTACACGTAACGCTTTAAGTTTATCTGAATGTTCTGCCCTTATGATTTTTAATTCTTTAACGCTAGAATTTGCTTCGTCTCTAACCAGTTTCTGCTTTTGGACTTCTGAAATTAATTCCTTTACTTGTCGATTGATTTCGTTTCTTTCAGTCAAATATTTCTTCACTCTGGAATTCCATTCGTCTCTATCGGTTCTGAATAAATTTAATTTTTCATCTAATGATTTATTCTTTGGAATAAGGGTGGTTCGAACTTCTGCGTAATCCATCAAACACTCCTCTCCTGTCTTCTCGGCGCATTCATGTTGCATATAATACCATAGTAGCAGTGCGGCGTTTTCGTCCTAGCGTTTACTCATCTCTGCGTGTAGCTAGAGTTCCTTTCCTAGCTCCTCGGCGGGCGACTCCAATTTTTTTTCTTGGTTGTTTTGAATTGGATTTAGTTAGTTTAGATTTTAATGTCTTTGAAGTATCCCCGCTTGTTAATTCAGTTAATCCTCCTGAATTGAGGAGGGCTCCAAGTTCAGCAGTATTTAGTGAGCCACCACGCTGCGCACGACTTTTTACTTCTGCGATTTTAATCGGTTTCCCTCTTCCTCTTGTAATATTTACATACGACCGCAGCCGTTTAAGTTCCTTCTTTTGTTCTTTTACCTCTGAGTATAGTGAATCTAATTTTTTATCAATATTAGAAATTCGTTTACTTATTTTTCTGAGTTCTGAATGAGATATATTGTTTTCCTCTTCCACATCTGTTTGCTCTGATTTTGAAGGTTTAGGTTTTCTAGTTTTATCCAATTCTGAAGTTATTTCCCTTATCGATTCAATATGTTTCACATATTGGGAATGATATTTTTCTGAATCATATTTTCTTACAACTGATGCCTGTATTTCGAAGAACCGTTTGAACATCTCAATTTCCCTATTTAAGGTTGGAACTGTTGTCAAATCATTGTTAATCGTAACTAACCTTTGATGAGTTTCCCCCAACCATTCTTCTAGAATATTAACTGGAGGGGGAATTGCTCTATTTACAGCATCTCTTTGATTTCGCGCGATTTCTGAAGATTTCCTTACAGAATGAAATCGTTGAAGCAAGTTCTTCCGCTCCAGATTTCCCTCTTCCATATCTCCAACTGCTAGGCGCATTGATTTTACAAGAGTAATTTGGTTTTTCCGTTCATCTCGAATATCTTGATGCTCTTGTTCAAGGGATCTAACTTGAATATCTGCATCCTTGGCCAGCTGTTTCACTTCAGTATGTGATAATTCTTCAAGGTCCGAAAACATCCCCTCTTTTGCTTCGCTACTCACTCTTCTTCACCTCCATTTGAACTATCTTCAATCTTTTTAGGAGATTTTTTCGTGGAGTTGCTTTTTCCGGGGGGTTTCTTGTTATTATTCTGTTTTTTTCTGGCGAAACTAGAATTTCCACCAGAGGCTACCTTTTGTTGTGCAATTAATAAATCAGAGAAACCTGTATCTAACTCGCCAAATCCATCATTCAATCTTCTTTCCCAGTATGAAATAGTACGTTCAGATTGAGCCATCAATTCCTTTGCCCGGTCGAGTTGCCTGCGTATCTCAATCAGTTCATTTTTCAATAATAACTGTTTTTTATGAAGCGGTTGAGCCTTTTTTACCATGGCTAACATGTTCTGGTGAGTTTTGTCTGCTTCCCGGTAATATTCACTCATTTTTTTCCTTTCTTCGATGTATATTGCCATCTCAGGGTTCGAATCTCTGCGTTCTTTTAACCAATTTTCATTCTTTTCAACCAATTTTTTTCTGCGGTCGATGAGTTTTTTCTCAGCTTTGTGGTCAAGTGCAGATGTTTGGATTTTTTCTTCTATTTCTTCAAGTTCTTCAAGTAATTTTTCCTTAACCCACGTAGGATCTAAATTTATCATTCCACCTGATGAAAGCAATTTTTCATGTGAGTGTTTTACTTGTTTAAGGGACTTTCCAGCCTTGATTTGAGACTCATTCCTAATTGATTTTAATTCACTTACTTTAGTATTCGATACACGGTGTGAATTCACTACTCGATCGACCTTTGGAGCCAACGATTGTTCCTCTGCTTCTAGTGTTCGAATTACTGTCGGTAATTGTTCTTTCAACATCTGCCGACGGGCAAGTAAGGCTTTCGCCATATCTGTGGGTGCGACAGACAGCAGTGCATCGGTATCCATTGGATTCGGGGCACTTGGATGGTGTGCATAAAGGTCACTATGTGACTTAGAACATGGGTTTCATTGATACGGACAATTGATTCGACGAGTATTGATGAGTATCGGTGAGAGTTTGACTTCTATCTCTCGTTCATCAATAGTATTGTTGATAATATTAATTTTTGTTAGTGAGACCCATGCAGAGGTCGGTAATTATTCTATAGAAGAATCATCTCTTTGGGATGTAAGGATTGTAGACGGTTCAACTGGGTTAGAGAATGAAAACGCTACAATTTCTTCTGGTGATATTGTCCGATTGAGTATCGAACTTTCTCAGATTTCAGTTGGGAATGATTCTTGGCAATTCAGTTTTGGATTTAATGGCCAATGGTATGGTGGTAATAGTGGAATATTGAATGAAGATGATTATTCTATAATCGAGATTCAATTTGGACCGGTGTACGAAGGAAACCTCTTGTGTAAACTTGAACTTATTAATTCAGAAGTGTTTGAAATACTTGAGTTGAGAATTGGCCCCAACCCCATCAATTTCACTGCAGCAGGAACTCCTGATGTTGCAATCATCGGTCAACCCGCACATGTCGGAGATGAGTTAGTTGCATCTATTCTTGTTCATAATAATGGTGAATATGGTGGTGAAGTTGAATTGGGTCTTTACAAACCGGATGGAAGTATTATCTCAATTGGTGATTCGGTATATATTTTCCCAGGTTCAAGCAGAGAGGTGATTACTACATTTTTGATTGGACAAGATGGACCACAGTCTATAGATTGGAGAATAATTTCACCAACAGGTGGAGTTTCAGTCAACTTGAATGGAACCATGGATCTAGTGATTTTAGAAGCACAACAAATTTCTATCCAATTAGTGGACATGGATTGGACTAATGATGATGGATTGATTATTAATTTTGAGTTGTTGATGAGTGATGGAAAAGAGAGAGAGATCGATGTTTCAATTCAATTAAAAAACAATAATGAATACACTGAAATCCAATCATTAAACCTTGAAATGTCTCCTGGAATAAGGGTGATTTCAGTAATTCTAGGTCACCCTGGTGGGGACCGGTTACAGATAATTGGTTCGGCAAATGGATGGTTTGCATCTGATGGCGATGCAATTTTAATTCTTGAATTACAGCCCCCTGCTATATTAACAACCGTTGAAATCGGAGAAATTATTCCATCACAAGCCAAATTATCAGAACCTATTTCAATTAATTATTGGTTAAATAATTCTGGCTCAGAATCTTCACAAATTGGAATTATTCGAATAGTAAATGTCGCAGATAACTTAATCCTCGCTGAACAAAATGTTTCTCCGGTTGGACCCGGTGGGTCATTTTCTAGTTCACTGCTAATTCCTTCGTGGAGCTATTCTCAAACCGTCGATATAGAAATTATTTGGCTGATGGGAGGTTTAGTAACTTCGGAGCAAATATCTATTATCGCTGAAGAAAAAGTCGATACAGGTATAGTTCTACCATTCAATATGGCTGCTGCTGTTTATGGATCATTATCGGGGTTATCTCTGGTAATGGCAAGTGCTGTTGTTTATCGAGCGTTTTCTCAACGAACCCCTTCTACAACTGATGCCAAATCAAAACGCTTATCGGAAACTAGAATTTCAAGACGAAACCAAACTGAATCTAAAAAAGAAATTCAATGCCCTGGTTGTGATCAGAGGTTGAACATTCCATCAACTCATGAAGGTGATGTGAAATGTCCAGCGTGTACTCAACAATTTTCCGTAAATAATTTCCAAACGAAGGTTTTGAATGATTCAGTAAACTTAGAGAATCAATTATCGGATAATTTTGAACCAGAACAGAAACTCACTTCTAAATCAATGGATGATATCCTTTCTTGTCCAACATGTGACCAAGTTTTACGTGTTCCAATTGCTAAGCGCCCGATTAGATCTAGATGTCCTGCCTGCCGTTCAGAATTTATTTCAGAGATTGGGTGATTTGGATGAGTGAATTAAGTGAATACGAAGAGATGTATCTCAAACGGATTTTTGAAGCACACTTCGAACAACCTGATGAAATAGTCAAGACTACTCAATTAGCGGAGATGATGAACGTCAGCCCTGCGTCGACAACTGAAATGATACAACGTCTTGCCCGGAGGGGATTTGTCACGCACATCCCATACCGTGGTTCGAGGTTAACTTCTGAAGGATTCCATCATGCCGCAAAAATCAAACGTCGAGAATCTCTTCTACAAATATTATTGCGGGATATTATTGGTTTTCAAGGAGACATTGACGAAATGTCCTGTAGGATGGAACACGTAGTAAATGATGAATTGGAATCACGATTAGAAGAATTGTTGGGCTTTCCCGAACTTCGTTTAGACGGTAAAAAAATTCCTTTAATCAATCGACAACCCATACTGGTGGATAGCGGTATGCTTCTTCCCATCCAAACATTACCGCCTGATACTCCTGCGATAATTGAGGTAATTTTGCTTGGTGGTGTTGAAAATCGAACCATTAATGATTTAGGTATAGAAATAGGTCAAAAAATAATTAATTCAAATAATGAATATTTTATTGGAGAAAAAACCCTCCAATTCTCAGAGAAAATAGGTTTCCGTATCCTTGCTCGAACAATTTGAGGTGAAATAATGAACGAATTCAATGACATTTTGAACGAAAATAATAACTCAAAAGAAACCCCCCTTCCTTCGGCACCAGTTTTAGATTCTACCGTGAATAGAGATAATCCAATTCATAGACACCCAAACAAATCTGACATGATAACTAAATATCAATCATATGAGTCAATTTTAGTTCGTATTGATCGACTCTTTATTAGCCGAGGGACAAGATTTGTTTCCGTTTTGCCAATGCTGGTGATATTATTATTTGGGCTTGCGCAATCATTCACTAATTCAGCACCAAATTGGTGGGTTGAAAATGCCCAACCTTTGATTGGAGAGGTTAATGTAAATCGTGGATTTTACATTTTAGCTCTTTTTATTTTGGTTGCAGATATTGGATTATTAATCGTATTATTTAGACTATTAATTCTAACAAGAAAAATATTTTATCTTCAATCAGAGCGATTGACTACATCTGGATTTACTTTCAAAAGTGCTCATGGATATGCAGAGATGAAAGAAACTATTGAAGGATCAATTCGCCAAGTCGGAGCTACAACTCTTCTGATGTTTTTGTCTGGGATATTCCTACTGCTCAGTTTACAATTTTCTGATTTTACCAGGGGGACACCTGTTCTCTTGGCACTTTCAACAGGGGCGTTGTTGTCGGGTCATGGTGTTCATATGGTGTCTAATCGCTCCCGATTCAACGCATCAGAACCTTGGGGAATGCTCGATGCATTCTCCCCTCCAGTTCATCCTGCTCTTTTACGTCGGCCATTTAGTGATGTAATTAAAGCGCATGTGGATCCACTCCTTGCAGTGAAAATTTCTGATTATCTCAGGCTTGTTCAGAAAAATATTGATGACGGTAGAAATATGACAAATTTACAAGAAGGTTTGTTACATTTATTGCATATTCGTAGAGCTGGATTGATGAACGAAAATGAATTCAGGAGTTCATTGGAATTATTGATGCCGATTCAAATTATTGATGAATTATTCAATCACCCAGAATTAGGTGAAGAGACGTGGGATAGATTATTGATACGTGCTAGAAACCGTTGTGCGCCTTTTTTTAGATTGCATGACCGAATGAGAATGCATTTAGAAAAGGGGCATTCGAGAAATATTTGGTTTGATGTTGACATGGAAAATTTAGTTGTTGGCCGAGCAAATTTGTTCGCTTTCATTCTAAATCAAGGAGACTCTTCTGTCGATTTAATTCTACGAGTTCAGACTCCAGATTTCCGTCCTAATGAATGTGTTTACAACCTTCGGATTGATCCTTACGAACCTTCAAAAATCGGAAAAAGCAACCTTTCGATCATTCAACAACTACCAGATGCGCTAAAATCCACAGATATCATTTGGCAGAGTCTTTTGCCAGCCCACACAGGAGAGGCGACAGTTTCCGTACGTCTCGAAGACATTTATGGGAATTTAATCTCTGGACGTGTATTAACAGTTCAAAATCGTCCCGACATGTTTACTAGGCTAAGATTGACAGTTGGTGGCTTATTTTTAGCAGGTGCAGCCATTGTTGTTATTTCACCTATATTACCATTTTTCACTTCATTAATTGGGCTCTGATTCAAGTAGTTTCATTGAAGAAGGGTTCCCTTCTCGGCGAGTTGTGCCAGAAGATGCTGAGAAGCCCGATGACGATTTGAGAACCCGTCTACATGCTATGGAAACACGCATACGCCGAATGCGTGATCAGCGTAATGGTCACAATGAAGACGCTCGACGAGCTGCAGATTCTCGGAATGCAATTCAAGAACAAGGAAAAGAATTGCGTGAATCAATTAAGGCTCAGTTAGATGAGCAAAAATCCATTAGAGACCAAGCGAAAGTTCACAAAGCAAAGAGAGACGAGATCCAAAACCAGATTCGAGAATTAATCAACCAAAAGAAAGGTCGTCGTTCTGATGAAAATAATTCTAAATCCATCGTACTTCAATTGACTGAAACTGTTAGCGAAATCGATCGTATTGAAAATACTATAATGACCGATGGTCGATTAACTCTAGAGTCAGAAAATAAATTGTTAAAAAAACTGAAATCTTTGATTTCTCGAAGAAATGAATTATTACCAGCGGTGGCTGAATTTGAAATCATCAAAATTGACCTCAATGACATGGATGGTTCCATACTTATTTTGAAGTCGGAGGCAGATTTAGAGCATCAGGCTATGATTGATTGCCACAAGCAAGCAGATGAAATTTGGGAAGATGTTAAGCCAATTTTACAAGAGAGGGATTTTTTGAGAGCAGAGGGCGATCGCTTACATGCAGCCTATATCACTTCTCGGGAAGCTGCCAACGAAGTCCATGGAAACATGAAAGAAATAATTGACCAATGTAATGAAATTCGAGATGAGATTAAAGCGGCGAATGAGGAGCGTGAAAGAGTTATCCGGGATCATAATCTATCTGTTAAAGATGCATTGAGGACTCCTGATCAAGATGAGGGCATGGCCGATTCTCTTACTGAACAATTATTGAATAGCGGTTCATTGATTATTGGTGGAATAAGGGAATCAGATGAACAATTAACCGAATCAAAAGATGCTGGTATCAATAAAAAAAGTGGAAGGAAATTTGGCACCGCTCGAGGGAAAAAATAGTCTTACCATCCACGTTCTTCTAAACGAACATCTAAGCTTTCAATTTCTAAACCAGGCATAGCATCACCCATCATTGCCGAAGCTTCGGCTACAACAGTCGCATCTTCGTAATGATGAGTTGCCAATACTATTGCTTCCGCAGTTACTACTGGATTAGATGATTTAAAAATGCCAGATCCTACAAATATGCCATCCATTCCTTGATTCATTAATAGTGCAGCATCAGATGGAGTGGCTATTCCTCCTGCCGAGAATGTAACGACCGGTAACCTTCCAATCGATGCTACTTCTTCAAGAATTAATGAGGCTTCATTTCGCAAATCATCCATTGAACCAAAAGGAGTATTTTTCACAGTAAAACCGAATTCTGAAGCTGCTTCTAATCTTTGGGAGAAACCTTTCATTATTTGATTGATCATTTTTTCCCTTCCCGCTGCATCAGTTGTTTGTGCTAGATTAATTTCTTCAGCAACTACTCTTGCATGCTGAATTGCACTGACTACATTTCCGGTACCTGCTTCTCCTTTTGTTCGGATCATAGCAGCTCCTTCAGCAACTCTTCTAATTGCTTCTCCTAAATTTGTACAGCCACAGACGAATGGAATAGAAAAGTCATTTTTTGGAATATGATAGAAAGGATCTGCAGGAGTCAATACTTCTGATTCATCGACCATGTCGACTCCTAGGGCTTCCAATACTTTTGCTTCATCTGAATGACCAATCCGTGCCTTGGCCATGACTGGAATGCTCGTGGTTTCGATAATTTCTCTAATCATATCAGGATGGCTCATTCGCGCGACCCCACCATCTGCTCGAATATCAGCAGGCACGCGTTCCAATGCCATTACTGAAACTGCACCCGCATCTTCCGCGATATGCGCTTCTTCAGGGTTTACGACGTCCATGATGACACCTCCTTCTTGCATTTTTGCAAATCCTTGCTTAAGCAAAGCGGTACCGTGTCTCATTTGTTGGAAGTCGAGTGGATTTGCCATCGTGCATACCGCACTTTCAATAGTTCAATAACCTATGTTCAGCGAATTCTTTAGGTGCAACGAATACTCACAAATCTGCTAAGACCGGAGAGTCACCTTCAGCAATAGGAAGATCGATTGCCTCATTTTCATTTCTATCAAGCCAAGATTCCTGATCATCAGGTAAGTCTGTATCTGCATAAATCGCCCCTACTGGACACTCAGGTATACAAGCAGCACAATCAATACATTCATCTGGATCGATAACGAGATAATTCTCGGCTTCTTTAAATGCTTCAACAGGGCAAACTGCAACACAATCTTGGTACTTATGATTCACACATGCATCGGTAACTACGTGGGTCATCTTAATCCTCATCCTATGGTTCTGCCAACTACGTATCAAATCTTGCTTTCTACTATTTCCGAATAATTACGAATTAACAATTTTATTGATTAATTCAGTAACTATTATTTCTGGATTGTCACCCGGGTATGATTCAATTTTGAATTTACCTTTTACAGAGGCACCTTTGAATTTGTTTTCAACAAGAACAGCTTCCGAATTTACTAGCCTATCAAGTCGCAATCGAATATGGAGTATTTTTTCTTCATCAATTCTTTGAGAAATATCTCCCTCAAGGATTTCTTGCAAGGTATTGTTACCAAGTCTCGCCAATGATTCTATCGATGGCCGACGCTTATCTACTGTTGCAACGAGTGTGTGATGAGGGGAACCATGCCAAGATTTGTCCTTTTTGAGGGTAAATTTAGAATTGTTTCCAGCTAACCAGACAATGGTTGTTTCTAATAATTCTAAATCATCTATGGCGCTTGCATTGACTCTCCAAGAAGCGTTATGCAAACTCATAGTTAAACGCGAACACACCCTGCCCTTGAATGCGCCGCTGTCGAGGGAATTTTCATCCTCATTTTCATCGTCTCGTTCATATACTGAATGTAGTTCGCTCGGCTCGCATACGGGGTAGCCCCCGAAATATACGGAGTCGTTGAAAATGGCAAAAGGAGCATCAGCAAGAGCAGCGGCACGTAAACAGAAAGATAAGTGGAAGGCAAAACGCTGGTTCACTATTAGAGCGCCTCGTAATCCGTGGTCGTTCAGAGTTATTGGCGAAACACTCGCTGAGGATAACGAATTTTTGATTGGCCGTAGTTATGAAATTATGCAAAATGAACTAGACGGCGACTTTTCTAAGATGCATGTAAAAATTCAGTTTCGAGTTATCGACGTCGTATCTGGTGATGCATTAACTGAATTTGTTGGTCATGAGCATTTGAAGGATCAGATTCGCCGACAAGTTCGTCGAGATCGTGGGAAAATCGATGATACAGTAGATGTTGTTACTGAAGATGGATATTATGTTCGATTCAAGCCTCTAATCATCACAAGGGGTCGTGTTAAATCAAGCCAGAAGCAAGAGATGAGGACAATAGCAAGAGATGCAATTTTAACTACTGGTGCTTCAATGACCTGGCTAGCACTGCAAAAAGCAGTGTTAGATGGCTCTATTGAAAATACAATTAAAGAATCAGTATCTAAAATTCAACCTGTCCGTACAGTTATTATTCGTAGGACCCAACTTCTCCAATCAGGCGTTCTTGTCGAGGATGGACCAACACTGGATGAAATTCATGCTCAAGAATCTGCAGATGCAGAAGAGGCTAAGATTAGAGATGTTTCGGACACTGAAGAAAATGTAGATGAAGCGGACGAAGATGCCGATGACGTTAGTGATGCAATCGTTGAAGATTCCGTAGAATCAGAACTAGAAGAAGAACTTGAAGATGAATCAATCGACTATTCCTCGATGAAGGTTACTGAACTCAAAGAATTACTTAAATCCCAAGGAAAAGCGGTTTCTGGAAAGAAATCAGTCCTCATCGATAGACTCAATGAATAATCTCTCTGTGGCGACAAGCCCTTTGAATGAAATCATCGAGGGTTGGTTATGACGCGCATCGCGATATTATGCGGAACTGGGATGAGTTCACTTACAGATGACTTCATATTATCTAGAAAAAACACAGTAACTTCTATCAGGGTATCATCTGAATGGGGCGATGTTCCACTTAACCTTGTCAAAACTAATCATGGTGAAATAGTGATTATAGATCGCCATCACTCACCCGATGGCTCAAGAATCGCTCCTCACGAAATTGAACACCGAGCTAATGTTCATGCTGCCGCGAGTACCAATCCTAAATTGATAATTTCAATCAATTCGGTTGGTTCAATGAATGATGAATTACCTCCAGGAAATATTGGAATCGCAGGAGATGTTCTCGATCTTTCAATACGTCCATGGTCATTTCATGACGATGATACACATTTTGACAGAACATCCCCCTTTGATGAAAATGCGATTTCAATAGCAACTAAGGCTCTTTCAACACAAGACGGTGTCGTTATCAAGAATTTGATAGTCGCACAGTGTGTTGGACCTCAATTTGAAACTGCTGTCGAGATTGATGCTCTAGAAAAGCTTGGGGCCGATGTGGTCGGTATGACTTTAGGCCCAGAACAAAGGCTTGTTTGTGAAACTGGTATTCCCCACTTAGCTCTTTGTTGCTCATCTAATTGGGCTGCTGGAAGAGAACCGGGTGACCCGATAGCTCCAATTGATCATCATTCCGTAGACTCCATGGCAGGCACATTGAGGTCACAAATCTTAAAATGTTTAGATTCTCTAATTCAATTATTTTGAGTGTTTTCTATGAATTATAAAAGCGGTTTTGTTTTAGTAATCTTAGCATTGATTCTATTACCTACGACTATGTCTGTTCTTGATAAATGGGATAAATCTGAAGTTGAGTATAAACAAAACTGTGATGTTGAAACTAGAATGATGATACAAACGATAGGTTCAATTGATCCAGAATTATGTGAAGAATTACTTTCAGCGAAAGAGTTCAATCTACTAATTTTCCTCATCACTTTATCCGGATTCATGATTTCTAGTCTCGCTGGATTAATTCTGATATTGCCGAGCAGTGATTTAGATTCCAACTCATATCGGCGCTTACGTTGAAGCGTAAGTAATACTCCGGTCATTTATGGCACAACCATTGAGTGTAGATGAATGGATGAATCTTGAAGGAAATGATTACAGAAAAGGGTCATGGAATTCGATGATGAGAAAGGTAGCTGAATTTCATGACAAGCATGATTTTGAAAATAGTGAAAACAACGGTCACGATATGGGATATCGAATCGCCTTGACTGTCGAGGAATTAGGAGAATTTGCTGCTGCAATAACCAAAGGCAAACCTGATGAAGAAGCAGCAGAGGAACTCGCTGATTTACTAATATTGATTCTCGGCCATTCTCTTGCAATGAAAATTGACCTTGAATCTGAATTTCACAAGAAAATGGCTATAATAATGCAACGTAAATCCCGTAGAGGGAACTTGGGCATTCGTGTTACAGAATATTCCGGAGAATAAAATTACTTTTTTTTCCATAACGAATAAGTAGTTTCAAACTCATTTCGTTCGTCTGAATCGACTTTCTCGATAATTTCTTCATACCAATTAGAACGATCCCAATCAGGGAATAGTACATCGCCACTGTCTGATGTGTGTACGGTTGTAACATGAATTTCATTAATTAATTCAAGAAACATTGCATAGATTTGTGCTCCACCGATAACCCAGCATTCATCACAGCCTTGGGCGTATGCAATTTCGATTGCCCGCCCTGGGTATAGCGCATTTTCGGTTCCATCATCTGACCAATTTGTAGATCTCGACATTACGATGTTAGTTCTATCGGGAAGTGGCCGGAAGGACTTTGGTAATGATTCCCAAGTTCTTCTCCCCATAATGACCGCATTCGAACCATCACCTTCGGTTAATTGTTTGAATCGAGCCATGTCTGAAGATATTTTCCATGGTAGATCATTTCCGCGACCAATATATCCTTGTTCATCCATCGCAACTATCATGGAAATTTTCATTTTGATTCCTCATATGGAAATTGGTGCTTTGATGTGTGGGTGATGTTCATAATCAATAATTTCAATATCTTCTACTGTAAAATCATCAATTGATTTAATTCCTGAATTCAATTTGACAATTGGTAGTTTTAGTGGTATTCGCTCAATTTGAAGCCTAGTTTGTTCGAGGTGGTTGCTGTATAGATGGCAATCCCCTCCAGTCCAGATAAATTCACCCGGTTCTAAATCACATAATTGAGCAATCATCAGCAATAACAAACTGTATGACGAGATATTGAATGGTACACCGAGAAAAGCATCTGCGCTTCTTTGGTATAATTGACATGATAATTTTCCATTATTTACATAGAATTGGAAAAAAGCATGGCAAGGCATCAATGCCATTTTATCTAATTCTCCAACATTCCATGCTGAAATGATAATTCTCCTTGAATTTGGATTTGTTTTGATTAATTCAATGGCATTTTCAAGCTGATCGATTATTTTCCCATCTTCTCCCTCCCATTTCCTCCATTGTTTGCCATATACTGGCCCTAAATCTCCATTTTCATCAGCCCATTCATTCCATATTCTGATTTTATTTTGTTGCAGGTATTCAACATTTGTTTCACCGGAGATAAACCATAATAATTCATGGATAACACTAGGCCAATGTATTTTTTTCGTTGTTATTGCAGGAAACCCTTCCTCGAAATTAAAACGCATTTGATAACCAAATAAAGAGGTCGTTCCGGTTCCGGTCCGGTCACCTTTATCTTCACCATTTTCAAGAATGTGGCGTAAGAAATTGAGGTACTCTTCCATGTTATCTACAATCGCTCATCAGCGGGAGTCTTTCAACAATGCTCTCGAGAAATCACTCAAGGTGCACCTAATCTTCTCAAACTCTCTATGATTTGATCTGTAAACTCTCGGTATAAACTCTTCATAATCGATCGTTGGCCATGGTCATCTAATTCCGATATGTTCCGTATATCTTCATCATCAAGAGAACCACCTTCTGAGTGACTGATCCAATCACCAAAAGAAATTGGTCGACCGACATTAACTGTTACCTTCTTCAAAGGATTGAATATTTTATCTCCTGGTGACATAAAATTTCTTGCCCCGATAATCGCCATGGGGGTAACAGGTATGTTTGGAAATTTCGCAGCTAACCGTGCTGCACCGGTTTTGCCTCTAGCAAGAAACGGTGCCTGTTTTCGTCGCGAGCGTGTGCCTTCAGGGAAAATTGCCATTGGAATATCTGCGGATAATACATCAACAGCCCTTGATAGCGCTTCAGTCCCACCTTGTTTTCTTAATGTTTCAATTTGTCCAGTACTTTCCATCAATATTCTTGTATTCTGTTTCTCAAAGTGTTCTTCTTTGGCCAAAAAATGCATAGGTCTCATACCTGCCATAATTTTGACAAACGGGTCGATGTGTGATGTGTGATTTCCAATAAATATTGCTGCACCATCCGTTGGGATATTTTCCAAACCAACAAATCTGATATTCGTAAATGATCGGAAAATTGGCGGTAGAATAAAAAGAAGAATACGATACATGAACGGTGTCCGGAAATTATCACCCGTACCGTGTAATTGAACTCTTGATGAAATTGAATTCAGACTCGCCTCAGATAAGCCATTCACGAGTCTATCCAGATGAGTTTTAGACTTGATAGTTTCCCGACTATAGGGAGGGTTCATCAATTCATCATCCAACCATTGTATGTGGCCGAGAGGAGAGTGGGGGTAATCCTTCTAGTGTTATTTTTAATTCCTACTCTTGCACCTATTACTACTGCAGAATGGGATGAAGATAATTGGCTCTGGAATATTATTGGTCCGGAACGTTTAGCGCTAGGTGATGAATTTGGTTGTCATGGATACGAGGGGGTAGATATCAACGTAGAACAATGGATTATCGAAGCATGTAGAGATTATTTGATGGGTTTCACGAATGCTTCACGATGGGGTTCTAACCCGATTTCCTTTGGTTTACCATATGGGACCGAAAATGAAGTGGTCTTTTCCACATTAATAGAAAATAATTTTTCAATCATTGGAGATTCCTCCGAACTTGAAAGAAATGATCTCCATGTGTTTTCGCGTACGACAACTTTGGAGAAAAATCAAGTTGAAATGGAATTTCTGACCAATGTTGCCAAAGATGAATTATTGAGTATTTATTGGATAGCAAAATGGCATGATGTTAAAATCCGTGAAGACAAAGACGCAATTACACTATTGGTTTCTCAAGATGTCTGGTATACTACGTGGGGGGAATGGTATAATCACAAATATTCGGGTGAAAATATATATTCTTATATTGAAGAATTGGCAGATGATAATGCCACTGACGGGTATTCTAGAATTCACATCATAAATAACTATTCAAATGCAAATGGTTGGCAAGTTCCTGGTACTGTATTTATTGAGTGGAATGGAGCTAATCCTACCTCTTGGCTCGATTTGGGCAACCTTGAAGCCGATGATAAAATTTTGAGAAATGGTTACAGATATGCTGATGGTGGGGCTTACCTAACTCTTAGTCCAGGTCAAGAAATCATTTTGGAATTCATAGATCCAGCACCTCAATTATTAATCACTCCACAATTGACATTTAACGGCCTACATCACTCAGTAACAATCGTCGGCCATCACGTTACAGATTTACACAAATGGAGTTCAAATTTTTACGATTCCCAACTTCGTTTTACATGGTTAATAGAAAGGCCGGCTGCGATAAAAATGAATTGGATTCTACCAATTATCGCAGTAAGTGTTCTGATTGCAACTCCTGTAATTATCAAAAAATTGGTTCAACGCGACCAAGATTCTCAGAATATTAATCAGAGTTGAATATCTGGTCCCCTTATTTCAACTCCTGAATCTTTCATTGTTTGGATGATTGAATAAATTACAGTATCACTTAGAATTTCAGGTGGATATGATCCTTCTTCAATGATATTTTCACTTTTTGCCCACTCAGTAACACAAGAGGAGGTTACTAAGCCTGTGGTTCTAGCCATTGATGACCCATCAGATCCACCATGATCTTCGATTATCCAATGAAAATACTCTCCATTTTCACAATCGACTTTGACTTCCATCCAAGTGAATTCTGGACGATTTTGATCAAATTTCCAGTCTTGGATAAGTGATTGGGAATCCAATCTCCCACTTTTCTTTTCATCGATGTATCTCTGAATATGACCTGGCCATCTAACGGTATATTCAGCCATGTCTTGTGCAGGTATTGTATCGAGAAGGCTGCGCAACCCATCGGTCAGAAAGGCTTCCATCTCTCCTTTTCCTTCCACATTGATTCGATGCCGTTCACTCAAAGCGGGAAGTATACTTTCCATACGGTCGCGAATTATTCTGGCAGGGCGAGTATATTCAGCAATCACATCACTTGGTGAAAATGGCGCCATGTAACTCCATTCCGAATCAGGTTCGCTAGGATTACCTCCGACCCTCACCTCTGCACTGACGATTCCTTTGCCTTTTCTTGCAGCATATGCAATTAACATGTTTGAAAGTCCCGGAGCTATTCCAACATCCCATAGGAGTCGCGCACCTGTTTCTTTTGCTGTTTCATGAAGTTTATCTGGTGTGATTTCACTAAAACTTAAGTCGATGATTCGATAACCTCCATCAACTAAATTTATTGTTGCTTGATGTCCTAAATCTCCTGGCAACATATTCACTACAAAATCAACATCGCCAAATTCTTTCAAATGTTTAGAATGTTCTATCGCATCTCCTAGATGTACATGAATTGAATCACAACTGTCAAGCCTCGTTGGCTCGGTAATTTCGTGGACATGAATGACATGTCCAAGGTTGGCTAATCTGTTTACTACGAATGTACCGACCAATCCACACCCGAGACAATGTACGTTAGCCATACCCTTCGGTTATCGGTTAAGGTATTGTCAGTAACGGTTCGGGCTTTTCCCATACTTTTTATCCACAGCCTTCATTGAGGATAATGCAGACGAAACGCCGTGGCAACAGACTCTCGTATTGACCCTTGGTCGTCAGAACAGTCAACAGACTACAAAAAATTGATTGATCAATTTGGATTAGAACCAATTGATTTATCAAAAATTCCTAATCCTAATCAACTTCATCGAAGAGGAATTATTTTCGCTCATCGTGATTTTGGTAATATTCTCAATTCGATTGAGAGAGCTAATCCCTTCGGTGTGTTGACTGGATTAATGCCGAGTGGGAAAATGCATCTCGGTCACAGTATGGTAATTGAGCAAGTTAAATGGTTCCAAGAACAGGGCGGCGACGTCACTGTCACTGTTGCCGATTTGGAATCTCTAGCGACAAGAGGAATCTCACTTGAAGAGGGTCGAAAAAATGCATTAAATGAGTACATAATCAACTATGCTGCGATGGGACTTGACCCAGATAATACAAATGTGTATTTCCAAAGTACACGGTCTGTAGTGCAACGATTAGCATTTACCTTAGGTAAAAAAACTAACTTATCTGAGTTCGAGTCGATATATGGATTTAGAGGAGAAACGAATTTGGCACACGTCCAAGCCCCTCTAATTCAAGCTGGAGATATTCTTCATCCAATGTTGGATGAATATGGTGGGTTAAGGCCAATCGTTGTCCCAGTAGGCATTGATCAAGATCCTCATTTAAGGTTAACAAGAGGATTAGCTAGCAAATCGAATTGGTTCAATGTGAATGTTAGAAAAAACGGTGGTTTGACAGTTGCCTTATCTGTTCAAGATGAAAATTCTCAAGCATTTGGCATCGATTCCAATGGTAGAGTGGATCGAAAAGCCCGTGCTGGAATGTTCGATAAAATTCAAGCGTCTTTAGTAAAATTAGGATTTGCCGATATTTTAGCAAATCCTAAACATGGGACTTTGGATTTACCCGGTGCTACCTTAACTGACCGTTTCAGAATTCGTTTTACTCTTCTATCTTTAGAACGAAAAATGGGGGGGATTGGATTGATGCCTCCATCCTCTACCTACCATCGTTTTGTTGTAGGGATGACGGGGGACAAAATGTCCTCTTCTAAACCAGAAACGACAATTTTCCTTGATGATTCGATTGATGTAATGTCTAAAAAAGTCAAGCGTGCATTTTCTGGTGGCCAAGCTACAATAGAAGAACACCGTAGACTAGGTGGAGATCTAACAAAGGATGTTGCATTTCAATACTTACAATACTTCTTTGAATCTGATGATGATGAATTAGCTTCAATTGGCCGTGAGTATCAATCTGGAAGAATGTTAGCTGGAGAAATCAAGCAATTGTGCATTGACAGTGCTACGGTTTGGCTAGAAGATTTAGCCGAAAAGAGAGCAACTTGGGAAGATAGACTTGACGAGTTTTTAGCGGAAGATGCACTTTAAATTAGATCATCTGCGTCGAAAACGGGTATAGTAGGGCCAACTTGAAGAGTTTCCAATTCATTAGTTGATAATTCTCTAGGTTTTGCTGATACATCTAGAATTTGACTATGTCCCATTGGATCCAATAATTGTAGTTTAACAGTTTTTTTGCCATTTTTTACTAGGGTTATTTCAGATAAAAGTTGACTGCATTTTTCTTGATTTTCTCTTTCGGAAGAATCGGTTAATGATTGTCGGTAAATGAGACTTACAGCATCTTTAAATCTATTTAACACACCTTCGATATTTGATATATATCCAGTTGACGAACCCCCTGGTTCAACCTCTAGACCTAATTCATCAATAATTACTGTACAAGATGATGAACGAACAATTCGCACATTTAATTTTTCAATACTATCTACATTGATTTCCCAGGCCCCTGGTTTTTTCCCTTCTGCTGGAATGAAATCAGTATGCCGCCATCCACAAATATCGCACAACATTGTCATTTGAGTGTGTTCTCCAAAATAAGGTATCTCTGAATTATGGACGATCATCGTTATTCCTGAATTGGATGAACAAATCGGACAAGGTTGTTCAATTATGCTTTCCAACAAATCACAGCCCGATCATTCCTTTCCTTTTTTGGTACCAAAAGTTGGAGGTAAGAGCAGTAATCTTTCTCGACCTATGCCGAATACGGTGCCTGAAAGGTCACCTTCAATGAATTGTTGTAATTTTTTCACTGCAGCATGTAATTCGACTTCACGATTCACCAACCCACTCATTTCTACAATCACAACATCTCCGTCCGAGACCCAATTCATCAATTCAGATGTGCCGGTAATATCATCGAGTACCGCCCTGTGAATTATGATGTCTCCACCAACTCGTGGCACAGGTGCTTGTGGATATTTGTCTGCTAAGTCGTGATATTCTTGTTCAGGACTTAAATTAGTATTTGTTTCATTTGGGATGCTAGGCATGTTTATCCAACGAGGTTCAGCATCAATACCCTTCACCATATGTTATGGTAAAAGTTCTATCCTTTCACATCTGCGGTGAACAAGGTTGATCAATTCTCATTTATTCACTATCTGAAGTTTCGACGAATCGTTTCCCAACGCATTCATAAGGGAGCGGATTCGAGTTTGATTCGTCGGGGACCTCCCCTAGGCGAGGTGAATTTCATGCACACAACTTCTGAAGCGGTAAAGACTGGAACCAGCACAATTGGAATAACCTTTGATGGTGGTGTCGTCGTTGGCGCCGATCACCGAGCAACTATGGGTCATTTTATTGCGAATAAAAGTGTTCAGAAATTATTTCGAATTGCAGATAATATGGCATTGACAACCGCTGGCTTAGTTGGACACGCACAATCTCTTGCTAGAACTCTTGCTGCAGAATTACGTTTGTACGAACTAAAACAGGGGAACTTAATGACTGTGAAAGGAGCAGCGACTTTGACTGCTAATATTTTGGTCGGACGTCCCCACTACGTCCAACTTCTTATTGTAGGCGTTGATGATTCAGGTCCTAGCGTTTACAGCATTGATTCAGCAGGTGGTTCAATTCCTGATGTATACTGTGCAACGGGATCAGGTTCGCCGTATATGTACGGTGTTCTAGAAGACCAATATAGAGACGGGATGACTGAAAAATCTGCTTTACAAGTTGCTGCTAAGTCATTACTAGCATCTGCTCAAAGAGATGCTGCTAGTGGAAATGGTATGGATCTAGCAGTCATCACAGCAGATAATGGATTCCAGCTACTTTCACCCGAGCAAATCTCGGATTTGCTTTCTTCATTTTAAAATTCACGACGCTTTTGAGCGACTCCATTCAGTGGAGATTTCACAATAGTCGTGAGGCTCGCAGAGAGGTATTATCATGCGATTAACATTAACTGAACTAAAGAAAAAAATTGCAACGGTCGTTCCCAAGAATATCGACTATGAGGTCGATCTTGAAGCTGGCTCTATTTCGATTATTACGAAGACTCCAAAGTCATTTGTCGATGGTGCTGAAAATTTAACTGTAAAAATTGCTAAATTAGTGAAAAGAAAAATAGTAGTCAGACCTCATCCAAGTATTTTAGTCGATGAAAAACAGGTACATGACAAAGTTTCACAAATAATTCCTCCAGAAGCGGAAGTAAGGAAAATTTGGCTTGACCCCGCTCTAAGTGAGGTCATTTTAGAGTGTGATAATCCAACTGCTGCAGTAGGGCCAAAGGGGGCTCATATTTTGGAATTAAGGGATAATATTGGTTGGCTGGTTAACGTAGTACGTGCTCCTTCAATTGAGAGTCGTACCCAACATGATATTCGCAGATATAGAAAAGAGATGGGGGATGAACGTAAGGCCTTGATGAGGAAATTCGGTACTCGAATATATCGTCCTCAACGACCAGGAGAACCATGGGTTAGGATAACTGCCCTAGGTTCGTATCGTGAAGTAGGTAGAGCAATGCATCTTATTACCACCAACGAATCAAAGATTTTAGTCGATGTTGGAGCAAAACCAACTACGAATAAAAATGAGATCCAGCCATTTTTCACCGCTCCTGAATTGATGCCATTGGACAATTTGGATGCGATTGTGATTACCCATGCACATGTAGACCATATCGGAATGTTACCAGTTCTATTCCGTTATGGTTATCGTGGCCCTGTATATTGTACTCCACCAACACGTGATTTGATGACATTATTACAAATTGATTACATCAAAGTCAGTGCTGCGGAAGGAAATGAACCTCCCTATTCGAAGGCTGATATTCAAGAATGTATCAAACATGTAGTCGATGTCAATTGGGGAGAAAAAACAGATATCGCACCAGATATCAAAATGACGATGGAAAATGCGGGGCATATTTTAGGTTCTTCGAGTGTTTATATGAGTGTTGGAGAAGGTAAAAATGAGCATCGAATATTATTCTCTGGAGATATTAAATATGAAAAATCTTGGTTATTCGATGCGGCAACAGTAAGATATCCAAAGGTTGACACCTTGATTATTGAATCTACTTATGGCGGCCCCCAAGATCTTCAACCAACTCGGGAAGCCGCTTCTCATGAATTACAAGAATTAATCATGGATGTAATTGGACGAGGTGGAAAAATTTTCTGTCCTGTTTTCGCAGTTGGACGTTCTCAAGAAGTGATGATTGCCATAGATGAATTGTTCAAATCAGGTAAAGTATCCCCATGCACTGTTTGGTTAGATGGAATGATTTCTGAAGCTACAGCGATTCATTCTAGCCATCCGAAATTCTTAAATCGAGATTTAAGGAAAAAAATGTTGAAGGGAGGTAATGATAATCCCTTCCATTCGAAGTGGTTTAAGCAGGTCGAGTCGAGAGATCAACGAGAGTCAATTCTTTTAGATCCTAGCCCTTGTATTGTTTTGGCTACTAGTGGAATGATGACTGGAGGGCCAATCGTTGAATATTTCAAATACTGGGCACCTGAACCTTCGAATACCCTCTGTTTTGTTGGTTACCAGGCCTCAGGTACTCTAGGAAGTCGCCTTCGTGATGGACATTCTACCGTCCCCCTCGTAGATAAGGGTCAAACATTGATGATCCAAGTGAATTGTTCACTTCGAAAAATCGACGGATTTAGCGGACATTCCGACCGAAAACAATTGATGGATTATGTTGGCGCGCTAAATCCGACGCCGAGAAAGATAATTTGTCATCATGGTGATGCGCATACATGTAATGCATTTAGGCAGGGCTTGAGAGAGAAATTTCGTGTTCAAACTTATGCACCAGCGAACTTAGAGACTCTGAGATTGCTTTGATCACAAAAGTGGGGTATCAAACCCCTCATTAATAGGGTCACAGGCGTGAGGTGATTCGATATTCTCATCTCCTTCATCACCTCGAAAAACCTCTTCAAGGTCGCTATTAATATTATTTTTTTCCAAACTTTTTGAAATAAAGAATAATGGAAAAGGAGTCAACATTAGATAAGCCCAAGCTTCAACTGAAGGGCCATCTGTTGTGAATGAATTAATAGAAAGAGCAAGTAAGATTCCAGTGAAAAACCAAATGATGTATGATTTGATCGTTCCGAACACGATGCTCCGTCATGGCTTTGTTTGAAATTACTATCGCCGATAGCAACAATTTATCGACTATTAGTTCCGACTATTGGTTATGGGCGGCGAATGGTTATTGATTCGCTGTAAATGTGGTCATTCTTTTGGAAGCCAGAATTTGCATTATGCTAATTGCTATCATTGTCATTCAAATCAAAAACTATCCATTATTGCTAAATTTGAGACAAATTCTGATTTAGCCTTGGCAGTATCTGCAATGAATTTACCAAAAGGACTCCATAAAGAATTTTCTAAAAAGATGGAGATTGAACGGCAGAAAAATATCAAATCCCAATCGAATAGTGATGGTGGAGGGGAAATGATGCTTAGAATAATAAAAAATTCTTTAGGAGATAATGGCGATCTAAGTTTGGAGTCGGTCATAAATACAATGATGATAGAGGGATTTGATAATACAACGGCCGAACAAATAATTGGTCAAGCAGAAATGCAGGGACTATTGATTAGGGTGGACTCTGATACATGGAATTGGTTGGGTTAAGTTCATGACCCAATCGTTGGTGGGCGGTTTACTCACAGGGCCTGTGGGTTAGTCTGGTCTATGCTTGTTCGTTTGGGACGAACAGACTCTGGTTCAAATCCAGGCAGGCCCACCATTATTTGATGTAAAAATCATCTTTTAATAAATAATAAATTCATAATTTAAACTATTATTTCTCCAAAATTCTCCTTATCGCTTCGATATCGAAGGCGCTGACTGCAACTTCTAGAGCTGCCTCAGGAGAAAACCATTCTGCCTTTTCAATTTCATCATCCTTCGGAATTATTTGGTCGGCTTGAATGTCCATCACAGTGTGGTATGAAAAAGAAAGCCAACTCAATCCATTTTCGCCAAATATTGCCTGTTGAATGAGTGCTCCATCAATTCCTGGAATTTCTTCACCACATTCTGATTTTGGATCCGCAATGGTAATATTAAGTCCCAATTCTTCTTTTACTTCTCTAACTGCACCTGTTCGTGGGTGCTCTGAATAATCAACAAATCCACCTGGAAGTGTCCAGCAACCTGTGAAAAACCCTCTTCTAACTTTAGCAAGTAGAATTTCACTTTTCGAATTTTGAATAATAACTTTCGAAACAACTCGATGTAAAGTCCGGTAAACAGATTCTCGAGCAACAGGATCAACTGCACTATCACTGATCACAGCATCCTTCCATGCCCAATTTTCAGGCCATTGAATATTTGGTGATGCAATGATAATTTCGTGTTCATCATTTCCTAATTGGAAATTATTACGGCGCTTTTCTGTCCAAGTTAATCCTAGATCTTCTGCTTCTGTCGGCGACGGTAAACGAATTAGAAATTCACCACCATCCCAAGTAGTTCTTCCCGCCCTAGGTATCGCTGGTCCAGTTCCATCAATATTTAGGAGTAGTAATTTTCCATCATGTTCAAGATGGATGTGTCGTCGCAACGTAATCTCCATACTGATGTTAGAAAGGTTCAGCAAAGAACCCAACGGATGTTCAGTATCCTAAAATCTCGCTTAATTGAGTCTTATAGAAATTTGCAGATTCTTGTAAACTAATAAGTTCATGTTCTTCTAAATCTAATTCAATTATTTCTTCAACTCCATTTTTACCTAGAATTATTGGCACTCCGATGTATACATCATTCAACCCATATTCTCCGTTTAGGAGAGCACTACAAGGCAATAGTCTTCGCCTATCATTTAACACGGCTTCTGCCATAATCGCTGCTGCACTTCCGGGTGCATAGAATGCACTTCCACGTTCCAGTAATTTGACAATCTCTCCCCCTCCATTCGCGGTTCTTTTCGAAATCGCATCAATTGTTTCTTCATCTAGAAGTTGTGTAATTGGAATTCCACCCGCTGTTGTATATCTTGGTAGTGGAACCATGGTATCTCCATGTCCTCCCAATACCATTGCTTGAACATCTTCATTCGAACACCCGATTGCATCCGAAACGAAATGCGTCATCCTTGCAGAGTCTAGAATTCCTGCTTGACCAATTACTCGATTTGAAGGGAATCCCGTGACTTTTTGCATATGAAATGTCATTAAATCTAGTGGGTTGGTCACCATGATTATGATAGCATTCGGAGCGTGCTCTTTAATTCCGGTTCCAACTTGAGTGATAATTTCTGCATTTTTACCGATTAAATCTTCTCTTGTCATTCCTGGTTGTCTTGGGAAGCCAGAGGTGACGACAATTACGTCCGAATCAGTAATGTCTTTGTAACTCGAAGTTCCAGTGACAATTCCATCGTAATTCAAAACCTGTCCACCTTGACTCATATCTAGAGCTTTACCTTTAGCGAACCCTTCATAAATATCCAATAGGACAATTTCACCCAATTTTCTTTGAGCTAAAACGAATGCACAAGATGCCCCCACATTCCCGGCTCCAATAACTGTAATTTTTCTCGCTTCGCGTGTCATTAACTCACTTCGTTTTGAATGCGCCCGCCCTATGTCCTTAGCCTTTAGTGAACGAGTCATTCTCAACATGTACAGGGGCAAGATTGATTCGGGGGTGTCATTTAGGGGGAATTATGAAAGATTCTCAAAACTCTTACTTACCATTATTACTAATTGGAATTTTTCCATCTTTGTCAATTTACATTAATTATAGTTTAGAATATACGGTGTTATTTTCCCAATTTGCATTTATTTCATTAAAGATTCTTCTCATAGGGGTGCCAATCTATTGGACTCTATGTGTAGATAGGGAAAAAATTGATTTATCAATTCCCAAATCATTAGGGCTCAAATATGGATTTTTTTCAGGAATGGTAATGGCCTCAATTATTTTAATGGTTTACTTCTTGTTTTATAATACAATTAATCTTGATCTGATGAAATTTGAGATTGGAGAAACTGGTTTATTGACGCCAAAAATATTTGTTTTAGGTGTAGTGTATTGGATATTTGTGAATTCGCTAGCCGAAGAATTCGTTTTCCGAAAATTTGTCACCACAAAATTATTTCAAATAACCGATAATCAACCATTAGCAATAGTGGGTTCTGCAATATTTTTTACTGTCCATCACACACTAGCCCTGGCGTATTATTTTGAACCTTGGCAAGTATTGTTATCGACAATTGGCATATTAGGCGCAGGACTTATTTGGTCCTGGCTCTATCTCCGGTTTAATTCTATATTTGTCTGTTGGATATCGCATGCAATATGTGATATTGTAATCTTTGGAATAGGGTATGTTTTACTGTTCTAAATTATAATTTAATAGCTCATTCAATATCATACCTGAACTGTGTCATCCGTTTGATTCAATAATCGACTTCGTTTCGGAAGTCTACCTATGATGAGCCTAGGCTGATTATGAGGGGTGAGAAAATATGCTGCTTGGAGTTATTACAGAACCAGATGGTGAAAATAGAGTAGCTATTGTTCCAAATTCGATAAAGAAATTAAAGAAGTTAGGATTTGATGTTCTTGTTGAATCAGGGGCTGGTGTAAATGCTTACCATTCAGATTTGCAATATTCTAACGCAGGTGCTACTATCTGTGACCGAACAACAGCTTTGTCCGCAGATATTGTAATTTCCATCGATATGCCTGAATTAGATGGCATGAAAGAGGGAAAAATGGTAGCATGTGTTTCTGATCCATTCAGATGTCCCGAAAAGGTCAAGGCAGCAATGGCTGCGAAGATTACACTCTTCAGTATGGATATGATTCCCCGGAGACTTTCTCGTGCACAAGCGATGGACGTTAACAGTAGTCAAGACAATCTTGCTGGCTACAAAGCGGTACTAACCGGGGCTGCTCAAGTGCCTAAAGGGATTCCAATGATGACTACTAGTGCTGGTACTATACGGCCGGCTAAATTTGTCATCATGGGTTCAGGCGTTGCAGGTTTGCAAGCGATTGCTACTGCAAAGCGACTTGGCGCTATTGTATATGCCTCAGATGTTAGGAAATCCGCTGCCGAACAAATAGAATCGGTTGGGGGCCGATTCATTGAAGTTGATGGAATGGATGATTTTGAAGATGAATCCGGATATGCAAAGCCATTGACTCCTGAATTTATTCAGAAGGTCAATGACACAGTTTGTGAAGTGGCTTCAGATGCAGATGTCATTGTTACAACTGCTAGAATCTTTGGTCGTCCTGCCCCAATTACCATTCCAGCGAGTGCTATTGAGAATTTCAAGGTCGGTTCTGTCGTAGTCGACATGAATGCTGATGTTGGTGGAAACTGTGAACTTACAGAAGTTGGAAAAATTATAGTCACAGATAACGGGGTAACAATAGTTGGTTCGCCAAATTTACCTGGCCAATTACCATCTTCAGCTAGTATGCTTTACTCAAACAACCTCACTACATTTGTCACCTCACTTGTTAAAGATGGAGAATTATCTTTGGATTTAGAAGACGATATTCTTGTTGGTGCTCCAGAAGGTAGTGACTTCCACATCCCAGGAATGGGTGGGGTCTTGATTTGCACAGACGGGGCAATACATGAGAAGCAATCGCGTCTTGCTGGGGTGGTTGAATGAGCCTCACACTAGCCGCATTAATCGGCAGCATCACCGTTTTTGTTTTAGCAATCTTCCTTGGTTTTGAGTTGATTAGCAAGGTTCCTCCAACGTTGCATACTCCATTGATGTCTGGCGCCAATGCAATTTCAGGAATTACAATTGTAGGTGCACTTTTCTTATCTAACGCAGCTTTCAATAATGGAAATCCAGGTACAGCTGCTTGGCTTGCATTTGCTGCATTAGTAATGGCATCAATCAATGTTGTTGGAGGATTCATGGTTACCAACAAGATGTTGGAAATGATTGCTGGCAAGCACAGAAAGAAAGGTGGTGAATAGAATGGTTGACGCAGTTGTTTGGGATATTGGCTATCTAGTCTCTGCTGCACTTTTCATCATGGGGATCAAGAAATTATCTAGTCCAAGAACTGCTCCTGATGGTAACAAAATGGGTGCTCAAGGAATGCTCCTAGCGGTTCTTGTTACACTCGGGAAAATGTATACTGATGGCATCATTGGTTACGAACTAATTGTCGGTGGTTTGGCACTTGGCTCACTCATCGGTTGGTGGATGGCTGTCCGCGTCGAAATGACTGGTATGCCCGAACTAGTCGCTCTTTTCAACGGATTTGGTGGTGCTGCTTCAGCGCTTGTTGGGCTTTCTGAAGTTTTGTCCCGTCTGCAAAGTGGCAATGTTCCCGAACCTGGTGTCGAATTGTATGCAATCTGGGTTGCAATTGGTCTTTCGGGTCTTGTTGGTTGGCTAACTCTCACGGGTAGTCTGATGGCAATGGGCAAGTTGATGGGTGGATTTTACATTCCTTTCACAAAGAAGGATTCACGTGGACGCCGCAAGTGGGTAAATTTCCCTACATGGGGTCCTCCATGGTTGAATCTCGTCAAGGTTGCAATGTTATTTGTTTCTCTTGCTCTAGTGGTTTTAACAATTCAAGAGCCGACAAATACCGATTATATCTACGGTCTAGTCGCATCATCTTGTTTGCTCGGAATCTTGTTCGTGCTGCCAATTGGTGGCGCAGATATGCCGGTTGTTGTTAGTTTGTTGAATTCAATGTCTGGAATAGCAGCTGCATTCACAGGATTCGTAATTGGCAATAATGTATTGATTATTGCAGGTTCAATGGTCGGTGCTGCAGGGTTAATTTTGACATTCATTATGTGTAAAGCAATGAATCGTACGTTGATTGCTGTTCTCTTCAAATCATTTGGTGGCAGCGGTCGTGAAACCGTTACACGAACAAAAGTTGGTAGTGACCCTGAAGAGGTGGCTATGGTTTGTGATGGAATCAGTAATTGTGTTATTATCCCAGGATATGGGATGGCTGTTAGCCAAGCACAACACGCAGTCAAAGAATTCGCTGATCTACTAGAGTCTCAAGGAGTTGAGATAAAGTATGGAATTCATCCAGTCGCAGGTCGAATGCCAGGGCATATGAATGTGTTACTTGCTGAGGCTAATGTACCATACGAACAGTTGATTGAAATGGACGATATCAATTTAGAGATGCCTGAATGTGATGTTGCACTAGTGATCGGCGCTAACGATACTGTCAATCCCGTTGCTCGTTCAGGAGAGGGCCCACTTGGTGGAATGCCAATTATTGATGCCGACAAGGCTCGTGTTGTCGTTGTCATCAAGCGTAGTCTCAATGTTGGTTATGCTGGCGTTGATAATGACCTCTTTTTTGAAGACAAAACTATGATGCTCTTCGGCGATGGTAAAAAGATGATGAACGAACTAAATTCAGCCATTAAGGAGTTTTGAGTTTGATACTTTAAATCAAAGGTTCCGAGTAATGGTTATGAGATGAATGATTCTCCAAAGTTTTGAAGGTGTTAGGATGCGGTCCCGAGTAATGCAAGCACTAATCGTATTACTCATTGTGGGAATGCTTTCTTTTTCATCATTAGCCAGCAGTAATGGGCCTCCTGGAACAAATGATCAAGGAAATTCTACCGTTGAATATGGATGTACTTGCCATAATTCCGGATCCCCCTCAAATCAAGCAGTAGTAATGATTACTGGTGTCCCAGTAATGTATGAAGTCGGTTCCTCTTACAACTTTACAATAACCGTTGCAGATTCGTTAACACTTTCTGGTGGCGATGGAAATACACAAGCGGGGTTCCTATTATCTTCGAATTCTCTTGGCCAATTTTCTTGGTCTGATGATGAAGATATTCGAAATGCGGACAGTAACCCTGACGATATTTCTCACTCAGATGTGGATACGGATGGAATTTGGGTTGTAACTTGGAGTGCCCCAACGGCTGATGTGGGTTCAATTCACTTTTATCTCGCCGGAAATTCAGTGGATGGTAGTGGTGGTGCTGATGCAGGAGATTATTGGAATCTGTTAAGTTTTTCAATTACTGCACCAGGTACAATTTCTGAAGATGAAAGTGGTGCTGTGCTTTCTACACGAACTATATCAGTAGGTGATTATGATTCATTGTTTGTCATCGAAGAATCAGCATCTGAAATAGAAGCTGCGCACCAGAAGGCGATATCCGAAAGAGTGTTTTCTCAAGGGAATTTATTCTATTGGTTCAGCTTAACATTTTTAATTATCGGATCTGTTATTCAGAGAGAAATATTTGATAGAAAGTATGGTGAAAAACCAGAACATCTCGCTTTAGAATTAGCGTATCCACAAGGATTTCGGAGAGGAGTAGTTGCCATATTAGCATTCTATTTTGGAGTAAAGTGGTTATCAGAAGGAAATGTTTCTGATTTCTTCATTGGAGTGGCATTTTTCGTCAGTGGATGGGCTTTTTACGGAATTTACCGAACCATTTTATCATCCTCTGTTAATCCAGAAATCAAGGATATACTTTGAATATGTCATCACTTGTTAAAAACGAATTTAGCTTCGATTTTTCCAACCACCTCATTCAATTAAGAAGCATCTTTCAAAAATCAGCGATTCTGGTAATTATTTCTTCGGTGATTCTCTCATTTTTTATCAATGATATAATTTCATTATGGTTTGAATCGATCAATATCGGGCATAACTCATTGAATTTAACAAATTATTCGCCTTCAGATTGGCTAAGTATTAGATTCTCTCTCGTCTTAATAATAGCATGTTTAGTTGCGATGCCATTTTTTTCAATAATGCTACGTAAATTTACAGTTATCGGAATGACAACTAAAGAAAACTTATGGTTTACTCTAACACTTTTCTTCTGCACACTTTTCACTCCTTTGATTTTCATTTTAGTCTGGATTTACATAATTCCATCATGGATCGAATTATTTGAAATTTCATCATTTGTTGAATCCGTTGGGAAAAGATATGATGCAGCATCAATATTAGGTATTGGTATAGGTATTTCTTGGGTAATTTTGATTGGCACCATAGTGATAATAACGTTGGGATTCGCTAGGTTAATTGGTTTGGTTGAAAATGGCCATGCTAAATTCAGAATTCGAATATTACTAATATCTAGCTCAATTTTAATTATATCTCTTCCATTGGTTTATGATGGTTTGAGAGTTTTTATTTCTATCCTCACCATTCTTATCGCAGATCGTATTTCAGCAACATTGCCCAACCCATTACTTGGTACAAGAATATTTGAGGTATCTAATGTCTCTTTCAATGGAAATATAGAGAGGGTCGGTGTTGTTGATTGTTCTTGTGAAGGTTCTTCCCCCAAAACCCCAGAATCATGGAATTTTGAAGGAATAGCTAACCCAAAGTGTAATGCAATCTGTTTAAATCCATTTGAACAAAATGCAATTATAGATTTAATAATAGGAAAGAAGTTAACTCAACTGGTAATTACCGGATGTGATGCTTCACCGTTGCCAATTAGGATGCAAGAAAGAATCAAAAATAATCAATGTGAGTTTTCTGGATTGAGTTGGCTTGACAATCCGACAATTAACGACGATGGAATGCTCAAATCACTCCCGTTTTCTTCAGAAGAGTAGTTCATGGATGCATTGGATTGAAAGCAGGTATCGATGAGCGTGAAGTATGAATGCAGCGAGGGCCATTGCTGCTGTCACATTATTGTTATTCGGGTTATTTGTGAATTTAAATCCCGCATTGGTCGATGATTGGTTAGAGTCAAATGCAGAGGACCCGATAAATGAAGATAATTTTTTAGTAGGTATTCAACCTAGAGAAAATTGGCTAGTTCTGCAAGTATCTTTTCCATCTAATGAATTCGATAAAAATGCTGCCCAGTCACAATTATCTGGCTCTGGCTCTGTAGAATCTTATATTTCTCAAGTTTCTGCTAATAATTCAATCGTTGTAACTACATTATTTGGAGAAACTTGGGAATCTACCGAATCATTGAAATTTTGGGGTGCAGATAGTTCTGATGAACGAGATTACGGACTTGATGGTGCTGGAGTCGGTGAATTGGTAAAACAGGTTGTGACATCTAGATTGACTGGCAAAAATCTTTCCCAGTGGGATTTAAATTCTGATGGTATTATTGATAGATTATTAATTCTCCATTCAGCGAATCCACAAGAAATAGGCGGAGATACAGATTCAATTTGGAGTCATTTTTCTGAATTAGATGAACCGATCAAACTTGGGGGGTGGACGGTTCCCCATTACACAATTGCTTCCACTGAGTCGGGAATGGGGACTATTGCTCATGAAATGATACATCAGATGGGGGCATTAGATCTCTATGATGTTCATAGTGAATTGCCCACTCGTTCTTGGAATGGTGTGGGTGATTGGGGATTGATGGCCAGTGGTAATTGGAATGGAAATGGAAACTCTCCCGCACTACCAATTGCTTCGACCTTGGATATTATAGGTGCTAATAGATCAATTATTATCGATCCATATATTGGTGGTGACTTCGAACTATCTCCGTTATCTAATGGAGGGCATTATCTTACAATTGAAAGTTCAGAAAATGAATATTTCCATATTTCATATCGTTCAAATCATGGTTTCGATTCAAGTTTACCAGGCTCAGGAATTTTGGTTGAGCATCAAAATAGAAATAATGGTGATGAAAGAAATAATTTAGCCAATACCGATCCGAAAAATGCTTGGGTAATTATTATCGAAGCAGATGGTGATGATGCGTTAATCCGTAATCGAGATAGTGGTAGTTCTGGGGACCCATTTCAATCTGGAGATGTATTTGGAGGTATTAATTATGAAAATGGGATGTCACTCAGGGATCATCGGGGTAGATTAGTTAATTGGGTTGCCGAAGTTTATCAAATAACAGCTGATAGTGCGGTAATTACAATCTCTCCAACTCAATCTGTTGATTCTGTAAAAGTGATACCCCCACGCTCACCGATTGAATTATTGGATGGTGAGTCGGCTTTTGTTGACGTCATCGCCCCCATTCCCTGTAATCTAAATTACAATATTTCCTCCTTTCCCGAGCAAAATTTTATTGATACAATAATTATCCCTGAAGGATTGAATTTAATCAAAATAATCCAAGTCGATAGCAGTTCTCCTTCAGCCGGAAAAATCAATGGATTGATTGGATGTTCAAATTCAGACTCAACAAATTTTGAATTAGATTGGTATAGAGTTGGCAACCGAATAATTACGAAAGAGGTTAATTTGAAAATTAATTCTAAACATAAATCTCAAATTATTGTTAATCTTGATTATGCAGGAACAGGTTCTCGAAATTATGATATCACGATAGATGGGGCAGCATCAAGAATTTCTACTGTTCTTTCTCAAGGTAAAATAACCTCTGGAGATGGAATAGCAATCGAAATTGACCCTGATGGTTTATTGGTTCCAGGTATGGTCGCTAGAGGGGAAATAATTTTTGTCGACGATTTCGGAATAGAACAACGAATACAAATTGTTTTAGAAGCCGAATCATCTTTTGATTCGAATCCAATGCTTTCATGGCTTTCAGAACCTTCTAATGGAATTTTTATGATAACCATTCTTCTCTCTCTTTCAATTATCAGTGGTAGTGAAAAAACGAATCGGAAAGTTCCGTCAAATGATGAAACTGAAGAATAATTATTTTCTAATCGGATTATTCCATCTTGCATTGGCAGGAGGTCTAGTAATTGCTAGAAATCCCCAAATCTCATTTTTTTCGACTGGATAAAGCCATGTTTTGTTAACACCCGACGACAACCTAGATGTCAAACATGCATCTCCCCAATCCATTGATCTTTCGTCAGGGTCCGATATCAACCAAGGGGCGTGATCTTGGCCTATTGATTGATCATAACATCTCCATCGAGTGCCGTATTTGAATCCAGGTCTTGGATGTAATCCTCTAGATAAAAGATCAGATAGAATTCTTGCACCCGAGGAAAGAGAATTTTGATTTTGAATTAATTCTACAGAATATGAATCTAAGAATCTACCTTCGTCCATTGGGATACCTAATTGCTCCACTGGCCAAATTTTGGTAGTATTGAAAAAATGTTTTCCCTCACCAATGTCAATGCTATTTATTGCATTCAATTTTTGGAGTAACTCTTGTGATGGCGGAATTAACTGCCCATTGGGTGATTTATTAGATAAATTATAAGTTACAACGGCTTGTTCTTCATCAACAATTAATATTTCAGCAATTCTGTTCTTCTTTTCCACTACTTCGCTCCATTTTATTAATTCAACAGGGTCGAATGGGTCAGATGATCGAAACCAACGTATTTCTGAAACGGGATCACTATTTCTTGGATGGCTATTTGAATCCCATCTTAATCCCCAAGTGCTTTTTTCGAATGAATGATTCATTTGATGTAGATGATTGTGTAACACAATACGATTACCTGGCATACGTAATGCTTCTAATATTGAAAACTCGTCAATTAAATTTGGTTCCAAAGAGAGCATCTCCATTAGCCAATTAGCAGATGGTAAATCGATGTGTCGGTATTTATGGCAAAACAATAATTCTGAAGATGTTAAATGCAGAATACCATTTTGGTTTGGCCTCCCTAAAGCTGATTTATTCCAAAGCCTATCTGCAGCTTGGCCGTCATAACTCCAACAACCCTCCCGGAATTCCATAGTCTCACTAAAGCATTCCTTTTTTCATCTAGTCGGTTCCAAAAATATCATTCATGGGATGCTACACGCAGTCTTTGTATGATAGACGAAGAGCGTCAAGAAAGAGTTAATCGATTAAAAAACCTCAGAACCCTTTTGGATTCTATGGAATCATCTAGAGTGACTTTAATCGGCGATGTAATGTTGGATCGATATCACCATGGTTACGCGAATAATTTGAATTCTACTGCCCCAGTCCCTGTTTTGAAAATTACTAGTTCAGAAGAATCACCCGGAGCTGCAGCACATATTGCTAGAGGACTTCATTCACTTGGTTTATCTGTTGCGTTTTATTCATGCGTTGGTGGAGACTCAGAAGGTCAGACAATAAAGTCTCTACTCAATGAGGATGGGATAGATATTTCAGGTATTGAATCAATCCATGGAGTAAAGACTTTAACGAAAATAAGATTTTATGGTAGTCGACAAAGTTTGTTAGATCAAGAACAGATATTATTACAAGCGGATAGAGGTCCTCTTGATGATTTAGATAAATCAATTAGCTCTTCATTAGTTGATTCTGCCTTAACTTCTATACCAAATTCTTGTGCCTTAGTGATCTCTGATTATGATAAGGGAGTTTTGTCTGATGAAGGTGCTCAGATTTTGATTAATTCAGCTAAAGAACATGAAATACCTTCTATTGTAGATCCGAAATTAACTGGCCTTGAGCGTAGTCGTGGTGCAACGGTAGTATTATTCGAAATTAGAGGTCTTGAATTACTGAGACGACGATTAATGCTTGAAGATAGTTCCTTGACTGCTAAGCACTTAATCGACGAATATGAGTGGAATTCTTTGGTGATTTTAGGTGGTGTAAATGGTGTGACATTATACCAATCCAATGGGGATGTAGAACATCACGAATGTAATGCTCAAACTCCTACTCAACAAATCGGTTTACACGACGCTGCTGCAACTGCGCTTGCAGCAGCTTTGGGACATCAATATTCTATGACTGATGCGGTGGCTTTAGTTTCTGCAGCGTGTGATTGTGTCTTATCCGCTGAAGCCAGCCATGAATTTGTAGATAGGAATGAATTAAGCCTCTGGCTTGATGATTTATCTTGGCAATTACAAATCTCTGAACGTTGAATTAATATCAGGAAACGATTGGGTTCAATAATCCGAGGTCTTTCGATAATTATATGCAGAGCAAGGTGATAATGGCTTCTGTGTTGTTATTTTCGATATCATTGTTCGGTATTTCGACTACTCATGCACAAGATTCAGTTACTTTTGAAACGCTTTCGATTGGGATTGATGCTGAGAATGGATATGTTGCCGATGGTGATTTTGCTTTCTCCGGGACCGTTTCCCCCCTCTCTCCAGAGTTGAATTTACAAATATCTTGGTCTATTTATCGGTCGGATGGTTTGGTTGTTGATGGTGGTGATATTAATTTTGATATAGGCGTTATTTCGGCACAAGGTACGTATTTGTGGGATGTTCAATTAAATTCATCCCATTATTCATCTTGCGCATGTTATTTTTCGATTACAGTCTCGGATGACAATAATTACGAAACATCTTCATCGATTGTATTTTTTGTTGCGAATGAAGTAAACCCACACATGGGCATAACTCTCGATTCACCCTCCGATTCAGATTGGATTAGTAACGAAATGCTCATTGAAGGTTGGGTTGGTAATCTTTATCAAAATCAAGAAAAATTATACGGAAAAATAAATCGAATAAACAATATCGGGCAATCTTGTTTAGAATTCGATGATACAGTAGATTTTGTAATATTTCCTGATAATTCGAGTGGTGAATTTTCAGATGTCATTGATGTTTCAACCAATCTTGAAGGATGGCATGATCTAATATTTTTCATTTCCGATGAAGAAGGTGAAGAGTTAGAAATATTATTATGTACCCCAGTTAAAATGAATAATATGGTGCCAATTGGCTCCATAATATCCATGTCTAATATCATAGAATCCGATGGCTTTGGGTTAATTACATCAGATTTCGTTGAACCCTATTGGAGTGACTTCGATCTTTATTATATCTGGTCTCTATCTGATTCAGATGGTAATATCGTGGTGGCAGAAGGATTGAAATTTGATTCTCTAACAATCGATTTATCTCAATCTGGAATTTACCAATTGAATCTATTGGTTATTGATGCCGGCGGTCAAATGGTTTCTGTTCAACAAACTTTTTCAATCGAAAACATACCACCAATTGCTAATCTAACAATTGATTCTGAACCAATTATTGATGGTATGGAAATTAAGTTAACAGATTCTGAGAAATGGTACTTAGATGCCAATGAATATGATACAAGTAATGACATTTCTAAATTAAGGTGTAGCTGGTCTATCGATGACATACCTGTCTATGAGGGTTGTGAACGTATTTTGACTTGGCCGGATTCATCAAATGACCATTTAATATTAAGATTAGACGTGATGGATGATAATGGTGAGTTTGATTCAATCAATGTGAAATTAATTCATCCGAATGCTACTAAACAATTCCCATATCAAATTGTAGTATTAATATTAGCATTTGGCTTTTTAATTTCCTCAATATTCTATAGGAATAAAAATACCCAATCAATTCCGAAATGGGATGTTAAAAAATAATTATCAATCTCTCTAATGCACAGTGATATAAGTCCAATCATTTTCGGAAGATTGGTGACCTAATGGCGAAATTAGCATTTCCAATCTCGGAGTATATTCAGAGACAAAGAAATTTTTACTCTAAACTCCCAAAAGATACATTATTAATAATTCCTGCAAATCCATCGGCGATTAGATCTAATGATGTACATTATCCATACAGAGCCAATTCTTACCAAATGTATCTTTCTGGATGGAATTCCGAGGGAGCCGTATTAACAGCTCAATATATTGACGGGAATTGGATAACATCTCTTTTTATTCAACCGAAAGATGTAACGAAGGAGATTTGGGAGGGTAGACGTATTGGTACTGAAAGAGCAGTATCAGAATGGCCTATTGATGAAGCTTATTCTCTTAACGATTTGATTCCAAAATTAGAAGGATTTCTCGAGGATTGTGAGCAAGTACATTTAATCCAAAATTTATCTAGCGAAGTTGATAATTTAATCAATCGAGCATTGACAACTTCCCTAACTGACCCCTCCTCAATTTTGAATGAAATGAGAGTATTTAAATCTGATTTAGAAATAAATATGATGAAAAAATCAGCCGAATTGGCATCTAATGCTCATGTTTTAGCAATGCAAGCATCATATAGTGGCATAAATGAATTCGAATTACAGGCAGTAATTGAAGGGTATTTTATTTCCAAAGGTAGTCAATGGAGTTACCCTTCGATTGTTGGTGGTGGTGACAATGGAACAATTCTGCATTATACACAAAATAATTGTCTTATTGAAGATGGGGATTTGGTTTTAGTCGATGCTGGATGTGAAATTGAGGGCTATGCCTCAGATATCACTAGAACTTGGCCTGTTAATGGAAAATTCACCGAACCTCAGAAGGAAATTTATGATCTTGTCCTCAGTGCTCAAGAAGCGACAATTGCTGCCTGTCAAGTAGGAAATCCGTGGGAATCGATGCATGAGGCAGCATCAAATGTGATAGCCCGAGGCCTGATAGATTTAGGAATTCTAGATTGTTCATTCGAGGAAGCGATAGGAAAGAAACGTGATGGCGAATTCAGAAAATTCTTCATGCATGGTACGGGACATTTTCTAGGCCTCGATGTTCATGATGTTGGCGGGGGTCGTGGTAATGACCCTGGGCCTGAATTACAGGCTGGAATGGTACTAACTGTCGAACCCGGATTATACTTTGGCTCATGGCGAAGTGATGTTACTTTCCCCCCAAAATATTCTAAAATTGCTGTTCGAATAGAAGATGATATATTGATTACAAAAACGGGTCCTATTGTATTAACGAAAAACTGCCCAAAAACTCCCGAAGAAATTGAAAACATTGTTGGTAATTAAGGGGTATATTTTTGTCTGATGTAACTAGTATTTTAGAGAAAAAACTTTTGAATTTTCGATATCGATTAAGTGTGGATGAGGCCACATTGCTATACGATAAATGTGATTTAAACGATTTAATGTATACCTCATTAGAGGTTAGGAAATTAATCAACCCAGATAACAAAATTACTTATTTGGTGGATCGAAATATCAATTATACTAATGCCTGTACAATAAATTGCCAATTTTGTTCTTTCTATAGGCCCCCGGGGCACAAAGACGCCTACACTCAATCATATGAAGAAATATCAACTAGAATTTCTGAGTTAGAAAAAATTGGTGGCACAAGAATATTGATGCAAGGGGGAGTGAATCCTGAACTTTCATTAGATTGGTATTTAGACCTAATTAAATATTTAAGAGAGAATCATCCAAGTATTGCTTTAGATTGTTTTTCTCCTATTGAAATTGAAGGAATTGCAGAAGTTTGTAATTTGTCTACATTGAATGTTCTGAAGAAATTAGCTAAAGCAGGAATGCATGGTTTACCTGGGGGTGGAGCTGAAATTTTAGTTGATGCCATACGAAATGATATTTCACCAAAGAAAGGATCTGGTAGCAATTGGTTGAAAGTGATGGAGGAGGCCCAAAATCTCGGATTAACTACATCTGCAACAAATGTTTTTGGATTTGGAGAAACTAATTTGGATCGTGTGATGCATATGGAGCAAATACGAATGCTGCAGGACAAAGCTATACAAAATGAAAAGAGTGGTTTTACATCTTTTATTGCTTGGCCCGTCCAGTTGGAAAATAATAGTTTTGGACGAAGAAATCGTGGTGCAAATCGCATCGAATTGGGTGCAACTGCACAGGAATATTTACGCCATATTGCAGTTTCTCGTTTATTTTTTGATAATATTGATCATATCCAAGCATCTTGGCCAACGATGGGTTTGGGTGTGGCGCAGTTAGCTATGTTAGCAGGAGCTGATGATGCAGGGTCTACAATGATGGAAGAGAACGTTGTGTCGGCGTCTGGTACCAAAAAAACCGAAGCATTAGAAGGTGAAATTCAAAATTCAATTATTCGTGCGGGATTTACACCTCAGAAAAGAGATTCAGATTACAATTTTTTGTCAACAACTGTTGTGACTACTATGAATTCTTATTCACCGATTCCACAACAATTCTAATCATCTGCTAATTCAATTCTTCCACTTCTGACTGGAAGATTTTCAATATGGATTTTATGATGTGTATGTTCAATTTTTATTGGAGATACCCATTTCATTTTTACACCATTATTCCTAACACATTCTAGAATAATTTCCCAATGAATTGCAATTAATGACGAATATATCGAACCTGGCCAAGTTTCCTTGATACTAGGTAGTTCAATTATTTTAGAATTATAATTTTCCCATTGCCCCGATGCCATAACTCTCATAGGTTCTAACATCAATACTCTTCGATTGGACAATATCATAGGTGTAGTTTCACCGACCCCCGTTCCATGTTCCTCTGAGGTCGTAATACGCCTAGCAGGTAATTTTGTTGACATCCCTGGTGCGGTTTGATCATTTTCAGTTTTATTGAGGGCTTCCAGAACGCTACGACGTTCAGGTACTGGTATTCCAACTTGTAATTTAGCTCTATTAATTATTACCCCCTCCTCTATTTTAAAATTCTTCAGAGTCACGATATTTTGATCAATTTGTATGTCAAATTCCGGGGGCTTAAGGGGGTTAGAATAATATTTTTTTTGCCTAGAAAAATCTCTTAGGTTTGCAATTATTCTAAGGTATATCGGAGAAATAAAGATTGGAAATGCAATTAGCAAAAAGGCAGGATAATTTAATGGCCCTAATTTGAATGAACTCCAAAATATTTCTACGAATCCATCTAGATATTTTATTTTCTCCAATGATGGTGCTAAAGCCCTCAATAGGAATGAAATCATTAGGATGAGAACTGCCGGTGTAATCATTTTTCTTGCTTGCTTATGTAATGGGTCAGGGTCAATATACCATCCGTTTCTAGTACGAAGAAGGAATGAAGGAGTTTTGGAAGATACAATTGAAAATATTGAATTAAGCCTGTCCTCCTCAGTGATTTTTCGCCACTCCACAATCCAATTATTATCATTGCCAATTTTGAATGGCGGTGGCGGAGGGTTTTCCGATTCAAGAATGATTTCAATCAAATTAATTTCATTGGGATTAATGTGTTTGTGTTCGAATGGAGGATACCTGATTCTTTGTATTGATTTATGCATTTATTTACCCCCAAAAAAGTGCTTTCATGGCTTTACTAGCTACTTTTCGAAATTCAGGAATTTCTCGAACCATTTTCAAACCAAGTGTTATTGGATTTTCAATATCTCCAACTTCATTAATTAAATCAATAACCTCTGGTTTCGACCAAATTGAAAAAATCTCATCTAATTCATCATCAGATGAATTAGTCAGAAAGGCGTCTCTCAAAGCCCTTGCTCGCCGTTGATCCTTCCTGAGTGGTTCGAATTTTTCATTTATCAATTTCAAATTTCTAGCATCAATTTCATTATTATGTATTAATTCACTTAATTGATCAATAATTAATTCTATTTGTTTGAAACCTTGCCCAATCCCGCCGCCTGTTGTTGGTTTGCATAATCCCGCTGCATCACCAAATAAAACGACTCTATCTGATGTGACATTTTTTAGCATACCTGCCGGTATTGGACCTACAAATCTCCCAATTTCAGAGCAATTTTTAAATTTTTCAGACCACTTCTCAGATTTCATCAGTGAATTCAGGTAATATTCACAAGATTCACCATTCAGCATTTCCCCTTTTGACCACATGCCTATTCGAGATGTGTCTCCGGTTGGAATAGCCCAAGCAAAGAATCCAGGCGATATTTCAGATCCGGTATACATATCCAAAACTCCTTCTTTACCATTATAACCCGTAACTTCAATTTGAAATCCGACCATTAATTCCTTTGGTCTTCCCATTTTAAAAAATCGTCTAACCCACGAATGAGCCCCATCTGCACCACAGATTAGTTTGGTATTTACTGTCTTTAATTTTCCTTTCACCATATACTCTAACTCAACAAAATCCCCTTTATTAATTGCATTTGTTGGCGAACTTTCAAGCAATATGTGGCAACCTCTGTTTAGGGCTTTTTCCACAATCGCTTCATCAAATAATTTTCTACAAACGGACCAAGTTCGAACTTGGTTAGGGTTTCCAATTTCTACTGATATACCTGATGGACTGTATAATCGAGCACCCCAGATTGAAGATAATACTGTGTGATGCAAATTGACAGCTTCCATTGCTTGGGGATTTACTAAACCTGCACATTGAAATGGTCTACCAATTTGACTATGTTCTTCAAGCATTAATACACTAATTTCTCTCTCGGCTAATTTACTAGCTAGATATCCCCCAATAGGGCCAGCACCAACTATAATCACATCATAGTCAATGTTCGTCACATCACAGTTCAGAAGGCGTTCCTTATTGGATTCTTCTAATTACGAAAAGTTTTAGATTCATTTCTTAGACTTTCTTTTTTTACTCTTTTTCATAGTTTTGTTAATAATAAGACTTGCGTCACTTTTTGTCATTTCTGAGAGGTCTACAATATCTGCTATGGCTAATAAATCACTTAATGGGGTTTCTGATCGTTCAGCTATTTTTTTAACTAATTTCACTTGAGGTTCAGTTGCCGGGAGTAATTTACTCCTTTCAATTAATTCAGAAATTATTGTGCTTGCCGTCCCATTTTTTCCACCGGTTAATTTCTCTACGTCATCCTGTTCAACAATTTTTAAAATTTCTGATATGCTCAAAGATAATTGATCTGCAAGTTTGTAAATCAAATTCATCTGTTTTTCACTAGCAGGCATTTCACCCCACTTATCTGCTTCTTCATTTAATTTCTCGAGAATTTCTCTCATCTCTTCGCCAGATAATTTATCAATTTTTATTCCATTCAACAATTCATGTATCTGAACTGAATCCATGTTTCTAACACGGTTTTCAAGATATTCCAATTGTCTTTTGGTTGGTTTTTTTCTTTTTTCTTCAAGAGCTACATTATGCATATCGCGAAATTCTTCTACGAAGGTATGCCAAACGTCAGGTCCAGTTTGAGATTGATTTTCAATTTCATCTAAATCTGATTCCATTTTTGCAGTAAAATCAGAATTAAATAAACCATTTTTCTCGTTTTGATTATTATAAAACGGCACTATTTCCAGCCAAAGTAATCGGCCATTTTCGGTAGGGGTCAATGAGCCATTTTCAATAGTCACATATTTCCTGGTATTTAGACGATTTATTGTTGTGACATAAGTTGATGGTCGTCCGATTCCTGCTTTTTTCATTTCTTGAACAATTGAACTTTCAGAAAATCTGCGAGGTGGTTTTGTTTCATCACTGATTAAAATCGGATTTTCTTTATCGCATGTAATTCCCCATTTTTCTCCTTCGGCCAAGGGGGATTTGGGTGGTTGAGTAATTATTTTATCTTGAAATTTGGAAAATACAGCTTCCCAGCCCGGATGAATTCTCCAGGATGCAGTGCCGTAATATGAATTCTTAAATCCTTCAGAAGTGGCAACGAGATCCCTTCTTTCTCTTATCGAATCCGACATTTGGCTAGCAGCGAATCTGGCCCAGATTAATGAATATAATCGATTCTCGTCTTTTTCAACCCCTTCAATTTCCTTTATTTCCGGCCGAGTAGGTCTAATCGCTTCGTGAGCATCTTGAACATTTGTAGTATTTTGTTTTGCATCAGGCCCCACTACACCTTCACCTAGGTGATTTTCTCCATATTCACTTAGTAAGAAAGTACGAATAGTGTTTCTTGCATCTAAATTTGTTCTTGTAGAATCGGTGCGGATGTAAGTGATATGCCCTGATTGATACAATTTTCCAGCGAGTTGACTTGTTTTGGCAACCGACCATCCCAGAGATGAATTTGCAGATTGTAATAGTGTGTCTGTGGTGAATGGGGGTTTTGGTTTTCTACGGGTTTGTCCTTCTTTTATTGAAGAAATGATTAATTCTTCATTAGATTGGAGAGCGGCCAATGCATCATTTGCAAGGTTTAAGTCAAAAGTTCGGTCAGGGTGATGTTTTCCTTTTCCATCAACCCAAGACTCTGGTTCGTTTTTTTCGTGGAATCGTGCCTTGAATTTTACATTGTCAACATTTACTGTAACGCTGTGATAGCTAATAGGGATATGAGCCTCTCGTTCCAATTCTTTTTCGACAATGAATCCTAATGTAGGTGTTTGAACTCTGCCCATTGATGCCAATTTCCAAGATCTCGCAAATTTTGAACACCTATACCCAACCAATCTATCCATAAATCGTCGAACTTTTGCAGCATCCACTAACGATTCATTAATCTCATCAGATTTTTCAATCGCTTCAAAAATTGATTTTTTAGTAATCTCGTTGAAGGTCACGCGCCTTTGATTTTCAAATTCTGAAAAAATAATGCTCAATCGCCATGCAATAAATTCACCTTCTCTGTCTGGGTCTGTTGCAATATAGATTCCATCCACATTCGAGGTTCTTGCTTTCTTTAAAATCGATGACATTTTCTTTTCTGCTCTTGATGTCCAACTCCATGGTGGTTCAGGAAGTTGGTCGGATTTAGATGCCCACATCGCTTTTGAACTATCTTTATTCCCCTTAGATGGTAAATCTTGAACATGACCATTACATGCTTCTACCAACCAACCTTTTCCAAGATATTTCTTGACAGTTTTTGCTTTCGCACCGGACTCGAGAATCATTAATTTCAAATTTCTTCACTCTCGCAAACAATAGTTCGGAGATTCCGAACCATAATTTCTCATCGCACAATACGACGTGTATAAACTTGAGCAAAACAGAATTCACCCAACACGCGCGCGTGTATGCGAGCGCGCGAGGCGGTCATGCAATTTTACTTCTGGAAGATATTTCATCCCATGGCAATTCAGCCGCTGGACCTGCACATCCGATACAACCAGGGTAACCCGCTTCTGCTAAATCAAGAATTATTTTTTTTAATCGCGGCCAATATTTGTAATCTCCTTTTATCCAAACATCATCAAGGTTTTCCGGACATTCTTTTGAAATAATTCCACCATTAGGTGTTTTATCGAAAGTTATTTTTATACATTCAGAGATGTGTAAATTATTCTGTATTCCAAATATAATTGTGGGTGCCAAATCAGATAATTCGGTAGGAAATGTTTTCATTTCATCTACTATGTAACTAGGGTGGCTGATTATACAACCAGTAGAACGAAGAATCCTTCTTGCTAATTCTGAGATAGCCAAAGAGTTAGCAGATTGGTTCATACTTAGCCGTGGGGACGGAACTCTTGAAGGATACCGTTTCCGCCGGATAGATGTGGGGCTTGCATATAGGACATTCGTCCGACCTATGTTCCGTTACATGGATTCCGAAAAGGCCCATCAGCTCAGTCTAAATTTTCTTTCCCGATTCGGACAAAACCCAGCAGGTCAGAAAGTAATTAGTAGCGCATACCATGCACCAGAATTACCAATTCATGTATTCGGGAAATTATTCCACCACCCTTTAGGTCTTGCCGCCGGGTTTGATAAAAAAGCACAGGCATTAACTGCTTGGCCTGCTTTAGGATTTTCCTGGATGGAGTATGGAGGAATTACTCGCTATCCCCAAGACGGAAACCCTAAACCTAGAATGTTTAGAGCTGATTCAGAACAAGCCTTAGTTAATCGTATGGGATTTAACAATCCGGGTGCATTAGCGATGAGGGACTCTCTCAATCAAAGAAAGGCACGAGGGAAATGGCCTAATACGCCAGTGGTGGCTAATATAGGGCGGTCAAAAAAAGTTACAAATGATGATGCAGCTGATGATTTTTCATCTTCTTTGGAACTTCTTTGGGATTATGCTGATATGTTTGTTCTGAATGTTTCTTCACCAAATACCCCTGGTCTTCGCAATCTCCAAAGAGGGGATGGTCTTGCTAAAGTTATCAATTCATGTTCTAATGTTAGAGAAAAAATGGGCGATAATAAACCGCTTATATTGAAATTTTCACCAGATGAATCGGATGATGATTTGATTTCATCAGCTGAGATTGCCCTTTCTAATGGAATTAGCGGGTTCGTAGCAACTAATACCACAATTTCTCGCCCAGTACCAAATAACTCTAGATCTAGGTCCGCATTCGCTGAATCCGGTGGATTATCAGGTCGACCAATCAATAAAAGGGCTCTAGAAGTTGTTAATCTACTCTATGATTCAACGGGGGGATCAGTTCCAATTGTTGGTGTGGGTGGAATTGACTCTGCAGATGTTGCTTGGGAAATGGTTCAATCTGGGGCCTCGTTATTACAATTGTATTCTGCATTAATTTTCAAAGGCCCCTCGGTAGTTTCTGAAATTGTCAAAGGACTCAAAAAGAAAGTAAAAACTGAAGGCTTTGTGAATATTGAAGAGGCGGTAGGATATAATCATCATTGATTGTATTATCAAGAATTTAAGGAGGTATAATAATTGCTAACAAGAAATAATAGATTGATAATAATTGGAGTTATATTATTATTTTTTACTTCTCTAATGTATCTTAACGTGGACAAGGATTACCAATATTCAGTAGATGAGTTAATGGAATCCCCTGAAGATTTTAAAAATGATGATGTTCATTTAAGAGGTGAAGTTGTAATTGGTATTGTTGATGATGGTAACAACTTATTTTTACTGTCTGGTGAAGTTGAAGAAATATTAATCGATCACTCTAGTATTTCCCTTCCTGATGGATTTTCTGATGGATTAACAATATCAGTAAAAGGGAAATTAGTGTTTAATGATGGCATTTGGTTCATCCAAGCCAAGGAAATTCAAACTGGTTGCCCATCAAAATATGAAGCCGAACAATAGACTAAATCACATCTCTCCGAAAGGGATTCGTTGATAGGGGACACTTCCCTAGGGGTGTTGGGCTAGGGGGAGTGTTGACGTGCTCTATTTTACACAAATCGTTGAAAAAGGTGTCCCGAAGTTCGAGGGCGGCTCAGACGAGCTTATGGTGACCCACCAATTGACGTCGATGCTTCGCCCCCAAGAGATGCAGGTTGGCACAATGTCATTCCGAAGGGAATGTCGGACTGTCTTAAGCCCGGGAACCAGGTCAGGCGCGGAAGCGAGCAACCCGACCGGGGATGCTGGATGCCTTGGGAATGCGGAGTGGAGGAAATTGGTGAATTTTCATCGTTTGTGACGAGTGTCCACCGAGAACGTGCCCACTAAACTGGTATACTTTTTATTCCACCCATTTGACACAGAATTTCAAAATGCTCAGAACTTACAGGTTGTACTGAAAGTCGTTGCCCTTTTCGAATTAAAGCCAATCCCAATAAATCTGCATTTTCCTTTGCATCGTGTAAATTAATTGTATTAATTTCTGAAATTGGTTCGATATCAATCATAAACCATCTTGGATTTTCTTCAGAAGATTTCGGATCATAATATTTTGATTTCGGATCCCAAGAAGTAAAGTCGGGATAAGATTCTTTGCAGATTCTTGCAATTCCAGCAATGTGGGGCGGTTTGCAATTCGAATGGTAAAAAAAAACTAAATCTCCCATTTTCATTGAATCCCGCATTATATTCCTAGCTTGATAATTTCTAACACCATCCCAATGAGTAGATTTATCTTTTACTAACATAGACCAGGAGTAAACATCCGGTTCACTTTTCATAAGCCAATAATTTCTCATTTTTATCCCTACCAAGCATCATCTGAAGAACCGAATATCAATGATGCATCTAATACATCTGCCTCATCTTTTGCGATAGCTCTGCGCAACCCTGCTTTTTTGACCATAGTTGTTACACCCCCAGTCAAACCTATATTTGCTTTAACTAAGAGGCTATAAATTGCTGGCAATAATATTAATGCAGAAATTGCAGCGACAATTAGTAAGATAATTACAACATCGACAAATGGCTGAACCGCTGGAATCGGAATCCATTTAGCACTCATCAAACCCAATGCAGTTACAGTCGTCGATTCGAACAGGCTCATGCCAGTACTAGCACAGGAAATTTTGATTGCCTCTAAAGAGCCGCCTAATTCCTTAACTCTATTTGCGATATGAATAGAGAAATCCACACCTACTCCAACCAATATGGATCCAATCATAACAGTAACGAGATTAAGAGCAACACCTCCTGAATCCATCACCAACCATTGCATTCCTACTGTAAATCCTACTGGAATGGTAGTTAATAATGCGTATCTAATATCACGGAATACAAGTCCTAAAGTTAGAACTGTAAATAATAATGCAAAGATTAACGAACTCCATTGTGAACCTACAATGAGATTGTTTACTTCAATAGTCACGGAAGCAACACCGATTAATTCAGTGGAAGTAATAGCTCCACCAGTATCTTGGCTCGCGAAATCATTAACTTGTTTTACTGCGAGTTGAGTGCGTTGAACATCCATGAAGGGCATGTCGATGTAAATCAAACTACGCTGATAATCTGGTGAAACAAATAATTCCCTCATTTCTTTTGTTAAACTATTATAGAATACATAAATCATAAAATTTTGAGTCTGTGTGCCCCCAGTTTCTTGAACGCTTAGTGTATCTAAAACCGCCCAAAAAGAAGCGTTTCCTGATTGCTCTCTATCAAAAATTAGTGCTGCGACGTCTTTGATAGGTTCTGGAAGTGGTGTATTATCGATGATATCAGATATTGGTGTGCCAGATAAGTTAACACTCACAGCAACCGCCTTCATGAGAAACACAACCGAAACTGCAGTTGTATTCGAAACTAAATTACAATTCGCTTCCAATTTTTCAATACCCTCTAAGTTGGAAAATGGGTCATTACCAGTTGCCGATAATTCTGGTGATGCGCTAATGTCACCGTGAATCAACAAAAATCCTGGTTGTCCTGCTTCGAATTCGTCACTATATTGCCCCATCTTTTGCACTGCTGGTACTGGTGTCCCATCCATCCTCGTTTGAGGCGCCATGTCTAACAAATCGATATTTTCTTCAACATTATGCCTTGAAATTCCAGATGAAATAAGCAAGGCTATAATGAATATTGATAGAGTTAAGCGCGTCCATTTGATTGGAACTGCAACCGCATTTGTAAATAATTTAGGTGGAGGGTGGGAGGGTTTTTTTAGATCTAACATTATGGTCAAATTTGGAACCATCACCATTGTCATGATGTATACAACCACAATCCCGCCTGCAAGTCCCCAACCCACTGTTTGAATTGGTTTCATAGGGGTAAATGTCAAAGAAATAAATCCAATAATAGTGGTAACAGCTGATAAGAAAACTGCTTTTCCAGTAGAGTTTAATGCTTCAGCCATTTTTTCTTGAGGTGTTCCTTTAGATTCTGCATATCTATTTGTGATATGTAATCCATATGACACTCCTAATGCCAGGACAATCGGGCCAACTAAAATCACCGTCATTGTGACCTCATAATTCGTAAAACCAATAATCCCCATCGTTACGAAAACTGAACACAGGGTGGGCAGACCTGCAATTATCAATACTTTCACACCTTGGACCCATCTAATACGCCCAGTTTGTAACAAGTCGCAATGGAAAATAAACAAACCACAAGCTACAAAAAATACACCTATAGGAAAAACGGACCAAAATAATTTGAATGATTCTTCTGTGACTGCATTAGTAATTGGCACTGGGCCAGTTAGAGTCATTGTTAGATTTAATTCATCCCAGTTATTTTCCACCCCTAATAAGTTAATTTCTTTCTGAGTTTCTTCAATAAGTTCAGAGACACTAATATTTTCATTGCTTGCAATTCCTAAAATTATCACAGCTCTATTCCAATAAAAAGCTTGATCTGCTTCTTCTCTTCCAACGTCTCGAACTAATTTATTAAGGGCGTTTTTGGGCATTTCGCCTAGAATTTGATCAATTCTTTCTTGTTCATCTGGAATTGCATAATTCCCTAAAAAATCTTGTTGTTCATCTATTGTTTCATTCATTTGATCTGACAATTCTTCATTGCCCGATGCTTCAGCTAATCCAGAAAAAAATGCTTTTGTAACTCTAACAGCACTTGAATTTACTTCTTTAATTACCGTTGATATCGAAAGAACATAGATGATATCATCTTCTGCCCCAGCGTCATTTCTTGCGGGATTTAACTTATTCTCAATTGCATCAATTTGGTCTAGGATTCGGACAGTAGTGACGTTATAATCTTCCGATTCAACATAAATGACCATCACATTAGTCGTCCAATCGTTTTCAACAACTTCGATTAATTCCTTCACCTTAGAGCCATCAGGAAGGTAAACTGCAAGGTCACCGTTTACATTCATTGAGGATTCTTCATAACACCAATCATATTCATATCCATCCCTACAATCATTAATTCCAGAATGCATTGTAAAAAACCCAGTTACTAACAATGATAAAATAACTGTAATGACAGGCACTTTGGTTAAAATATCTGTACCAGACATACTTTTTAGTGCTCTTTTTACAGCATTGGGTGCTCTTTTGATGGAACTTGCAATAGCATCCTGATTCAGATTATCAATTGATTTTATTGATTCAGAATATTTGGAAGTGATTTTGCTTTTAGCATGTGTAAATCGCGAAGTGTTGAAAGAATCTTCTTCATTGTCACGTTGGCTCACGATACCACCAACTCCATCTGGTGAAAGGAGGAACTTCAACCCCTCGCAATTATTTGTTCTCATGTGGGAGAATATTATTGCAATTCTCTTTGCGGGAATAGTCAAGAAGATAACGCCCGCAGACTCAAATTGAAAACACGGAGTGTTGGATATGAGTACACCCATAATCAGTGATAAGAGATGGTCTATAGATCTTGAAAAAAGGATTCAAGAGGAACATTATGGGGAAAATTATTCCACACGGTATTCATTCAATCCTGAGAGTGAAAAGGAACTTTTCATCATTGATACTCCTCCACCATACCCTAGTGGTACTTGGCATATTGGAGCCGTTGCTCAATACAGTATGATAGACGTTATTGCTAGAAGTCAAAGATTACTTGGGAAGGAGGTATTCTTCCCTTGGGGAGTCGATCGAAATGGAATTAACATTGAATTCACTGTTGAGAAGAAAACTGGTAAAAAAATGAGAACTTTTGAGCGGGGGGAATTCATTGAAATTTGCAGAGAAACAATCGAAGAATATACTCAAGCGATGAGAGATACCGCTTGCCGCGTGGGGCTTTCATGTGATTTTGAAAAAGAATATCTTACTGACTCACCTGAATTTAGAGGGGCTTCACAATCAATTTTTGTCCAATTATTCAAGCAAGGAGATATTATTGAAGATTATCGCCCTAACATATATGATCCTATTGAAAAAACTACTATTGCCGATGCCGAAGTTCAAAGAATTACGCGTAAAACCAAATTGTGCGAAGTCAAATGGATTACAGAAGATGGAGAAGAATTAGTCATCAGCACTACTCGACCAGAACTCATTTGTGCCTGCGGAGTCGTCGTTGTTCATCCAGAGGACGAGAGGTATACACACTTAGTTGGAAAGAAGTTAGAATTACCCCTTCCGACTAAAGGAAGAAGTGATTTTGTCGAAATTCAACAACACCCTTCGGTAAAAATGGAATTCGGTTCTGGAGTATTGATGGTTTGTTCATTCGGCGACCAAAATGATGTATCGATATTCAGAGAATTAGGAATATCTCCTTTCGTAGCAATTAATTTAGATGGAAACATTACTGAAATAGGAGGTCCTCTGGAGAATCTGTCAGTTATCGATGCTCGCAAGGAAGCCATATTGTTGTTAGAATCAAGAGGGTCGTTAGTTTCCATTAAAGATCATGACCAAGAAATTCCTGTGAGTGAGAGAGGAAATAATCCAGTTGAAATCATTTTATTAAAAGAGTGGTATGTTAAACAAATTGATGCCCTCGATAGAATGAGAAATCACATCAAAGAAATTAATTTTATCCCCCCTCGCAATCAACAATTTTTAGATGATTGGATGGATGGAATATCTATTGATTGGCCGATTTCACGCCGACGATGGTACCATACAGAAGTACCAATTTGGTATTCAGAGGATGAGAAAATGATTATCGTGCCACCATCTGGGAGTTATGTCCAACCATGGCGTGAAAACCCCCCTGGTGAATCAGAGGTTTTGGATAGGGTCACTAGGGAAAAAATTGGCTCATATTCCGAAATGATTGACGATCTAGGGTCTTTAATTCCTGAAGAAAAAGTATTCGACACTTGGATGGATTCATCGAATTCCAATCTTTTTGTCTCTGGTTATTTACAAGATTCATCTTTGTTTGACAAAGCTTTCCCTACCTCTATTCGTCCCCAGGGGAAGGAAATCGTACGAACTTGGTTGTACTACACGCTACTAAAAAGTACTCTATTGTTAAATAAACCCGGATTTGAGAATATTTGGATTGATGGTTTAGGAATGGATCCATGGGGGAGAAAAATGTCTAAATCTTTAGGAAATGGGATTGATGCTAACTCGGTTCTTGAATGTGGGGCTGGTGGACGAACTGGTTCTTGGAAAATCAAAGGACTAGAGGGGAAACAAGTAAATTTCCGTGCGAATAAGATTGGCAGTGAATGTTTCCGCCTTTGGAAGGCTTGTGAAGCACAAGTAGGTGATGATTTCCAAATCAATCCTGAAGAAATTGAGGCGAAGTATTTTGGAGTTTTGACTAAGATTTTCAATGTAGTAAGATTTGCAAGCCAATTTTCTATTCCCGATGATTTAGATCAAATTCCTGATGATTTAGATATTGAGGACAGATGGATTTTGTCTGAATTTAGTGAAATGATGCAAAAATCCGAGAAATCGTGGGAAAATATAGACATTTATTCCGCATCCCAAGGACTGAAAAATTTCGGAACAGGAGTATTCCCCAGTCACTGGTTAGAAATGGCCAAATCAAGATTGTATGATGGTGATACTAAAGCCGCATGGACAATTCATCGTATTGTGAGAGATTATTTACAAGCATTTAGCCCAATTTGTCCATTCTTTACTCATTACCTATCTACCACTCTTTATGGAGAAAGCGCTGTTGACGCTTGCAGTTTTCCTAAAATTATCGAAATAGATGATAAATTATTATCCTCCACTGAATCAATTATGAATTTCAATTCAAAAGTTTGGAAAACCAAAAAAGAAAGGGGGATATCGCTCAACTCAGAAATTCAAGGAATCAAAATCCCAGTCGAATTAGAAGATTTTAGTGTCCAGTTGAAAAATATGCATAAATTAAGTTCATGATACTCGGTAATATGCTGCTAACAAACGAAAGATATGAAATCAATTTAGTGCGGAATGAGGCCTTTGGCCATTGAAATGGTCAATCAACTGAGTAGCCATCTCTTGACCAATTCTTGATTGGGCCTCCATAGTAGCAGCTCCAATATGGGGGGTCCCATGAAAATTTTGATGATTTAGTAATTGGTTTCCTATTGCTGGCTCAGTCTCAAACACATCTAATGCAGCTGAAGTCAGTTTACCCGATTCTAGGGCTGATAGGGTGGCGTGTTCGTCAACAATACCTCCTCTGGCACAATTCACAATGTGGTTGCCACACGGCGTACCATCCGCACCTATTTGCGGCATCAAGTTCAATCTATCTTCATTAACTAAATGATGTGTTTCACCTGTATGGTTACAATGAACAGAAATGTGCGTACACATAGAAAATACAGCATTTACATCACTATGAAGTGTGACGTTGTTGTTGCTTGCTATTTCTGGAGGTAAATATGGGTCATATGCATGGATTTCCATGCCGAGGGATTGGGCAACACTACCCACACCTTGTGCAATTCTTCCATAACCAATAAGCCCTAATCTTTTTCCAGAAAGTTCCGAACCTTTCAATTGTTTTTTTGCCCAAGTTCCTTCACGCAATAATCTATCTCCCGTTGCTATGTGTCTACACGATGTTAACAAGTGACCTATTGTTAATTCTACTACACTATGAGTAGACGATCTAGGGGTATTGCAAACGACCATATTGTTTTCAGTGGCTACTGGGATATCGATATTATCGACTCCAACACCAGCGCGACCGATGAATGAAATCCCACCTTTCTCATTAACAGAGGCAAGTAGAACCGGTTTGGTTAATTTCGTTGCACTTCTGATAACAACTGCATCGTAATCACAGAGAGCGCCTTCGAGTAATTCCTCTTTTGAATAATGTTTAAGGATAACTTCATGGCCATATTTTTCAAGAATATTAACTGCATTTTCATCCATCCCATCTGTGACAGCTATTCGCGCCATAACCTAATTGCTCGACAGGGGGGTGATGAATATTTCTCATTGATTTTTTTTAAATATATCCTTCCGATATGTTTTTTTTCTGTTGGAGATTATTCAATCCTCAAAAAAACTCATGTTATATTGATTTTCAACCGTTTCGTTCTTGAACGATAAGGAGCAGCAATTCTTGTGCCGGCCTCAACTGAATCGTTGTTCACTGCAACTCTAATTCTTTTATCCCCCCTATTTCTAGCAATTCCATTGTCGATTGCGTGGCGATGGTGGTCCGGTACCGAACCTGAACATGAGCATTATCGGGATAAGGTCAGGCGCGTACTTGATTCTGGCATTCCATTGCGGCGATATCGTTCTGAATTAGACGCAGAAGCGAGACGTGTTTATCTTGATCCCGAAAGACAAGCTCGTATCGAGTCTGATTTACTCCACCCTCTGAAATTACAACATTTTTTATTATTACCAGGTTTAATTGCTTGGCCTCTCCTAGGATTATTCGCGGCAATCATTGCGATTCCTCTTATGCCTATGATGCGAGTTTTAGAGTGGATATTAATTGACAAAAGAAACTTAGCCCGAATTGCTCATATCATTCAAAAAGCAACAAGGTGGGAAGTTATCGGGATACCCAGATTAGATGATGGAGCAAAAAATCCAGATTTCGTCCTAAATTCAATTCATAGAATGCCAATAACAGTATTTTTAGGTTTATTCGCTTATTTGATAGTTTCATACTTGCCTTTATCACCTAGAGATATCATTCTCCTTACTGCCTTTTGTTACATTATTTTGGTGGCCTTTATTTCAATAATTAGAGCCGCTATTGCTAATGCCCTGGTATTTGCAGATCCAACAAAACGCCGATTAATTCCAATGGAAAATTTCGTTGAAGATTTATTGGGGCCTTGGGTAGGTGTAGGATTGGTATTTTTATTGTCTCGACAATTATTCTATGGCAGCCAACTTCGGACTGATGGACTATTTTCCGATCCAATAGTTTTTGCATTAAGTGTGTTATTAGTATTGTACACTGCGACAATTATTGGCGTTGCAATTGAGTTGAGTTTCTTCCGTTCTCGAGGTGATAATGTTAAATTTACCTTTCAAAAACAAATGGTTGAAGATTTTTCCCCCACTTTATATTTGTTTACAAGGCACCTAGGCTCCTTACAAATTTCTCCTTTAATGAGCCTTGAAGAATGGATTGAAAAGGGGGAATCATTCGATTTCGATGAAATTTCGGATTCAAAATGATTCGATGTACAATTTCGTGAGTATATTGTCGTTAATTCCAATTTCATTTTTCCCTAGAAAATGAGTAGGTAGTATAGCGATTCCGTATGTTTTGTTTTCAATAATTGAAATAGTCGTAATCATTATTTTTTTCCCATCATCCGAACGATATTTCCCTGACTGGAGTTTGGTGTTAGCGACGAATTTAGCAATAAATTTTGTTTGTTTACCCCTGCTTTCGATTCTTGCATGTATTTCTTGGCCCGGATAACAACCTTTGTTCGGATCAATTAAATGGCCCAAACCACATTCAAAGGGTAACGGACTTGATTTTATTTCATTATACTGTAGAATTGAATTATCTATACAAAATTTATTCCAAGAGTTGATGGAAGATATTTTCAAAGATGTTTCAACTTCCGAGTCGAAGAAGTTAGTTAGCGAATCAGTCTGTAAAATTAAGTCAATTGATTCTGGTTGAGTATTGTTGTAACGAATTAATTTCGAATCATTTTCAAACCACGGCTTAGTTTCATCAGGACTTATTTCTAAGTTGAAGGATTTAGCAATCTCAGTTAGTTGTTCACCGAAAATTGTCAAAAAGGTAAGCGGGTCATCACCATTCAAAACATTTATTCTTTCATTCCATTTTTTTCCTTGAACTAGCTTTTGTCGTATTTTATCACCATTGGTGCTGATCCCTATGATAATGAGCCCCTCTTCTGAAAATATTATCTCCAAGGAATCTTCAATCCTTCCAGAAGCTCCACATAATAGAGTAAGATTTAATTTCCCGTCTGTTTTTTTTTGAATCATGTTGGTTGTAATCCGATTCAAAAAACCCAAGGAATTATCTCCTTGTAAAATTGTAAAATTACTTTCTCTTATGTGGTAATAAATTTCATTAGGAGTTTCGCCATCTATCATAATCTGGCCTCATCCGAAGGATTGGCCACAACCACACTCTCTATCTGCATTTGGGTTGGTGATATTGAAACCACCCCCCATCAAACTATCTTTGTAATCTAGTTCAATTCCATTTAATAAGTGACTATCACCATTATGGATAAATATTTTTATATTACCAAAAAACAATATTTGAAATTGTTCTTTATCTTGGGGTATTTCATCAATTTTCATATCATATACATACCCTGAACATCCGCCTGATTGTGCACTGATAATCAGACAGTGGGTTTTTTCTTCATTATTTAGTGTATTTTCCATCTGAGAGAGAGCAGAATCAGTAACTGTAATTGTGACTGAAACAATCGGGTTGCTATTCACTATTGGCAATGAAAATCCATCGCCCCCTAATATCCCCATGTATGTTCGATATCATACTATTATTTTAACATTATAAATTTCCATCGACCATTCAACACATATCTAATGACTTACAGGGGTTGCATATGACGGGAGTCGAGGGGGTGAATGTCAAACAAGTGACGGGCAACTCTATTGTGAATATTAACGACGATGTTTGTGTTGAAGCCCCTCTCTCAATATCAATAATCGATCCTCAAAACAATGAACACTCACTTGGAATTACAATGAGGACTCCGGGGGATGATGAGAATCTTGCCTTGGGTCTCATCTATTCAGAGGGATTGATTAATTCTAATGATGATGTTGAAAAAATTATTTCTAAAGACAATTCCATAGAAATAATTTTGAAAAATAATATTCCATTAAATGCCCAAACTGAAAGAAAATTAATTCTTTCAACATCTTCTTGTGGCATTTGTGGTAAAGAATCGATTTCTAATTTTTTACATTTACATGGGCCGGAGTTATCGAAATCAGTATTAGTTGATTATAATTTGATTACACATTGCGTTTCTAAACTTCATAGTGAACAATTATTATTTAACAAAACTGGAGGTAGTCACGCGACTTGGCACTTTTCTGATGATGGCCAAATCATATTTTTTTCAGAGGATGTTGGACGCCATAATTCGTTTGACAAATTAATTGGGAAATTATTGAAACTTAACCGATTACCAATAACTAATCAAATAGTTCTGGTCTCTGGTCGGATATCTTTTGAAATAATGCACAAGGTAAGGAGGGCTGGATATACTATAATTATTGGACTTGGTGCTCCAACTGACCTTTCTATCAAGATAGCCATAGAACACGGAATTACTCTTATTGGATTTGCAAAAAATAATTCTTTTACAATATATTCTCATCCGAAACGAATTATTGCCCCCTGATCTTAATTATTGGTTTGTAAGTTAGTTACCTTATCTTGTTCTTTTTTTAGTAATTTACATCGATTAAATTGAGTTTTGCAAAGTTTGAGATCTTCAGAATCTAACCCCCTTGATTTTGCTTGTTCAAAACATTTCATTGCATCTTCATAATGTTCAATTGCCGCATAAGATGACCCCATGTTGTATAATGTTCTACCATTCACATTTTTTGGATCCATGGTAATCGCAGTATGATATGATTGAATGCTATCGGAGAATCTTTCGAGTTGATAGAGCGCGTGACCTTTACCATTTTGTGATCGAACTCTTAACTCTGTTTCTTCTCTCGGGGCGCTTTTTATTGCTTTTTCAAAACAATTTAATGCTTGTAAACCGTTTAGTTCTGTCAACATCGTTAATCCTTTATTATACCATTCAATAGATTCATTGAGAGTAACTTCTTCTGAAATACTCGTTTTGCTAACTTTTTGTTGTGCTTCAATAGCAGCTTGGACTAAATCTTCCTCATTTGAATCGGTTGTAAGTTGTCCTATTGCCCCCTCTTCTGACACTTCAGTAGCACGTGACAAACATTGTTCTGCCCGTTCAATATGGCCTGCTGCAGATAAAGCAGATGCCAACCCCCTCCAAATAATTGGGTCCGAGGAATCTTCTTGGAGCAATTCCTTCCATTCTTTGACTGAATCTGCAAACTCCCCTTCGTTTAGATAGGATTCGGCTCTAGAAATCCTAGCAGATTTTAAATTTACAAATTCATCTTCAATCAGATATGAATCTTGATTTTCTTCCTCCTCTGTGATTATTTCCTCACTTGTGATAACGAATTTTTCATCCTCACCCACTTTATCCAATGTATCCGTGGATAATTGGCTTCTATCATTATCAATTTCTATAGTTAATTCTTCGGTATTTGAATTTGTATCCTCCTCATCTGTTGTTCCTGAGGCAATCTGAGGGAGTGGTTGTCTTTCCAGATATGTTTCTTTAATTTGATTTATAGATTCTAAAGTGGCATCATCTTTGCTAATTTGATAAGTCTTTTCATAATTTAATAGGGAATTTTCCCAATCTCCTTCTTCAAATAATATGTCACCTAACCTTGAATTCGCATATAGGTCATCTCCAAATTCTAAAATTTTGATTAGAGAATGTTTCTCTTCAATTATTTGTCCAATTTCCCGATAGTATTCTGCAATTATCCTATTAGATTTTTTTGACTTATCGCCTAAATTCAGGGAGAATTCCAGAGCATTTATAGCTTCTTCTTTCATTTCCAATCCCCATAATGCAATGCCACAATAGCGCCATAGAGTCGGATTTTCAGATGCATCAGTCTCTAATCTATTTTTCAATAATTCCAATAGTTCCTGGTGTAAATTTGATTGTATGAATTCTTTAGATTTTTTGATCAAATCCTCAATTGAATATATATTTTTAATTTCTACCGTGTTGTTAATTATCACTGGTTTGGCGATTATGTCTGGTAATTCTGTAATTTGTTCAGTTTGACTGACCTGAGGTTGTTTAGGTTCAAAATTTGTATATACGTGTGAAGCTTCAATTAATGGTAAAGATTCAATTGGATGAAGATTAGATATTCGAATTAGTTCGGTGTTTTCCCCCATATGTTTGATGCCGATTCTCGCTAAATTAGCTGATCTTTTCGAATCATTTTTTTCAATGAGCACAGCCAAATTAGCAGCGCTCGGCCCATGATTGGGGTTTAAATTAAAAGCATTTTCAAAAGCCTCAATTGCATTCTTTCTCTCTCCGATTTTGGCTTGTAATACACCGTATCCATACCAAGCTGAAGCGTTATTCGGGTCTAAAGTTGTGACATGTTGATATAATTCACTTGAACTATGTAGATCATTTGCATTAGCTTTTTCTTCAGCTCGAAGTAATAGTTCGTTAATGTCTTCATCTTTCATAATTTCCCGATAAACTCTTTTCAGTTAAGTATTATCTATTATTGCGTGGAATTAAGTAAAGAAATTCATTTGCAACCAATTAATAATCGAACAACTCTAGGGATTATTAATCGGTTATTGTGTCATTATGAATCCATCTGAATGTTTCCCCACTAGGTCACCAGTTGAATGGCATACAATTGGTGAGATCGGCCCTCATCCACAAATAGTGGGAATTACTGGTAAACAGGTTATTATTGTAATAGAAAAACAAGCTAGAGGTTTTGAAGGCATGGTTTCCAAGTTAATTCGTGCCCCTAGAAAATTAAAACGACCATTAGATGATTTGAATTCATTGTTTTGGGAACTTATGGATGGTTCAAGAGATTTGAAAACAATTACAAAAATAATGGATTCAACATTCCATGAAAGGATAGCTCCTGTTTCCGATCGTCTTTCTGCTTCATTAGTAAAATTTCTAGAACTGAACTTAGTGGTACTTCTTGAATCTGAATTTGACAATAGCTGGGACATCAATTCTAATGCGGATTAATAATTATTCTAGATTTCAGGCGTGTTCAACCTGACTTTTTCATCATTTTGTTCTTTGTACGATGCTGAAAAATATGCTATTAGTGGTAAAATTATCAGTAATGTGAAACAACCAATTAAAGTGGCTAAACTATATATCGATTCTTGGATGGGATCCAAAACAAACTTTTCCACAGAAATAATTTCATGTTTCGTATAATTTACATGAACAGAAAAACCTTGATTTTCCAAAATATTGTCACTTTCATCACGTAATTGAATTTTCCAGGTGATTAAATGTTTATTTTCTGTTATTAAATTTTCAGATTCTTCTTCTGCTTGATTTTCACTGTCCGCTTGTAAATAACCGAGACCACCTAGGGGCAATTCCAATGAGACTAAGCCAATTAATGAACTAGAATCATCAATTGAAATTTCATGAAAATTGGATGAAACACACGTTTCAATAATATCTGAATAATCTTTTGAGTTTTCCTTACAACTATAATCTCGCTCTGTCAATCCTAATGAGGGTGTGTGATACCAATCCGTACCAATTGCCTCGACGTAAATTATTGAACCTTCAGGTCCTCCATCAATAGTTGTATTAATCCACGTTATCGCGCTATTAGTTGAAAAAAACCAATATGCGCTAGTATTGTTTTCTTGAATAAGATTTGCAGAAACTTCCTCATTAGATGTGGAATAACCATAATATTCCGAATTTATAGTATTAGAATGAACAGCGTATCCCAAGGTAAATATTAACATTAATCCCATGCCAATCATAGTCCTCATCAGGTTGGGGTTCCTTGACATGGACTTCTTCATATCCCTCGGGTAGAACTCGACGATTTGAAACCTTGTTGCCGCCTCTTCATGATTCTAAAGTAGTGGGTGATGAGCATGGGCATTATCATCACGATTAAATATGGATTGCAGGACGGCGGGCTCGTACGAGGATGGTTAGATGACGACGTTCCACGATATACCCGCTGATATGTTGATTTCAGCACTTTCTGCGAAGATGCAAGAATTTGATTCTATCTCGCCACCTGATTGGGCTGAGTATGCTAAAACCGGCACTCACAGAGAACGCCCCCCTACGCAAGATGATTGGTGGTTCATACGGTCTGCTGCAGTATTGAGGAAAGTAGGAATAAAAGGTCCAATCGGAACAAATCATATGGCGCAATTATTTGGCGGTCCTAAGGATCGAGGAGTTAAACCAAACCGAGCTGCTTCAGGATCACGAAGTGTAGCCCGCATCATTCTACAACAATTAGATTCAGCGGGTTTAATCAAAAGCCAATTGAATATTACAGGAACTGTAAATCATGGAAAGGTACTTACACCTGTCGGCCAATCATTACTGGATGATTTCGCTCATTCTGTACGAGGCGCTGCTGAAGAAAAATACCCTGGGCTCTCAAAATACTAAAAGGTGAGAATATGGCAAGAGTGAAACCACTGGCAAAAAAATTGAGACTTATGAAAGTCACAAAACAGAACCGACGCGTACCAGTGTGGGTCATGCTTCGTACCAATCGTAGTGTGACAACCCACCCTAAAAGGCACATGTGGCGCAGATCAAAATTACAGAGATGATTTAAATGGCAGAGGTAAGAGAAATGATCATTCCATTAAGGGCTGCTTGGGCAGTTCCTCGAACGGCACGCGCGAATAGAGCGATGGCGGAAATCCGCAAACATGTTGCTCAGCATATGAAAAAGGGTGAAGATGAGGATATCTGGATCGATGAAGCTGTAAACCATGCAATTTGGGCAAGAGGAATGCAAAATCCTCCTAGAAAAATAAAGATTATTTGTACTCGAGAAGAGGGTTTTCCTCTTGAAGTTAAATTATTTGAGGAATAAACATGGGCAATATCAGACCTTCATTTATCAAAATCAGAGCACTACGGCTTTTGGATATATATCCAGATAAGTTTACTAATGATTTTGATGAAAACAAAATATTAGTTGCGGAATTTACTGATGTAGATAACAAGCGGATGAGAAATTGGATTGCAGGATACGTCACAAGATATAAACAACGCCGAGTGGATTAGTTTTTCAATAAATTTCCAGTCGATTATACATGGGCAATCTACAACAGATACCTTTTCCTGATTTTTCGGCCAAGTTGTCCATTATTTTAGTTGAACCAAAATTTGATGGTAACATAGGAGCCGTTGCCCGTTCAATGCTAAATTTTGGCGTTCAAGATTTACGAATCGTTGGTCATGATGGAAATTGGAGTTCAGAAACCCGTAACCGTGCAAAAAATGCACAAATAGTTCTTGATAATTGCACTATATACAATTCTCTAGATGAAGCAGTATCCGATCTGAGTATAATTATAGGCACCTCTGGAAAAAGAGAACTTGGATCTAAAACTACCCTTAGACATTTTATTTCACCGTCTGAATTAACTCATAAATTAATTGATATTGATGGACAATTGGGAGTGGTATTTGGCCCTGAGGGGTTCGGCCTTCTGAATGAGCAATTGTCAAAATGTGATTTATTAATGACAATTCCAAGTTGGGAAGGGTACCCGATATTGAATCTAAGTCACGCAGTATCGATAGTGTGTTATAATTGGTATACAACAAATTTACCCGCTTTGACTGATTCGGAAAAAGATAAATTAATGATAAAGGAGTCTGAGCGATTACTCTCTCCAGAATTAAGGCAGATTTTGAAAGAATCTATTGCTAATTTATCTAACAATATGCCTACACAAGAGCATCGGCGTCAAGGCATCGAAGAAGTCTTGACACGTGTTATTTTCCGTGGATTGCCATTGGATGATGAAATTCATCGTATTATTGGTGTTGTAAATGACTCACAATTAGCATTGAAATATATGTCCGAAAATCCTGAAATATGGGACGAGTATCGTAGTGAAAACTAATATTTAGTCCAAGTTGCCCAGGATTTCGGTGTTTCTCTGACGTGAAATGCCCTTAGTTTTAATTCGTTGTCAAATGATGATCGTATGTGAGGCTCGACTTGTTCAAACGCCCACTTGGCTAAATTTTCAGCTGTAGGAATAAATGGAACCACAACTGTCCTATGCCCATCTCCCATTTCAGATAGGGCTTTTAGTGCAACATCATCATTTTCGTAGACAACAAAGGCGTGGTCAACAATATCATGAATATGTTCGGTAAGAATTTGTGAAACATCTGAAAAATCAATCAACATTCCTTCTTCAGAGGTGCCTGGCTCAGACACCACATCCCCCTCAATCTCTGCTTCCCAACGATACCGATGTCCATGAAAGTGTTTACACTTACTTTTGTGATTGGGAACACGATGCCCTGTATCTGTCTCAACCCATCGTCGTATTCTTGTCGTCATCACACATCGACCCCAAATTGGATGCTTGCGGAATTTATGCAATAACGCTCCCCACCTTCATCTTTAGGTCCGTCTTCAAACACATGTCCTAAATGAGCATCACAGGAGCCACATCTAACCTCTACCCTTGCTATGCCCCCACTAAGATCAGTTAATCGTTTGATACCTGCTCCTGGGTCTTCCTGGTGGAATGATGGCCATCCACATCCAGAATCATATTTCATTTTCGAAGTGAACAATAAGTGTCCGCAACAGATACAGAAATAATCCCCATTTCTTTTTTCATCCCAGTATATACCTGTGAAAGGAGGTTCAGTACCTGATTCTTGTGTGACATGATACTGTATATTTGTCAATCTCGATTTCAGGTTCAAATTATTGATATTATTTGTGTCGTTCATGTGCTCATCTCCTTATGTTTTTTGTCAGTAGTTAGGGCATTGCGAAGAACATCTCTCCAAGGTTTGACATATTGCACAGGATCATCTCTTCCTATTGCGTGAAAAGCTAGTATACGCTCTACATCTGATCCAGAAGTTCCAGATGATCGTCCTTGCTTGTCTGGGTTGTAAGATGTAATTGTGTTTGAAAATATAGTATCAAAATCTAGTCCGAGTTGTGAAATAGCTTTTTCAGCATCTCTAAGGATAGTCTCTTTATCACCATCAATATATGGTAATTTAAAAGCCACATTTCCCGACTCCCAATTGCCTACTTCAAAAGCATGTTCAAGAGCTCTGTAGAATTCTGGTCGGCAATCAGGATAAATCGCATGATCCCCTGAATGTACACCAAGTGCGATTTCAACATTTCGAGATTCTTTAATTGCAATAGACAGTGCACATCCATACAATATTGAAGCAAAAATTGCGTTTCGATTTGGGACTACTGTTTGCTTCATTTGTAGTTCCTCATAGTGTCCCTCTGGAATCTCTATCGCTTCATCTGTAAGAGCCGAATGGAAAGAATTCATCGCTGAGGTTAAGTCAATTACTCGATGGTTGACATGAAAGCCATTTTGTGAAAGATAATTTAGATTTGATAGTGCTCTCTGAACTTCTATCACATGTTTCTGCCCGTAATTATACGAAATAGCATGTACATCATACCCATCGGCCAATAATCGAATCAATAGGGCAGTGGAATCCATACCTCCACTCAGTGCAATAATAGCAACTTTGCTTGTCATTAGTCAACCCCAATCCATTTATGAGTTTGTAAACTTAAATGCCATCCCGGATTATTTTTAACAGCCTCAACAGTTGATTTGAAATTATTTCCATTCCACTCCACATCTTTATTTTCATCGTAACAAGGTTGTAATAAATGATAATCGAACCCCTCTCTTAGTTCATCATACATTTCTAAAGGCTGTCCTAAATAGACTACCTTTAGCTCATCACCTGATTGTTGTCGAATTTTTACATCAGCATATTCTTGATCCTTAGGACTCACACAAATCCAATCTATTATCCCAGGTGGAATGATAATTGTTCCATTAGTTTCTATACTGAGGAAGTATCCAAGTGGTTTCAAACAATTTGAAAGTGTTTCTAAATCTTGTAATGCCGGTTCACCCCCAGTAAAAATTATTCTATCGCAATCAAATTTTGATAATTTATTGACAATTTCACCTAGTGACATATCTTCCCAAATATCAAAATTTGTATCACACCAAGGGCACCTAAGATTACAACCTCCAAATCGAATAAAGATTGATGGGAAACCCGAATGATAACCTTCACCTTGGATGCTATAGAATATTTCTACAATTGGATACTTGAGCTCTAAGTTGTTAGCTTGAATCAACATAGTCATTTCATCACCGATTTAGGGTATTTCTACTAATTAATTGTAATAATTCTGATCTAGCCTCTGAATTTTCAAAAAACACACCATTCATAGCGCTAGTCGTCATAATTGATTGTTGTTTCTTGACCCCTCTACATGCCATACATCCATGTGATGCATCAATTATCACAGCAGAACCAAGTGGTTTCAAAATTGATTCTAAATCATTTGCTATTGATTTTGTAATACGTTCTTGATTTTGTAATCTTCGAGCGTACATATCTACTAATCTTGCCAGTTTACTTATTCCAACAATTTTGTCGACGGGAATGTATGCAACACTCGCAGTCCCAGAGAAGGGTAGCAGATGATGTTCACAAGTAGAGTGAAATTCAATATCCCTTAGAAGAACAATACCATCATAGCCTTCAGCGTTAAAAGTTGCATCAAGTATAATTCGGGCATCATCTGAATATCCAGAAAATATTTCAAAATATGAATCAATTACCCTTTCAGGTGTATGTTTTAATCCTTCTCGGAGTTCACCCCCGTCGTTATTTTCAATGAATCTTACCAGTGTATCAATTGCCTTAATCGCCTCGCCTCGTAAATTATCTTCAATCATTTCAATCACCCTTTCTTCCATGCGATTCATCAATTTCATCTAATTGGTCGAGTAGTTTTCGACATGCTGTTCGTATAGCATCAGCAACAGAAACAAATTTTTTCTTGTCACCTACGTGCAGTTTCAAATCATCCAATAATTCCAATGGCATGTCCAAACTGATTTTTGGCATGCATTTAGGGACACATCTTTACCTAAAAGTATTACTGCAGTAATACTAAGGTAATACTCAAGTAATACTCGGGTGCTGAGAGTTATTTGCGGTGTGATTCAATTAATTCGTTTAAATTTGGGAAGTTATCATTCAATCTTTGAGTTTTTTGACTAAGAATTTGATATTGAATGGCTATTTCTTCATCTTGAACATTATTCTCCAATAGGTTTGCAATCACATTCATACCACCCTGAATAGATCCAGTTTCTAAATATGCTTCGTTAGAGATTAATTGCCCATCTCGTAGTAATTCTAAAGTTTCTGAAACAAATTCCATCTCTAATTGTATAGCCGAACATGTCAATGAAACTAGTGGTAAAAGCGAGGTGATACTCTGAAGCATGGGGGTCGGTCAAGAGGTTCGTATATGATGATTATTGTAACTGGTTTTGTACCAATTCAACAAGAACCCCACCCGTAGATTTAGGGTGGATAAATGCAACTAAATTTCCACTAGAACCAATATTGGGTGTCGAGTTAATCATTCTAAAATTATTTTTCAATAGTTTTTCAATAACTAATTGAATATCTTGAACATTGATTGCAATTTGTTGTATACCTGCTCCATGGTTGGAGATAAATTTAGCAATAGGTGAATTTTCACTTAATGGTTCAATCAATTCTATTTTCGAGAAAGTTTCATTTGAGTCATTATCTATGCCCTGAAACATACGTACCCGAACATCATGTTCTGTAATAATTTCATCTTCACCTTGTTTCAACCCAATCAGATTCCATAATATTGATGAATCTTCTAAGTTATTTGTCGCAATACCAACATGGTCAATTCTTGGTGGCATTTTATACTCCGCTTGGTGAGACCCAGGTCCCAAATTCTTCTCTCATGATTCCATTAACTTCCCCTACAGTAGCTCCTAACTTTAATGCAATAATCAAAGGATCCATCACATTTTGGTCAGAATTACATGCGATTCGTAATTGGGATAATGATTCCACTACAGAATCATTATTCCTTGATTCTTTGATTTTTTTGATTTTTAATATTTGGGAATCCGATTTATTTTTTTCTAATCTCAAACCTAAAGTGGAATCTTCAGCATCTTCAACATATTTGTTCACACCTATGACTGGCAATTCTCCGGATTCAATTTTTTTCAATTCTCTCCATGCACTTTCATGTATTTTTTTCTGTTGAACACCGGATTTTATGGCATCCATAGCCCCACCAGATAAATAAATTTCATTAATCAATTCGTTGGCACCAGTAACAATTTTTGCGGTCAGTTCCTCGATGAGGTATGAACCAGCCCAAGGATCCACCGTATCTGCAACAAAAATCTCATCAGAGATAATTTGCTGAGTTCGGAGAGCGATTTTTACTGCTTTATCAGTTGGTAATCCGATAGCTTCATCGAAACTATTTGTATGGAGGGATTGGGTGCCACCGAAAACTGAAGATAATGCTTGATATGCAACTCTTATTGCGTTGTTCATAGGTTGTTGGGCAGTAAGTGTGACCCCTGCTGTCTGGGTATGGAATCTAAGTTTTTGAGATCGAGAATTCTGTGGAGAGAATCTTTTTGTGATTTGTTCAAACCATATTTGCCTTGCTGCTCTAAATTTGGAAATTTCTTCCAAAAAATCATTATGGCACCCAAAAAAGAATGACATTCTAGGAGCGAAATCATCAATATTCATTCCAACTTTAATAGCTTCTTCCGCATAATAAAGGGCATTTGAAATCGTTAAACCGACCTCTTCAACTGCCGTACATCCTGCTTCTCTCATATGATATCCACTAACTGATATTGTATTCCAAGATGGTAAATTTTCATGACACCATTGGAATAAATCTGTTGTTAGACGAATGGATTCTTTGGGTGGATAAACATAAAGTCCTCTGGCAATATACTCTTTCAAGATATCATTTTGCACAGTACCTTTTAGTTTGGATCTCGGAATCCCCTTTTCATCAGCTAGAGCCACGTACAGTGCTAGTAGAGTAGTTGCTGAAGCGTTAATTGTCATAGAAGTAGATACTTCTCCCAAGTCTATTCCGTCAAATAATTCTCTCATATCGTCTAGAGTATCTATAGCCACCCCTACCTTGCCAACTTCCCCTTCTGAAGTTTCATGATCAGAATCTAAACCCAGTTGCGTTGGCAAATCAAAAGCTACAGAGAGGCCCGTTTGCCCAGAATTCAATAATAATTTAAATCTTTGATTTGTTTCTTTAGCGGTAGAAAATCCGGCATATTGACGCATAGTCCATCGTTTATTACGATACATTTCCTTGTGTATTCCTCTTGTGTAAGGGGGATGTCCAGGGGGTGGATGGCCATCTACAGGATGGCCTGAGTCGGCCGCAGTTTCCGGGGTAGAAACATTGGATCGAACAATCCCTCTGCGGGTGGTTGATTTGTCTTCATGCATGCTTCTCAACTCGTTGAGGTCAAACAATGCAAATTAATGATGTGCTTCAATGGTGATGTCCACCGGGGCCATGAACATGCCCATGTGCCAACTCTTCATCGACTGGTTCTCTTATGGATAAAATTTCGACTTCGAAAGTTAATGATTTTCCTGCCATCGGATGATTGAAGTCACAACTTACCTCTGAGTCATTTATTTCAACGATTTGAAAAGGTGTTGGCTGTCCTTGTACTGCAGCCTCAAATTGCATCCCGACTTCTAGTTCATCGGGGAATTGCCCTCTTTCCATTTGAAGAACACGATCTTCTTCTCGGTGACCATAAGCCCGCTCAGGATCTAAAGTAAAAATTCTTTTTTCTCCAATATTAGACCCCATAATTTCTTCTTCAAAGCCTAAAATCATATTTTGATGACCGATTAAAAATGATATCGGTTGTCTACCTTCACCTTTTGAGGAATCAAAAACTTCTTCGTTTTCAGGAAAATATCCCACATAATCCGCTGTTACGACTTTATTTAATTCTACTATCATTCTATCATCTCCTTATGGTATAATCATCAATTATTTTAGATAATTTTTTCGATTGGTGTTCATTAATAACACCATCATTTATTTTTTCAACTAAATATAATTTAGCTTCAGCAGCTGTTTGCCGCTCACCTTTAGCCCAAATCGAACCCAATAATCCCGAATGATGTTCTTCTAAAATATCTATTTTTTTCAACAGACCCCTCATTTCATATTTGTATTCCATATGGCGACTACGATCCAATCTTTTAGCACGATTAGCAGGTTGGTAACTTGATTTAGGAGCCCTTCGGCGTGGCCTTGGAGGGGGTTTTACTACTGGCTTAGCTACAGGTTTATTCCTATTCACTCCAATATTTTGAGCGGCCCTAAGTTTACTTTGCTGAATTAATTGAACTGCTTTATCAGACTGTACTTTTTCTGAAGGTTTTTTAATTAGTTTAGAATTATTATTCTTTAACCCCACACTTTTTCTCCCCTCAAGGGGTGTTTTTTTGTCATCAACAATTGCTTCTGTTTGTATGATAATTTCCTTAATTAACTTAGTTGGATCTGTTTGCTCCACCGGTGTATCAGCTTTTGAAATTGATTTTAGATTTTTTTTCTCTGATTGTATTTGGGGTGGTGATGGTGGTTGAACTTCAATCGCCCCTGTAGCCGTTGAGGTGGGAGTAGCCCTCGGAGTAGGTGTTATCGGAGTTGCCACCCGTGATTTTTTCCTAGATTCTTTATTAGAATCTTTACCAAAAATATTTTTTGGTAACGTTTTGGGTTTGCGACGACGCTGCACTACTGAACCAGTCTCCTATCCAATCCTAAGGAACGGGTTTCATAAGTGTATTGAGTTCAATTATGTCAAAGCCAAGATACTATTGTTGAATCAGTTCTCAACAATGGATTAATTTTGCTATCTGAAAAATTAGTTTCAATATCACATAATCTTGCCAATCTTCCTAATTCAGCAATCATTGTCCCATTATCGATACAATATTGTTTTTCTGGCCAGTGTGAACTAGCTCCACGTTCGTGACACATTAATACAGACATTTCTCTAATTCGAGAATTACATGCAACTCCACCTCCAAGAAGAATCTCTGTTTTGCCCAAATGCGCTAGGGCCCGTTCTGCAACTTCTATACAACTAGAAAATGCATGCTCTTGCAGTGACCAGCATACTTGAGCTAATGGTTTTCCGTCATTGAGTAATTGCTGAGCCGCAGTTAACATACCTGAAAATGACAAGTCCATTCCTTGAACTCCATATGGTAATTGTACCTCATTAAGTGAGGCATTTGGATTTTCATCCACCCATTTTTTAGCTAATTTTTCCACCTCAGGTCCGCCGGGAAAAGGAATCCCTTGTGCTCTAGCAAATTTGTCTAACATATTGCCGATGCCGATGTCTAAAGTTTCACCAATAACACGATATTTATCCCCCATTCGAGCGATTACCTGTGTATTTCCTCCACTTACGTAAAGTAAAATCGGGTCTGTACACCCAGTTTGACTTCGTCCGATTTCAATATGTGCAATACAATGATTGACACCAATTAAGGGTATATTAAGATCTGAAGCCAAGGCTCTAGCAACAGATGCGCCGACCCTTAAACAAGGGCCTAAGCCAGGTCCCTGGCTGAAGGCGACAGAGATAATATTTTTTTTCTGAATGTTGTTTTTTTGAAAGAAATTTGAAATTATTATCGATACATTTTCTGAATGATGATCTGCAGCTTCACGGGGATGAATTCCTCCCTCTTCCGGCCTAAAAAGGGCAGAGCATGAAGGAATCAGCTCCCCACTCTCTTTCACACCACCAATTGATAGAGTATGGGCCGTACTTTCGAGACCGATAACAATGCCCATTATATTCTTCGAACAGACATAGTCCTTTCAAGTATCACTCTTCTCGGACGTTCATGCAGTTGCTCTTGGTTAACATAGGCGAGTTAGCAACTCTTTCATCAGGTGACCCAAATAAACCCCTCTCCGGGGACTCAATGTTCAATAGAGATCAGTTAGTACATAACCCTGGTCTTGGGATTTTTATTGAAGAGAATAAGATAATTCGAATAGATGATTCCAATAAATTATTTGATGAATATTCAGGTACTAATGTCAAAATAATTGATGTAAATCACAAGGCAATCGTGCCTGGATTTGTTGATTCACACACGCATTTGGTTTGGGCAGGAGATCGTGCGAATGAAATGAACTTGAGAAGAAAAGGATCATCTTACCAAGATATTGCTAACGCAGGGGGCGGAATTCAAAAAACTGTAAGATCTACTAGAAGATCATCCAAAGATGTATTAGTAGACAAAGGATTAGATATTTGTAAAACCGCATTGAAGTTTGGAACAACCACTCTTGAAGGTAAAAGTGGATATGGATTAACAACAGAATCTGAAATCAAACTCCTCCAAGCAATAAGAAAAATTGATGAACTCGCCCCTCAATTAATTCTCAGTACATGGCTAGGGGCTCACGATTTCCCACAAGACACCAATAAGTCAGAATATATCGAATCCCTTATTTCAGAACAATTACCGTTAGTAGTGGACAATAATTTAGCCAATTGGGTTGATGTATTCTGCGAACCAGGTTGGTATGATTTGGAACAAACTGAGACTATAATCCAAGCTTCACATGAATTAGGGCTTAGGAGCCGAATTCACGTAGACGAATTCGTCGATGGTGGCGGGTTATCCCTTGCTGCTGAATTAGGTTGTGATAGCGGGGATCACGTGGGCTTTAGCAATTCAGAATCCAGAGAGGCGGCAAGTAAGGCCGGAACTCTTCAAACCTTTTTACCCGGAACTCCTTATGTTTTAGGTAAAAAATTAAATTATCCAATTAACGAATGTTTAGATAACAATTGGGCTTTTGCATTCGCAACGGATTATAATCCGAATTGTAACACAATTTCTTTACCATTTGTAGGTAGTCTCGCAACTCATCGATTAAACCTAGACCCCCTCGCCGCTTTAGTTGCCGTGACCCGGAACCCTGCTTCATCTCTTAATTTGAAAAAGAATCAAGTCAGAGGTAGTATAAGTGAGGGTGGAATCGCTGATCTTAATATTTTAAAAAGTAATTATGTCGATGGGTGGTGCCAAACTCCAGGAATTTCTCCAATCTCCAAAACAATAATTTCAGGGAAATTGATTATCCACTAATTCTTTTACAAACCGGTTTTAAATTTAAAGGAACTTTGAGGCTGGCTTAACATATTTTCAATTAAACAATGTTCCAATTATATCTGATTATTTATCCCAACACAAAAGCAGCTGTATGTTAGTGTTTTTTTTCGGAGATAGTATTGCCGATAAGAATGATTATCGGAAATCAAATCTTAATGGAAACTTGAAAGTGCTTAGCAGTAAGTCATTTAGGCTAATAATTGTGATTTTTACCAATACAGAGGGGTTGTAAGGAACATATTTACGAATGGCACGATGAAAGCAGGTCATGAGGGTATATGTTGGTTATTGCATGAGTTGTAAGAAATCACAAGAGATACTCAATGCAAAATTGATCCAGATGAAAAATGGAAGAACAAGAGTGGCTGGTTCATGCACCGCCATTGGTTGTTTGGGGAAAATCTCAAAAATTATTTCATGATTTTTTAACACTCCAAGAGAATCATTGATGAGGGAGACTCTTGACGGCGGCTTACCTTAGGGCTCGTGGTCTAGGGGTTATGACGTCGCCTTGACATGGCGAAGATCGCAGGTTCAATTCCTGCCGAGCCCACCAATGGGAATGATTCTGCTTTTATCATAAATCAAATTCGAACGCCAGCCTCAATCTACCCTTGCCTTTGTTCTTTTTTCCGATGTATCGGAGAGTGGGAATTATGGATGTATTCGATACATGAGTTCCAGCGCATGGACATAGGTCTACGCCTTCAATTTCGACGACTCTTAAAATATCCCCAGGAATTTTATGCAAAAATTTAGTGTGTCTCATCTGTTCATGATCCAGTATCATATTTCGATCCCACTTGTGGATATTTACAGCGGCGGACGAGCTTAATACCGTATTTACTGCGTTTACTAACTCTATAGGGTCAAATTTACTCTTATCATCGAATAACAGGTCAATGCGTGATTGAATAGCTCCTAATTGATTTCCTACTGTCTCAGCTCCCCAGATATCTTCAGCAAGTGCCGAAACAATATGTTGTGAAGTATGCATCATTGTGTGAGCATTTCTTCTTTCTGTATCTATTTGACACAATATTTCTTCACCTATTTCAAAATCCAATGGATTTTCTATAGGATGTTCAATCATTTCACCGGGCATAACCTCTGTATAATCTGATATCTCGCCATCCGCCTTGATGATTTTTCCCGTATCACCCGGTTGCCCCCCTCCTCTTGGGTAACAATATGATTCGGAAAGAAATAATGCGGAATCGGTTATTCCTACGATGTTGGCTTCGAATTGAGGGGGGTTAATCCCTGGATGTCTTGTCATGTGCAGTTTTTCTTGCATAATTATGCCTCAAAAATATTGCAAAGGAGCCCGTCTAATATTTTTGATGCTAGATTTTCCGTGTCTATCGAAAATGCCCTATCTCCCATTAGTGGGGGGACTGTTTCTCTTATCCAATCGTGAATTTTTGATACAGAATCCGAGGCGGTTTCTGAAATATTATCTAAAGCAACACTTGAACAAATAAATTCATTTGCTAATATAAATGATAAGAACTTTGTTTGTTGTAAAAGGCGATATGATCCTGTAGCACCCATAGATACATGATCTTCTTTACCCAAACTCACAGGAATATTTGTTGTAGTTACTGAATTCGCGAGAAGATTCATTTCAGCTAGAACAGCAGCCGATACATATTGTAAGATCATTAAACCACTTTCAAGCCCTTCGTTTTGTGCTAAAAAAGCATTTTGATTTGACCAATTAGGATCTAGGATTTGATTTGTTCTTCGTTCTGAAATACTACCGATTTCATGACAATTAACAGCTAGAGTATCACTAACAATAGCCAATGATTGCCCATGAAAATTCCCTCCACTAATTACATCAATTTCAGAATCTTCAACAAAAATCAAAGGATTATCTGTAGCCGAATTTATTTCAATTTCTAAAATGCGTCTTGATTCTTTGATTGTATCAATCATTGGCCCATGAACCTGAGGAGCACATCTAAAGGAATATGAATCCTGAACTCTATCGCAATTTTTATGAGATTCCATTATCTTCGAATTTTCTAATAATCCTGAAATTCTAGCGGCGGAAATTGATTGGCCGATCTGGGGTCTTACAAGATGGATTCTTTTATCAAAAGGAGAAGCTGAACCTTTGATACTCTCAATTGAACAGGCGACGGATGCATCAGCAGAAAATATTAGTTTTTCACAATTTAGTATTGATTCAGTTAAGTAAGTGCACATTTGGCTGGTTCCATTGATTAACGATAAACCTTCTTTTGCCTCTAAAATTGTGGGTTGCAAATCCGCAGCAACCAGTGCATCTTTAGCATCAGTAATGACCCAATTACCTTCTGTGGATTGTACATTAGACCTTCCTTCCCCAATAATTCCCAGGGCCATATGTGATAATGGGGCTAAATCTCCAGATGCACCCAGTGAACCGATACGAGGGACTTCTGGTGCGATTCTATTGTTGATCATGTCAATAATTAATTGTACCAATTCAACTCGTGCGCCTGAGAATCCTTTTGCGATTGAATTGACTCTAATCAACATCATCATTAGCACATGCTCGGGGCTCATTCTTTCGCCTACCGCACAGGCATGAGAACGAATGAGATTTCGTTGTAATTCATTTAATTTAGTTTTATCAATTGTTTTTGTTGACAGGGCACCAAAGCCCGTGTTTATTCCATAAACAACATCTCCTGAAGCTAAAATTTCCCCAACTGCATTGTAGGATTCCTTCATATTAGAACTAGCTTTAGTGGATAGTTTAACATTTACATCTTGATTTTTTAGAGAATAAATTTGCTCTAAAGTCAATGACTCACCATCGATAATTATCGTCTTCATTGTCTCTGCCTCTGCATATCTGAAAATATCTTATTTAGTAAATCTTTTGAAACCTCTGAAGCAAGAGTTACCTGTAAATTATTATCCATTTTCATGGCTCGGCGAATAGTAAATTTCGCTTCAGAACTTTGACCCCATGCCCTCCTCGCAACTCCGTTATTAACATCCCAAGATAGCATCGAGTTAAGATTAGATGTTGATTGCTTGGTTCCTTCTAATAATAGGCCAAATCCACCATTAGACACTTCACCCCAACCAACTCCTCCACCGTTGTGTAAACTGACCCATGTTGCTCCCCTAAACGAATCTCCGATGAAGTTTTGAACAGACATATCTGCAGTAAACATCGAACCATCTCTAATATTAGCTGTTTCACGATATGGGCTATCAGTGCCACTAACGTCGTGGTGATCTCTACCTAATACGATAGGTGCGGAAATAGTTCCATCAGATATAGCTTGATTGAATGCATTCCCGATTTCTCTTCTTCCAATTTCATCAACATATAAAATTCGAGCTTTACTTCCCACCACTAATTCATTATATTTAGCAGATTTAATCCAAGTCAAATTATCTGAATATTGCATAGATAATTCAACCGGCGAATTTTTTACTAATTTTTGTAAAATACTTATTGCAATTTCGTCTGTTTTTTCTAAATCAGAATTCAATCCAGATGTACAAACCCATCTAAATGGACCAAATCCATAGTCGAAGCAAATTGGCCCCATAATATCTTCAACATAGGATGGATATTTGTAGCCGGAAAGTGTGTTTTTATCGAAAATATCTGCACCGGATTTTCCAGATTCTAATAAAAATGCATTCCCATAATCCCAAAATTTCATGCCCTTATTCACTAACTTATTAATAATATTAGTATGATGAACGAGGCCAGATCGGACTAATTTTTTAAATTTCAAAGGAGCTTCTTTAATCATGATATTTGCATCTTCGAAAGACAAACCTGCCGGATAATAACCCCCAAGCCAGGGGTTATGCAAACTTGTCTGATCCGAACCCAATTCTGGAATGATATTTACAGAATCGAGTTTTTCAAGTAGATTTACTATATTACCAATGTATCCTAAAGAAATTGCTTCCTTATTTTTAATGGCGGATTTTGTACGTTCCATTAATTCATCTAAGTCGTGATAATATTCAGATAACCAACCTTGTGTGTGCCGTTTTTTCACAGCTAGTTCATTAATTTCTGCAATAATAGTAACTACACCTGCAATTACTCCCGCTTTAGCTTGGGCACCTGACATACCCCCTAAGCCAGAGGTGACGTAGAGAAGCCCCCCCATGCCCTTCCCTGAAGATATACCAAGATATTTCCTAGCGGCATTAAGTATCGTTATAGTTGTCCCATGAACTATACCTTGAGGGCCGATATACATATACGAACCCGCAGTCATTTGACCATATTGAGAAACACCTAATGCATTCATAATTTCATAATTTTCTTGGCTCGAATAATTTGGAATTACCATTCCATTGGTAATCACGGCCCTAGGTGCATTTTTTGAAGAAGGAAATAATCCTAATGGATGACCAGAGTACATTACCAAGGTCTGTTCGTCATTCATAACAGAAAGGTAAGACATCGTTAATCTATACTGAATCCAGTTTTGAAATACAGAACCATTGCCTCCGTAAGTTATTAGTTCATGTGGATACTGAGCAACAGTGGGATCAAGATTATTCTGAATCATTAACATGATGCTTGCCGCCTGGAGATTCTGTGACGAATAATCTTTGATTGGTCTAGCAAACATTTCATAATTAGGCCTGAAACGATGCATGTAAATATGCCCATAATCAAGTAGTTCTTGAGAAAATTCTTCGGCTAACTCTGTATGCCATTTTTGCGGGAAATATCTAAGCGCGTTGGCTATTGCCTGTTTCTTCTGTTTCAAATCTAAAACTTGTGGGCGTGCAGGGGCATGATCTACAGAAGAATCAATGAATGATTTAGGAGGCAGCTCAAGTGGGATGCCGATTTTTAAATCGTCAATGAATTCAAGCAATTTTATCACCCCAACTTCCCATTCATAATATCCCTTACATTACTAATTATTTGATCTGCTGATTTGATGATTATATCTGTCCCAATAGAGTAATGGTTCTTATCTGTCTCAATTAAACCACTAATATTAATTTCGACATTTAAAATTGCTAATCTTATTGAAGCATAACATAATTCGGCGGCACCAGCAGCATCAGTAATAGCATTCTGATTACAAACGACTAATAATTCAGGTATAATTTCCAAGAGTTCGAGAGATTGTTCCGCAGTTTCGAATGGCACATTTGTGGCTCTGAGGGTCGCGTTTGTGATTGCATCAGTCCTAGTATTTATTTCATCTTCTGAATTTTTAGGCAAACGATAAGCTTCCATCAATTTATCAAATGAATCAGAATCATTTTTTGCTAACTCTAAAGCACCATCTATATTTGAATCATGGTTAGATAAAATATGATTAGAAATTTTCTGTCCGGATGCCCATTTTTCTCTCCCTTTGGTTAGATTAGCAACCATTGAAGTTAATGAATAGGCATGAGCAAGACAAAGTGCCGCAACAGTTCCCCCACCTGGAGTTGGGGATTTGGAAGAGATTTCATTTAAGATTGCGATGTATCCTTCATTCATTTTTTCCAACCTCATCCCTAATTGCCCATTCGATGATATTTTTATTTTTGTCAAATACTGACAAGTATTCTAATCCTAGGCCTGCTATTGCGGCATCTACTAATTCTAATTCTGAAGCTTGGTCGGGATCGGGGTGATACCATTTACCACTCTCAACGATTGCCGCCAGTGGAATTAACCCTACCAATTCCGATCCTAATACTGAGATGCCATGGTCATTAACAATTGATTTAACAGCTTCAAATGCATGATGTATTGGAGTAATATTTACATTTTGTATATTCATTGAAACTTGAGATATATTATGGCTAGGTAATGTTAACCCCATAGCTTGCACCTCTTCTAGCATACCCTGAATTCTTTGTTTTTTCCCACTTGAATTTTTGACGATTCTACCAGATGTACGGACGATTGACCCTGCAATTTTCGAGGCTTTAGCATCTAATTCATCGACATTTATATTGTATGCTACGAGAACATTTCTCACACCAATTGACATGGCACCAAATTTTTTGCTAATATCATCCCATGCACCTGACCATCCATCTGGTAACCGAGTTGTTTCCTCAGCCCATTCCCCACCGGTTAATCTTGATTCCAATCCTTCATATTGGCCCTTTCTCAGCCCTGATAATTTGATTCTGGTCGAATCTGTTGCCACGTCGCCATAAAAATAATATGGCACATTAGGAATTAAACTTGGTAACTTTTTTGCACACCTAATGCATTCATCTATAGAATTATTTGATAGTGGAACAAAGGGGCAAACATCGACTGCACCCATACGAGGGTGGCTCCCTTGATGTTTACTCATATCGATTAATTCGAATGATTTTAATATTAATTTCGAAGTAGCATTAAGCACAGCCTCAGGTTCGCCAGCGATAGTTATGACCGTTCGATTATAATCAGGATCTGGTTCAGCACCTAGGACATAAGCGCCCTCAAATCCTTGAGCACTTTCTACAATTTCGTCAATAATATCTTGTTTTCTCCCTTCGCTGATATTAGGTACACATTCAATCAAATGCTTAGACATTTAATCACTATCCATATAATCGGTCGGGATCGGAAAGATTTGACTGTTTCTTTTTGATTCCCATCGTCATGATTGCCGACTTAAAATCAGACATTAAGCAATTGTCTTTATTGTCTACTATTGCTAACATCCCTGCCTCTATAGTCACTGATTTAATTTCAGCACCACTAAACCCTTTTGTGATGATACTGAGTTTTTTGCTATTTACATCTTTAGAAATAGGCATATTAGCAAGATGAATATCAAATATTTGTTTCCGTGCAGACAAGTCGGGTAGAGCGATTTCTATTATTCTGTCAAATCGACCAGGGCGCAGTAAAGCTTTGTCGAGCAATTCTGGCCGATTTGTTGCTGCAATAATTTTAACATTTTCCAGTGCATCAAAACCATCCATTTCAGCTAATAATTGCATTAATGTTCTCTGAACCTCTCTATCTCCCGATGTTGAAGAGTCCAGTCGTTTGCTTCCAATAGCATCAATCTCATCAATAAATATGATTGTTGGGGACTTTTTTCTTGCTAAATCAAACAATTCCCTTACCATGCGACCACCTTCTCCGATATATTTCTGGGCTAATTCTGATCCAACCAACCCTAGAAAGGTTGCATTCGTTGCATTCGCCACTGCCTTAGCTAACATTGTTTTACCAGTCCCGGGTGGGCCTGAAAGTAGAATTCCTTTCGGTGGAACAATTCCAAATTTTTTGAAGATACCTGGATTTTCAAATGGCAATTCAATAGCATCTCTGATTAATTTTATTTCTTGTTCCAAGCCACCTAAATCTGAATAATTAACATTAGTTTTATCAAGAATTTCTGTACTAGATACGAGAGGATCAAAAGCATCATCGAGAATGGAGATAATAGACAGAGTATCTTGATTTAATGAAACTCTAGTCCCTGGTTTCAACCTCTTTTTATTCAATGTAGGATTGATTGAAACCATAAAGACTGTGCCATTAGAACTTCTTACAATAGCTTTTTCTCCCTCTAAATCTTGTATGTATCCAATAATATTTGGCGGCATTCGCAACGATCGTATCTCTTCTTCTAACTTCGTCGCGCGTTTTTTTAACTGATTGATTTCATTTTCTAAAAATAATTTTTCTGTTAACAATTGCTGAGAATCTTCCAAAAGTTCTGAAATTTGTTTTTTGAGAATTGAAAGTTGACGAGAATTGTCATTCAAATTACTGGAATCTGATTTGTTCTCAGCACGGGAGTTAGAATCGGCTCGACTCGTCATGGTATGACCTGATGCCACTACCATATGACAGTTCTCACCCGAAGTAATCTTGTACGAGAGACGCGTCCTGCCTATTATGGGGACTTGTGAGTTATGTGGTGCTGAAAAAGTTAGCACACGCAGAGCCAGTGCGACCGGTATCAAATTAGAAGCGTGTAATCGTTGCATTGACAAAATGCACCTAAAAATAATTGATGATCCAATTCAACATAAACAAGCTAACCCCAAGAAAATCAATAATGTAACTAGCCGGGGTATTTCTGGTAAAGATATTATGGCTAAACAAGAAAAAGAATTAGCGCCCGATTTCCATAAAATGATTAGAGAAGGTCGAATAGCTAAAGGGTGGGATCAACGTGTCTTCGCCCTAAAGATGAATGAAAGACTGAATTCAATTCAAAAAATTGAAAATGGGGGGCGCCCGACGGATTCTTTGATAGAAAAAATTGAAAAAATTCTCGAAATTAATTTGTATATTGAACGCAGTAGTCAATCCACCTCGGTATTGGCGTCGAAAAAGAGAGGCATGACAATCGGCGATGCTCTTGAAGATCTTTTATCGAGGAGGGGCGAATAATTGGAAAAAGTTCCCCTACATATTATTCATTTAGATCAAGATGATCCCAATAAATGTACAGCTAGGAAATTAGAAAGGTTTGGCCATGCTAATGTCCATTCAAATATTTTTAAATCTCCAAAAAGAGGATTTCTTTTAGATCCGGCTGCTGGATTATTATTAGGTCCTGATGATAAATTATTGATTGAAAAGGGAGCTTCTATTGTTGCTTTGGATTGCTCGTGGAAATTGTTAACTGAATCACTAGAAATCATTCACAAAAAAACCAAACTAAAAGGTAGAACTTTACCTTTAGTTTTAGCAGCAAATCCAGTATCATGGGGGAAACCAGGTAGATTATCTACGGCAGAAGCTTTAGCCTTAAGTTTAGTTTTGATCAATAAATGGGAGCAAGCTAGAAGTATACTGAAACCATTTAGATTTAGTGATACATTTTTTCAATTAAATTCAGAGCCCATGGAGGCCTATTCAGCTGCCACAACCAATTCAGAATTAGCTGAACTTCAATGGGAATTTTTTGATAAGCCTTCATCTAACTTGTGAACCTGATGGCATGTCTTTTTCAAATGTTAACAAAGATACTTTTCCATCCCCATCATCTGCTGCCAATAACATTCCTTCTGACATCACACCTCGTAATTTCCGTGGTTTTAAGTTGGCTACAAATATGACATTTTTACCAATCAATTCTTCTTTGGAATAAATACCTTTGAATCCAGCACATACTGTACGGGTTGAGTTAGGGGCATCTTCTAATGTCACAACAAATAATTTGTCTGCATTAGGGTGGTCGTCAACGGAAATCACTTTCCCAGTTTTCATTTCTACTTTCATAAAATCTTCAAATTCGATATATTCGTCCTCCATATTGGTCTCTGTATGTTCATTAGTTGATTCGGCTATATCGGCCTCACGCTTCAAAATATCGTCTAACTCAAGCCTCTGGAATAGAGGATGTGGGGGGCTTTGATTCCAATGTATTGCATGATGAGGACTGAACGCATCTTCATAAAGAATATTGTCCATTCCTTCTATTTCACCTAACATTTCCCACAATTTATTTGATTGAAAGGGGATGAATGGTCTAAGAGTAATTGCAAGCCCCTTACATATTCTCCAACCCAATGCTAATTTACTCAATGAATCAGTTCTTTCCAGAGAAGGCGGGGATTTCAGATACTTCCAAGGTTCTGCATTTTGTATCAAACCATTGCCAAATTGTGCGATGCTCATGATAGATCTTAGAGCTTCTTTAAATCGTTGGCGCTCAAGAGAATTAATGGCTGCTTGCAATTTATTATCTATTTCGTTAAATAAATCTTTATGGGCAGCAGGCTGATCAAATTCTAACAAAGGATTTGTACCATCAGATGGTAATCTATGAGTCAAAGTCATTATGCGATGTACAAAATTCCCATAGGTTCCAATTAATTCATTGTTGACGCGGTCGACAAAATCTTCCCATCGGAAATCTGTATCATGCCCTTCTGGCATATTTATTGAAAGATAATATCTAAGGGAATCGGCCGAATGATGTTCTAAGAATGAGGGTAACCAAACACCATTTTTTCTGCTCTTACTAAATTGTCCCCCTTGTAACAGAAGAAATTCCATGGAAGGCACGTTAGAAGCTAGGGCATATTCCCCAGCATTAGTAATAGAAGAGGGGGGCGTATCAGTTTTTACTGAATTCATACCCATAATTATTGCAGGCCAAATAACAGTATGGAATGGAATGTTATCCTTACCCATGAAGTAGATGTGTTTAGGTCGAATACCATCCGAATCTACTTCCCACCATTTTTTCCAGGAGTTATTATCCCCCCCTGATTCACTAGCGATTTTTTCTGACCAGATTCTGGAGCAAGTATAGTATCCTTGGACGGCTTCAAACCAAACATAGATGCGTTTCGATTCCCAATCAGGATCTTCGAAGGGGAGTTTGATTCCCCATTCCATATCCCGAGTAACTGCCCTAGGACGCAGCCCCATATCCAACCAATTTTTTGTCATTGCCCTAACATTAGGTTTCCAAATAGTTTGGTTTTGAGAAGCATAATTTTCCAATTCATCTTGGAATAGGTCCAATCTATAAAATAAATGTTCAGTATCCCTAATTTCTATCTTAGATTCAGGCTCCATCTTCGACCGAGGATTAATCAATTCACTAGATTCATATGTCCCCCCACACTCATCGCACTGGTCTCCTCGTGCTTCCTCTGCACCACAAATAGGGCATTTCCCCTCAACATATCTATCTGGTAAAAATCTTGTAATACCTTCTGAATTAATTGAACAATATTGTTGCATAGTTTGTTTATCAAGAAATCCTGCTTCAAACAATTCCAAGAAGTTCTCTTGGACGAGTTCTTTGTGTCTCGGGTCAGTAGTACGATTATACAATGCCCCACCAAATTCAATCCCTCGGGGGTCTACATTATCCCCCCATGAACAACCTAAATCAATCAAAGCTTGTGTATTAATCGCGTGATATCTATCGACAATTACCTGTGGGTCAACCCCTTCTTGTTCGGCAGAGACGGTTATCGGTGTACCATGTTCATCTGAACCACTACACATCAAGACAGAGCGGCCCCTAGATCTCTCATACCTATATTGGATATCTGCAGGCAAACAATTACCAGCGACATGCCCTAAATGGAGCGGCCCATTAGCATACGGCCAGGCCATGAAAATTGCAACTCGTTCGATGTCATCCACCTCCATCATTCAAAGTCCGTATGGAACATGTTTATGTCTGCATCGCCTTTGTTAAGTCCGGAGTCAAACTACTTGGATGGTCTTGTTAATCTGAAAGTTTAATTTAATATTCTCTACGAGGCAGCAAATTTGAGTGAATACACATTAATAATTTCATACGCATTACTTGCAATCACTGCCTCATTTATTTGTAGTATTTTGGAAGCTGTCTTACTCTCAACTACGCATGGCCACATAGTTGCATTAAGGGACAAACATCCTAAAATTTCTTTAAAATGGGCTGATTTCAAAGAAGACCCCGAACGACCTTTGACCGCTATTCTTACTCTGAATACCATTGCTCACACAGTTGGGGCCTTGGGTGTTGGTGCTGAAGTAAAAAATCTCAGCGGGAGTCCAAGTGTAGGAGTAGTTAGCGCGTTACTAACATTGGCGATTTTACTATTCAGTGAAATATTACCTAAAACAATCGGAGCTCTTTACTGGAGGAAATTAACAATCATATCAGCAAATTTATTATTATTCTTAATTTTCATATTATTCCCGATTGTTTGGCCAATAGAAAAAATTCGTACATTACTACCTGCAGTACCAAATGAAGCTGTAACTCGTGATGAATTATCGCACTTAGCAGATATTGCTGAAGAAGAAGACGTCATTGAGGAAGATGAAGAAACTGTGATCAAAAATTTGTTGAAATTGAGGGAAATGGAAGTTGGCAGCATTATGACTCCGCGGGTTGTTATGACAACAGTTTCGTCAAAGGAAACTATAGAGTCAGTAATGCAAAGATTACCAATTATGATTCATGGAAGAATGCCAGTCCTTAAGAAACAAAATATTGATGAAGTTCTGGGATTGGTTTTGAGGAATGACATTTTGAAAATGGCTGCAGAGGATAACTTTGATTGTTTAATTGATACGTTAATTAGGCCTATTGAGCAATGTAATATGACTTCATCCGTAGATAAAGCATTGGACATATTTTTAGAAAACAAAGCCCAAATGTTGATTGTAAGAGATAGTTTTGGTGGCACTGTTGGTTTATTGACAATGGAAGATGTTATCGAAACGCTACTGGGAGTCGAGATTGTTGATGAAGCTGATCAGGAAGCAATCAAAGAAGGAACACACCATGAAGACATGCGGGAATTAGCTAAGATTAGATTTGATAACAACGATGAAGATTAATTATCTTCATTTTCTTTATCATTCATCCATCCCTTTGATTCAGAGAAATCACTGAATGATTCCAATCTCTTGAGTAATGCGTTACCACTGCCTGTAGATTTAGCGGATTTCACTAGCCAAACGCCACCAAATATGAATTCCCAAATCCCAAAATTTTGAGCATGGAATTTTCGGAAAAACCGATCTGCTATTGGCACCATGAAAAGAAGTAATGAACCTCCCACAAAAATTTTCATCCCAAGATTCCATTCAGTGCCAGAAGAAATAGCAAGCATTAGGGCTACAAGTCCAAAGAAAATAAATGGAATATTGGTATTCTTCATAATGTGGAACAATACCATTGGGTTATTGCCCCGGGAATTAATATATTGTGTCATACTAATCCAATTCCCAATAGAACGACCCGTCCAGATTGGCATTCCTATAATATTGAATATCGTTAGCAATAAAAGTAAAATTAATGGCCAAGTAATATCTACATATGATATAATAAATAAACCAATCAATAATGACATGAGTCCAAAATTTACAATTAAATCAATTAACCATTTACCAAATTTCCTAGCGGTACCAGATTCTTCGAAACCCTCTGGTAAAACTTTTTCCACCCTCTGTTTCTTTGCCCTAGTTTTCTTTGCCCGTGACTTTTTGGGCTTGACTTTAGATTTGACTGGAGTGGGAGTTGGCTTCGGCTTGACCTTAGATGATTTGACTGGTGTTGCCTTTGCAACAGTTATAGGTTCGGGTTCAGATGATTTGATATTATCTGCTTTTTCTAGAAGTCCCATTATTTCACTCTCCGTATATAGCGCCGATTCGGGTGTAAACTTCAAAATCCGGCGAGGTGACAAAATCATTAATTTTATCTTCTGGTAAATTACCTAATTCAGAATTAATCATTTTGAAGAACTCTGAACGGGTTTCATCGTCAGTGTTAACTGGGTCGGCCCCAATAATTTGGAATAAATTGAAGGATTCAGATTCAATAAATTCTTGCACAAAATCATCCGGCATATTACCTAATAATGTATTTACAATATTGAAGAAATCCCCAAATTCATCCTCTGAATCTCCCTCAATATTTTCTCCGGCTGTTTGTTTCCCCCCTAAACCACCTGGAGTTTCATCATCCTCATCCTCGTCGGGTGTAAACCATTGTCCATCCTCTGAAGGAGCTTGTATGAGTTCTACGGTAGGTTTTATTTCTCTCATTTCTTGTTGTTGCTTTTTTCGCAAAACAATTATTTCCCGATCTAATTCTGAACCAAAACGGTCTGAGAATCGGTCTAATAATGTCCCTACATTACCCGATGCAATACGATCAATGTGCCCATACATACTCCCTCTATTACCCACAGTTAACGACGGGTCCGCAGCCTTTCTGTTTTGCCAATGAGTGTTGAAATCTGATGAAGGCGATTCGGCTACCTCAGGCGCATTCAAAGGAGGTATTTCAGAAGCAACTTCTTCGAAAATATCATCAGATAATTCAGATTCTTCAATTATCAAACCAGGTGGTGGTGGCGGTAATGGCATATCAGGTGATGGTGGTGGTGGCATCGGAGGAAAAGAAATTCCTGGAGGTGGAGGAGGAGGGGGTAAATTAGGTGAACTATTTTGAACATCTTCGTCATCTCCCACAGTACTCACTAATCCGCTTCCGAACACACTTACTCTTCAACATATTGTGATTGAGTGTTGAAAAACATTAATTTTCAATTACTCCCCATCCTTTCAAAACTAAGAAAGTCGCCATTCCTTCAGAGACATTGAATGTTTTTCCAATACTCCCCTCAACTAATTCATTTCCTAATTCCATCCTTACATCGTCCCGATTAATTGTGACATCAAACTTTTTTGAAGAAGAAAATGCAGTTGATTCTAATAATGGATTATAGGGATTGCTTCCATCGGGATTAAGCCTTTCTAGAGGTATTTCAGTAACTCTCAACCCACATTTACCGTGTAGGCTCCCTATCCAACGTATCACCCTTTTTGTATCCACAGTTACGCTCTCGTCAGTCTCACCAGCGTTACCGAGAACTACAGATGTATCGCCTTTGATCAGTTCCCAAAAAATAGATGTATTTTGATCACCGAATACTCTTAGTGAATTGTCATTCATCAAGCGAGAAATTCTTCGATTATCGGATGCTGATTCCGCTAATTCTTTAATTCTATTTTTTGAATAACTTGTTACTGAAAATCCGTGGGAGGTTTTCCTTTTATCAATAATATTATGTAATTCTTCTAGAGTATCTTTTGCTTGCACTCCTCCACTGTCTATAATATTCAATTTAGTTGTTATCGATTCTATCCCATTATGAATACGATTTTGCCAACTGGATTGGGGTCCTGAAAGGATAGTTTGGACATTTATTCCCTCCCCCCTAATGTGATTTACGAGTTGTCGACGAGCATTTGAATCAAGATGTAACAATCCTGGATTCCTATAATGAATATGGAATCCCCTATGACCTGAAAATGAGGTTTGTATATATTTTTCATCAAAACCGAATTCCGGCAATAAAAATTCTGACCATAGAGTCCAAGCTTGTTCCTGAATTTTTTCAATCATCGTTGGGAAATCATTATCAGATACCCCAGGTAAATGATCTCCATCTAAATCGAAAATCAAATCTGCACCTTTCCAACCTTTTTCGGACATTTTTCTTTCTGATGGTGAATCGTAATATGCAGTACTGTGAAAACATGAATGAGGTCCTCTTTGCTGCAAATATTGCAATAATTCCTTCTTTTCTCTAAATCCACGGTGCCTATCAGGGGGTTTACTGCCCCAAGGGATAAACATCCATTCACGATTTTTGAATCTAGGTGGGGTCCAAATATCATCGATTGTTTTGGAACGATAATAATCTCCAAAACGGAGTGCAAAACGACTCCAACCTTCGACCATGTCCCCTTAGATGAGCAGGGGGCAAATTAAGTTGAGGATTCCGAGTTGTGTTAACTATCATTCCTCGATAACATCTGTAGCAGAAGCCGCACCGGTTAATTTGACATATGCGTCCCAACATACATATTCATTATCAACGATAATTGCTTCTGAAAAAGTCATGGCTTTACCCGTTATTGAACAAATTGGACCTAATTGTCCGGTAGCGGTTGATAATTTCGATGCATCAGGCACATTTTATCGGGATATATTTTCACTATTCATCCTTCCCATCGCCTGAACTCATATACACAGGCATTTTCAAGGTGTTTTATTCGGCGAACTATATGCAATACTCACCCGACAGCTACAAAGTTGGCCATTCGCCCGATCCAGATGATGCTTTTATGTTCCATGCAATGACCACTGGAGCCATTAATACACATGGTAGAAATTACGAGCATGTACTATTAGACATTGAAACTCTCAATCAACATGCACTAATTGGAAATTATGAAATATCTGCCGTTAGTATTCATTCATTTCCAACAATAGCAGATAAGTATCACTTGATGAATTGTGGTGCATCTATGGGAGAAGGATACGGTCCGATGATTATTTCCACTAAGGAAATTTCTGTCGAAGATGCGAAAAAGGCAAAAATTGCCATACCAGGCCTTGGCACTAGTGCACACCTATCCTTGAAATTAGCATGGGGTGAAGTAGATGTTGAAGTGGTTCCGTTCGATGAAATTTTACCAAAAGTTTTGAATGGCGAATTTGATGTTGGCGTGATTATTCACGAAGGACAATTAACTTGGAAAGACGAGGGCGTTCATCTCGTCTTGGACCTTGGCGTTTGGTGGAATGAAAAAACCGGTCTACCATTGCCACTAGGAGGTAATGTGGTAAGGAAAGATCTTGGTATATCTCTATGTGAATTAATGACTGAGGATGTGAAAAACAGTATTATTCATTCGTTAAATAATCCCGATTCAGCCTTAGCTTTCGCAAAGTTATGGGGTAGGGGAATTGATGATGAAACTAACGAAGAGTTTGTCAGGATGTATGTTAATGACCGTACAATTGATTTTGGTCAAGATGGTCGGGATGCTGTGAGATTATTCTTGAAAGAAGGTCAAAAAATTGGTATGGTTGATAAAAATCTCAATGTTGATGAGATAAAATTTATTGGTTCAGGTGAATAAATGAACGATTCTACTAAACCAGAGACCAGTCCTTTCGAATCAGTTGATCCCGCTCCGCCCAGCGATTCGAAAAATATCAATAAGTTACAGATAATTTTATGTGATGAAAACCAAAAAATGTTTCAAAGAATGAGAGCTTTATTCGCTCTAAGAAATATTGGTGGTAATGATTGTGTCGACGCATTAGCCAGTGCATTTAATTCTAATTCTGCACTGTTGAAACATGAAATCGCCTACGTTTTAGGGCAAATGCAAAACTCTCATGCTTTACCTTGCTTGATTGATAGATTAGTTGACAATGAGGAGGACGTAATGGTGCGCCACGAAGCAGCTGAAGCTTTAGGAGCGATTGGAGACCAACGGGCAATGGAAGTACTGAGTGACTTTATTGAAGACCCTGAAATCGTAGTTGCTGAATCTTGTGAAGTGGCGATTGATTTACTAAATTATATTTCTAGTAAAAATTTGGATCATTCCTAAAGTTTAACCCACGATATTGGTTCTGTCATTCCACAGACTTCTTGGAGAAATAATTCCAATCCTTTAGTAGAATGGTCATCTAATGAATTTCTAACTTCTGTATGAAAATATTTTCTCACTCTGGATTCAGAAAAACCAATTTTATTCGCAGTATTAGTAATTACTTCATTTTGCCGTTCGGGATTTGAAAGAAAATTTTCATATTGGTTTAACATTGCCTGACGTGCTTCAATAATGTCTTTAATTGGGCTATCTTTTCTGGTTGCAAAAACTCCGAATACCATAGGATAACCTGTAATCATTGTCCATTCAGCCCCTAAATCTAGTTTGATTAAATTAGGATATTTATCAGCAGCCAATAAGGCCTTATCACCGATTAATAATGCGCCATCTGATTCATTTAACATGGCATCAATATCTGGACCGGTTTCATTGAACTTAGGATCAAGCCCCCGTAATTTTAGAACCCATTTTAGTAATTCTTTCGAAGTCGATGAATCTGAAGGTAGGGCAATATCCCTCATAGAATTAATACTCCTATTTCCGAACAATAAAACCGAACCGACATCTCCTTGGCTAACTATCCCTAATCCTGGAATTAATTGTAGATCTTCACAATAATTTGCATAATCAGCTGCAGGTATGGGAGCTGTCAGACAATCTTTCCGGAGTACATGGCCAGTTAGCCAAGCAGGTGGAGCAGGGAGAATTTTCCATTTTTCTTCTAAACCATCAAAAATAGGGTCGCAATTCGCAAATGAAACTCTGCCCAGAACCCTTCTCCAAGTCATTCGAACACCTATGCTTGTTGGGAAATTGGTAAACGCCGAGAATGATCATTTAATTTCCTTTGATATATTGAAAATTCTGTGTATAATGTATTGCGTTTAATCGGGATAGAATCAATTGATTCGATTAATCTCGATAATTCATCACTATCAGTATCTAGTCTAGCCTTACTTCCTGCTTCCTGCATTATTTCCTCATGGCTGACTGTTCCATCTATATCATCTGCCCCTGCTAATAGTGCTAGTGATGCAACCTTTGAACCTAAGTTCATCCGATACGCTTTGATGTGTGGAATGTTGTCCAACATAATTCTTGAAATCGCTATTACCCTTAAAATTTCATTTAGTGAGGCCAATTGCGCCTCAGGCAATCTAGAATTATCTGGTAAAAATGGATATGGAACAAAGCATTGAAACCCGTTTGTCTCATCCTGTAACATTCTTAATTTATCAAGATGTATCGATCTCTCTTCTAATGTTTCAACTGTCCCAAATAACATTGTACAATTTGTACTAATATCTAGGTTATGCGCGATTTTATGTATGTTCAAGTATTCATCGGATGATTCCTTTCCTCGACAAATACGATTACGCACAGAATCGACGAGTATCTCGGCTCCACCTCCGGGTAAGGAATCTAATCCAGCATCAGACAAACGAATTAATGTGTCTTCAATTGATAATTCGGACCTATTTGCAATATGTTTAATCTCAACTGCTGTTAATGATTTAATCATAATATGGGGATAACGTTTTTTTGATTCACGATATAATTCTTCATAGTGTTCTATTGTCCATTCAGGGTGCAATCCACCAACGGAATGAACTTCATCTATTCTGTTAGCAAATGGTTTAATTTGTTCTAAATATTCTTTGACATTCAATGAATATGCTTCTGAATGCCTGGGTCCCTTACGGAAAGCACAAAATCTACAGGCTAAGACACAAATATTTGTAGTATTTACATGTAGATTTTCATTAAAATATACATAATTTTCATACCTTGATTTTTTAATTAAATTTGCCAATGCAAATATTCCAGATAGATTATTATGGTTGAATAATTGAATGCCTAATTCTAAAGAAATCCGCTGATCATTACAAATTAATGTATGACATTTCGTCAGAAAGGCATCTGATGATATTGAAAATGGGACTTTTGACTCCTTGAACTTGGTTTGCCAATCTGAAATCCCAGCTAGAGTTGACGTCTCCACAACCTTCACCAAATGTAGGCAACCAACATTCTGATTTTAATTAATCTAATCAAGGTTATTGAACTAATCAAAAAAAAAATGAAAAATTCCTGTAAGACCACTGGAAACCATCAATAGCCACACGATTAAGGAACTACCCTCAGAGGGTCTCAGGAATGGGTGTAAATATCAAAGAATTGGAAGATACAGCCAGAAATTGTCGTAAAAATATTGTTCAAATGATTCACAAAGCAGGAGCCGGTCATCCAGGTGGTTCTCTTTCAGCAATCGACTTAATAGTTGGATTATATGGAACCGAATTCAGATTTGATGTGAAAAATCCAAATTGGCCAGATAGAGATCGATTTATTATGAGTAAAGGACATGCAAGTCCTGCAGTTTATTCCATGCTTTTTGAACTAGGTTTATTGGATCAAAAGGACATCGATTCTTTTAGGCAACTAGGATCGACGTGTCAAGGTCATGTCGATATGAAATGGACAGATGGAGTAGATTTTTCAGCAGGAAGCCTAGGCATGGGTCTTTCTTTCGGAATAGGTTGTGCGTTAGCCGCTAGAATGGATAAAAGTTCTAGGAAAATTTGGGTAATGATAGGAGACGGGGAAACACAAGAGGGGCAAATTTGGGAAGCGGCTATGGCTGCAGATCATCATAAAATTGGAAATCTCAATATAATTGTCGATCGGAATCGTATACAAAATGACGATTTTATGGCTGTACAGATGGAAATTGGAGATATTGGTAATAAATTTTCATCATTTGGCTGGGCTGTCAAGGAAATTAATGGGCATGATATGAATGAAGTTGTTTCAGCTCTTAGCTGGGCTTCGAATAATAATACTGGACCTTGTGCAATTATTGCACATACTGTTAAAGGAAAAGGAATCTCCTTTATGGAAAACAATCCTTCATTTCATGGAAAAGCTCCAGATGATAATGAATTAGCTATCGCCATGGAGGAATTATCATGAGTGCCCCCTCAACTGGTGGTGCTTCCCGTGATGGTTATGGCAATGCCCTTCTCAGGCTTGCAGATGACAAGAGGGTCGTTGTCCTTGAAGCAGATTTAGGCAAATCAACAAAATCGTGCCTATTTCGCGCTGAATACCCTGAGAGAACGATATCAGTTGGAATTGCAGAACAAAATATGATGCTTGTTGCAGCTGGGATGGCTTCATCAGGAAAGGTTCCATTTGCTAGTACTTTTGCTATTTTTACAGAACGAGCATTTGAACAAATCAGAAATGGTATAGCAAGACCTGGGTTAGTTGTACATATCTGTGGCAGCCACGGAGGTATACATACTGGAACAGATGGAAGTAGTGCACAATCCATTGAAGATTTAGGAATTTATCGCACAATTCCAAATTTGACTGTTATGCATCCTTGTGATGACTTATCTGCCGAGGAACTTACCGTGCAATTAATCAATCACGAAAATCCATCCTATACTCGAACAGCGAGAAATAAAGTACCTCGGATATACGATCAAGATTCTGTGAAATTATTGAAAATCGGCAAAGGATCGGTGGTTAGAGAAGGGCACGATGTTGCAATTATTTCCTGTGGAATAATGGTTAACGAAGCATCTATGGCGGCTTCAAATCTTGCTAAAGAGGGGATTAATGCCACTGTTGTCGATATGCACACCATCAAACCTCTTGATGGAAATTTAATCAACACATTATCAAATAATATTGGCTGTTTTGTTACAGCAGAAGATCATTCTGTAATCGGTGGCTTAGGAGGAGCAGTATCGGAATATTTGGCCCGAAATTGTCCGTCGCCCTTAGAGATGGTCGGAGTAAATGATAGATTTGGAGAAAGTGGGGAAACTGGGGATCTAATGCTGCACATTGGTATCAATTCAGAATCTATCGAAAATGCTGTGCGAAAAGTCTTGAAACGTAAATAAATTATTCTTCCAATCAATAAATTAGGGTTTGATTCATGAAGGGGTCGAATACAGGTACTAATATGAACGAGGCTGAGCGGCTCCGACAGCTACTCGATGGATCCATCGATCCCTCTGAATTAGAGATGGATGCTGATTTTTTCCACTTAGCAGAACGGATTTATGGACGAGAAGCTCTAGAAGCCTTAGGGATATCAATACCCGAACCAAAAATCGCGACTCCGATGGCTGATGATAAGGGGTCAAGCCATGGTGTTGAAATACCAGAATTCATCGAACCCCCCCCTATACAAATTGAATCGGAAAAACAACCTAAAAGATTTTGGTTTGTACTAACTGTGGGTATTATTGGTTTCCTTTTCGTTGGAATAAATTTCTATGTTGGTATAGGATCATTACTCTCTTTATGTGTTGATGATACTCACGATGCCCCTCTTGAATTCTCCGTGTCCACTACTGTCGTAGACGGAAATTTACATCTATTTTGGAGTGGTGATTACCTCAAAAATATGACCGATTATACAATAACCTGGATAATAACTGAAGATGGATCTAATAATTTAATCGAAACCGGTGATTTTACTTGGAAAACCTCTGGTTATTCGATTGTACATTCAAACAGTTGGGTAGTTAATACTCCACCTTATACCTATGTAACTACATTAATCGAAAACGGGACTGAAGTTGCATCATTATCGGGTTGTATCGAATGTGAAACAATAACTACACAAGGTCAAATACAATTTTCAAATGATGTATGCTCAAATAACCCCAAACTAATATTTTCAGAATTTGAAGATTATGAGTCTGTTAATTCATGGGCACCGGCAAAATCAGGTGATGTTTTAGATGGAGCATTGATGATGCTGTTTGGGATAATGTCACTATTCGGTTTAATTATTAAAAAATGATAATCAATACATCCGAGCTATGTGTTGTTTGCGAGTAGTTAATTTCCCAGTGACAATACAAGGGACTTCTTCAAGATAACTGGATTCACAATCGCCTAACAAGGTCAGGCCAGTTATTTTCTCAATGATTTCTGCGTCTGCATCATTTCCTTCAAATGCAAATTCGTAAACAATTCCTTTATCAATTTCTCCATCAATAACCCAACCAGAATCGGTTTTTTCCAAAACTGGTAATGGCTTAATTAATTCTTTTTGATGTATGCTGGCCCGTTCCCTCAAAGTATTGGAAATAGTTTCTAGTGTAGACAAAATAGTTTCTGAAATAGACTTTAACGCGACTTCTTCTTTACCACCGGTTCGTAAAGATAAAACACATTGTTCGGAAACTAAATCTCGAGGACCTAATTCTAATCTAATTGGAGCACCTTTTATTTCCCAATCATAATGCTTGGCACCTGGACGCAAATCACGGTCATCAACAAATGCTCTAATCCCATTAGAACGAAGCTCTTCAGCTAATTCATTTACTTTAACAGAAACATTACGATCAATATGGGAAGCGATAGGCATTAAAATAACCTGATGTGGAGCGACGGCAGGTGGGAGAATAAGCCCGGCATCATCACCATGCATACCAACAATTGCACCTAGTAATCGCTCAGACATTCCAAAAGTAGTTTGATGACAATTTTGAGTTTTACCGTCTGAATCTTCGTAATTAAGATTGAATGCTTCAGCCCATTGATCCCGATAATGATGATATGTTGCGATTTGCAAGGTCCTACCGTTCGGCATTACTGCATCAACTGCAGTTGAGTACCATGCCCCTGGAAATGTGTCCCAAACAGGGCGGATTGAAATTATTACAGGAATGCATAAATCATGCATTAGTCTTTCAACGATTTTTGCATCTTCCTCGATTTGTCGCGTCGCCCCGGCTTCATTTTTATGAACAGTGTGAGCCTCGAAAAAGTGAATTTCTCGTACACGAATAAATGAACGGGTTTGTTTTGTCTCATAGCGAAATGTATTGACAATTTGAAAAGTTTTCAGGGGGAGGTCGGCATGATTTCGAACCCATAAAGAAAACATTGTGTACATTGGAGTTTCAGAAGTGGGTCGTAAAAACATCGGTTTTTCTAATTCGTTGTCGCCGCCCTTCGTCACCCAATAGACTTCTTTAGAAAATCCGGATTCTTCTTCATCTAGTCTTAATTCAGAAGGATCTATTCCGAGTTCCCTAGCAGCTTTTAATCTAGAAACAAGTTTATTTTCTTTATCTAGAAGTTCTTCTGGAACCAAGAGGGGAAAATTATATTCTTCATGACCGGTTGAGAACATTTCTTGACGAGTCAAACCGTCAATTAGCCTCATCGTGCGTAAACCATAAGGCTTCCAAACATCCATTCCTTTGATTGGGTATCTTTTATCTACCAAATCAGCGATTTCAACAATTGCTGGGTACCACGAATTAAAATCAGACTTGAGAGGGATGCCACGCTTCGCCTTTCCCTGCTTACCCATGATTTATGTCCACCAATCTAATCTGCTTCAATGTGCCGCACTAATTTGGTTAATTACCTAGGATTATATCCCCTATTTGAGAACACATTTCATGTTCGTTTTCTGCAATAATGTGTCCACCATCTTCTCTAATTATGTGTGCACGAGGTTTAGATGAGTCTCCTAAATTTTCTAGAAGATTTGCAACAACAGCATTTACTCCATATTTTTGAATTTGATCAAGAGATCTTTCAATTAATATATCATCTGATACGTTGGTTTCAAGTTTGAAACCTATCCTTACTGTGTTTCTAGTGAGCTCAGATAATTCAGTAATATGTTTTGGGCCTGGTAAAAGTGTGATTTGCCATTTATTACCTCCACTTGCTTTTTTTCCGATTTCAGGTTCGGAAAAGTAATCTAAAACAGCAGCTGCATGTATCCAGCAGGTTGGTTTAGGATTATTATTGGCAACAATGAGCGAAGCTTCTAGCATATCATTAGGAGCACCGGCCCGAATGATTGTGGGTAATATAAACGACGAATTTGCAGATGTTTTTCCTGCAATGCAGATCACTTCATGCCCCATTCTATACAGATATTCAGCAATTACCCAACCGGTTCTTCCGGATGATGCATTTTGAATAGCTCTAACTGCATCAATTGGAGCCCTATTTGCACCTAAGGTTATTGCAATTACTTGCCTATTATGATTTCTAGAATTGATAATATGTGTGAAATCAGCAACAATTTGTATTGAATCCGGCTGCTTCACCTTACCTTCATCTTTAGTGGAGTGGAGGTAGTAATTCCCTTCTTTTTCTATTTGTAGAAGCAAATCTTCTGTGACGGGATCATCGAATATATCTTGGTGCATTGAAGGGATGAAAACAATAGGAGTCTTGGATCCTCTAGCTGCAGCTAAAGACATCATAACGGGAGAATCCATAATGCCATGGATATGTTTGGCAATTGTGTTCCTAGTGGCAGGAGCAACTAATAATGCGTCATAATTATCTAATTGTTTCATTTCTGGATCCCAATCTGTCAATATTTTTTCATTGGCAGCCCAAGAAATTGCTAGAGGGGAAATTATTTTTTCAGCCTCTTTTGTCATCATAATTGTGATTTTTGCTCTATGCCTACGTAATTCGCGGAGTAATTTAATGGATTCAACAGCAGCAATGCCTCCCGAAATAACGAATAGAACATGTCTATTCAGAAGAGATGACCCTTTGTAGTCAACACCTGTGTCAGAGTCCATAGACATCCGAGGCATTCACTATTCATCAGTTCGTCGTATAATAAAGGAATATTAGGTGGTAAATATGGATCTGAATCAACAAATGTTGAATTTACACAAACACATGATCAGATTCATCTCAATTAATTCTATAATTTTTATTTTATTGATTTCTAGTGTCTGGCTTAATGGTAAATCCTTGTCAAATATTAATTCAATAATTTTCCTTTACATACCGGCTTCCATTTGTTTGTTTGGAATCTATAATTTCAAAAACAGAACAAAAATTGGCTATACTCTTGCACTTACTTTGCTTACTTCTATAGGTGGATTTTTTGCGATAAGTGGAATTCTTTTATTTCCATTAGGAGATGTAATTGATATGTTGCAAGGAGGTCTTTTGATTTTATTAGCATTCACCACATTGAAGAGATTGAAGACAATAAAATCTGAAACTTTCAAATCATGGTATTATCTAGATGGTTTACAATTAAATCCTGGAACGTTGAATGAAGATGAAGTGTTAGCATCATGTCCAACATGTTCGAGTTTATTGGCGGTGATTCCCAGTAGGCTAACTCCGGATGATAATTGTCCGAATTGTGGACACAATTTAGTGAATTATTCAATAGATACTAATGAGGAAGAGTAATCATATTATTTCTGCCAATAT